>Ga0272441_10009464_pt1 | contig 15039 bp, 9 predicted proteins | sample SSMProp6N_FD_193582 | JGI IMG/M metagenome (GOLD analysis project Ga0272441, IMG submission 193582) | Marine sediment archaeal communities from Little Sippewissett salt marsh, Falmouth, MA, United States - SSM-Prop-6N | ecosystem: Environmental > Aquatic > Marine > Wetlands > Sediment ... | reverse complement strand
TCATTTGCCTTGTTAAAAGAATGGCGGTCGGGCCGTTTTTATTTCGCAATGCAAATGACCAGGCCATGGCTGTTTCCATTCCGTCCGCAGGCCGAAAAACAGTCACGCCGGGAATCGCGCGAAGCACGGCTGCGTGTTCCACCGGCTGATGGGTCGGACCGTCTTCTCCTACGAAAATGCTGTCATGGGTAAAGACATAAATAACCTGCTGATTCATAATTGACGCCAGACGAATGGCAGGGCGCATGTAATCTGAAAATACAAGGAATGTTGAGCCATATGGAATAAATCCTCCGTAAAGCGACATGCCGTTTAAAATGCCGCCCATGCCGTGTTCCCGAATACCGAAATGCAGATTCATGCCTGAAAAATCACCCTTTTTTATTGAAGACTGATTAACAATATTGGTTTTTGTGGATGGAGATAAATCAGCAGAGCCACCAATGATTGAAGGAATGACTGATGCGGCCCGGTTGAGCACCTTCCCACCGATGCCGCGGGTTGCAGTGGGTTTGTCAGGCAATACATCCATCAATTGTGATTCAAGATCTTTCGGAACCGTACGTTCCTTCATGGATTGCCACCGTTGATATTTTTCCGGATTGGCTGCCTGCCAATCCTTATATGTTTTATTCCACGATTTATAAACGGGCTGAAGTGCTTCCTGCCGTTTTTTAAATATTTCCCGGACTTCGGCCGGTACATGGAATTGAGGTTCTACAGGAAATCCCATATTTCGTTTTGATGCTATTACTTCCTCTTCGCCCAATGGCGCTCCATGCACACCGGATGTGCCTGCCTGATTGGGACTTCCGAATCCGATGGTTGTTCTCACGCTGATCAAGGTCGGCCGATTCTTTTCATCAATGCCCGCCTGAACTGCCTGTGCAATGGCTGTGTGGTCATGGCCATCGATTTTAAGAGTATGCCAGCCATATGATTCAAAACGTTTGGGAACATCTTCAGAGAAAGTTAATGTTGTATCCCCTTCAATGGTGATGGAATTGTCATCATAAATGTAGATTATATTACCCAATCCCAGATGCCCTGCAATAGAAGCCGCTTCGGAAGAAAGGCCTTCCATAAGATCTCCATCACTGACGATTGCGAAAACGCGATGATCAAATACTATATGTTCAGGTGTATTAAAGCGGTCGGCCAATATTTTCATGGCCAATGCCATCCCAATGCCGTTCGACAGTCCCTGCCCCAATGGGCCCGTGGTGGTTTCTACACCGGGTATTTCTCCATATTCCGGATGTCCGGGAGTTTTACTGCCCCATTGGCGAAATTGTTTTAAATCATCGATAGACAGGTCATATCCTGCAAGATGCAGCATCGCATAAAGTAACATGGATCCGTGTCCGGCAGACAGAACAAAACGGTCCCGGTTAATCCAAAGTGGATCCTTCGGATTATAATTCAGGAACTTTGTCCATAATACATAGGCGCAATCCGCCATACCCATCGGCATCCCCGGATGACCTGAATTGGCTTTCTGTACACCATCCACAGCCAGAAACCGGATTGTGTTTACAGCAAGTTGTTCTATATTTTGCATCGGTACTCCTAATTGTTATTAGTTAATTTTAAAAATCGACTCTTTTAATAAGAATTGTAAGATAGTAAAATTGTGACTCATTTTCAAGTCGATTCATGGTATTTTTTCTTGCATTTTAGGCAAACCCATATTACATTAGACTTTTGGATTTTCCAAGGAAGTACCGCAAATAACTAAGGAGTAAATTTTAAAATGTTACAGACGCTAAGAAATAATATGCGATACATCATGTTTGTGGTTGCAGCTGCATTTATATTAACCATTATTTTCAGCTGGGGTATGGGTGGTTTTAAAAACAAACGCACCAAAGTTCAAAGCGGCATTTTGGCGACAATAAACAATAATAAAATTATGTATCAGACTTTTGCTTTGCTGGTTGATCAAGAAATCAAACAGATGAAGGAAAACCAGAATAAAACATCATTGACAGATTATGAAGTACAATCCATTCGTGAAAAAGTATGGAATGAAACACTGCGGGACATGCTCATGACTCAAGAAGTGCACCGTTTGGGGATTCAGACCACAGCGAATGAAATTTTCCTGCATCTCGAAAACAATCCACCGGCTTTTATTAAAAGCCATGAAGCCTTTCAAACAGAGGGAAAATTTGACATTCAGAAATATCATCAGGCTTTGCATGACAAACAATATGCAAATGCCTGGGTGAACGCTGAAAATTATTTACGTAGCACGATTCCGATGCAGAAGCTGGGTTCCTGGCTTTTATCCACAATCCGTATCTCTGATAGCGAGCTCGAACAGGCCTTTGCAATGAAACAAAATCAGGTCAATGTCCAATACATACAATTCAATCCATATCACTATCCAGTGGACAGCATTGAAACTGGAGATCAGGAAATTCAGAAATACTACCAAATGCATAAAAATGATTATATGCTTGAAGAACAGCGTCAAATCAAATATGTCAAATTTGATTTACATCCTTCGGAAGAAGACACTGCCCTTATATGGGAAGATGCCCGTGATTTGATAAACCGCATCAATGATGGTGAAGATTTCGCACAAATTGCAGAATCAGAATCACAAGATCCGGGATCCGCAGAACGCGGCGGCGATCTTGGATTCTTCGGACATGGTGATATGGTGAAACCGTTTGAAGAAGCAGCATTTGGCGCACGCGTTGGCGAACTTGTCGGCCCTGTTGTATCCAATTATGGGCTCCATATTATCAAGGTAACCGATCGTAAGCGTGAAAACGGTGCTGTCAAGATCAAAGCCAGTCACATTCTTCTGAAGTTTGAAGCAAGTCCCGAAACCTATGATCGTGTCAATGATGCGGCATCCTATTTTTCAGATGAGCTGACAGAATCGGATGATTATTCATTTGATGCACTTGCCAAAAGAGAAGGGTACGAAGTGCAGGAATCTCCTTTGTTCAGCGATGGAGGTTTTATTCCGGGTGTAGGCATGTCGGCCACAATGAACCGGCTCGCATTTCGTGAGGAATTGGGCTATGTGAGCCCGCCTATCAGTGTCAATGATCAACTTTATGTTTTCAATGTTTCGAACATTGAAGGGAAACATATTCAACCGCTGGAAGAAGTCAAATCCAAAGTTGAGCGATCCCTGAAGCGAGAAAAACAGAAAGAAATGGCTCTTGCGGATTGCCAGAATTTCTGGGAAAAAATACAATCTTCAGATTTTGAAACAGTAGCGTTGGAAGATTCTGTTGAAATCAAGGAAACGGGATTGTTCAGTTATGAAACAGGTGCTCCTCAAATTGGAAAAAATCCAAAATTTTCCGGAACCGCCTTTGGATTGTCCGCAGGTGATGTCAGCAAACCCATCGAAACGGATCGCGCATGCTATATTTTGAAAGTATTGGAAAAAACAGAATTTGATAAATCGGATTTTAATGCTCAAAAGGAAACCTTAAGACAGGAATTGATGAATAAAAAAATGAATATGTACTATATGGCCTGGATTGAACAATTGAAAAAAGATGCAAAAATCGAAGATTTTCGAGCGGCCTATTTCTAATCATGCCGATTCTATTAGGAATGAATGGCCGATTCATTTCTGAATCGGCTTTTTTATTAAATCGTTTCGAAATGGAGATAGTGTAATTTTCAGAAATCATAACGAATATAAACAGTAGAAGCTGCGCTTTATTTTGATAATTACATAAAATCGTATAACGATTCAATATTTTTTTCTTGCATTCCTCTGTTACATTTCTCAAATTGCTAAGAAGTATACAGTGCATCTGCTCTATTGATCATGTGATGCATTCCTGACCTGAAATAACTGGCATTAAGAATCGTTTTTTTATTTGATCAAATTAACAACCAAGGAGGTGTAATATGTTGTTTATTTTCAGTATGCTGATAATCATTGTGGCCATTATCGCCCTGAGTGCAGTCAAAGATAAAAAGGGCAAATCAGTGGCTGGGATTCTGATTCTCATTTTTACTATTGTATCTTTTTCACAATTAATACGTGTTGTACCAGCCGGACATGTGGGTGTTGTGGATATTTTCGGCAAAGTAAAAGAAAGAACCCTGAAGGCGGGAATCAATCTGGTCAATCCATTTGCCAAGGTATTGATGTTTTCAATAAAAACACAGGAAATGAAAGAAATGATGTCGGTGCCGTCACAGGAAGGATTGAATGTGGGACTTGAAATCAGTGTCTTGTATCATCTTGAACCGGAAGATGCCGCTGATGTTTACAAAACGGTCGGATATAACTATCAGGATGTTATTCTTGTGCCTCAATTCCGATCCGTGGTTCGTGGTGTGACCGCTTCATACGTTGCAAAAGCCCTTTACACATCTGCGCGGGAAGAACTGTCTCTGCAAATCAAGGACCAACTCGATAAGCTGGTATCGGAAAGAGGAATTTTTATTGAGTCGACTCCCTTGCGAAGTATTGCACTTCCGGAACGGTTACGGAAAGCGATCGAAGAAAAACTTCAGGCTGAGCAGGAAAGTCAGCGCATGCAATTTGTTCTTGATAAAGAAAAACAAGAAGCAGAACGAAAACGTATTGAAGCTCAGGGTATCGCAGACTTTCAGCGAATTGTCTCCAAAGGTATTGACCAACAGCTGTTAAAATGGAAAGGAATCGAAGCGACTGAGAAACTGGCCAATTCCCAAAATGCTAAAATTGTCATTGTGGGCGGCAAGGACGGCCTGCCATTTATTCTGGGATCTCAATAAGACATTGAATTTCATAACATCTGCCTGTGTTCTGGATCAAGATTGAAATCAGGAAAAATGTCGGAGTGATTAATCCATTTCTTTACTATAAAAAGACTGATTTCTTCTCTTGTATTTCTGAATAACGATGAATCTGAATAATATCATAACGATAAACCAAGGCTCCATTCTCAAGGAAATTGATGGATATTCCACATTCTGACATTCTTGTAATCGGAGGCGGTGCTTCCGGTATGATGACCGCAATCATTGCGGCGCGTCAAGGCGCCAAGGTTCGCATTTTGGAACGGATGAACCGAATCGGTAAAAAATTACTGGTTACCGGAAACAGTCGCTGCAATCTGACCAATTTATCCTGCCATTCTGACCATTATCACGGAGCCCGGAAAATATTTATTGAATCTGTTTTAAAACAGCATGATGTTCACAGCACATTAAAATTATTTCAGAATCTGGGACTGGCCTGGAAAACAGATAGTGAAAACCGAGTTTATCCGCTTTCAGAACAAGCCGCTTCTATTCTGGATATTCTGAGATTAGCCCTGTCTCATCATCATGTGGACATATGTTGCAGTGCCAAAGCCGACCGGCTGGAATATCACAATCACCAATTTATTGTGACACTGAAAAACCACTGCCGGTTCTCTGCAAATGTAATTATTCTGGCTGCCGGGGGTCAGGCACGGAAAGATCTCGGATCCAATGGTTCAGGATTTGAATTAGCCAAATGCATGGGACATCATATTATCCTCCCCTACCCTGCATTGGTAAAAATAAAAATCAACTGTCCATATTTAAAAAGCCTCAAAGGTGTACGAACAAATGCAATGCTGACGTTACTGTCAGGAAAAAATCCAATCGTAACCAGTTCCGGAGAATTGATGTTCACGGAAGACGGGATTTCGGGTATTCCAGCATTGCAAATCAGCCGACACGTTCATTCAATTCTCCAGCATAAAAATAAGGGTCATATTCAAATCGATCTGCTGCCGGCATATTCGTCCGATATTTTAACAACCGATCTCAAAACGCGCTTTCAGTTGCTTGAACATTTAACTGCGGATCAGGCATTGATCACGATTTTAAAAAAAAGGCTGATCGTTCCAATACTCAAATCCGCCGGAATTTCTCTTCACACAAAAGTAAAGCAGCTCAGCAATGACCAGATTCATCGGTTGACCAGTGTTTTAAAACAGTGGACATTTCCGGTCACCGGCACCAAATCCTGGAACGAAGCTCAAGTTACTGCCGGTGGAGTTGACACTGAAGAGATCAATCCGGACACAATGGAATCGCATATTAAACCAGGACTCTATTTCTGCGGTGAAATCATGAATGTGGACGGCAACTGCGGGGGATATAATCTGCAGTGGGCCTGGTCCACCGGTTATATTGCAGGAAAGTCTGCAGCGGAAGCGTGCCACTGTTGATAAACGCATTGATCGTCAAAGTATTGGTCAATTTTTCCTGTAAAAACTCATCAATCCTGTCAGGGTTCCGAATCCTGACAGGATTGATTAAAAATCAACACAAACTCAATCAATCTGCGAAATCAACGTTTCGACCTTTTAATAAATATTCCACATTGATTTTTTCCTGTTTTTTTTATATTATTACTAAGAATTGTCTGTTATTCGTGATCTGAGATGATCAAGACATTTTTAATCAAAGGAGGTAATGTGTCGCATTGCCGTATCGAAAAATATGGATTTTCTTCTTTTCAGGCGGATCTGAATACTGCTTTGGAGCGGATAAACAACGAACGAATTATTGAACGCATTCGAAATCACGACCATACTGTATGGCATCCGGAACCCGCTGAAATCGTCAATCGTCTTGGATGGCTGGATATTGCCGACAGAATGTTATCAGAAGCTTCACATATCGAATCATTTGTTGCAGACTTGAAATCAGAGGGTTTCACAAAAGTATTATTGCTGGGCATGGGCGGCTCGAGTCTTGCACCGGAACTTTTTACAAAAACCTTCCACACAGAAACCGAGGGGCTGGACCTGCGGATTCTGGACAGTACAGATCCTGACATGCTGATCACGTGTCGCAATTGGGTTCAGCCCGAAAAGACGCTTTTTATTGTATCCAGCAAATCCGGAAATACAGCTGAGACCGAATCGTTTTTTAAATATTTTTACACCTGGATGCAGGCTCAGCTGGATCATGATGCCGGACAACATTTTATTGCAATCACAGATCCGGGAAGTAAACTTGAATCAGTTGCGAATCATTTAAAATTCCGAAGGGTTTTTCTCAATGATCCGAATATCGGGGGACGTTTTTCCGCACTTTCATTTTTCGGATTAATTCCTGCGGCTTTCACCGGTGTTGATTTGAAAAAACTTTTAAAAAATGCTAAAGACTCAGATTGGAATCTGGCTGCGGAGATCGGTGTCATCATTGGCATTCTGACACTGAAGCACCGCGATAAATTGACATTTATTCTTTCATCCGAGCTTCAGAGCTTTGGAGACTGGGTAGAACAACTGATTGCTGAGAGTACCGGTAAAAATGGAACCAGTGTATTACCGGTTATCGGAGAAATGTTGCTCAATCCGGATCAATACGGCGATGATCGTTTTTTTATTCATTTTAAAATGAATTCAGATAATGAGGCAGATCATGTGCTTATGGATATCGCAAATGCAGGATATCCGGTATTACGCTTAATTTTGAATGACACATATCAGCTGGGTGCTCAATTTTTTATCTGGGAATTTGCCACTGCAGTTTGTGGGCATCTATTAAAAATCAATCCTTTTAACCAGCCCAATGTTGAATCTGCAAAGGCGGCAGCACGAACAATGATTCAGGAATATAAAGAAAAAGGTGCTTTGCCTAAATATGAAACTTCCCATTTTTCAAAAGAGACATTGATTCACTTTCTCAATCAAAAAGAACCAGGGGATTATATCGCCATTCAGGCATACCTCCCAATGACCCTGGAAACCATAAAGCAAATGCGTATTATTCAGGCTTCACTGCAAAAATATACCGGAATTGCAGTTACAGTTGGTTTTGGCCCCCGTTTTCTTCATTCGACAGGCCAATTACATAAAGGAGACCGTGGAAACGGATTATTTATTCAACTCACATGCGATGAAGAACAGGATATAACTATCCCAGATAATCCCGGTAGTCATGATTCGGACCTGTCATTTCAGATCCTTAAAACCGCTCAGGCCATGGGAGACTATCATGCTCTGAAAAATGAAAATCGTCGGGTCATTCATTTTCACTTTTCTAAAAATATATATCACTTATTAAAGCAATTTAATGAGATGCTTGCATCATAGCATGTTTTTACATCCGTATCTTTCAGAAACAAATTTATCCATTGGATAACAGGGGATACAAATGTTAAAGCCGCCTGTTTCAACTTTTATTAAGCATCATTATCGTCATTTCAATGCGGCTGCCTTACTGGATGCAGCTGAGGGATATAAGACCCATCTGGAACAAGGTGGGATGATGTTTATTACTCTTGCTGGTGCCATGAGTACAGCGGAGCTTGGTTTGTCTCTCGCTGAAATGATACGTCAGGATAAAATTCATGCGATTGCCTGTACAGGTGCCAATCTTGAAGAAGATCTTTTTAATCTGATTGCTCACAATCATTATGTCCGTGTACCCCAATATCGCTATCTGACTGCTCAAGACGAGAATGAATTGCTGACACAGCATTTAAATCGTGTAACAGATACTTGTATTCCGGAAGATGAAGCCATTCGACGGATAGAATCCGCTGTACTGGATGAATGGATTTCCGCGGATCAGCAAGGGGAACGCTTTTTTCCGCATGAATTTCTTTACAGAATCATTCGTAATAACTCCCTGAAAAATTATTATCAAATCGATCCGGAAGACAGTTGGCTGATTGCGGCCTGCGAAACAGACCTGCCCCTGTTTGTTCCAGGATGGGAAGACTCGACTCTCGGAAATATATATGCATCTTACTGTATTTCTGGTAAAATTAAAAATGTGCAGACTGTGAAAAGCGGTATTGAGACCATGATGTTACTTGCTGATTGGTATATAAGAACCTCACAAAAGAAATCGCTTGGATTTTTTCAAATTGGTGGAGGAATTGCGGGCGATTTTCCAATCTGTGTGGTTCCCATGTTGCGCCAGGATCTCAAAATGACAGAAATTCCCCTGTGGGCGTATTTCTGTCAGATCAGTGAGTCCACAACCAGTTACGGATCCTATTCCGGAGCGGTGCCCAATGAAAAAATCACCTGGGAAAAACTAAGTGTAGAAGCACCAAAATTCATCATCGAATCTGATGCGACCATTGTTGCGCCTCTGATTTTTGCCTATGTATTGGGCCTGTAATTAATTTCGAATTTAATAACAATACGGATTCAGTCATGTCAATCTGTCCCATGCACCCAAAAATACCGATCTTGAAAAAGCGTATTAAGGCATCTTATAAACTATTCAGTCATTGTCAGCTTTGCCCGCGCAACTGCGGTGTCAATCGCATTAAAAATGAATTGGGATTTTGCGGTGAAGGTGGACTTCCGAATGTTGCATCAGACAATCTGCACTATGGAGAAGAACCTCCGATTTCAGGCGTACAGGGATCAGGTACAATTTTTTTTGCAGGTTGTACCATGCGTTGTGTCTATTGCCAAAACTATCCAATCAGTCATATGGGACATGGTCATCCTGTATCAATTCCCAAACTTGCCGATATCATGATTCAACTGCAAAATCGCGGTGCTCATAATATTAATCTGGTAACTCCGACCCATTTTATTCCGCAAATTATTCTTGCACTTTATATTGCATATAGAAATGGACTAAATATTCCAATCGTTTATAACACCAGCGGATATGAATCCGTTAAAGCGCTGAAATTATTAGACGGTATTGTGGACATATATATGCCTGATATGAAATATGCCAATGAAGGAATTGCCATTGCCTTAAGCAATGCCCCCAATTATCCAAAAATCAATCAGGAAGCTGTTCTTGAAATGTTTCGGCAGGTCGGACATTTAAAATTCAACAAGAATGGAACAGCAGTTAAAGGTTTACTCATCCGTCATCTTATTCTACCGGAATGGGCCTCAGGAACAAAGTTCATTCTTGAATGGATTGCCAATCATATTGATACTGAAACCCATATCAGCCTTATGAGACAGTATTTTCCGGCATATAAAGCTTTAAAAATTAAAGCACTAAATAAGAGAATAACTGATGATATGTATACAACTGCAAAGCAATATATGATCAAACTGGGTTTTAAAAACGGATGGCTGCAAGACTGAACGAACCGTTCGATGGCTATATTTTTAGACTCCTGAATTTACAAAAGCATCAATAAGAATAGACAATCCGATCATCCAATATTACCAGCTTTATATCCAGAATAATTAAGAGTTACTCGTTTCATTTTAGATTAATCAATAATCTGATTTATCGTAAATACGTTAGTTACTAAGATAGGCATAAATTGTTCTTCATCTATAACTTGAATATATATTTTCTGCATATGACTTGGACAGTTATGTCATCAGAACTGTCTGGAAAAATGCCGTTATAACATCCATGCAGCAATGAATGAAATCAGAAATACCGTGGCCAGGATAACCATGAAATATCCTTATAAGGAATTGTAATCGAACATTGACACACAAATAACAGGGTATACTTTATAAATTTTACTTTTTAAATCGACAGAAAATAATATGAGTAAATAATACGATATAACAGAAAGAAATGCAATAAAAAGATAGAGGGATTTCGGTGTATTATTTTATCCTGAATAATGGATTGTGTGAATATGTAATCAATGCATCTGATTCTTAAATCAGGAACTCACTTTGAAATATTTAACAAACGGCTGAAAATGTGTTCTCCGAATGGATTTTGTCGGGGAACACATATACCATCCTTAATCTGGACTCACATCTGTAACTTTGTGTAATAAGGGGCGCTGTATACCCTTGTTGTGATTATTGACTCATGGTGATAAAGTTTAAGGATGCCTGATCGTCAATAGCGCCGAGTGCGTCTCGCCGTCATGAAAATTTTCTGCGACGGCTCTGTATGTCAATTCAAGATGAGTAAACGTGGCACGGTCTGAGACGCTTTCCCGGATTTCGCGAATGGAAACCGCCTTGGCCACGGCCCGGGTTACCGGCACGGTTGAGCCGATACGGGCAATCGCCGGATTGTCTTTGTATCCGTCGCCGTGCCCGTATCCCCCCTCGTCGCCGGGAAGAGTATAGTAGACGCTTTGGGAAAAGGAAAGCGTGATGTTGAGCAATCCGCCGTCCGGATCCGTGCCTGTGGCCATCACCGTAAACCGCTGAAACGCGCCGACTGTGAGTTCCGCATCATCGGAAGCCTGGGTGAGTACGGGTGCGTCGTCAATGCCGATCACCGATAATTTAACCGTGGGCGGTGTCGGATCCGATGCCGGGACCACCACGTCCTCGTCGCAATGTAAAAACAGCATGCCCCATAGAATCAACGATAAAAAAATGATTGTTTTTTTCATTTTTTACTTTCTCCCTATTAAATGAATCGGTTTTTCATTATAATTTAACAATTATCAATTAATTTTCAACAATTTTTTAAAATAATATTGAAATCTGTCGGCACGAATCTCTTCTGCTTTAATCATCGTCGATACAGGCAATTGCGCGTTGAGCGTTCCGTGCGCTGCGGTTGCCGTATAAAATGTCGTCATTTGATGATCTCCCTGCGCTTCTGATGCAAAATACTTGGAAATCAGGGAATAAAAGGCATATTCCGCAGGCCTGAATGCCTTGTTTTTTATAACGATAAAAACAATATTAAATTTTCCGGGAGACTGTTCCGATGAAGGATATCGTTCACCGCCTTCTGCTGCAATGAGATCTTCAATTGAATAGGTTATCATACTGTCCGCAGTCACATGCAGATGGTCAGTAATATCTGGATTGACCAGCAGATTGACTGGCGGCACTTCATGCGATGGTATTAATCCCATCAGATATAAATCCAGTTTTGAATAAAGTTCGTTATTGCCAGGATCGCGTTCAATCCGCCAGGTTCCATCGCCGTTATCTTTGAGATGCCCTCCATTGGGAAGATCTGGATGAGACAGGTAATTGGACATTTGCCCGCCGATATCAGTATAACAATCCCAATGAAAATCATTCCCGCTAATTCCCAATGCGTTGCCGAAATGCGCACACCAGTAATGCCCGATTTCATGATCCAGCAGCTGGCCGTCGCCCCAGCTGTGGTAGATCATGCCTTTAAGCCGTCCTGCAGAGCCCAATTGATCTGTGATATCGATCTCGGAAATTCCGATGTTTTGAATGGTCTGTCTGGCAAAACGGAAAAAGGGAACATTTTCCGCATAATTCCTGCCGGGATCGAAAATCGAATGGGCGGGCATGATAATACTGAAATCAAAACTATCCGGAAACACAGAGTAAAGTTTCTGATAGGCTTTATAAAATGTATCGGTACACTTAATATCGCCGAGCGGCCAGTTCGGCGTATCCAGAATTTCACCAGCGGGATCTTCAATAAACAGTGCATACTCCGTGGCGGTCAGCCCTTCTCCCAGCTGTATAGCAGGAAAGGTCTGGTCCTGCTTCACAAGACCGAGATACAGCCATTCACTCTCCTGAGTCCCATTTGTTTTTTCGATAGTGACTTCATACAGTCCGTACCGGCAATGTGTGCCCCCATATCGAAGCGCCCGGATATTATCTTTATTGGGAATATCATTCCGGGTATATATGCCATCTCCGGCTTGTCTATCACCATGGCTGCCGTCATCATATAGAACCATATCGGACGGAAAGGACAACCGGACCCGGGTGATATTTTCTCCGGTTGTGCCCACTTCCAGTGTCAGGTCGATATCCTCGCAGCAATATACAGTTACCGGATCAAAATAATAATATTGGAATGATCTGTCTGCTGGTTCAATTTTTAGGGAGTTACCAGCATATCCCTCAGAGAAATGGAGGGCAACTATTAAAATAATTGCGAAAAAAGCGTTTTGGTTCATGGCAACATTTTCCTCTTAATGGTTTTATTAGTTGGAAAATATTATTATCCACAATTCAATTTCATGATGCATCCCGGGCACATCGGAAACCAATGTTGTAATCGCCATATACAGGACTATCTTTACCACGATCCGCGCATCGCAACCAGGTTTCCCAATCCTGCCATCCACCACCGCGCAGTACTTTGGCGATTCCGTCGGATGGACCTTCCGGATTCTCATAGACTTTATAACGGTAATATCCTGAATCATACCAGTCCGCACACCATTCCCGGACATTGCCTGCCATATGATGCAGATCATACCCGTTGGCCGGATAACCGTTTACGGGCGCCGTGTCTCCGATATTTCCATTGTAATTCGCATACTTCTGATTGATTGTGTCACCCCAGGGATAGGCATTGCCTTCAAGGCCGCCTCTGGCTGCATATTCCCATTCCGCTTCCGTGGGCAGTCGTTTGCCTGCCCAGGCGGCATAGGCCGCAGCCCCGTACCAGTTTACTTCAACCACAGGATGAGTTTCATACCCTTCTCTGGGCACATATTTCCCTTCCTGCTTTTTGATCCGGCAGTTATCAGCGATGATATCCAGCCATTCGGTCCCTCCTTCTTCCTGATTGCCCTGATCATTGAGAAAATCGCAAAACTGCGCATTGGACACTTCGTATTGATCCATGTAAAAAGCATCCAGATAAACACGGTGAACCGGCTGTTCATCCTCATCCCCGTCTTCACTGCCCATCATAAACTCCAGACCGGCTTCGATCAGAACCATATCCGAATTTTCATCCGGTCCTGTGGGGGAATCTTTATGACTGCATGTAAAAAACACCGGAATGATAAACCAGCACATCCACAGGATTCCAAAACGATGTTTATAATAAATATCCATTTTATTCTCCGTTTTTCATCCATTCTGTTTCTCTCCAGTCGGATATATAAAGCTTTATTTCTTGCATTAGAGGACCTCTTTTTCTTTGGTCTTATTTCTTTAATCTTGATTCTTGTTTTATCTCACCAGCATCATCTTCACCGTCTGCTGCCTTTCTTCCGAATGGATCCGGCAAAGGTAAATTCCGGAGGGTACGGACTTTCCATACGCATTCGTCCCGTCCCATTTCACAACATAAGATCCTGCGGACTGGATTCCGTTTTCCAGGACCCTGACCTGCTGGCCCTGCATATTGAAAACCATGACCTTGACCTGAGACGCCTGAGACAGGTCATATCGGATGGTCGTGGAAGGATTAAAGGGATTGGGAAAGTTTTGTCTTAATAGGAATGATGATGGATTCTGTGGTAAATGATTCTCGTCAATTCCGGTTACATCCTCCCAGTCCAGAACATTGGCCCAGATATCATACCCGCTACCGCCGGCGCGATTATCGGTCCAGCTGCTGTAAATATAGCCGTCAACCAGGGCGACGGCCGGCTCATATTGATTTTTTACGCTGGTATGGGTCACCCTGAAACTTGTTCCAAGCGCACTGCCGTCATTTAAAAATCGTTGGCCGTAAACTTCCCAGTCGCCAATGTTCTCGTTCCACCAGGTAATCAAAAAATTGCCATTGCTGTCTGTGGCAATACACGGTTCACATTCCTCCATACAGTCATTCTCATTGACTTTAAAATTGCTTCCGATGAGACTGCCATCAGCCGAGCAGCGCTGGGCATAAACGTCATGTTGATTCCGTTCATCAAACCAGGTAATCACAAATTTTCCGCTATTATCTGTGGAAACGGCAGGGAAATACTGGTTCGCGCTTTCCTGATCATCATTGATTTTAAAATTAGTGCCTGTTGCACTGCCATCCGCCAGGTAACGCCGGGCGTAAACATCCCATCCCTCATTATTATCATCATACCACGTAATAATAAAATTACCTTCGGGATCCATGGAAACATCCGGATGAAATTCGTCTTTATTCTCCTGTTCGTCATTGACCATAAAATTAACGCCCAGAGCGCTGCCGTCCGCTGAATAGCGCTGGGCATAAATATCATAATTCCCGTTGCGTCTGTCATACCAGGTAATCACAAAATTTCCTTCAGGATCTGCAGAGACATCCGGACAATATTGCTGCGCACTTTCCGGGTCGTCGTTCACCTGAAAATTGGATCCCAAAGTGCTGCCATCTGAAGAATAGCGTTGGACATAGATATCATAATTTCCATTCCGATTATCATACCAGGTGACCATAAAATTGCCATCAGAATCCATGGCCAGGGAGGGTTCCCGCTGGTCCGCATCTCCCGGA
>Ga0272441_10009463_pt1 | contig 15040 bp, 7 predicted proteins | sample SSMProp6N_FD_193582 | JGI IMG/M metagenome (GOLD analysis project Ga0272441, IMG submission 193582) | Marine sediment archaeal communities from Little Sippewissett salt marsh, Falmouth, MA, United States - SSM-Prop-6N | ecosystem: Environmental > Aquatic > Marine > Wetlands > Sediment ... | reverse complement strand
CCGAGGCGGGGACGGCGAACAGCGGCTTCCGGGCGATCCCGGTGCGCCGGGCCTCCATGGCCGCGGCGATGGCGGTGAAGGTCTTGCCCGCGCCCACCGGCAGGGCGATCAGGGTGTTGGGGGACTGGAGCATCTGCCAGACCCCGTCCTTCTGGTGCTGGTCGAGGTCGTTGTTTCGCAGCCCCGCCTTGTTCATGCCGGGGAAGGTCAGGTGCTTCCCGTCGAAGCGCCGGGGGACGGTCCCGTAGAAGTTCTCGTTGAAGACCTTGGTGAGCTCCTTGGCCCGTGTCTCGTCACTCCAGAGCCAGTCGCGCCACTCCTGCTCGACCTTGAGCTTGATCTCCTTGGCGTTCTCCGTCTTCTCGATGTCGAGGTAGCGGTTGCCGTCCTCGTCCTGGGACCAGATCTGCGGGTCCCGGAGGTTGAGAATGTCCTCGAAGGCCGAAGCGGCGGTGTAGTAGTCGGTCCCCCAAGTCGCCACCCCGGCTGTGGTGCCCTCCCCCAGGACGGTCTTGAGGTGGGTGATGCGCCACGTTGCGATGCTCTCGATGTAGTGGGCCTTCACCCGTTCCACCATGTAGTGGTTGGGGTCCAGGCCCGCGAGATGGGCGATGAACTGCTCGACGTAGGTCGAGGAGATCCAGGGGGACCCCAGGGCCGCGTTGATCTGCTCCGGCAGCTTCTCGGGCGGGACGACCTGTTTCAGGGCCTCGACGTTCCCCTCGTAGCGGGAGTCCTCGGCGGCGGCGGCCTGGGCCGCCTTCAGCTTCTTCCGCACGTTGCCCGCGAGGTACTTGTCGGACGCCTCGAAGCCTCCCTTCTGGGGGTCGTGGTAGATGATCCCCTCAGCCTCGAGCTCCTGCTGGATGGCCTCCCGGCTTTGGCCGGTGAGCTCGGCCATTCGGTCGAAGTCCAGCTGTCCCGTCTCGGAGAGCGCCACCGCGAACGCCTCCATGGAGCTCTCGGCCTTCGTGATCTTCTCCCGGCGGGGGATCTGGCGCTTCGTGAAGATGTCGGCCTTCGTGGCCTGGGCCTTCTGGATGACCTTCTTCCCCTTCTTCTGCTCGGGAGCGAAGTCCTTCTCCAGGGCCAGGACGTTGGGGAAGTCCGGGTCCTCGGCCAGCTGGGAGGGGTTGGGCCGGGCGTGCAGGGGCCCGTGCTTCTTCACGAAAGCGTCGTACTCCTTCTCGGTGGCGGCCTGGAGCTTCTTGAACTCCGCGTCGGAGATGGCGGGGTCCACCTGTCCCGCCAGGAGGGCCTTCGTGGCGTCCCGGAGGGGGAGGTAGTCCTTGATCTTCTCCTTCAGCTTCTTCAGCTTCCCCTCGGCCATCTTCTTCGACCGGGGGGTGTCCTTGAGCTCCGGGTTCGCGGACTCCGGGGGCTCCCACTCCTCGAGCTCCCCGGTGAGGGCCTGCCAGATCTTCCCGTCCTCGTCGATGACGAAGTTCCCGGGCTTGATCCCCTTCATCTGCTCCGGGTCGAAGGGCTTGCGCTCCAGGCGAGCGAACCGCTCTTCCTGGGTGAGGTCCATCAGGGGCTTGCCCTCGGGGAGCATGTTGCGGAAGGCGTCCGCGAGTTGCTGCCGGGTGGGCGCGGGGCCGGTGACCATGTACTCTCCGGCCCCGTACATCCCGCGGCCCAGGCCCTCGGTGCCGAGGACGCGCCCGCGCTTCGTCTCCCAGACCAAGTTGCGCCAGACGTCCCGGCCCTCGGTGTCCACCGTCCCGCCGCTGCCGTAGCCGGGCGTCCACTCCTCGTGGGGGTTCTTCTCGGTCTTCAGCCAGTCGGGCTCGCGCTCCTTCGCCTCGCCCGGGCGGTACTTCTGGAAGAGAAGAACGTCGGTGATGACGCTGGTGTTGGCGTTCTTCTGGAAGGTGGTGTTGGGCAGGCGCACCGCCCCCAGGAGTTTCGCCCGGTCGGCCACCCGCTCGCGGATGGCGGGGTCCTTCGCGTCCATCGTGTACCGGGACGTGACGTACATCAGGACGCCGCCGGGGCGCAGCTTATCGAGCCCCTTGATGAGCATGTAGTTGTGGATGGCCTCGGTGACCACCTTGTCGCTCTTGTAGGAGGGGTCGAAGACCTTGATCCTCCCGAAGGGAGGGTTCCCCACCACCACGTCGTAGAAGTTGTCCGGGAGGTCCGCTTCCTCCAGGCCGGACATGATGACGGTGGCGTTGGGGTGGAGCTTCTTGGCGATGCGCCCGGTGAGGGAGTCGAGCTCGACGCCGGTCTTCCGCAGGCCGTCCGGGGCCATGGCGAAGAAGTTCCCCGTGCCCATCGAGGGTTCGAGGATCCGCTGCCCGGGGGAGACGCCCAGGGCCTCGAGGACGTCCCACATGGCCCGGACCACGTTGACGCCCGTGTAGTGGGCGTTGGGCGTGGACATCTGGCCCGCCGAGAACTCGGCCTCCGTCATCATCTCCTGAATCTCGGCGCGGGCCGCGTCGATGATGTTGGTGTCGATCTTCTCGCTGGACTCGGCCCCCCGGGCGTAGGGATCGAAGAGGCGGGGCATTCCGCCCCAGCCCACGAACTTCGCCAGGATCTCCTGCTCCTCGGGGGTGGGGGCCCGCTCGTTGGCCTCGAGCTCCTTCAGGAGCCGGACGGCGGCCACGTTGTCGGTCACCTTCTGGCCCCAGGTCCGGTTCTCGAAGAACGGGTCCGAGGACCCCTTCGGGGCGTAGTCCGGGAGCTCCGGCTTCGGGAGGGTGGCGGGCGTGGAGGGGACTCCAGGGGGGATGTCCCCGTGCGAGGTCCCCTCCGGCGCGGGCGCTAGTGCGGGCTCGCTTCCTGCTGGAACACCGTCTGGTTCGCTAGCTCCTCCGCTTGGTTGTATGCCAGTCCCCTGTCCATCCCCTGCTCCAGGGCTGTCAACCACCGCTCCTTCAAGTTCGCCAGGAACGGTCGGAGTCTCCCCTCCTCCTCCAGCTTCTTCACCAGCCTCGGGTAGTGCTTCTGGTAGTGGCTCAGGAGCCGCTTCTGTAGGCTCGCCTCGTCCGGTCGCGTCTTCTTGAGCAAGGACATCAGGGACCCCCTTGAGGATGTTCTCCACGATCTCAGCGTCCGGGTAGGTGGCGTCGATCCCGTGCGCCTTCAGGGCATCGAGGACGTCCTCCGTCGTGGGGTTGGGAATCTCATCGAGGAACCCCTCGGCCTTCAGCATGTCCGCGATGGCCGGGAGCTCGTCGGTGGTCACTTCTTCCAGGGCCGGGGCCGGGGTGGGGGCCCCGGCGTCCTCCTCCATCACCTCGACACCATAGTCCTCGGTGGGCGGGAGCTCGGGGGGCTCGCCCACGTCCACCCCGAGGATCTGCTCCATGGCCTTCGACCGGGGGATGTCTCCCCGGATGGCGGCCCGGAGGCGGTTCGCGTCGGCGGTGATCGTGGCCTGGGGGAGCACCTTGCGGATGGCCCGCACACGCTCGTCCAGCTTGGGCCCGGTCCCGGACCCCAGGATGTGCCAGGAGATCACATCCCCCAGGCCCAGGAAGTCCACCTCCTCGGCCACCTTCGTGATGTCCTCGAGCGTGGCCGCGGCAGCGTTGGAGGGGATGCCCAGGATGATGGGCTGCCGGTCGGCCAGGGCGATGGCCCGGTTGGCGTGCTCCACGAGGTTCAGGCCACCCTCGGTCTTCTGGAGGGGGAAGATGGCGTGGACGCGCTTGTCGGCCACCATCTCCCGGACGGCCTGGGCGTTGTCCTCCAGGGCCCGGAGGCTGGCCGCCTGATCCCCGACGACGTCCGGCATGGACAGCCAGACCGCTCGCGGCTCCTCGTTGGGGTTCGCCTCGTTGATGGCGTCGAGGAGATCTCGGTAGCGGGCGAAGACCGTGTCGAAGTCCAGGGACTCGACGGGCTCCTCCCCGTAGAGGGGGAGGGGCTTCTTGATGTTCCGCTTGAAGAGGCTGAAGGCCCCCGAGTCCACGAAGACCTTGGCGTCGTGCTGGACGATGGCCCGGGCCAGCTGAGTCAGGCCGGGCCCGGAGATCTGCCCGATGTCCACGCCCAGGGGGCGGTTCGCCTCGGCGGCCTTGATGATGTCCTTCGTCCGGGACATCCCGGAGACGAAGACCATGGGGGGCGGGCCGCCACCCTGGGCCTCGCGCTCCTCGAGTCGCTGGCGCTCCGTGCCGCTGAGGTAGGGCCCGAGGGCCTGGGGGATCTCTCCCGGCTTCCAGGGAGTCGCCTCCCCGGTCGTCTCCAGCCCCTCGACGTAGGGGAAGTGCCGGAACCAGTTGGGGTGGATGTCCACGCCCCCGATCTGTTTCGCCCGGCGCAGCGACTTCAGGATGGTCCCGGCCTTCCCGGCCTGGGCCATGTCGATGGCGTTGTCGAGTTCCATGGGGGCCACGGGGCCGGGGATGTTCGTGGGATCGGAGTCCGGGTCGAACTCCACGAGGTTCCGCTCCCAGCCCTCCAGGTTGCGGGCGTGGACCCAGGCGCGGTTGCGCTTGAGCTCCGGCTGAATGGCGTCGAGGAACTTCTTCGCCTCCTTCTTCGTCCTGATGCCGGTTTCCTCGGTGAGGACATTCCCCTCGCGGTCGTAGGTGCGGACGGTCCAGCCGCCCCGCCCACCCGAGATGTCGCCCCGGATTGGCCGCGGGGCCTCGGCCAGGACGTCGGCGGGGCCTTCCTCGGGGGCGGCCTCCTCGGGCTCCCATCCCGGCCACGGACGCTCGCCCATGGCGATTCGCCGCAGCATCTCCCGCATGGTGTCCGCGCCCATCTTCCCGACGAGCTCCTCGTACTCCTTCAGGAGAGCTTCGGTTTCTCCGGGGGAAGGCTCGATCTTGCCCTGGGCGATGGCAACCAACCGGCCACCGATGTCTCCGGCCCGGTATTGGTCCTCGAAGAGCCCGGGATCCTCTGCCTCAGCGAGGTCAAGGAACTGCTCGTGGAGCTCGCTCCTCTCCTCCGGGGAGATCCTCTCGCCCTGGCCGCCTTCCCTGGCACCGAATCCGGCGGCGTTGGGGCGAATGTCGTGAACGTCCGCGAGCCACTGGTCGAAGGAGCGGCCCTCTACGGTGATCTGTGGGGCTTGGCGGGCTTTCCTGGGCCACTCCAGGGCCGCGAAGATCTCCTTGTACTCGTCCACCCGGGCCTGGATGGCGGGCACCTGGGGGAGACGTTCCTTCGCCTTGTCGAGTTGCCGGAAGAATGCCTCTTGGGCCTTCTGGTGCTCCTCCTCGGTGAGAGGAATCCCGTAGTATCCGCGCTTCCCTTCCTCTGTCGTCTTCCTGACGTATCTCTTGGAGGCGACAGCCTTCTTCCGGTAGGAATTGAGTCGCCTCTGAAACTTGACCTTCTCGGGGTCGGTGGACGTGAGCCAATTGCTCAGCTGAAACCACCGGACAGCGTCAGGGAACTCGGTTTCTTCTGTGACTGGACGACGTGCAAGATCCGGGTGGACGGACTTGAGCTTTTCGATCCACTCCTGAGTACCAGGAATCCCCTCGAGTATGTCCTCCAGAAGCCAAACTGTTGTCGCTGAGGGTTTACCCTTGGAGACTTCGCTGGCAAGGCCGTCGATCTCCCTCGCAATGTGGCCCATCCAGCCACCGGGCTCCCCCTTCAGGCCAGACGGCATCCCGGGGAGAGCCTGAAGCCCTTCCCTGACTTCGATCAGGGTGGCCGCCTGCTCCGGCTCCATCCGCAGTTCCGTCTTGCCACCCCGGGGGACCTCCAGGGGATAGACACCCTCCGGCTCAGACGGAGGGGCCGGAGGGGCCAGGACGTCCGCGACGGGCTCCGTGGTCTTGCGGTGGAAGCCCCAGTCGAAGCGGTGGGAATCCACGAACTCGCCCCAGGTCCCGCCCCGGGGCCCGCTGATCTGGACCACCTCGCCCTCGGGGGTCACCTCTGCGACTCCAGTGACCTGTCCGTTCTTCCCCAGGGTGATCTGCATGGAGTTGCCCTGGTCGTTGGTGAGGGTGGACACCTCAGCGGCGAGCTCCCCGGCCTGCTCCTGGGTCAGGTCACTCTCCGCGGAGATCCCACGCCAGTCTTCGGCAGCGGCGGGCTCTGGGGCGGCGGGCTCGCCCCGTCCGGCCCGGGCGAGGTGCCACGCGGCCTCCTCGTCGTCCATGGGCAGGCCGGACTCCTCGGCGGCCTCCGTCAGCCGCTCGGGGGTGTCGATCCCGGGATCCTCCGCGATGAGAGCGTCCACCGTCTCGAGGTACGCCTGCCGTGTCTCGTCGTCCATCATCACGATGGACGGGGGCGGATCGGCGTAGTACCCCTCCTCGGGGGCGCTGGCGGCGGCCACGATGGCCGCGGCCTCCTCGTCGGTCAGGACTCCGGCGTCGGGGATCCCAGGGACGCCGGGTTGTGGAGGGGCCGCAGGAGCAGCCGCGACAGGTGCCACCCCGCCAGCACGCACCCCGGGGGGATAGCCAAGGGTGGCGGTGTCGGGGGGAGCCTGCACTCCGGCGGCCTCCTCCACAAACTGGGGGCGGCGCAGGCGCGAACCCGCCCCTGGGGCCGGGGTCCCGCCGACGATCTCGGCCAGCGGCCCGGCGTCCCCGGTGGGCTCCGTCCCGGGGAAAAGCCCCTCTCCCACCTCTCCGGCGGCCTTGACGGACTCGGCGGTAGCCGTCTGGGCCCCAGCCGCGGCGGCCTCCGTGGGCGAGAGCGGTCCCTCCGGGCCGGTGACGGGCTCCTGCGGGCCTCCAACGGAGACATCCGACGTCGGGCCTGCCGGAGCAGTTCCGGGCGCTGCAGGGGCTCCCAGGGTCCCTGTGGGCGATTCCGGCGTGGGCGGGGTGGCTGTCTTGATCTGGGACTCGATGGAGGACACCACGGCATCCAGCTGGGCGGCGCGGGCCCCGTCCCCGGCGGCCCGGGCCTCGTCGGCCTGGACCTTGAGGCTCTGCTGGAGGCCGATGAGCTCCATCTGGGACTGGACCCCCGGCTCCTGCCAGGGGTGGCGCTCCGTCGAGGGCGGTTGATTCTTGACCGAGTACGCCTCGGAGAGGGCCTGCCGGAGCTTCGTGAGCTCGGCCACCTCGTTGTGGAGGTTCTTGGCGTTGGCCTCCATGATCTTGGCGTCGAGCTCCGCGATCACGGAGTTGACCGCCCCCTTGGACATCTGGGAGACAATGGGCTTCTCGTAGGCGGTCCTCGAGGGGGCCGGGGCGACTTCCGACGACGGAGCGGGCGGCGGCGGTGCCGGGGGCGGTGGGGACCCGGCGGTGCCCGCGTCCGGCGGGGCGTCCCGGTACATCCGCTCAAGAGCCTGCCGCGTCTCGATGAGCTCGGCCCGGCGGGCCTGGGCCATGGCGTCGGTGCCCGTGACGGCGGCGATTTCGGAGTCCAGGCGACGGAGGGCCTGGAGGATGGCGCTCTGGGTGGGGCCTGTGGGGGCTGCGGAGGGGGGCGTCGGCGGGGCACCGGGGCGCGGACTGGGCCCGGGGCGGCCTCCTGGCTCGGCGGGGGGGGCCCCGGGCCGGGTGGCTCGCCCGGCTTCCGGGAGCCCAGGCCGGAGCGGCCACACCATGTCGTAGGGCTCCACCACCTCGCCCTCGTAGACGGGGGCGCGGCGTGCCAGGGCCCCGCCGGGCTCCGGCACGGTCTTCGGCTTCCGCATCCCGAGGAGCGGAGCGACGGTGAGTCCGGCGTCGATGGCGGCCTCGGTGGCGGCCTCGGAGACAGCGGGGGTCCAGCCTTCCTTCCGGTACTCCGTGTACGCCTTGTCCGCGGCGTCGTAGGTGGCCTTCGCCATCATGGCCGAGAAGCCCAGGTGCATGGCCTTGGCCGCCATGGCCCCGCCCGCCCGGGCCACCAGCCCGCCACCGGCCATGAGGACGATGTTCACGGGATCCGTCGTGACGCCGATGTAGCGCCCCACCCCGCCCCGGGCCGCACCCTTGGCGTGCTGGACCATTACGGGCTCACCGGCTTCGGGCCGCCCGACGTAGGCGTCCTTGGCGAGCTCCTCAGCGGGGACCGGGCGATACTGCTCCTCCCCCGTCTCCCAGAACTTCTCGGCACGCTGCCGGAGGGGGGTGGTGGAGAAGTAGTTGATCGGGAGGTCCACACCGTAGGTCTTCGCGGCCCCCAGGGCGGCCCCGGCCCCGGACAGCACCTTCCCCAGGAGTCCGGGGTCCTCCTCGGTGTCGGGCTTCGGGGACGGGTAGTAGGCGGGCTGAGAGGTGACCAGTCCCCCGAGGCCCTGGCCGTAGCGGCCCCGGATGCGGGCGAGGGCTTCCTCTATCGAGCCGGGATGCTTGAAGTTGGTCGCCATCTGCTGCTAGTGTCCTCTCGCTGAGGAGGAGAAATGCCCCACGAGAATGAGCCCCTGCCGTGTGGCTATGAGGTGCGGAATGCGTTCGATCTCCGGGCCTTCCGGGAGAGGCTGGCGAAGACCTACGGAGAAATCGAAGTCGTCGTCACAGATGCCAGACCAGACAGCTTCGTCCCCGCACGGGCAGAACGGGTCCCCGCAGAAGGAGGACTCGTCCTGATCCTCGTGCTGCTCCTCTGCGGCGTCTGCACGCTCGGCGCTGGGGCTGTCGGTTTCCTCTGGGCGACTCTTCATCGTCGCCCCCGCTAGTCTTCCTGGTCCTTCGTTGGGGGAGTGACGGGGGTGAGGCCCCCGAACATCTGGTAGGGGTTGGGTTTGTAGAGCCCGCTCGCCATCTGGGGCCGGAAGATCGAGGCGTAGAGCTTCCGCTCCTCCTCGAGCCGCTTGATGTGGGCGTCCCGCTCCGGGCCCGGCTTCATGGGCGGGAGGACCTCCCCCGTCACCGGGTCCTTCCCGCCCCTGAGAGCGATGTTGATTTGCTCGGTGACCAGTCCCACCGCCTTGACGGCGGCGGCGATCTTCGTGGACTCGGCCTCGGCCTCGATGATGTCCCCGCCGTACTTGGACTCGGCCTCGAGCTTCGCCGCGGCCAGGGGGTCGATCCGGGCCGCCAGGATGTTCTGGTCGGCCTGGGCCATGGCGACGTCCCGCGCCTTGTCGCGCTTCTCGCGCTCCTCCATGCGGGTGGCGGTGTCGCCCGCAACCTGGGCGGCGTACTTGTCGGCCTCGTACTGCTGGATGGTGGGGTCCAGATGCCGGAGCGTCTCGGTGTTGTGGGTCCCCGTCCGGGCCACATTCTCGAATCCCACGAAATCGGCGGTGGGCGGGGATGCCAGCGCCTCCCGACTCGTGCGGGGGTCCCCGGAAGGGGCCGCGCCACCCATCGTGAACCCAGCCCGCTTGCCTCGGACGTGACGAACCGCTTCGTCGTAGTCCATGAGCTTCCCGCCCTTCTCGATGGAGTCGTCGGGGACGTTGGTGAAGATCACCCTCCCGTTGGGCATCTGGACGGCCTTCACCCGGTCCCGGTAGGTCGTGGCGGTGGGGGACTCGCCGGGCTCCGGCTTCGGGGCGGTGAGGCTGGGGTCGTTGGTCCCCTTGCCCGGGGGATCCTCGGCGGCCTGCCCCCGGCGGGCGGCGGCCCGGGCCGCGGCGTCCGTGGCGGCCTTGTCGGTGGTCCTCTCGTCTGCGCCCTCCCCGAAGAGAACGACCTTGGTCTTGTCCCAGACGTCGTCCACCTGATCGAACCCCTGGAGGGCGCTCTCGGTGGCCCGGCTGGTGGCGGCCCCGGCCCCGCGCATGGCGGTCCCGAGGAGTCCGGCCTGATCCCGCTCCTCCTTGCTCATGGTCCCCATTTCGGTTCCCCCGGCCAGGGCGGCCTGCCCGGCGATGGCGAAGGGGGCCAGGGGGGGGAACCGCTTGCCGAGCTCCAGGGCGGCATCGACGGCCCGGAACCCTGGTCCGGGACGGACCTGGGCCCGGTTCGCCACGGACGTCGCCATCTCCCGCGAGGGGACGGGGTAGTCGTAGGACACGTCCCCCTCCGGGGTGGAGACGACGCCGGGCCGGAAGCCGGTCAGGTTCTCGTAGGAGACGGGCTTCGAGGGGTCGTGCGGGGGGATGGGCTCGGGGCTCGGGGCCGGGCCACGCTGGACGGCCTGGGCGAACCCGTTGGTGGGCTCGTCGCCCTCGAGCTCACCGCCGAAGACGGACCTCCGGGGCTGCCGTGGAACCAGGGTGCTCCGGGGAGGGCGACGAAAGGGGTATCCCGTGTCAGACATTTTGACTCCTCTTCAGCAGGGCCTTCCACCCCAGTTTCGCGTCCTTCTTCCTGGGCCGCCGGTAGCCGTCGATGTAGGTGTCCTTGAGCTCCTCGCTCGGGAACGGCATGTGGCGCGTGAACTTGTCGAGTTTCTCGAACGGATGCTTGAAGTTGCGCCAGTTCTTCGTGCTCACAGCGTGTACCCCGTGGGCAGCCCCCATCTCCTCGGGTCGAACTCCTGCCCCGCCGCCAGGGAGTCGGCCAGAGCCTCGGCCCGATACCGATGGAATCCGGGGGAGTACATGCCGCCGCCCTGGGCGGCCTGAGCCTTCGACGTCTCGAACGACACCGAGGGCCCAACCTCGCCCGCGGAACTTTCCAGCTGACGCCCGGCGTTCGTCTCGAGGTCCCGGGTCAGCATGTCGATGTCAAGGCCCATGTCGAGCCACTTCTGCCGCCGGGCCCTCTCCTTCTCGTTTTGCCCACCCAGGGCGTGCATCCGAGGACGACCACCCACACCAGGGTTGGCGGCGTAGTCGTTCATCGACGCCCGGAGGGCTGCGTTGGCGTCGAACCCGGTGGGCATTACCACATGCTCCCGGCAGTGCGGTTCCCGGCGGCCCTGGACGCCTCGACGGCGGGCCGCATCCGGTTCTGCTGCCAGTCCGTCCTCTGCATGTCGAACATCTTCTGGGCCCGGAGGGCTTCGTCCTCCATGATCGACCGCTGCAGCCGCTTCTGGCGCATGGACTCCGCGAACGCCTCGGGGATCATGGTCCCCATCTGCCCCAGGAGCGCATCGAAGCCCTGGAGGCCGGAGTAGCCCCCGAACCGCCCGCCGCCGCCGCCGCGGCCACCACCGCCGCCGCCACCGCCGGGAAAGCCCCCGGTGACCTTATACCCACCTCGATCCTGTGGCATTTCCTTCCTCCTAGAAAGACACGCTCATGCTGCCGAGAGCGTTGATGAACGTCGAGAGTTTCTGCAGGGCCATCTGCTGCTCGGCCAGGGCCCGGTTCGTCTCGATCTGGCTCTGGGTCAGGTTCAGCCCCGCCTCCGTGGCCCCCTCCCCGTGGCGAGCTCGCCGGGAGCTCTCCTCGAAGCCCGAGGGGGCTGCGATGGCGTTCGTCGCGCCCACGAGGGCGTTGGTGTAGGCCCGCTGGGCCCCGACAGCCTGCTCCGCAGACGCCCGGTGCCGTCCCCGGGAGAGGCGGGCCATGGCCTCCTCGACGTTGAAGGGGATGCCCAGGCGGGCCGCCTCCTCCTTCATGGCCTCCAGGCTGGCCGCGTCCGCGTCGGTCATGTCGGCGCGGAACTGCCGGGCAGCCTCCGTCTCGTTGGCCTCGATGTTCTCGAGGTTCGCCTCGGTGCGCTTCCGGTGCGCCTCGAGCTCCTCGGGCCGCCAGCCCTGGGCCTGGATGGAGATGCGTGGGGCACCGCCGCCGCCGCCGCCGCCACCGCCGCCCCGGCCACCCCGGCCACCCCGGCCCCCGCCACCACCGCGGGGGTCCCCGGGGCCGCCAGGACGCCAGCCGAGGCTGGGTGCTCGCAGCCCCCCCGGGCGCGTGGGATTGGTGCTGGGGACCTCGCCGCCTCGACCACCGCTGCCGAAGCTCACCCCCGCACGCCCGGGCCGCTGCGGGGTGAACCGCGACGAGCCCTGGAGTCGAACTGTACTGTTGAAGCCGCCCATCTCTCACCTCAGCGTTCTATTCTACTCGCAGCCCTCATGGCACCACCGAGAAGTTGGCGATGTCCTGGGACGTGTTCCCGTCCGCGTCGATGAGGACCGCGGTCACCACATAGTCGATGGGCCCGATCTGGTAGGTCACCCCGTCGCTCACAGAGCCCGCGGCCAGCGTCTCGTAGAGGAACTCCGCGTCCGCATCCGGCTCGCCCTGCTCGTTGATGATGTAGCCGATCCTGACCGGCAGGGTGAAGGGGTCGGCCAGACTCGACCGGATCTGAAGGTCCAGCGGCCCGCCCCCCAGGGCGATCAGCGCACTATCGAGGAGCTCCCAGGAGCCGAGTCCGTCATCCCAATACTGGAGGGTCGTGACCCAGTCCGAGCTCAGGGGGAGGTCCGTCTGGGCGATGAGCTTCCGGGTGGCCGGGGCCGAATGGAAGGCCCCGCCGAACCCCCGGTAGAACATCTCCCGGGGCTTGTCGGCCTTGAAGAGGAGTGTGAGCCCTCGCCCGGACACTCGCTGGGGGAGGAAGAAGTGGACCGTGTCCTTGATGAACTTGGCGATCTTGAAGACCCCGCTCACCAGGGAGAGCTTCGGCGTCCCGCTCGCCTTCACGTCCACCTTCCAGAAGGCCCCGAAGTTGTCGGGGGTCTTCTGCTCGATGGCCCACTCGTCGCCCCCCAAGGCGTACATGGTCCAGTCGTTCCACTCGGACTCCATGTAGGCCCACAGCTGCACGAAGTTCTTCCCGCTCTGGATGTCGTCCCCCGGCTGCTGGAACTGCCGGTGTGACGTCTCGATCTCCAGGCGCTTCAGGATCTCGTCCGCGTCGTCGTCGTTGTTGTCGATCTCCTCGATGCGGAGTTTCCCGTCCTCCGAACCGTAGTAGACCTGATTCAGGGTCGTGTACTCCCCGCAGTAGTCCCGCCGGTAGCGGACGTCGATCTCCCACTCCGGCTGGGGCATCGTGCCCCCCAGGCTCCGCTCGAAGTTCAGGTAGGACCCGACGTAGGCCACGGTCCCCGGCGTCTCGTCCCGGAACTGGGACCGCTCGGCACGGGGGGTCAGGAGGATGTAGTTCTTCCCGATCTGGTCGTCCACCCCGTAGGAGTTTGCGAAGTCGTCCTCGTTGGCGAGGTAGTCCTCGAGCCAGAAGGGCCGGATGTCCTTCGTCACCGAGTAGAAGCCGCCGCCGTCCCAGATCCAGACGCCGTCCACGCCCGCGAACCACAGCTTGTTGTGGATGTTCCTGATCGACCAGTGGGAGACGCACCCGATGGCGTCGTCGATCTTCTCGATGTTGAAGTCCGCGATGCCCCCGTACTCCCGGATCAGGTAGCTCCCGTCCTTCGAGAAGACGATGATGAAGTTCTTGAGGACCGCGATCCCGGTGATCTCCCGGCGGTCGGGGAGGTCGAGGAAGTCGGACTGGTTCCGCACCCCGGGCTCCCCCGCCTTCGAGTACCAGACCCGGTAGGGGTGCTCGGAGTTGGCGGCGTAGAACATGCGCCCGAAGGCCGTCGCGCCGTAGTAGACCCCGGCAGGAGGGATGTACTCCCCCAGGAAGCCCGAGACGGAGAGCCGGGCCCGGGAGACGTTCTCCTCGTAGGTGGCGGTTCCGATGGGGGCCAGGAAGGCCCGCCGGAAGTCGCTCCCGGCCACGGAGACGTACCCGGCGATGTGGGTGACCCGGTCGTCGGCGGGCTGGTTGAGGTTACCCCAGAGCCGCCCCGTCCCGGTGAGCGTGAGCTCCACCACGTTCGAGGCCCCGCTCTCGGCCAGCACCACGTCCCCGACGCGATGCTGGAAGGTGATGTAGGCGAGGCAGTCGCCCTCGTCACCGCCGGACCCGGACCCGGGGACCACCGTGATGGATCCCGGGGGCCGCCGAATGCCCGCGGCGAGCCACCTGGGGTCGATCCGATGGCGCACCAGGGGGCGCGAGAAGGCCCCGATGCAGTAGAGGTCCCCCCGATACCAGACGAAGACGGGCCGCCGTCCGGTGGGCGTGATGCCCTGGAGTTTCAGATCCTCGGAGTCGAGCTCGAGGACGTCCGGGTTGCGCCACAGCCTCGTGGTGACGTTCCCGGACGAGTTCTTCCCCTGGGTGGCGAAGATCAGGTTCTCAGCGAGGACTGCCATCTACTTTGGACCGAAGAAGAGGGTTTCGTCCATGGACGTCTCTCGACGCCCGGGGGCGGCACTGGGCCTTCCGGCGATGTCCTCGTCCCAGACCAGGGTGATGATCTTGGAGGAGTAGGAGAAGCGCCACAGCTTGCTGTCGTACAGGAGGAAGACCCCGTCCTCGCTTCCGATCATGGACTTTGCGTATCCGAGGGTGAGGTTGGAGCGGTCTGCGAAGTCGTCCTCGAAGACAGACCCGTCCGTAGCCCCGAACCGGATGCCGGAGAACGGGGCAGCCAGAGCGTCCAGGGCGCTGATCCACCTGTGGGTGTAGAAGAGGTGGTAGCCATCCGTCGCAAGCATGGTGTCTGATGGCTCCGGCCCCCAGTCGGGGACGCCACCGGCAGCAGTCAGGCTCAGGGCGGTGGCGATGTCTGCTCCGCTGCGAACGAGGACCATGGTGTTGGAGAGGCGGTCGTACCTGTAGAGCACCCAGGCTCGAGGCTGGAGGTAGTCCTCGGGGTCGCTGATGGGGGCCACTGAGAGGCTATTCGTCGGGTGAATGTAGGTGGGCGGCCCAGGCAAGCCGTAGAGGTCCGACGTGGTCCAGAACCCACCCGCCACCTCCTGCCCCAGCCGCCTGACGTCGAACCCCAGGAAGTACGCCTCGCCCTTGAACACGATGCGGTCCATCCAGAGGAAGCCGTAGTCCTGGGAGACGTAGGCGGGGGTGTGGGCGAAGCCCTTCTGGTAGTAGGTGGGGTTCCACAGGACGTTCGTCCACAGCCCCGTGTTGGGGTCCCGGAGGGCCCCGCCCACGCGGCCCACGGCGAGCACGGCACCGTCCGGGAGCACCTCGACCATCACCATCTGCCCCAGGGCGCTGGAGCCGATGTCCTCCTTCTTCACGGTGGTCCCGTCGAAGGAATAGACCGCCCCGGCGTCCTGGGTGGCGTGCGGCCAAGTGTTGGGGGGGGTCCCAGGGATCAGCGGGTAACCCCCGTTGGTCCCGATGTAGAGGACGTCCGTCGTCGCCTCCTCGCCCACCAGGGGGTCGTCCTGGCGCTGGGTGACGACGCGCATCGACCGGATGAGGGTCCCGTCTGCACCCCCGGCGGCGCGGTCGGGGATGATCTCCGTGACCTCGCCGGGCATCCTGAA
>Ga0272441_10009462_pt1:7500-15040 | contig 15040 bp, 12 predicted proteins | sample SSMProp6N_FD_193582 | JGI IMG/M metagenome (GOLD analysis project Ga0272441, IMG submission 193582) | Marine sediment archaeal communities from Little Sippewissett salt marsh, Falmouth, MA, United States - SSM-Prop-6N | ecosystem: Environmental > Aquatic > Marine > Wetlands >... | reverse complement strand
TCTATGGTTTTCCCTCGTTTGGTTCGGGAAAGGAAAAAGGCGATATCCCGTTTCCCGGCAATTCCGAGAAGGCGGAGTGGGGCCATGCGATCGTTGCTGTGGGCTACGATGATAAGAAGGAAGTGACCAATACGACAGGTACATCGACGAAAAAAGGGGCTCTGCTGATTCGCAACTCATGGGGCGAAGAGTGGGGCTCTGAAGGCTATGGGTGGTTGCCTTACGAATATGTTCTGCAGGGGCTTGCCGTCGATTTCTGGTCACTCCTGAGCATGGAGTGGGTCGATACCCGTCAGTTCGGTTTTTAGGGCGCAGACCTGCTGCAGGAAGCGGTAAACGGGTTACCGCTTCTGCTTCAGAACATGAGGGGCGTGTGTTTCAAGCCAGTTTCTGACCTTTTTATCGCCAAACTTCGCTGCATAGGTAAAATCCTTGATCTGACCTTTTTTGTCCCCGATTTTGCTTTTGGCTATGCCCCGGTGTACATATGCCTGTGTCATTTTATGGTCACGACTTATGGCTTCGGTTAAATCCATGATTGCCTCGGTGAACCGGCCGTCGTCGTAGTTGACGATCCCGCGGTTGAAGTAGCCTACGGCCTTGAAAAAAGGATCGCCGAGCTCAATGACTTTCGAGTAATCAGCTCTGGCCTGGCTGTGCTCTTTTTTCTGGTGCCATGCAGCTGCGCGCATCTGGTATGCGAGCACGTATGACGGGTTGGCATTGATAGCCTTGTTGTAATAGCTGATGGCATCATTGAGTCGTCCGCTCTGATGGCGTTCATACCCTGTTTTGAAATTCTCCTGCGGGTTTGCGGCCAGCGCTGTCGGGCCGAGAAGCAGAAGGGTGAAAAGCGCTATGAGAAATGCGTACGATATCCTGTTCATCTTGTCGTGATCATGTTCGTTGAGACGTGTCATCAAAAAAGTAACACTCTTTTTGGAATAGTAAAGGGTAGCTCTATTAATTGTCGTGAGCAAGCTGAAGACAAGGCGGATGGAGCACAGATACCGGAATCCCGACAAGTCTTCGGGTCGCGCAACACATTAATAACGGTGCTCTAATGAAATGCCTGACGAATTGCCTGGTTGCAGGCTTCTTCCTTCGTTAATTATTTATTTTGATGTAAAGGGGGTCAACAACAGTGAGCAACAGCATATTTCGTATCAGCCTGGACGATTTTGAGGGTCCGCTCGACCTGCTGTTATTTTTTATCAAGCGCGACGAGCTCGACATCTACAATATCCCTATTTCTAAAATCACCAACGATTTTATTGCCTACATCGACGCAATGCAGAGCCTTAACCTTGAGGTCGCTGCTGAATTTATCTATATGGCATCGCTTCTGATGAGCATCAAGGTAAAGATGCTTCTGCCGAGAGAGCTGCCGGACGACAGCGATGCCGATGAATTTGATCCTCGCTCAGATCTTGTAGATCGACTGCTGGAATACAAGCGAATCAAGGAGGGCGCCGAGCAGCTTCGTCCGTTCGAGGAGCAGCGATTGAGTATGTTTTCCCGTGGATGCTATGAGGATGCGGAGCCCGAGGTTCTCGACGAGATGGACGAGCCGCTCAACCGCCCTACGCTCTACAACCTCATGATGGCATACATGGCGGCGATGGACAAGAGGCCTCAAACCCGTATCCAGAATGTCGAGGAGGCGCCCGTCACCGTTGATGAGCAGTGCGCCTTCATTCTCGACAGCCTCGATCGGCAGGTGCAGGTCTCTTTTCGAACTATTCTCGAAGGGGTTCAGGAGACGCTGATCGTTGTTGTCACCTTCCTGGCAGTGCTCGAACTCTGTCGCCGAAACAGTATAGCCGTCATTGTCAAGGATGGCTATGATGATTTCTGGATCTCTCTGCGGTAGCTTCATCGGAAATTTCCAAAAGGGCATTGATGATAAGGGGGTGATTGTCAGGCTTTTTCTATCTTGAAAAAGCTGAAGAAAATGTCTTTTGCGCCATGTAAACACCAGAACCATCATGCCTGAAATTATTCCGTTCAAAGGATTACGCTATGATCCTGCATCTGCCGGAGATATGTCGGAGATCATCTGTCCGCCATATGATATTATTGCTTCATCGCTGCAGCATGAGCTCTACGATCGCTCTTCTTACAATGCCGTGAGGCTTGAACTGCCGATGGAAGAGGATCCTTATGCTGCTGCTGCGGAGCGGATTTCAGCGTGGCTGACAAAGGGGGCTCTGGTGCAGGATGATGAGGCAGCTCTTTATCCCTATTTTCAGACCTATACCGATCCGGAAGGCAGAAGCTATACACGCAAAGGTTTTTTCTGCGCGCTCCGGCTCTACGAATTCAGCCAAAAGCAGGTGCTTCCCCACGAGAGGACGCTTTCCGGTCCGAAAAAGGACCGCCTGAACCTTTTCAAAGAGACTCGGACGAATATCAGCAGCATTTTCGGATTGTACGCGGACGAAGCGTTGCAGGCAGACAGACTGATCGATGCGTTTGTCGCCGGGAATGAACCTCTGGTCGACGCGGTGTTTCAGGGGGTGCAGAACCGGCTGTGGAAGATCGTCGATCACGATCTCGTTACCAAGGTACAGCAGGTGCTGCTCGACCGTCAGGTCTATATCGCCGACGGGCATCACCGTTACGAGACCGGAGTGAACTACCGGAATCTCAGGATGGCGGAAAATCCGTCTCATACGGGATGCGAGCCCTATAACTTTATTCTTGCCTATCTGGCAAATATCTACGACGAGGGATTGATCATTTTTCCTCTGCACAGGATGGTGCATCATCTGCTGCATTTCGATCCCGAAGAACTGCTGTCGAAACTGGAGGAGCATTTTTCCATTCAGCCGCTCGATGACCGGGAGGCTCTGAAGGGCTATCTCGATGCAGAAGATTCAAGTTATGCGTTCGGTGTCGTGACCCGAAAGGGTGTCTACGGTATTCGACTGAAGGGTTCGCCGGAGGATATTCTCGGCGATAGCGTTTCTCGTCCCCTGCAGCGTCTCGGCGTGGTGGTACTGCACGAGATAATCCTGCAGCGTCTTCTGGGCATCAGCCTTGAAGCGATGCAGAGTCAGACGAATATTCTCTATACCGAGGATGATCGCGAGGTGTTCAATGCTGTGGAAAAGGGGGATATCCAGGCCGGTTTCATCGTCAAGCCGACGACGGTCGATCAGGTGCAGGATATCTCCGGTGAGGGTGAGGTCATGCCGCAGAAGTCGACTTACTTTTATCCCAAAATTATGACGGGTATGGTGATGCACAGGCTTTAAACATCGTCTGACGCACTGGATAGCAGAGAAGAATGTGGGGCAAGGTAATCATGCGGGCATAATTTCTTACATTCCGACAGTTCCGACTTGTCGGGATCGGGCCCTTGGCTGTTCAACAGGTTTGCTCATCCTGTTTGAATTTGCCTGATTGAGCGTTTTCTCAAGAGTGGTGAAGCAAGATGGTTATGACAAAAGAATTTTTCTCCCGTTCTCTGAATGAGACCCGTGAATTTGCACGGCAGTTTGCTGTGGGTCTTCAGCCGGGTGATGTGGTCTGTCTGAACGGGCCGCTTGGTGCGGGTAAGACGGAGTTTATGCGCGGAATTACCCAGGTGTTCAACTGTGAGCAGCAGCTTACAAGTCCGACCTTTTCCATTTTCAATATCTATGAAGGCAGTCTGCGGGGGGAGCTGGTTGAGCTGCACCATTTCGATCTTTACCGTATTGGAAGCACGGGGGAGCTCGATGCGATCGGTTTTGAGGAGTATCTCTACGGCCCATATATTTCGGTGGTCGAGTGGGCTGAAAAATTTCCGGACCTGCTTCCCGCTAACGCAAAAAAAGTTTTTATTGAGACTGCAGGAGATACTGACAGACGCATCGTGATCGATGCTCCCTGAGTGTTTCCGTTGCTCGTTTTTTTTGATTTTTGACCAATAACTTTTGACTGCTTCTCATAGGATTCTTGCTATAGAGTGTTCGCACCTGTTTATCAGCGTGGCGCTGGATCTTGGCGGCCGGGTGCTGGAAGAGCGGGCTGATGCATGGCAGAAGACCGCGGAGACGATGGTGCCGCTTATTGACGGTCTGCTTGTCAAAGCAGGGGTTGCTTTGGGCGATCTGGATGCTTTGGCGATATCGTCGGGTCCGGGATCGTTTACGGCGCTTCGTATCGGTATGGCGACAGCCAAAGGTCTGGCCTTCGGCGCCGGCCTTCCGCTGATTCCTGTTTCGACTATGGAAGCCCTGGTTCTGGCTGCTGCAGAACGTTTCGATGCGGATTGTATCGTTCCTGTCATTCCTGCCCGTAAAGGTGAATATTATTATACGCTCTGGTCTCGCGAGGCGGCGCCAGCCTGGTCTGCCGGTCGTGATATTTCGTTTGCTTCAGCTGTCGATATTGCTGCCCTTGCCGAACCGTTCGGCTCTCAGTGCGTGGTTGTCGGGCGGGAACTTGCCGGCCTTCGCCAATGCTGTGCCCGTTCGGGTGCGGCGGTTTCGAATGCTGATTTTTTTTCGGCTGAAGCCCTTATTCCCCTTGCGCAAAGGACGTTGGCTGCAGGTTGTTTGCCGGATCCGGCTTCGGTCGTGCCTGACTACCATCAAAAGTTTCGCCCTCATGGGAAAAAGAGCTGAATCATTGCTATATTTTTATACGAATAGCAATGCTGTTTCCGGAGAGCTTTTTTGCGGGAACGGGGTTGCGATGCTTGTTTAATGAGATAAAACACGGAGGTTTATGACAGACGCACAGCACGATGAACGTATTGAGGATCAGTCAGTTGAAGAGGTCGAGGTAAGCGAGCTTCTTGCCCGAAGGGCCGCTGAGCTGTCGCTTGAGAAGAAGTGTGAAGATGTGAAAATCCTCGATGTGAGAGGATTGACAAGTGTAACGGACTTTTTTGTTCTTGCTACGGCCGATTCCGAGCGAAAGGCTAAAGCGGCATATGAGCACATTGTCGATGAGCTGAAGAAGGACGATGAGCGTCCTTTGCATATAGAGGGCGGCGATTCACTGCATTGGGTTCTTATCGACTATGTGGATGTGGTTGTTCATATTTTCATGCCGGACGAACGCAGGTTCTATGACCTGGAGTCGCTCTGGGGCGACGGCAAGATAACAGTCGTGGAAGAGCCTGCTCCCGAGAGCTCCTCTTCCGGGGAGTTACAGGCTCCTGATTAGCGGTTCAGGATCTTTAAGTTTAAGCGGGTATTTTATACATTGTCCCGTCTCAAAGTTTATGATTTCACTTTTTACTATCAGTTAACAGGACAGTCATGCAGCGCGATAAAATTCTGCCGATCAGTATTGAAGAGGAAATGAGGGGTGCCTACCTCGATTATTCGATGTCGGTTATTGTCAGCCGCGCGTTACCCGATGTACGTGATGGATTGAAGCCGGTTCACCGGAGAGTGCTGTACGGTATGCATGAGCTGGGCCTTCAGGCTGGAAAGCCTTATAAGAAGTCAGCGCGTATCGTCGGTGAGGTGCTTGGTAAGTTTCACCCGCACGGCGACAGCGCGGTTTACGATAGTCTTGTGCGAATGGTGCAGGATTTTTCTCTGCGATATCCGCTTATCGACGGCCAGGGCAACTTCGGTTCTATTGATGGTGACTCTCCGGCGGCTATGCGATATACCGAGGTACGGATGAAGAGCATTGCAGGCGAGATGCTCAAGGACCTCGATAAGGAAACGGTTGATTTTTCGCTCAACTTCGATGACTCGCTTGAAGAGCCCAGGGTGCTTCCTTCCGCGATGCCGAACATGCTTGTCAACGGCGCCTCAGGTATCGCTGTTGGTATGGCAACCAACATCCCTCCGCAAAACCTCAATGAGGTTGTCGGGGGCCTTATCGCCATGATTGAAAATCCTGAGATTACCGTTGACGAGATTATGGAGCATATTATTGCGCCTGATTTTCCGACCGGCGGTATTATCTATGGTTATGAGGGGGTTAAGCAGGCCTATCGAACGGGACGGGGCAAGGTGGTTATCAGGGCTCGCGCCGTGGTCGAAGTGACTCAGAAAAACGGCAGGGAATCCATTGTTGTAACGGAGCTCCCCTACCAGGTCAACAAGGTCAGGCTTATTGAGAAGATCGTCGATCTGGTTCATCAGAAGAAGATCGAGGGTATAGCAGATATCCGTGACGAGTCGGACCGGGACGGTATGCGCCTGGTTATTGAGCTGAAGCGCGACGCGGTAGCAAAAGTGGTTTTGAATCATCTCTATAAGCATACGCCGATGCAGGATACCTTCGGCGTCATACTTCTGGCTCTGGTTGACGGGGTGCCGAAGGTGCTGACGATCAAGGAGATGATGGAAGCCTACATTCTGCACCGCAACGAGATCGTCCTTCGCCGGACCCGCTATGATCTTTCTGCTGCAGAAAAGAAAGCCCATATTCTCGAAGGACTCAAGATCTGTCTCGATAACCTCGACGAGGTTATCTCCACGATCCGCCAGTCGCCGAACGCTTCGGTTGCTCAGGAACGCCTTATGGAGCGCTTCGCGCTGACTGAGGTGCAGTCGAAAGCTATTCTGGAGATGCGCCTCCAGCGTCTGACAGGCATGGAGCGTTCGAAAATAGATAACGATTACAAAGAGACGCTGGCTCACATCGAGGAGCTTCGTTTTATCCTCGCCAATCCCGAGCGCCAGATGGAGATTATCAAAGAGGAGCTGCTGAGAGTAAAAGCGGTTTTCGGCGACGAGCGCCGGACTGAAATTGTGCCGCAGGAAGGGGAGTTTTCCATCGAGGATATGATTGCCCAGGAGGATGTGGTTATCACGGTTACCCATGACGGTTTCATCAAGCGTTTTCCTGTTTCCGGCTACCGTCGTCAGGCAAGGGGAGGAAAGGGTGTCACCGGGGCTCAGGCGAAGCTGGACGATTTCGTGGAGCATATGTTTATTGCCTCGACGCACAACTATATCCTCTTCTTTACCAGCATGGGGCGTTGCCACTGGCTGAAAGTGTATGAGATTCCTGAAGCCGGAAGGACGGCAAGAGGGCGTTCGCTGGCCAATATCATGGAGTTGCAGAAGGGCGAGACTATTCGTGCCTATATCAATGTGAAGACATTCGACGATCCGCTTTTCATTGTTATGGCTACAGCCAGAGGGCTTATCAAGAAAACCGAGATCGAGGCGTTTTCACGTCCGCGTCGCAATGGGATTGCCGCGATTTCTATCGAGGACGGCGATGAGCTGATCGAAGCGCGTCTGACCGATGGCGAGCATGACATCATTATGGCAAAGAACTCCGGATACGCTGTGCGTTTTGCCGAGCGGGATGTCCGCGCCATGGGACGTACGGCCATGGGGGTCAAGGGAATTACTCTCGATGATGACGAGTACTGCATTTCTATGGTGACGTCGAAGCGTTCCGATACATCGCTGCTTGCCGTGACGGATAACGGCTTCGGCAAACGCAGCCTGGTCGATGACTACCGCCTTACCCGCAGAGGAGCGCGGGGGGTCATCACTCTCAAGGCGCATGAGAAGGTCGGAAACCTTGTCGGTCTGCTCGATGTCAATGACGGTGACGATCTCAT
>Ga0272441_10009461_pt1 | contig 15041 bp, 11 predicted proteins | sample SSMProp6N_FD_193582 | JGI IMG/M metagenome (GOLD analysis project Ga0272441, IMG submission 193582) | Marine sediment archaeal communities from Little Sippewissett salt marsh, Falmouth, MA, United States - SSM-Prop-6N | ecosystem: Environmental > Aquatic > Marine > Wetlands > Sediment ... | reverse complement strand
GTGTCCGTTCCCCGGTAAGCGATCCGGATGCCCTCCGACGACAGCCCCTCAGCCAGCGCGACGGCATTCGAGACCGTCAGACGTTGCATCGCGGCAAACTGCGAGTCCTGGGCGATCCGGAGGGCCGCAGCGATGGCGGCCATCTTGTTGGCGTGCGGCCCGCCCTGAAGACCGGGAAACACGGCGCGGTCGACTTTCCGGGCGACGTCCGCGTCCTTTGTAAGGATGACGGCGCCGCGGGGACCGCACAGCGTCTTGTGCGTCGTGAACATGACGGCATCCGCATGCGGCAGCGGATGGGCACACACCCCCCCGACAATCAGCCCGGCAAGATGCGAGACGTCCGCGAGCAGGTAGGCTCCGACCTCTCGAGCGATCCGTCCGAACGCGGTCCAGTCGGGAGCCCAGGGATACGAGGTGAATCCCGCGACGATCAGCTTCGGCTTGTGCTCGTGAGCCAGGCGGCGGATTTCGTCATAATCGAGTTGCTCCGTGGCGGGATCGGTGTGGTAGAAGACGGCGCGATACCGCTTGCCGGTCATGCTGTACGGAGATCCGTGCGTGAGATGCCCCCCTTCGGCCAAGGCCATGGCGAGGATCGTGTCTCCGGGATCGAGCAACGCTTGATAGATCGCGAGGTTGGCGGCCGAACCTGACAGTGCTTGGACGTTGGCGTGGATGGCGTCCTCGGGACACGCATCGTTCGCGAAGCAGCGCGCGGCTCTCCGCTCGGCGAGACACTCGACAAGGTCGACCAGTTCGGCGCCCTCGTAGTATCTTCGGTGTCCCAACTGTCGATGTTCCCCCAATCGGGCGTCGACGTCTTCCAGCATCTCGAGCGTTGCCTCGCGCAGACGACGTGGCGCGTACCCCTCGGCGTACACGCTCGTGAACGGGGACGCCAATGCTTCCAGTACCGCGGGATGCGGTCGGCTCTCCGACGCGACCAGCGTGATCTTCTGCTCTTGACGTCGGGCTTCCCGCGAGATGAGATCGGCAAGGAGCGGGTCTACCTCGTTGAGCCTCCCTTTGCCATCTGGCGCCGGGCTCTCGAACGGGCGGGTGCATTCCAATGATCGAGCTTCCTGTTTCGGCATGAATCCTTCTCTCTCATTCCCTTGTGCCGGCTCACAAATGAAAACGACCGCGGAGATTCCGCAGTCGTCGTTTTGGATCTTGTGAGCCAGCGCGTGTCTAGCTACACAAGATCCAACATCATCGTATTACGCATCGCGCAAAGGGCTGTCCGACGCTCGGTCTGAATCGCACCCTTTGCACGTGTCATGAGATGCTAGTATAGGGCGTCCTCTGTGGATGTCAACGGTGTCAGCCCTCACGGGTTTGATGCATTCGCCAACTGTTGGGCCCCGCGCATGGAATCCGATGCGGGATGGGCGGACCTGGCAAGGAGCAAGGATGCCGTCGTGTGCCCTTGCAGCGCGGGGCGCGAGCGCGCGGGGTTTTTCATGCGACGCGATTCTGTATACTGCAACGTTCGAGAGGATTCCATCCGATAGCGTAGGAGTTGGAGGCTGATGAGATGACGCACGTGAATCGACAGGAAACGAGTTCCAAACCCGTGGTTCTCGCCAACACCCACTTCCGACTGTCCGTGCTGGCTCTTGTTGCCTGTCTGGCGATGGTCGGCCTGATGTTTCCCGCCCTTGCGCAGGAGACGACGGACGCAACGGCGGCCACGTTGCGTCTTCTGAGGTTCGAAGCGAGTGGACCTGTCCGATTGGAGGTTCACGACCCTCATGGGCGGCGGGTCGGTCGCGATTTGAACGAAATCGACGGGGCGACGTTCGAGGAGACGGACGACGGAATGGTCATCGAGATTGCCGAACCGACGCCCGGCGACTACGAGCTTCATGTAGACTCCGATGGATCGGCCAATCGGATCCACCTGTTCGATGTCTGGGCCACGGACGGCGTGTCGACGATCCCCCTTGCGGAGCGGGTGATGATCATGAACGTGCCGAGCGACCCGTACGTCATCCGTGTCTCGGAAGACGGGATCTCCGATGTGACCGGGACCGCCGGAAGCGGATCCGGCTCCGATGCAGGAGATGGCGGTTCGTCGGTCATGATCTGGGTTATTGTGATCGTAGTTGTCGTCGCTGGCGGAGCCGCGGCCTACTTCATCCTTCGCGCCCGGAAGCGCAAGCCATAGCTAAGGATCTGAAGCACTCGAGGGGAGTTCCTGTGAGACAAGTCGGACGCGTTGACAGAACTGCAAACACCACCGCGGTGCACGATCGTGGGAACCCCGCTGTTCTTGCGATGGTCGCGGTTCTTGGAGTGACGATGATCGTGGTCGGTCTAGGGGGATGCAATCGGATCAGCGATTCCGACATCGTGACGGCCTCCGGCATCCTGCTTAAAGATCAGCTGGACACGGACTACAAGGAAGCGTTCGACACCTGGCGGACCGGCGCGCCCTGGCAGAGCGAGTCGATGGCGGAGACTCTTGTGGACAACGACGCGATTCCCGCATGGGCTGAGGGAACCTACGATATGTGCGTCTATTGGGAGCGCGCCTTCTCGAAGACATCGACCGTCCGTCAGCAGGGGCCGGACCTCGTCAGCCGGTGCACCGGCATCGGGTGGGGATGGATTCTGATGAATCGGGATCTGCAGTTTCACATCCTCGAGACGGGCTTCCGGTGGATCGACTATGAAGATGATGTGGCGATCCAATCGGGGTCCGTGGTCGTCATCGACGCGTGGGACGAGCCGATATCCGAGGAGTAGTCTGCCACCCGAAGCGGGGACTCTGGACAGATCATTGCGTGAGACTGGCGTGCACGCGAGCAAACGGAGATCTCGACTACGTGCACATGTCCCGCGGAATCCAGACAGCTTGCTGTGAGAATCCCCGCGCGCGTCTTGCCGAGGATTGTCCGCATCCGGTAAGGTTAGGCCATAGACGGCGCAAGCGATGGGGCATGGATGCAACCGCGTCACTGCCTCCACGCCTGCGCAGGGACTCGTACCACGATGGAGCAGCACGAATTCTACGGCGGTGAACGACAAGAGGAGGGTGCGATCAATGAAGAAGACAGCGATTCTGGCAGTGATTCTATTGATGATCGGTTCTGCCACGGTGTGGGCGGATGGGATCGATGCGTTCAGCGTATTCAAGACGGGTGTTGGCGCAAGGGCACTTGCGATGGGCGGCGCGTTCGTCGCCGTCGCGGATGACGCAACGGCGGTTCTGTGGAATCCCGCCGGCCTGGCTCAACTGAACGACACACGCGTCGCCGGCATGTCGACGGACCTTTACGGATTGGGGATTACGCACCAGTTCATCGGCGTGACGACAAGCATGTTCGATCTCGGTTTCGGCCTGGGTTGGGAGCGCGCGTCGATCGACGGCCAGCAGATCAACCTGGAAGGCGAACCCGGTGGAGCGTTCACGTGGACCGAGAACGCGATCATCGGATCGCTGGCAGCCAACGTCATGGACGTAGCGATGGCCGGCGCCAACGTCAAATACTACATGGCCGATAGCGGGCTCGGAGACGCCGCGTCGGGGTTCGGGTTCGATCTCGGACTGCTGGTGAGCCTTGGCGACACGTTCACCATTGGTGTCAACGCAGCTGATCTGGCCGGATCGAAACTGTCGTGGGACGGCGGCGCCTCGGACATCATCAGCGGGCTCTACAAAGCCGGTTTCGCGTTGACGTTGGTGGAGGGACAGTTCGTCCTGGCGGCTGACGTTGACTTCAATGGCACGGACTTCTCGGATGCGCACGTCGGCATGGAATTCCAACTGATCGAGGAGTTCGCACTTCGAGCCGGCGTCCGGCTGACCAACGACTTCCAGGACTCGGTCATCTCGATTGGCGGCGGTGTCTACGTTGCCGGTCTGTCCGTCGACGGTGCGTACTTGTTCAACAAGACGCTGGGAAACACGCTCGTGTTGAGCGCGGAGTTCTCGCTGGGAAGCCTGTTCGGCGACGAAGAGCCGGTCGCGGAGGACGTGGAGATCGAATAGCGAACGATAGGACATGCAAGGGTGGATTCCCCGCTCTTGGAGACATAGAACCGTGCGAGAAGGGGGCCTCGGCTCCCTTCTCGTTTGCTTGGGAACAGCGGTCGAAGAGAGACGAGGCCGAGACGCATCGTGGCGATCGTTGAGCCACGCCGAATCCTCGCCATGAACGGCAGTTGGGAACGTGCGTGGTTGTTCGCGGCGCACGACGGAGATACAGTCTATGAACTGTCGCCGAGATCCGAGTTTCGTCCCGCCACAACCAAGAGGAGATATCCATGCAAGATCCCAGGGTGGAAGCTGTCGCAGATGTTCTGGTTCGATACTCGATCGGCCTTCAACCGGGTCAGCTTGTACAAATCCAGTCCAAGATGGAGGGCGCGCCACTGGTGGTCGCGCTCTACCAAGCCATCCTGAAAGCCGGCGGTCACCCATGGATTGACTTGAGCATCGAGGAGACGGAGGAGCTGTTCTACCTTCATGCGTCGGACGAGCAGCTCGGCTACTACCCGGAGTTTCTCAAACAGGCCGATGAGACCGTTGATGCAAGCATCACGGTTTGGACGGATGCGAACACGAAGCGGCTGACGAACGTCGATCCGGACAGGCAATCGCGTCGAGCCCGAGCGATGCACCCGGTGAACAACCGGCTGTTCGAACGGATGGCGAGCGGCGAGCTCCGCTGGGTGGGAACGGCGCACCCTACGCACGCCGCAGCGCAGACGGCCGAGATGTCGCTCCGCGCGTACGAGGAGTTCGTTTACGGTGCTTGCCTGGTCCATGAGAGCGATCCCATTGCAGCATGGAAGGCGGTATCCGCCCGCCAAGCAGGCATGATCGACTGGCTCTCCGGACGAACGGAAATCCACCTGGAGGGCGAGGACACGGACCTTCGCCTCAGCACCCGGGGGCGTACATGGGAGAACTGTGACGGACGGGAGAATTTCCCGGACGGCGAGATCTTCACCGGGCCGATCGAGACATCGGTTGAAGGGCACATCCGCTTTTCGTACCCCGCATGCTTCCGTGGTCGGCAGGTCGAAGACGTCCGCCTCTGGTTCGAACAGGGACGGGTCGTGAAAGCGACGGCGGCCAAGAACGAGGCCTTCCTGCAGGAGATGCTGGCGGTCGATGACGGGGCGAAGTATGTGGGCGAATTCGCGTTCGGGACGAACCCCGGAATCCAGATCTTCACGGGGGACACGCTGTTCGACGAGAAGATCGGCGGGACCGTCCACCTTGCACTGGGCAAAGGATTCCTCGAGACGGGAAGCCAAAACGACTCCGCCATTCACTGGGACATGGTTTGCGACCTGCGGCGTGGAGGAACGGTTCGCGTCGATGGAGAAACATTCATGGAAGACGGTCGGTTTCTGGTGTAGCTCCGGGCACACGCCGTCAGCGGACGACGAGTGGGTTCGAAGTCCGTGAACTACAGAACCGATCATCGGGGGAGCACGATGGGCGATTCGCGGCGGCTTCGCGCCGGAAAGGGGTATCTTATGCCGTCCCGTCGTACCTTCTGGAGCGTCCTGCTGTTCGCTGGTCTGCTGCTCTTGTCGGCTTGTGGGCCGCAGACGAGCGTCGACTCGAGCGACAGCCTCGACGAGTACTTCGCTGCGACCAGCGAAGCGGAGTTGACCCAGGCCATCGATCGCCTGGTGGCGTCGGACGAAGACCCGAACGATGTCGCGCGTTGGCTGCGTGCCGGACCCGATTACCCCGCCGATGTGCCCACCGGGTGGACGACGTACGAAATCGAAGGCCCTGACGGTCGATTGCGGCCGTATCATGTCTATGTTCCCACGACGTACGATCGGGAGCAGTCCTATCCGCTGTTGTTCGATCTTCACGGTGCAGTGTCCTCGGCGCCGCAACCCGCTGAGTATCTGGAGCAGCGCCGCCGCCTGTGGGAGGGGGAAGCGGAAGAACTCGGGTGGATCCTGATCGTTCCACATGGCGACCGGTATGCATCCTGGTTCTCGGCCAACGGTCACGCCAATCTCCTGGGCGAACTGGCGTTTGTGAAACGGCGGATCAACGTCGACGAGAACCGCGTGTTCGTCTCCGGCTTCTCGGACGGAGGATCGGGGGCCTACTGGCTGGGATTCCACGACCCGACGCCATGGGCCGCGCTGATCTCGTTCCACGGCCACCCCGGCGTCGGCGGGTACGGACCGTATCAGACCTACCCGCGCAATCTGTTGAATCGCCCCATCCGCGCCACGACCGGGGAGACGGACGAACTGTACCCTCCCGACAACGTGTCGTCCTACGTCACGCTGCTCGAACGCATTGGCGTCGACATCGAGTGGACGGTCTATCCGGGCGGGCACGATGCGCAGTTCCTGAGCGACGAGGCGGAACACACCATCGCGTTGATCTCGCAGACATCGCGGAATCCTTATCCGGCCGAGGTCATCTGGGAGACATCCGATGTGGCGGTGGGACGGTGTGACTGGGTTCGTATCGATGAGATCGCCGATGTCGGGAACGACGAAGCGTTCGAGGACATCAACCTGGCGGAGATCCCCGAGCAAATCGTGTTCGGCGCGGCAATCTCCTACCGAGGCGGCACGCTGTTCACCGTGGCCGGGTTGGAGCCCGACTCCGCGGCGTTCTACATGGGGATCAAGACCGGCGATCAGATTCTGACGATCGACGGCATGTCCGTATTGACCCAAGACGACATCGGCGTTGCGATGATTGGAAAGGCACCGGGCGACCCGGTCGAAGTCGAGATCGTCCGGGATGGAGAACCGATGGTCCTCACGGGCCACATTCCCGCTGCCGATCTCATCTATGGCAGGGACGAAATGACCGCTTCCGTCCACGTCACCGCATCCGGGAACGACATCGACGTCCGCGTGTCCCACGTCGGACGCTATACGCTGCTTATCAGCAGCGAGCAGTTCGATCTCGATCGGCCGATCACGGTGACGACGAACGGCGACGTCACCTTCTCAGACGTCGTGCAACCGGACCTCCGCTTCATGCTGGAGCAAGCGGCCGAGGACTTCGATCGCAAGGCCGTCTATGAGGCCTCGATCGAGATCGCGGTTCCTCAATTGTCGAACTGAGCGCGCCGCGCGAACGGGAGCGCCGCATGTCTTGACGGCGAGATCGCCTTGGACGAGACTCTGCGCGAACGTTCGGCATTCGAAGGAGGCGGCGTGGCGCAATCCAGGATCGACCTTGGGGGGATCTTCCCTCCCGTCCCTACGCTGTTCGACCAGAGCGGCGAGCTCAACCTCGGCGCGCTGACAGTCCATCTGGCATTCCTGGAGGGACACGCGTTGCGAGGCATCGTTCTGTTGGGTTCGAACGGCGAGGCGGTGCACCTCAGACCTGACGAAGAGGACCGGCTGATCGAACACGCGCGATCCCACATCCCGCAGGACCGCTGGTTGATTGTGGGAACCGGGCGCGCGTCGACACACGAAACGATTGCTGCATCGTGCCGGGCGGCGGCGCTTGGGGCGGATGCCGTATTGGTGCTTCCGCCGCATTACTACCGAGGCCGCATGACACGTGCGGCACTCGTCCAGTACTTCCATGCCGTTGCGGATGCGTGTGATGCACCCCTGATTCTCTACAACATGCCCGCATGCACCGGCATCGACATGGACGCGGCGACGATCGTCGCCGCCGCGGAGCACGAGAACATCATCGGTTTGAAGGACTCCGGTGGAGACGTCGTCAAGCTGGGAGCGCTGCATCAGGCCCTCGGAGATCGATTCAGCCTACTGGCCGGCTCCGCCGGGTTCCTGCTTCCCGCGTTGTCGGTTGGCGCCATCGGCGGTGTGCTCGCGCTGGCGAACATTGCTCCGGGTCGGTGTACGGAGATCTTGGCGAGCACCAACACCGGCGACTGGGAGCAGGCCCGGGCGATTCAGTGCCGAATCATCGAGGCCAACACGGCAGTCACGCGCCGCTGGGGCGTGTCCGGCCTGAAGGCGGCCATGGAACTGCTGGGACTTCCCGGCGGGGCGCCGCGCCGCCCGCTGCTGCCGCTGGCGGACGCAGAACTGGATGAGTTGAGACGCATTCTTGTCGACGCGGGGATGCTGTCGCTGACGTGAAGAGGGGAGCCATCGTGAAGAGTCGAGCCTTGCTCATGATTCCCGGTCCGATCGAATTCGAGCCTGAAGTCCTTCAAGCGCTCGGAGCGCCGACGACAAGCCATGTCGCGCCGGACTTCATCGAGGCGTTCGGACGGGCACTGGAGACGATGCGGACGGTGTGGCGATCGCCTGGCGGTCAGCCGTTCGTCGTTGCCGGTTCGGGAACGTTTGCGATGGAGCTTGCGGTCGCGAACCTCATCGAGCCCGGGGATCGGGCACTTGTGCTGTCCACCGGCGTGTTCGGGGATCGATTCGAGGATCTTCTTGGGCGCCATGGGGCCGACGTGACGGTGATTCGCGCGCCACTGGGCCGCCCGGTGGATCTGCAGTCCGTCGAAGATGAGCTTGCCTCCGGCGACGTCAAACTGCTGACGGTCACCCACGTCGATACGTCGACGGCCGTTCGCGTGCCCATACGGGAGGTGGGTGCGCTCGCCCGACGACACGGAGCACTCTGCGTGGTTGACGGCGTATGCTCGGTTGCCGGAGAAGAGATCGAGCAGGACGATTGGGGGCTGGACGTCGTGTTGACGGCCTCCCAGAAGGCCGTCGGCGTTCCGCCCGGCTTGGCGCTGGTGATGGCGGGGCGGCGGGCGATGGAGGCCTTCGCCGCGCGCCGCGCGCCGGTGAGAAGCTACTACGCGGACTGGGCGAAGTGGCTACCGATCATGACGGCCTACGAGTCTCGAAAGCCCAGCTACTTCGGCACGCCGGCGGTGAATCTGGTGGCTGCGCTGGACGTGAGCTTGCGCCGGATCGCCGAAGAGGGAATGCCGGCGCGGTGGACGCGACACGCCCGTCTTGGGGCGGCGTTTCGCGCCGGGATCGAAGCTTTGGGGCTGGGATTCGTCGCCGAAGACCCTGCGTCTCGAGCAAACACACTGACGGCCTGCCGATATCCAGCCGGCGTCGGTGCCGTGGATTTCCTGCCGGCCGTGAAGGCCGCGGGCGTCATCGTCGCCGGGGGGCTGCACCCGCAGATCAAGACGGAGTACTTCCGTGTGGGACACATGGGATCCGTCTCTCTGGGCGATGTGCTGACGACGCTGGGGGCGATCGAGTCCGCGATGTCCAAAACGAACGCGGCGCACGAACCCGGCGCGGGGGTCGCCGCGGCGGTGGCCCATTGGACCGGCACAGCGGCGTAGGCTAGATCTCGGCTCGCAACAGGTGAGGTGCGAGTTCGTCCTTGACCGCCCGTTCGAACGCGTGCGCACAGCGCAACAACGTTGCTTCCCGCCATGCCGACCCGATGAATGAAAGCCCGACGGGAAGGCCGGAAAGGAATCCCGCGGGCACGGTGACATGCGGATAGCCCGCGACCGCGGCGGCGGAACTACACCCTCCGAGCACGAAGTCGCCCAGCACGTGATCGATGAGCCATGCGGGCGTTCCCGTGGGCGCAATCAGGGCATCCAATCGGTGGTGCTGCAAGACGGCGTCGATTCCTTCGGCACGCGTCAGGCGGCGACACGCTTCGAGAGCATCGACGTACGCGGCCTCATCCAGACCTCCCTTGGCCTCCGCCTGTTCCATCAGTTCCTGTCCGAAATAGGGCAGGACGGCATTGGCATGCTCCCGATTGAAACGAATGACGTCACGGAGCGATGCCACACCGACGTGCGGAGCGACACCCGCCAGGTACGCGTTGAGATCGTGCTTGAACTCGTGCAACAGGACGTTCATCTCTGCGTCGTTCCACTCGCCCGCGGTGGCAAGACGCACGGGATCGATCAGTTGCGCGCCGAGATCCTGCAGGATGCGAAGCCGATCCTCGATGAGGGCGTCGACGCGGGGATGTCTTCCGAACCAGTCACGCGCCACGCCCAATCGGACCCCCCGCAGATCGGTCGATTCGAACGAGGCGATGAGTCCGGCCGGGTACTCGGACGGGATGTCGTGCGTTGCCGGATCGCTCACGTCAGGTCCGGCGAGAATGCTCAGCAGCACGGCCGCGTCTTCCACCGACTGCGCTATCGGGCCGGCGGTGTCTTGCGAATGTGCGATGGGGATGATGCCGGCACGACTGACCGATCCGACGGTCGGCTTGATGCCGACCACGCCGCAAGTCTGGGCCGGGCAGACGATGGATCCGTCCGTCTCGGTCCCGATCGAGACGGGGCAGTAGCCCACGGCGACGGCAACCGCGGATCCGGAACTCGATCCGCACGGCGATCGCCTCGGATCGTACGGATTGCGCGTCTGTCCGCCGAGGCTGCTCCACCCGCTGACCGACCGTGCGCCGCGGAAGTTCGCCCACTCCGACAGATTGGCCTTGCCGAACACGACCGCGCCGGCCGCACGAAGCTTCGCGACCACGGTCGCATCCTGATGGGCGATGTGTCCCTTCAGTGCGAGCGAGCCGGCGGTGGTTTCCATTCGATCGGCGGTGTCGATGTTGCCCTTGATCAGGATAGGGATGCCATGCAGGGGGCTTCGAACGCGGCCGCGCGCGCGTTCCTCGTCGAGGTGTACAGCGGTCACCTCAGCGTCCAGGTTGAGTTCCAAGACGGCGTGCAGACCGTCCGCTCCGGGATCTCGGCGATCGACGAGATCGAGGCATTGCCGGAGCAACTGAACAGCAGTCAGTTCTCCCGTCTTCAATCGGTGCGACAAGTTCCGAAGGGTCTCCATGGGAATGCCGCCTCCTCACGGCGCCTCATGTTCGCACGAGAGGTGGGCAGCATCCAAGGAATGCAACCTTCACGCGAGCCGCTGCAGGGCCTTGCGCACTTCGGTCGCCAGCATCGGAACGAGGGCGAACGGGACGATCCACAACCACGTGCCGACCGACAGCGCGTCGAGTTCGAACAGCGCGCGGACGGGGGGGACGTAGAGCACCAGGAAGAGCAAGACGGCGGAAGATCCGACGGCGCGTTGCATCCAACGATTGGAACGCCACCCGAGCTTCACGATCGGGATCCGATCGGAGCGAACGGCGTAGGCACGGAACAGCTCCGCCAACACCACGGTGGCAAACGCAACCGTACTTGCCTGGGCGGGAATGACGCCGCGAAGCGTCAGCGCGAAGATGCCGAGGATCGATGCGGCCAGTGCGGACGATTGAATCAGAAAACCGCGCAGCATCCGGCGGTTGACGATCGGCTCACCCGGCGGTCGCGGGGGGCGCGCCATGATGCCGGCTTCGGCGGATTCCATCGCCAATGCGAGCGCCGGCGCCCCGTCGGTGGCGAGATTGAGCCACAACAACTGGATGGCTGTGAGCGGCGGAGGCCAGCCCATGAGCGTGGCCAGGAACAGGATGGCAATCTCGGCGAAGTTGCAGGAGAGAAGGTAGAAGACAGTCTTGCGAATGTTGTCGTAGATCACGCGACCCTGCTCGATGGCGGCGACGATCGACGCGTAGTTGTCGTCGACGAGAACCATGTCGGCCGCGTCCTTGGCCACGTCGGTGCCCGTGATCCCCATGGCGATGCCGATGTCGGACCGTTTGAGCGCCGGCGCGTCGTTGACCCCGTCCCCCGTCATCGCCACGATGTGGCCCTCCGCCTTGAGGGCCTCGACGATTCTCACCTTGTGTTGCGGCGAGACGCGCGCGAACACGTCGATGTGCTCGATCTCCCTGCGGAGCGCTTCGTCGGACAACGTGTCGAGCCCGGCGCCGTCGAGCACCCGTCCATCGGAGCGAAGGATGCCGATCTGCCGCGCGATGGCGGCGGCCGTCGTCGCATGATCGCCCGTGATCATGATGGTTCGCAATCCCGCTGCTTTGGCGGTTGCGACCGCATCGGCGACCTCGGTTCGGGGCGGATCTTGCATAGCGACGAAGCCGAGGAACGTGAGGTCGGTCTCCACGGCCTCCGGATCAGGCTCGCCGGCTACGTCGTCCAGCGTTCGATAGGCCACGGCAAGCACGCGAAGACCGCGCCCCCCCATGTCTTGATAGACCGACGCAATCTCGGACAGACGCTCGGGTGTCAGCGGCGACACGGTCTGACGGCACTGAATGCGACGGCAGAGCGGCAATAGCCCGTCAACGGCGCCCTTCGTCACGGCAACGTACGCGGCTTCCGCCGAAAACCCGGACAGATCACGGGAGGCGTGAATCGTTGTCATGCGCTTCCGGGAGGAATCGAACGGGATCTCCCCCACGCGCGTCGGTCGCTCTTCGGCCAAGAGCCCGGCGGCCCACGCTGCATTGAGAAGGGCGCCTTCGGTTGGATCCCCGACGATGCCGCCCTCGGCATCCCTTTCCGCGTCGTTGCACGCAGCGCCTCCGACGAGGAGCGCACGCAGATCCGGCGCATCCTCCAGCGATACGGACAGTGCATCCCGAGTGAGGGCCGGTCCCTCGGTGGGCGGCGCGGTACCCCATGTCGTGGTCCCTGACGCGGTCCACGCTTCGGTGACGGTCATCCGGTTCTGGGTGAGCGTTCCTGTCTTGTCGGTGCAGATCACGGTGGCCGCGCCAAGCGTCTCCACCGATGGTAGCCTGCGAACGAGCGCGTTGCGACGGAGCATCTTCTGAGTCCCCACCGCCAGCGTCAGCGTGACAACCGCGGGAAGTCCCTCGGGGACGGCGGCCACGGCCAGGCTGACGGCGACAATGAACAAGCCGGTCACCGCCGTGCGCTGAGATGCCCAGAAGGCTCTGAAACCCTCTGCCGACAAAGCGGAGAGATCGGCCGACCGAAGCAGGCCGACGACGAACAGGAGCACGCAGACGCTCACGACCGCCAGACCCATCGTTCGTCCGAAGCGTTCGAGTTTCCGCTGCAGGGGCGGGGGGTCGCTATCCTCTTCGAGCAGCGCAGCAATCCGCCCGACTTGCGTCGCTTGCCCGGTCTCGGTGACCACCGCGGTGGCTCGCCCATACGTCACCTTGGTCCCCGCCCACGCGCAATTGACGCGGTCCGCAAGGGGTGTGTCGGCCTCAAGGGTGGCATCGCTGTTCTTGAGTACAGGGGCAGACTCCCCTGTCAGCGCGGACTCCTCGACCTGCAGACGTGCGGTCTCGAGTAGACGAAGATCGGCGGGAACGATGCTCCCCGCATCGAGGGTGACGATGTCCCCCGGAACGAGCGTGCTTGCCGGCACGGATCGAGCCTTCCCGTCTCGAAGGGCGCGCGCGTTCGGGGCCGCGAGCGAGCGCAGGCTGAGCAGAGCCTGTTCCGCCTTCCGTTCCTGAACTGCTCCGACGAACGCATTCAGTACGACAATGGCCAGGATTACGAATGCTTCGATCCAATCCCCGACCCAGATCGAGACCGCGACTGCAGCCACGAGGATCAGGATCAAGACGCTGCGCAGTTGTCGCAGCACGTAGACGAGAAACGGCGTAGGGCGCTTTCTCCGAAGCTCGTTCGGTCCGTAGGATGCCAAACGACGGCGTGCCTCTTCCTCGGACAAACCCGTATCGACGGTCGTGTCAAGCTCGGATAGTATGCTGCGAGCGGCCGTCGAGAAGGCCGACGCGGGCGATGCGCGATCGGAAGTGTCCGTCATCTCCTTGGGTTCCTCTCCAAAGAATAAACACCACATGGCCCTGACAGCCAAAGCCGCAGAGCGAAACGGTCCTGCATGTGGTGCTCGTTCTAGTTACGAGCCTCCTCTTTGTCGAGGTACTCAAGAATGGCCTCGACGACGAGGTAGTTGACAGAACGGTCCTTCTTCTTCCCCAGCCGGATCAGCCGTTCGACGGGCTTGCGCTCGACCTTTCCCTGAGGAATGTAGATCGACAGCTTGTCCGTCAGTTCCTTGCGAGTCATCTCATCCACCTCCTGGCGTAGCGTATCGGACACTGCGCGTGCAATGCAAACAAAACTGGATTGGATACACGGTGGACGCGCCCGGCATCCGGGCGGTGTGATTCACATGACACCATTTTGAGGCTCGAGTGTATAGAATCTAACTGGTACTGGAGGTGAGCGTTGTGCGTTCTACATGGGTAAGGATTGGCTGTGTGGCTGTTCTTCTTTCGCTGATGGTCGGTGGTGCTGCGATGGCATCATCGCTTTTTGGAACTACGTTCCAGCTTGGTGAGGCCATCCAGTTCGAGGTGGAGGACACCACCACATGGTTGTGGGGGTGCTGTTGCTGTGAGGACAGCCTGGTCCTTGGATGGCGGATCGTGAACATCTACGAACAGGTCGTCTACTCGGTCGTTCACGATGCTCCGGTTGCTTCGGCAATCTGGCAGGGAACGTGGATGCAACTCGACATGAACGACGTCGCGGTTGCGGCGGGGGACTACAAGCTGTACGTCGATACGACGGTGGGTACGTTGTCTCGCTGTTTCACGCTGCGTGACCCGTGCAATTGCTGCAACTGGTGCAATTGGTGCACGTCATCGTGTGCGTCGTGCAACTGCTGTGAAGACGTCAGTTCGATCAGCGACTGCGGCTGTCGCACCACGCTCGTGTTCGTGGAGGACGATGCCTGTGCGAGCGGCTGTTTCCCCTTCTTCTGGTGGGGCTGCTGCTCGAGCTGTCCGTAGCTTCTTGGTAGCGTGTCCAGAATGAGAGGGTGAAGGCTTCGCCGCCTTCACCCTTCTTCTTTTCTTCGGCGGTTCGCTCTCTACATGGGCGAGCAGGATCTGGACCGATTGCCGCGAACTGCCGGATGGGAAATCCCACGCGGATGTTTGGCGAGGATTCGCCAAACTCCGACGAACTGCCGGATGGGAAATCCCACGCGGATGTTTGGCGAGGATTCGCCAAACTCCGACGAACTGCCGTATGGGAAATCCCACGCGGATGTTTGGCATGCATATGCCAAACTCCGACGAACTGCCGGATGGGAAATCCCACGCGGATGTTTGGCATGCATATGCCAAACTCCGACGAACTGCCCGAAGGGCAGTTCGCGTTCTCTTGACGCTATCAGCGCTGAAGGATACGCTTCAGGCACGCGAGGGTGGCGGAATTGGCAGACGCGCTAGCCTTAGGAGCTAGTGCCTT
>Ga0272441_10009460_pt1 | contig 15043 bp, 10 predicted proteins | sample SSMProp6N_FD_193582 | JGI IMG/M metagenome (GOLD analysis project Ga0272441, IMG submission 193582) | Marine sediment archaeal communities from Little Sippewissett salt marsh, Falmouth, MA, United States - SSM-Prop-6N | ecosystem: Environmental > Aquatic > Marine > Wetlands > Sediment ... | reverse complement strand
AACCCACCGTTAGGTCGGCGCCTGAAGTCACATGCTGATAGAGCATCTTGGAGTAATCCATCGTATAAATATGATCGCCGCCGAGTATGATCACGTTGTCCGGCGCATGGCGACGAATGATGTCGATGTTCTGGTAGATCGCATCCGCAGTACCTCGGTACCAATCCATCGCGACACGTTGCTGGGCGGGAATGACCTCGACGAATTCGCCGATTTCAGCGCGCATGAAGCCCCAGGCACGCTGCAGATGACGAATCAGCGAATGGGATTTGTACTGCGTCAGCACGCCGATGCGGCGCAACCCTGAATTGACGCAGTTCGACAGCGCAAAATCGATGATGCGATATTTACCGCCGAATGGAACCGCCGGCTTGGCGCGCCATTTGGTCAGCCCGTGGAGTCTGGAACCGGCACCGCCTGCGAGAATCAGAACCAGTGTTTTTCGTGTTAATTCAGAGCCAAGGTTCGAATCGACGTAATATCGGTAATTCTTGGCCTGTTGTTGATGACTTATACTCATTACTGTACCGCTTGCCTGACTGCTTCCGAGATCGCACCCTTCACTCCAACCCGTTCATCGGTGACCAGATAAACGCTCGTACGCTCAGCCAGCGCTCGCATCCTCCCCTTGTTTAAAAATGCAGACATGAAATCATCAGATTTCATCCACGAAATGATTTTCGCGCCGATACCACCGGTGATGTAGATCCCGGCTTCCGGTTTGAATAATAACGCCATATTACCAATGAAGGCACCATAAATGCGCACAAACAGCACCATTGCTGTGCGCGCCGCATCATTCTCGCGCTCCGCCTGGCGATGCACCCAGGCAGCATCAACGTTCGTCGCCTTTTGCCCCGAACAGAAATCATACAAGGCGACCAGGCCATCACCCGACAGCACACGCTCATACGACACATGACCATGGCGCTCGACCAGGAATTGCAGCAGCGCAATCTGGATTTCGTCGACTGGCGCGAAATCCATGTGCCCGCCTTCGGTCGACCAGGCCCTGTCTGCTGCAGCATCGCGCAACATCCAGGAACACCCGAGTCCGGTGCCTGCACCAACAACGACCCGCACCGCATCAGTTTTGTGCACGCCGGCATTGAGACAGATCATATCCTCGGCATTCAGGTGCGAAGTGCCCAGTGCGGATGCCTGGAAATCATTCATGAAATGAATCTGCTCAACGCCAAACCGGTCCTGTAAAACGTGTTTGTTGATGGTCCACGGCAGATTGGTCAAACGCGCGTCATCACCATCGACCACACCTGGAAAGGCCAGCGACATTGCCGCTAACTTTCTGTTTTCAAATCGACTTTCGTCGATAAAAGTCTGTAACAACGGTTCGAAGCCATCAAAGTCACGGCTGTGGTAACGAGCTTCAAAGAGTGCATGCTCGGGCCTGTCGGTGTCCGCAATGACCAGCCGCGTTTTCGTGCCGCCGACATCTGCCGCGATCACATTCATCGTCACTCGAACTCCATCACAAGCGTTACAGCAAAGTACATGCCATCATGAGCCATTTCCGGCATCGGTTCGCTCATCTGGCGTTCGACTGAATTCCAGATAGTATCGAATCAAATTGCTGGTAGAGGCATCGTGCACGGCAGAAGCGTCCTCGGATTCGAATTCGTTCAGTATTTTTCTTGCCAGCTGCTTGCCCAGCTCCACACCCCATTGATCGTACGAGTTCAGGTTCCAGACGATGCCCTGCACGAAGATCTTGTGCTCGTAAAGTGCGATCAAGGACCCCAGATTAAAGGGTGTCAGCCTTTTCAGCAATATCGTGTTGCTCGGATGGTTACCCTCGAAGACCATGTGCGCCAGGCGGTCATGCACATCATCGACATCAAGCCCCGATGCCTGGATCGCCTCGCAGGTCTCCTCGAGTGTGCGCCCGCGCATCATCGCCTCGGTCTGGGCGAAGAAATTCGACATCATGATATCGTGCTGTTGCTTCAGCTTCGAATGCGTCTGAATAGAGGCGATGAAATCAGCTGGAATCAGTTTTGTGCCCTGGTGGATCAACTGATAGAACGCGTGTTGACCATTGATGCCGGTCGCTCCCCAGACGATGGGGCCGGTAGTGTATTTGGCACGATTACCATCGCGATCGACCGACTTGCCGTTGCTTTCCATGTCGGCCTGTTCCAGGTACATCGGCAAACTGCGTAGATAGTGATCGTAAGGCAGAATCGCATGGGTCTCGGCGCCGAAGAAGTTGTTGTACCATACGCCGAGCATCGCCAGTATCACCGGCATATTTTGCTCCAATGGCGCTGTCGCGAAATGGTTGTCCATCGCGTGCGCGCCCTCCAGCAGCGCGCTGAAGTTATGCTCGCCGACGAGGAGCATGATCGAAAGACCAATGGCTGACCACAGGGAATAACGGCCACCGACCCAGTCCCAGAATTCAAACATATTGTCCGGATTGATGCCGAAGTCGATGACGGCCTCGCGATTCGTCGACACGGCGACAAAATGCTTGGCGATGTGGGCCGGATTCTCGGCGGTGGCAAGAAACCAGCTTCTGGCCGTATTCGCGTTGGTGATCGTTTCCTGGGTCGTGAAGGTTTTCGATGAGACGATGAACAGCGTGGTCTCGGGATCGAGCTGTTCGAGAATCTCCTCAGTGTGGGCACCATCTACGTTGGAGATGAAATGGGCCCTCATCTGAGGATGCCGATAAGGCTTGAGCGCCTCGTACACCATCTTCGGCCCAAGATCAGAACCGCCAATACCGATATTGACGACGTCGGTAATTCGCTTGCCGGTGTAGCCTTTCCATTCACCGCTTCTGACCCGACCGGAAAATTCGCTCATGTGCGCGATCACATCACGCACCGCGGGCATGACGTCTTCGCCATCGACCGTGATCGGGCCAGCTGAACGATTACGCAACGCGATGTGCAAAACGGCCCGACGCTCCGTGTTGTTGATTTTCTCGCCGTGAAACATGCGATCACGCCAGGACTCGACATCCGAGGCCCTGGCCAGTTCGAACAACTGCGCCATCGTTTCGGTCGTGATCAGATTCTTCGAATAATCCAGCAAAATATCCTGAAATCGGAGCGAAAACCGCTGGAAACGGTCCTTGTCGCCTTCGAAGAGCTCACGCATTTTTAGATGCCTGGCGTCCTCGAAATGCTGCTGGAGGGTATTGAATGCGACTTCCCTTGGGCCCATGGACATCATCTAGAGTCAGTTAAAAAATAGGCGTTATTATGTACCAAACAACAACAGACGACATTAACGATTTGTGATGTCATCGCAAAATAGTCTGTTCGCGAGTCTAAGCAATTGATATCAAATAATAATTGATTTGCATCAATAAACCGGGCATGCGTGGCGATGCGCCTACGCGTGTGATGATATCGGGCTGGCGCTGCTTTAGCGAAGGTGCACTGGTCATCGTCATAATAAAGCAACATGTCGCGCGTACCATAATCAGTAGGGCTTAGATCAAGCGGAGGCTTTGCCATGTCTGTTGCAGTATCCGAATTTGAAACCACCGAATCACCCTTGTCACCCGAAGCACTCAGAAAACTCGACGCTTACTGGCGGGCCTGCAATTACCTTTCAGCGGGAATGATTTACTTGCTGGATAACCCGCTGCTCAAGCAGCCACTGAGACCCGAGCATATCAAAAACCGCCTGCTCGGCCACTGGGGCGCGAGTCCCGGTCTGTCGTTCATGTACGTCCACCTGAACCGCATTATCGTCGAGCAGAATCAGGCCGCGATCTTTCTTGCCGGCCCCGGCCACGGTGCACCGGGTGTTCTGTCGCCCGTTTACCTCGAGGGCACTTACTCGGAAATCTATCCGGACAAGAGTGAAGACGAGGAAGGACTGCGCGCCTTCTTCAAGCAATTCTCATTTCCGGGCGGCATCGGCAGCCATTGCACCCCGGAGACACCCGGATCGATCCACGAGGGCGGCGAGCTGGGCTACTCAATTTCTCACGCGTTCGGTGCTGCCTTTGATAATCCCGATCTGCTCGTGGCCGTCGCGGTCGGTGACGGTGAGGCCGAGACCGGACCCCTGGCAACCTCCTGGCACTCGAGCAAGTTTCTGAACCCGATCCGCGACGGCGCCGTTCTGCCGATTCTTCACCTGAACGGTTACAAGATCAACAATCCAACGCTGCTGTCACGCATACCCAACAATGAGCTTGAAAGCCTGTTCCGTGGCTACGGCTGGACGCCTCATTTTGTCGAGGGTGACGATCCGCAAGTCATGCACCAGGCCATGGCCGCGACGATGGATCGCTGTATGCTGGAAATCCGTTCGATCCAGTCGCAGGCTAGAACAACCGGCAATGCAGCGCGCGGCCACTGGCCGATGATCATACTGCGCACACCGAAAGGCTGGACCGGGCCGGAAACGGTCGATGGCAACAAGGTCGAAGGTTTCTGGCGATCGCATCAGGTCCCGCTCTCCGGTTTGCACGACAATGAGGCCCACCTGAAACAGCTCGAGGCCTGGCTGAAGAGTTACCACCCGGAAGAACTGTTCGATCACGACGGGAAACTGTTGCAGGAGTATCGAGAAATCGCACCCAAGGGGACCATGCGCATGAGCGCTAGCCCGCACGCAAACGGCGGGCTCCTGCGCCGGGAGCTGCGCATGCCAGACTTCCGTGACTATGCGCTGACCGTCACAAAGCCCGCTCAGGAAAGCGCAATGAACACGCGGCCACTGGGCAACATGCTGCGCGATATCATGCATAGGAACATGAACAACTTTCGCGTATTCGGCCCGGACGAGAACACCTCGAACAAGCTCGATGCGATCTACGAAGTCAGTAAGAAGCTCTGGTTGTGCGACTACCGACCCGAAGATCTGAACGGAGGTGAGCTATCCCCCGATGGCCGCGTGCTCGAGATGCTCTCCGAACACACGCTGGAAGGCTGGTACGAAGGGTACGTGCTCAGTGGCCGGCACGGCTTCTTTGCGACCTACGAGGCTTTCGTCCACGTGATCGACTCGATGTACAACCAGCACGCGAAGTGGCTCGCGATCGCCGAGGAGATACCCTGGCGTGCACCAATCGCGTCGATCAACCTGCTGATCACGTCGACGGTATGGCGTCAGGATCACAATGGCTTCACCCACCAGGACCCCGGCTTTCTCGATGTCGTCGTCAACAAGAATCCGGAGGTGACCCGGATCTACCTGCCGCCTGACGTGAACTGCCTGCTGTCGACAGCGGACCATTGCCTGCGCAGCCACAACGACATCAACGTGATCGTCTGCGACAAACAGATGCATCTGCAGTATCTGGACATGGATGCGGCGATCAAACACTGCACCAAGGGTGTGGGTATCTGGGACTGGGCCAGCAACGACCACGGCGAGGAACCTGATGTGGTCATGGTCGGCTGTGGTGACATTCCGACCAAGGAGGCCCTGGCCGCGACGGCGCTGTTGCGTGAGCACTTCCCGGATCTGAAGCTGCGCTTCATCAACGTGGTCGACCTGTTCCGCATGACGACAGACAACGAACATCCGCACGGCTTGTCACATCGGGATTTCGATAGCCTGTTCACGATCGACAAGCCGATCATTTTCAACTTCCACGGCTACCCCTGGCTGATCCATCGCCTCGCCTATCGCCGGACCAACCACCGCAACCTTCATGTTCGCGGCTACAAGGAAAAAGGCAACATCAACACGCCGCTGGAGCTCGCGATCAGCAACGAGATCGACCGCTTCAGTCTCGCCATTGACGTCATCGACCGCGTGCCACGCCTGCACGTCGCCGGCGCGCACGTCAAGGAGAAGCTGCGAGACATGCAGATCGACTGTCGCAACTACGCGCACGAACATGGCGTTGACAAGCCGGAGATCAACGACTGGACGTGGCCATACTGAATCCGACAAGACGTACAAACGAGCCCGCCGGCCCTGTGGCTCGAGCGTTGATCCAGCCAACCCGACAGATGAGAGAACAGCAATGAGCACCTTAATGACCCCAAGCCCTGAAGTTGAGGAAACGCACCAGCACACGCGTACCAGTATGACGGTCGAGGCGATGAAACGCGCCTTTCTCGACAACCTTTTTTATATTCAGGGCCGATTCCCCGACGTTGCGACCGACCATGACCTCTACATGGCTGCTGCCTACACAGTCCGCGACCGCATGCTGGAGCGCTGGATCAAAACCGCTCAGAGTTACAAGGGTGCCGGCGCCCGCACGGTCTGCTATCTGTCTGCAGAGTTCCTGCTCGGCCCACACCTGCAAAACAATGTGATAAACCTGGACATCGCCGATAAAGTCGAAGTGGTCGCCAAAGAGCTGGACCTCGATATCGAAAAGATCATCGAGCAAGAGGAAGAGCCCGGGCTCGGCAATGGTGGTCTTGGGCGCCTGGCCGCGTGTTACCTGGACTCCCTCGCGACCCTGCAGATTCCTGCCATCGGCTACGGGATCCGCTACGAGTTCGGCATATTCGACCAGCGCATCGAACATGGCTCGCAGATCGAAATCAGCGACCTCTGGCTGCGCAATGGCAACCCGTGGGAGATCGCCCGACCGAAACTGCGTTTTCCGGTCGGCTTCGGCGGGCATACCGAGCAATATTCCGACGACAGTGGTAACCTGCGCGTACGCTGGATCCCCGAATTAGTCGTTAACGGCGTCGCCCACGACACGCCGATCCTGGGTTTTCAGGTCGGCAATACCAACCTGCTGCGCCTGTGGCATTCGGAAGCTGCAGCATCCTTCGACTTTCAGGCTTTCAACAGCGGCGATTACTACGGCGCAGTTGAATCCAAGGTCATTGCGGAAAACATCAGCAAAGTGCTCTATCCGAATGACGAGCCGGTGGCCGGCAAGGAGCTGCGCCTGCGCCAGCAGTATTTCTTCGTTTCCTGTTCGCTGCAGGACATGATACGACTGCACCTTAAGCTCGCGCCTAACCTCGACAATTTCCACGAAAAATTTGCGGCTCAACTGAATGACACCCATCCCGCGGTCGCGGTGGCCGAACTGATGCGATTGCTGGTTGATGAACATCATTACCCTTGGAACAAAGCCTGGGACATCACCCGCCAGACCTTTGCCTACACCAATCATACCCTGCTGCCCGAAGCGCTCGAAACCTGGTCACTCGACCTGTTCGGCCAATTACTGCCACGCCACCTTGAGATCATTTATGAGATCAACCAGAACTTTCTCGACCAGGTGCGCATGCAATATCCGTTCGATAACGAACGCATTGCACGCATGTCGCTGATCGCGGAGGACGGGCAAGCGAGAATACGCATGGCCCACCTGGCTACGGTCGGCAGTTTTGCGGTCAACGGTGTCGCCGCGTTGCATTCCGAGCTGCTGAAGTCCACCGTGATGAAGGACTTCTACGAACTCTGGCCCGAGAAATTCCACAATGTCACCAACGGTGTCACACCGAGACGTTTCGTGCTGCTGAGCAATCCAGGACTCGCTGAAATTCTGAGCCGGGTTGCGGGCCCTTCGTGGGCCAGGGACCTCACCAGCCTCGGCTCGCTCGAAGCCCATGCTGACGACAGCGGCTTCCACGACGAGTGGCAGGCCATGAAGACGAAAGCCAAGCAGCGTCTCGCGAAGTTGATCGCGCAACGGACCGGGATCCAGGTCGATCCGCAATCCCTGTTCGACATTCAGGTCAAGCGTATCCACGAGTACAAACGCCAGCACCTGAATGTGTTGAACATCATCAGCCTTTACCATCGGATCAAGCAGAACCCCAACCTGGACGTCACACCGCGCACTTTCATCTTTGGCGGCAAGGCCGCGCCGGGCTACTACATGGCCAAGCTGATGATCAAACTGATCACGTCAGTTGGTAACATCATCAACAACGACCCCCAGGTCAATGGACTGCTCCGCGTCGTGTTCTACCCGAACTTCAACGTCAAGAACGCGCAGCCGATATACCCGGCAGCCGATTTGTCGGAGCAGATCTCGTTGGCCGGCAAGGAAGCGTCCGGCACCGGCAATATGAAATTCTCGATGAACGGTGCACTGACGATCGGTACACTGGACGGCGCCAACGTCGAAATCCGCGAGGAGGTCGGCCACGAGAACTTCTTCCTGTTCGGCCTGACGGTGGAAGACGTCATGCGAACACTGAACGAGGGCTACCATCCGCTGGACATCTACAACAGCAACGATCAGATCAAAGAAACCATCGACCTGATCAACTCCGGATTGTTCTCACACGGCGATACTGGCCTGTTCCGCCCGCTGACCGACAACCTGGTCCATCATGATCCGTTCCTGCTGCTGGCCGACTTCCCGTCCTACGTCGATTGCCAAAACGACGTCGACGCCGCCTACAAGGACAGGCAACGCTGGAACCGGATGTCGATTCTGAATGTCGCCAGAATGTGCAAGTTCTCCTCGGACCGATCGATTCAGGAGTACTGCGACAATATCTGGAAGGTAAAACCAACGCCGGTTTCGCTTTGATCAGCAGCTGGTTTAAACGCAAAGGCGCAGAGACGCAGAGGACGCAAAGGGCTGAGTTGTTTTAATGGCTGACGGGTTTTATCCAAACTGCATCGATGGCCCACATCACAGACAAAATGATTAAAGCATCCTCAATATAATTCGTTTTTCTCTGCGGTCTCTGCGTCTTTGCGCCTCTGCGTTGAAAACAGCGATCCGTCGAAGCGTGTAGGGTGCGCCGTGCGCACCACCGGTGGCCATTCAATTTGGGAACAAATTGACAGCTGGTAAAAACGCCAAGGACGCAAAGGCGCGGAGAACGCAAAGAAAGGATGATTGCATTCAGAGATTGGGGCAAACAAAGTCATTTTGCGAACCTTCATTGCAGTCTGAAGAGAATCCGCCATCGAGTGAAACAACAAATAACTTTGCGTCCTCTGCGTCTTTGCGCCTCTGCGATAAGAAACAGAACCCCGCCGAAGAACCTCACGTCATTGCGAGCGCAGCGAAGCAATCTCCCGCTTCTGCAGACAACTCATAGTCTGCCGCGCGATCTCCAGCTCTTCATTGGTCGGTATGACCAGCAAGCTGACGCGACTCGAATCGCTGTGAATATCAGGACTTTGTCTGTCTTTCAGATGATGATTTTTCTGTTCATCGATTTCAATCCCTAATGCGCCCAGGTCGGTGCAGCACTGCTCGCGTGTGCGGGCGTCATTCTCTCCGATGCCGCCGGTGAACACGATGGCATCCAGGCCACCCATGGCAGCCCAGTAGGCGCCGATGTACTTTTTGATCCTGTAAGCGAACATGTCCAATGCCAGCTGCGCCCTGGCATCACCAGCATCCGCGCGTTGATGAACCTCGCGCATGTCATTGGTACCGCAGATGCCTTTCAGACCGCTTTGCGTATTGAGCACTGACTCGATCTCGTCGGTGCTCATCCCGGTCGCACGGCCAAGATAAAAAGGGATGGCCGGGTCGATATCACCGCAGCGCGTGCCCATGACAAGCCCCTCGAGCGGCGTCAGGCCCATCGAAGTGTCGATGCTTTGCCCGCCGGAGATCGCGGCTACGCTGGCGCCATTGCCCAGGTGCAGCGTGATCAGTTTCAGCGATTCCAGCGGCTGCCCGAGCCAGGAGGCTGCCTTGGCCGCAACAAAGCAGTGCGATGTGCCGTGAAAACCGTAGCGGCGGACTCGAAACTCCTCATAAAGCCTGTCCGGCAAAGCGTAACGATAGGCATGCGGTGGGATCGACTGATGAAAAGCGGTATCGAATACCGCAACCTGCGGCACAGCCGGCGCCTGTTGGAGTGCGACTTCGATGCCTGTCAGGTTCGCCGGATTGTGCAGCGGCGCCAGGGGTATCATCTCCCTGATGCGATTCAACACAGCATGATCGATGATCTCTGGCTCACGAAAAGACTCGCCCCCGTGGACCACACGATGACCGATCGCGGAAAGCTCCGACCACTCGGTGACTGCGCCGCTCTGCTGCAAGACTGCGCCGATGCGCGACAGTCCGTCACGGTGATCAGTCACATGGCACTGATCGACGCGCCTTGCAGAATCCGCTCTATTGTGTACCTCGTGAGCATGGACGCCCGCCGCATCGCCGATGCGCTCGACGGCACCAGAGGCGAGCACCCTGCTCTGCTCCATATCGAACAGCTGATACTTGATGGACGAGCTGCCCGAGTTGATTACCAGTACCTTGATCATTGTAAGCTCTTCCTTCCCAGAGGTTGATCCGGGGATGCCAGCCCGCCAGCACAGGTCACGTTTCTCGACCCGGTCCCTCGTTTCAATCATTCACGCCGCAGCAGAGCAGATGTTCCTCGTGCGTGTGATCCTGCAAAAACTCGGCAAAGTAATTGTTGAGTTTGTGGAAACGGAATAGCAGAGTGATGCTGTCTTTCTTCGACTTTTTCACCAGTGATGATGGGTCAAAATAGGATTTGGCATTATCCACCGTGAGCACAAAAGGCGGCTTTCCATCCCTGACCAGCAGGTAACTCATAACCAGGGCGCCGACACGGTGATTGCCTTCGATGAACAGCTGGGGCCGGCTCAGCATGCGGATATAGATGCCAGCAGAGCGTTTCCAGATCGATGCACCCTTGTGCTTTTCATGCCATTCGATCACGTCCTGTATGCCGCCTCGCCTGCTGTCATAGAAATGCTTCTCGGTAGCAGCCATGTGTTTTTCAAACTGCGCACGCGTGCCAGGATCGAGACCGCAAAGCACGAGACTGTTGAGCTCCAACAAATGTTTCAGATTGCCCGGCGCAAGCAGATCGAGCCCTTTTTCGAGCGCGTTGTCGATACAGGCGTAACCGGCCATCATATTGATAAGCACTTGGTCGTCGAGATTGTCCCTGCGCATTTGCAGGTGGCTGTTAATGTCCGAAAAATTACGCTGCACATCGCGCAATGTTGATTCGATCGCTGTCAGGTTGAGGCGGTAGCCCTCCAGGTTCGGGTCGATCGCATCCACCTGGGTTGTGCTAATGATCGCAGCAATGCAAGAGGGTACTGAAGAATCTGCCTTTGTTTTGGACATGATCCCCCGGTCAATGATGCACCCTGTCGACAACCTCGGATGCTCGGGCGACCATCGTGCTCGGTACCGGAATGTAGCCGATCTCCTTGGCGTAGTCTTGCCCGCGGCTCAGCCCCCACCAGACGAAGTCCTTGATCGCGTTCGCCACCTTGTCGTTAGGATATTTGTTGTACAGCAGCAGCCAGCTATAGCTCACGATCGGGTAGGAGCCGTCGCCATCAGGATCGGGAATGAAAACACGTAGGTTCCTCGGAATTTTTGGCGAGCCGTCCTGCAATGCCAGCTGCCCGCTCTCGGCCGTCGGCTGCACGAACCGGCCTGACTTGTTCTCCAGTCTCGCCATCGGCAGCCCGAGCCGCTTGGCGAAGCCGTACTCAACATAGCCGATCGAGCCCGAAGTGAGTTTGATCCGGCCTGCGACCCCATCGTTGCCCCGTGCGGCAGACGCCCGCCCTGGCCAGTCGATCAGCTTGCCCGTGCCCGGCCCATCGCGCCAGGCCTCACTGACAGTGCTCAGGTGATTGGTAAAGGCGTAGGTGGTTCCGCTGCTATCGAGTCGCACCACAGGGGTGATCTCCATGTCCGGTAGACGTATATCCGGGTTGCTCGCGACGATACGAGGATCGTTCCACCGGGTTATCTTGCCCAGGAAGATATCCACGTAAACGTCACGTTTGAGCTGGATTTCTTGTTCAAGACCCCAAATATTGTACGCCAGCACGACCATACCCGCGGTCACTGGTACCATCTTGACGCCAGCTTCGACGCGCGCTATTTCATCATCCTTCATTGCGGCATCACTGGCACCGAAATCGACCTCGCCGGCGATGAAGCGTTTGATTCCCTCGCCACTGCCAACAGCATCATAGCTGAAGCTCAGTTCGGGATGCTCGGCCGTATACATTTCCATCCAGCCATTATACAGCGCTGCGGGAAAGGTCGCACCAGCGCCGTGGATGCTCAGCGCCCCGCTGCCGATGCGGGATTCTTCGGGCGGGTCCGCACACGAGATCATCAACCCTGCGGCTATCAGCAGCGTCACGGCGATGGCTGCAGCTCGACGCGCGATTCTCATGGCTATTCTCCCTTCAGCTGAACTCGCCCGCAACGTATTGGCGGGTGAGTTCTTCCTGCGGATTTTCGAAGACCTCTGTGGTGTTACCCATTTCGACCAGATAGCCGGTACGGCCACCCTCAGAGATATCGACCCCGAAGAATGCAGTGGTGTCGGCGACGCGCATCGCCTGCTGCATGTTGTGTGTCACCAGAGCCACTGTGTAGCGTTCCTTGAGTTCGAGCATCAATTCCTCAATCTGGCGTGTCGCGATCGGGTCCAGGGCCGAGCAGGGCTCGTCCATCAGCAAGACATCCGGTTCGGTCGCGATAGCGCGGGCGATGCAGAGCCGCTGCTGCTGCCCGCCGGACAGAGACAGGCCACTGTTTTTGAGCTTATCCTTGACCTCGTTCCACAGGGCTGCGCGCTGCAGAGCTTTCTCGACTTTCTCCTCAAGATCGCCCTTGAAACGATTCAGGCGCAGTCCGAATGCGACGTTGTCGAAGATGCTCATCGAAAAGGGATTAGGCTGCTGAAATACCATGCCGATGTAACGCCGCACCACCACCGGATCGATCTTTTTGCCGTAGATATCCTGGCCCTTGTAGGTAACCTTGCCTTCGAAGCGGAAGATGTCGATCAAGTCGTTCATGCGGTTGAGGCTGCGAAGCACGGTACTCTTGCCGCAACCGGAGGGGCCAATAAAACCGGTGATCTTTCCCTTTTCGATCGGAACATCACTGCTTCGCACAGCAAGAAAATCACCATAAAAAATCTTGTCGAGCTTGCAGTCCATGACCACTTCACCTTGGGGGCTGAACTGCGCAGACGTGCCGAGCGCCGCTTCTGGGTTTGCATTCATCTTGCTTTCCTCCTATTTCAAGGGTTAAACCTTGGGCTGCCCGAACAGGCGGGCCAGGATGTTGAACACCAGCACGATCAGTACCAGCACCAGCGATGCGGCCCAGGCGAGCTCGATCTGGTTGTCAAATGGCATGCCGGAGAAGTTGTAGATCAGAATCGACAGCGAGGCGGTCGGTTCCGCCAGTTCGGAAATATAGTAGTTGCTGAACAAGGCTGTGAACAACAGCGGCGCGGACTCGCCGGCCGCGCCCGCAACAGCGAGCATCACGCCGGTCAACACACCCGGCAGGCCCGTGGGCAGTACGACTTTCCTGATCACCTGGCTGCGGGTACAGCCCATGCCGAAGGCTGCGTCCTTCATGCGCTGCGGCACCATTTTTAATGCCTCCTCGGCGGTCAGCACCACCGTCGGCAGCATCAATACCGCCAGTGCGATACCGCCAGCCCAGGCCGAATACGTGCCCATCAACAGCACCACGGCCGCATAGGCGAACACACCCGCCAGGATCGACGGCATGCCGGTCAGCACCTTGGCCAGAAAGCGCGAGAGACTCGCGATCTTGCTGCTCGGGTCGAGTATGGCCAGATAGATCGCGGCGAGTATGCCCAGTGGCACGCTGGTGATCGCGGCGATGCCCACCATGACCAGAGTGCCGACGATGGCATTGCCAAAGCCGCCGCCCATCTCAAAACCTGCCGGCGGCAGCGCGGTGAGCGCTTCCAGATCCAGACGGGCCCCACCCTGCACAAGCAGCATGTAGATCACAGAAAACAGCGGGACGCTGGCCAGAATCGCTGCGATCCAGGTCAGCGTGGTCAGCAGTCCGCTCTTCAGCGCACGCCTTTCAAAAATCTGGCGGTTCAGACTCGTCAGCTCCGATTCTTCTGCGGTCGCAGTCAGTTCAGCGTCGCTCATTTCTTGCCCTCAAATTTGCGCATGGTCATCTGCTGGATCATCAGACCCAGCACGTTAACGACGAAAGTAATTGCCAGCAATACCATGGCGGCATACATCAGGGCTTCCACCTCGATTCCACTCGCTTCCGGGAAATTGGAAGCCAGCAAAGAGGCCAGCGTGTTGGCGGGCGCGAACAGCGACACACTGATCTGGTTACTGTTGCCAATCAGCATCGCCAGAGCCATGGTTTCCCCGAGAGCGCGGCCGAAGCCGAGCACCAGAGCGGCGAGAATACCCGACGAAGCGGTGGGCAGCATGACCTTCAATATCGCCTCCCACCGTGTCGTACCCATACCGTAGGCGGCCTCTTTGACCTTGTAAGGAATACGCCGGAAGGCATCAACCGAAATCGCCGCCACGGTCGGCAGGATCATTATCGCCAGCACCAGCGCTGCCGGCGCCATGCCCGGTCCGTTCAGACTGCTACTGAACAGTGGAAACCAGCCGAGGGTTTCGTGCAGCCAGTCCGCAGTTGGTCGTAACAGTGGGATAAGTACGTAGATACCCCAGAGTCCGTAGACAACGGAGGGAATGGCGGCCAACAGCTCGACGATGGTGCGGAATACCGCAGCCAGTCTCGCGTGAATGAACCCCTGTGTCAGGAAAATCGCAATCGCGATGCCGAGAATACCGCCCAGAAGCAGGGCCAACAGCGAACTGTAGAGCGTGCCCCAGATCTCGGGTAGGACGCCATAGTCACCCTTGGAAACATCCCAGGTCGTGCCGGTGATGAATCCAGCGCCAAATTCATTCATCGCCGGCAGCGCCTGGCCACCGATCTTCCATAGAATGTAGGCCACGAGCACAATAATCAGCATCGCGCAGGTGTAGGCGACGAAGCGAAACAAGGCATCGCCGGCATAATCACTGGCAGAGGGTGGGCCAGATATCGCGTTGGCCGTATCAGCCGATTGAAAAGGATCGCTTGCCATCATCAATTGCTCGTTCGTGGCTCCAACGGTAGAACCTGGTGCGTACGAGACGGAATCCCGGGGTTGGCACGCGCCAGCCCCCAATGATCCCGTCGGTTTGGCCGTTCAGATGCTTACTGAATCAGCTTTGAAGCATCACGGACTTTGGCGATCACGTTATCCGGGAGCGGGATATAGCCCATTTTATCGGCGGACTTCTGGCCCTCGGTCAAGCAATACTCAACCAGATCACG
>Ga0272441_10009459_pt1 | contig 15044 bp, 9 predicted proteins | sample SSMProp6N_FD_193582 | JGI IMG/M metagenome (GOLD analysis project Ga0272441, IMG submission 193582) | Marine sediment archaeal communities from Little Sippewissett salt marsh, Falmouth, MA, United States - SSM-Prop-6N | ecosystem: Environmental > Aquatic > Marine > Wetlands > Sediment ... | reverse complement strand
CGCTCCGACCACGCCGCGAATGCCCGCCACCAGCGCGCCGTTCTTCGGCGAGTGCGCGTCGGCGATCACCACCATCAGCCGGCTCTGGGGCGTCTTGGGAAGCTGCCCCGCCAACGCCGCCCCCCCGGCGGTGAGCTTCGCCTCCAGCTCGTCCCTGTTCTCGGTGAGGGTCAGGCCCTTGGCGCCCATCTGGCGCTGGCACGCGGCCGCGACGTCGATGTCCTTGCCGGCAATGCCCAGCACTGCCACGGACTCGCCCCCGGCCACGCCCGATTGCGTGAACGACCCGTACGTCGCGCCGCCGTAGACCTTCTCCTTGGGGAATACGCTCAGGACGCCCTCGATGACCTTGGCCTTTCGGGCCTTGTCCTCGTAGCACTCCGAGACGATCACCGCCTTCAGCGGCGAATCCCCAAGCTGCGCCCGGACGGCCTCCGCCGCCGCTTTGCCCGCGGCCTGAGCATCCTCCAGGTCCGACCACGCCGAACGCAAGACGATGTCCTTCGTCGCCGGCGCGAGCGACACGGGCGGAGCCGACCCGACCTCGGCCTTCTCGCACCCGCAGAGGCCGGCCAGCATTCCCGCCAAGGCGATCGTGCAGACCCCGGCCGCATACATCGAGATTCGTGACATGACTCGTTCTCCTCAAGAGCTGATCACAGATGAATCACCACAGAGGCACAGTGCAGGCTTCGCCCGCAACCCAAGGACGTAGCCGGTAGCCCGGAGCCGGTAGCCCGTTCGGGAATCGGGCCTGCCTGCCGGTAGGCAGGTATCGGGAATCGGGTATCGGCCAGACGCGCAGGCAGCGGTTTCCGACGAGCTCCGGAAGGGGCGGAAGGCAATGGACGGCGACGAGAGCAGCCCCGGCGGGGCGAAAGGGACATTCCGAGGATACACGCCTTTGCGTGTATGTTGTGGCCTTTGTTGTGCAGAGATCACAGAGGACAGAGAGCCCGGAAGGGAGGCTCGGTTGCCCGAGGCACCGCACCTTCAAGGCCCTCAATGTCCTGCCCATCACCAGTTCCTATTGCCCCGCCGGGGCTGGGGTTCTGTTTGGGTCCGATACCGGCGGCTGATGCCGTCGGCTATTGCCTTCTGCCCCTTCGGGGCTTGCGTTTTCCTACTGTGGTTATCCGATCGCCCGGCCCTCGCCGGGCTCAGTGTTTGGAGCTGCAGAAGCCCCACTCGATCTTGTTGTCGAACGGCGGGCGCAGGGGCCATTGCCCGCCGCGCCAGCGGGTCCACGCGTTGTCCGTGCGCTGATGGGCCCACAGGCCGGCCGCCTCGCCCCAGTCGCGGAGGCCCGTCCCGCCGGGGTCGTGGACGAGCAGCGAGAAACAGAACTCCCGCCCGGGGTCGGGACGGAGCAGGGGCAGGGCCTTCAGGGGAATCGCGCACTCGTAGTACGTGACCCCGTCGGCGCGGACCACGGCGATCCGGGCGCCCGCCACGTCCTCGGGATCAGTGAAGGCTCGAAACCCCGTCTGGCTCTGCTCGCCCGGGCGGACGAGCCAGACGCACCGTCCGCCGTCCTTCGTCGCCGCGAGCAGCAGCTCGTACCGGCTTGCCTTGCCCGCCCAGAGCGGGGGGGTCACCGCGCCGCGCGGGGAGAAAGAGACCTGGACGGCGTCGATTGCCTCGCCGTTCCACGACGTCGGCATGCGCCGAAGGGCATCCTCTTCCACGGCCACCAGGAGCGAGAAGCTCCGCCGGCTCCAGTACGTGCTGACGGTCGTGCGCTTCCCGCCGCTTGCGAACGTCACGGGGATCGCGTCGGCCCAGTCTTCGACCGCTCCGTCGATCGTGGGCTTGTAGTACGGGGCGCTGGCGCAGACGATCTCCTGCCGCCGCTCGACGCGCTGTTCGCCTCCGGCCGCGACGATCGTAACCGGATAGCGGTTCTCCGCCGAGTCCACCCCCCGCTCGATGGCGAAGGCCACGCGGGCGGTTTCGCCCGGCGGGATCGTGACGGGCTGCTCCGATGCGTTGAGCTTCCAGCCGTCGGGCGGGGTAAGGGCGAGAGTGCCTCGGAACGTGCGGCCCGTGCCGTTGTACGCCTGCACGTGGGTAACCGGCCCGGTCGAGGGGGTGACGGTCAACTGCTCCGCGCGAAGCAGCAGCCCCGGTCCCGGCGGGCCGGCGTCACAGCCGGCCATGGCCGCCACGAGTCCCAGCCCGCCCAGCAGAAGACCGCAAGACCTGGTCATCGCGCGCTCCCGTTTGCATGAAGGCGATCCACGAGCGGCGTGAGTCTAGCACCATCGGCCGGCGCCCACAAGGCCGCCCGCAACCAGGGCCTCGGTGCGGGGTTGCCAACGCCTCGCCGATGACGCATCCTAATCGGCGTCTCGCGTACCGGAACACGGAAACCAATGCTTGGAGAACGCATCATGAACCGTCCGCTCGCAGTGCTGACCGCCCTGGTCCTCGTTGCCGCCCCCGGCTCCGCCGCCGATGCTCCGAGGTCGGTAATCAAGCTCTCCGTGCAGGTCCCCGCAGCGGCCGGCAGGGACGTGCCGGTCTGCGCGAAGATCGACCTGCCGCCCGCGATGAAGGGCGTCGATATCGAGAAGGCGTCCGTGACGATGACGTCGGGGGACACCCGCCTGCCCGGCCAGATCGTCCTTCGCGGCAAGCAGGCCGATCTGTGGTGGGTCATGCCCGAGGCCAGCCCCGGGACCGCGTCGTGGACGGCCGCCGTCTCCGCCGAGCCCGGCGAACGGACCGACACGTTCCGCTTTCGGGACGCGCCCGGCAAGCACCTGGACCTGCTCTTCGCAGGCCGCCCCGTCACGCGATACATGTACGCGCTGGACCGGTCGTCGAAGGAGCGCATCTTCGAGACGTACAAGCCCTATCACCACGTCTTCGACGCGACGGGCAAGGACGTCATCACCAAGGACGCCCACGGCCACGATCCCCACCACCGGGGCATCTACATCGGCTGGGGCAAGACGACGTGCGGGGGCACGTCCTACAACTTCTGGTCGATGGGCCGCGGGGAGGCCCAGGCCCACCGCGAGTTCCTCACGCTGGCCGCCGGGCCCGTGCTCGGGCGCATGGTCTCCCGCGTGGAGTGGATCGGCAAGGACGGCACGGTGGTCGTCGCCGAGAGGCGGGAGGCGACGTGCTTCCGCCAGTCGGCCCGCGGGGGCCTGCTGCTGATGGAGTTCCGCTCAGACCTGACCGCCGTGGCCGGCGACGTGACCCTCGACGCCAACCCCGAGCACGGCGGGTTCCAGTACCGCGCCCACAACGACGTGGCGGTGAACGTCGGCGCGGCCCGGGGCAAGCAGACGGCCGACAGGGCGCCCGAGGACCTCAAGACGATCTACGCGTTCCACCGCGACGGCATCAAGACGTCGGGGCAGTCGCTGAAGGACAACAAGGACCTGCCCTGGGCGGCCCAGTGCGCGGCCATCCGCGACAAGCGGTACAGCGTCCAGCACCTCAACCACCCGTCGAACCCCAGCCCGACGGTCTACTCGGCCTACCGGCAATACGGACGGTTCGGGGCGTTTTTCAAGACCACGATCACGAAGGGCAAGACGCTCGCGTTGGTCTACCGCATCTACGCCGCCGAGGGCACGATGCCCCCCCGCGAGGAGATGAACCGCCGACACGCGGCGTTCGTCACGCCGCCGGTGGCGACCGTCGTGAAGTAGCGGCGCGGCGGCGCCGGAATAGCAAGGCCGAGGCGCCCAGCGCGAGGAGCACGACGGGACCCGGCTCGGGAGCCGCCCCCGGCACGGCCACGCCCAGGTTCGTCTTCCACAGCAGGTAGTCGAGGTGGTCGCTCCCGCCGTCGGCGTTGAAGTCCCCGCCGCGCCAGCCGCCCTCGGTGCCGCCGAACCCGGCCGCCAGGGCGGCGAGGTCTCCCGCTCCCACCATGCCGTCGAGATCGGCATCGCCCGCGAGAAGCTCGTGCAGGAGGACGCGGACGGCATGCCGCCCGTCGCCGAGGTCGTGGGCATAGTCAATCTCGTCGAAGTACGCGGCGATCTCCCCGCCGAACCCCGCGAACGTCCCGTCCAGGTCGCCGGCATACACGATCACGTCGTACGCCCCGCCGAAGCGGCTGTTGGCATCGCCCGCGGCGGCCAGCCAGTCCAGGGACAGCAGCCCGCCGAGGCGAACGTCGCCCGCGACCGCCAGCGCGTCGTACGACGGCAGGTAGGGGTTCGAGTTGTCGTTGCCCGCCACCTCGATTGCCAGCACGGCCGTGTCCGCAAACGCCGCGCTCCCGCCGAAGCTCACCACGGCCGGACTGCTGCCCGGGCTGTACGTGCCGGCGAACGTCACGTTGCCGTCGAACCCGCCCGGCCCCGTGACCGTGTCGTGGAACGTCAGGCCCGGGCCCTCGCCGAGGGCCGTCCCCCGGTTCTCGAAGTCCCCGAAGACCTCGCCGTGGCCCGTCAGGTCCTTGCCCTTCTCCAGCAGCATGCCGTTGGGGGCGGTCAGTGTCCCGCCCTCGCCGTCCTCGCCCAGCTCGGTCAGGGCGGGCAGGACGGCTGCGTTGCGGTCCCGGAGCGTCACGGTATACGGGCCGACCAGCATCAAGCCGTCGCTGCGGAAGCCGTCCAGGGCGTTGGCATCGCCCAGCGTCAGGGGGCCCTCGGCGACGAGGGTCGAGCCGGCCTGGGCGGCCAGGGGGCCGTCCACCGTGCCGAAGCCGACCAGCCCGTCCCCGCTGCGGAGCGCCACGCCGCTCGGTGCGGCCAGGCGTCCCCCGGCCAACGACGTCAACATGCCCAGGTTCGCCGTGCTGCCCGAGCGGATGCGGACCGTGCGATCCCCCGCATCGATCACACCATCGGTCTGGAAGCCCAGGGGCACGTCCTCGCCGATCTCCAGGTCGCCCCCATCGGCGACGATCTGCGAGCCCACCTCGCCGTACACCATGCCGCGCACCGCCCCGTGGCCCTCGACCCCACCGCCGAGGCCCAGCACGAGCCCCGCCGGCGCGTCGACCGTCCCGCCGGCCAGGAAGATCACGCCGTCCACTTCGCTCGGGCCGTCGGAGTAGATCGTCGCGCTGCGGGCGCCGACGTCGAGGTCGTCCTCGATGTCTGCCGTGCCCGAGGGCTCGGCGATGGGCCAGCCGCCCGCGAGCACATCCCCCATCACCACGCCGTACCCGGACACCTCGCCGTCGATCTCGATACTCCCGCCCTTGTCCGCGGCGATCGTCCCGCCTTCCAGCGCCACGTCCGCCTCGACCGTCCCCCGCCCCGCGAGGGAACTGCTCACGAAGCGCAGCCGTTGGGCCGACCGCAGCACCCCGCCGCCGAACTGCACGTCGCCCAGCAGCCGGGCCTCGCCGGCGGAAAAGACCGCCGCGCTCTCACTGCTGACGTCGAAGGGGACCTCCAGCGTCAGGGCATACGTCGGGTTGTGGATGGCCTGGAGCCCGCCCGAGACGTCTCCGACGATCGCCCCCGCGCCCCACAGCAGCGTGCCCGACCCCAACCATAAGCCGTTGCGGACAATGAGAACGCCGTGGTCCAGCTCCACCTCGTCGACGTCCAGGACGGCCTCGTCGGCGTCGAGAAGCTCCAGCGCGGACTCGCGAACCGCCACCGCCCCGCCGATGACCTCCACGCCGTCGAAACGCGACCCGTCGCCCAGCGTCAGCGACCCGCCGTCCGCCGTGATGATCGCTTGCCCCGACACGGCTGCGTCTATCCAGCCGAAACCGTAGATCTCCGACGTGCACTCGATGCCGTCCGGCGCCCGCAGCCGACCCCCGGCCAGGAAGATCGGCTTCTCGATCAGCGCCCGCCCGTAGGAGAACACGTCCGCCGTCTGCGCGCCGACGTCCAGGTCGAACGGCGCGTCGGGCCCGACCGTGACCGTACCCGTCGGGAACTGCGCGATCGGCCAATCCCGCGCCAGCACCTCGCCGACGATGATCCCGTAGCCCGACAGCGTCTGGGTGATCTCGATCTCCCGCCCGGCCGCCGCCTGGATCAGGCCGTTCTGCAGCTCGACGCTGCCGTCCACCGTGCCCGCGCCCCGCAACTGCGAGCCGTCGCCCATCTGGATGCGGTTGAAGGCCGCCAGCTCCCCGCCGTCCAGCGTGGTCAGGCCGTCCAGCAGCGCCGGGCCGAACGACGCCAGCGTCACGGGGTGGGGGCCGACCTCCAGCGTTCCCTGCATCCAGACGCCGTTCTCCGCCGTCCAGTCGCCGATCTCCAGCTCGCCCGTCGCGGCCACCAGCGAGCCGGGCTCGCCCACGAACGCCGCCTCCACCGCGCCCCAGCCGACCACCGCCGCGCCGTCCGGAACGACCAGGCCGCTGGGAGACGCGATCCCGCCCCCGTCCAGCGTGGTCAGCGGCCCCAACTCCGCCGGGCCGACGGAGTACACCTCCGCCTGCCGCCCCCCCACGTGCAGCTCGCCGTGGAGCACGACCGTGTCCGTGGGATCGGCGATCCGCATCTCCTGCGCCCAGACGGGGCCGATCACCACGCCGTGCCCGTCCAGCCACCGCCCGCCGGGGCCGTCCAGCACGATCCCGTCGCCCTCGGCGTCGATCACGCCGCTGTCCAGCCAGACGTCCGCGTCCACCGTGCCCCAGCCGCGAAGCACCGCCTCCCCGGGGCCAAGCACGAGCGGCTGGACCGACGTGATCTGCCCGCCGGCCAGGAGGGTCTCCGGGCCCAACCACGCCGCCGGGCCGTCCGAGTAGACCACGGCGTGGTCTGCCCCCACGTCCAGCACGGTCCACAAGTCCACCGCGCCCGTGGGTACGGCGATCTCCGCCGGCACGCCCCCCGCCGTGAGTTTGCCGATCACCACACCGTAGCCGTCGATCAGCCCGCCGGGCCCGAGCTCCGCGCCGTTGCGGACAACCAGCACCCCGTTGTCCAGCAGCACCGTGTCGCCGATCTCCGCCGTGTCGCCCGAGAGGACCTCCAGCGTTGCGTCCGACGTGACTTCCACCGCCCCGGGACCGGGCAGGTTCACCGCGCCGGGCCTGCCGTTGCCCACCGTCAGCGTGCCGCCGTCGGCGAGGATCGCCGCCGTCCCGGACAGGTTGGCGTCCAGCAGCCCGTTGCCCTGGACGATCCCGCCGTCCAGCACCACGTCCCGGGCCGAGGCAATGCCCCCCTCCAACACCAGCCAGCCGTTCGTTCGAACGGTCAGCCGATCGCCCAGGAACAGCAGCCCCTCGTCCGCCGCCGTCACCACGCCCAGGCTCGCGGGGCCGCCGATCTCCGCGTCCCCGCCGACCTCCAGCACCGAGTCCGGGCCCGAGATCACCGCGTTGCCGTCCCCCCCCGCGTACCGCCCGACGTACAGCGACCCGCACCCTGCGTACCCGCCGTCGAAGACGTTCAGATCGCCGAGGCCCTCGCCGCCGACCGTCAGCTCCCCGGCCACGTCCAGCAGCGTGCCCCATCCGATCACGTCCACCGCCCCCGCCGCGCCGGCGAACTGCCCAATGACGGCCGACCCGGCGGCGACCGTTGCACCGGCATCCACCGTGACCACGCCCACGCCACTGCCACCGACGGCCAGGGCCCCGCCCAACTCCAGCCGTGAGCCCGGTCCGCTGATCCACGCATCGCCGTAGGAGCAGGGGTCCGCCTCCGATCCCAGGCGTGCGGACCCGGCCGCAACCAGCCCCCCGTCGAGAACGTCCAGCAACGCGGCTCCGAACCCGCCCACGTTCAGGTCCCCGGCGCAGTCCAGCGTCGAGCCGGTGCCGACGGCCGAGACCTGCCCGAAGCCGCCCCCGGCCGCCAGGAACGCGTCGCCGCCCACTTCCACCCGCCCCCCGTTCTCCACGCGCAGGTCCCCCTCGGCGCCCTCCGCGCCCGCCACCGTCAGGGCGCCGCCGACCCGCCAAAGCGAGTTGGCGTCCGACACCTTCACCAGGCCCACCGCGCCGTCCCGAGCGCCCATCGCCGCCGTCGTGGCCGCCGCCACCTCGCCACCGTCGAAGACCATCAGCATCCCAAGTCCCTGCGAGCCGATCGCCATACCGCCCCCCGTCGTCTGAAGCGCCGACCCCGGGCCGGCCACGAACACGCGCCCGTCGCTGCCCGTCGAGGCCGCGATCCGCATCGCCCCGCCGGCCAGCGTGCCGTCCGTAACGGCCAGGCTGCCCGCGTCCCAGTCGTTCTGCCCCACCACGATGCCCTGCGCGCCGTCCAGGAGCGTCCAGGTGCTCCCGTTCAGCAGGAGCTCTACGGCATCGTCGCCGACGATCAGTCGGCTGGACGTCGGCGAGGTGGCGAAGCTGACGGTGTACTCGGATGCGCCGAGGTCGAACACGGCCGCGTCCGCCGGGCCCGGCGGGGGGGAACCCTCCCAGTTTCCGGAGGCCTCGAAGGCCCCGCCGTCCGGATCGGACCAGAACCGGTCCGCCGCGGGCCCCCGGGTCGCGGCCGTCCCCACGAGCAGGATCACGCAGGCAATTCTCCACATTCGGTCGGGCACGCGCATCATGGGAACGTCCTCCAAGGGTCGCTTTGGGCACCGGCGCGGGGCGCAACGAGGGCACGGGGCGCACGAGGCACTGGGCAGGTGGACACGGCGACCGGCCGGAGGTTAGCCCAGATATTCGGCCCACGGGGCGGTGGAGCAACGCCCGTGGCGGCCCACCCTCACGCGGCGAAGCACGATCCGGCGCCCGGGATCCCTGGCGCGAGGTCCCGCATCACCGCCGCACCGTCACACAACTTCGTGCGACGGCGTTGATCCGCCCTCCCCTTCATGGTCTACTGGCGCCCGGTAGATTCGCGTATTCAGCACCCCAGAGCAACAGCGGAGGTACGACCATGGATCGCAGAGATTTCTTCAAGGCGACGATGGCGGCGGGTGTGGCGGCTTCGGTGGGCATGGCGACCGCGCAGGGCGCGGCGAAGTCCAACGCACCGAAGTTCAAGCTCAAATACGGCCCGCACTTCGGGATGTTCCGAAGCAGCGCGGGCAACGACCCGCTCGACCAGCTCCAGTTCGCCGCCGACCAGGGCTTCACGGCCTGGGAGGACAACGGCATGGGCCGGAAGGCCCCCGATCTCCAGGAGAAGATCGGCAAGAAGATGCAGCAGCTCGGCATGACGATGGGCGTGTTCGTCACCGGGCTGGGCTCGCTGATCAAGCCGCCCGGCGAGGTCAAGGACGGCGTGATCAAGAGCGCCAAGAACGCCATCGAGATCGCCAAGCGCGTAAACGCCACGTGGACGACCGTCGTCCCCGGGCGCTACAGCGAGCGGATGGAGATGGCCTACCAGACGGCCAACGTCGTGGACAACCTGCGGTTCGCCGCCGAGGTTCTCGAGCCGGCCGGGCTGGTCATGGTGCTCGAGTCGCTCAACTGGTGGGCCAACCACCCGGGACTGTTCCTGACGAAGATCCCGCAGGCCTATCAGATCTGCCGGGCCGTCAACAGCCCCTCGTGCAAGATCCTCGACGACCTCTATCACCAGCAGATCTCCGAGGGCAACCTGATCCCGAACATGGAGAAGGCCTGGAGCGAGATCGGCTACATCCAGGTGGGCGACAACCCCGGCCGGAAGGAGCCCACCACCGGCGAGATCAACTACCGCAACATCTTCAAATGGCTGCACGACGTTAAGAAGTACGACGGCGTGATCGGCATGGAGCACGGCAACAGCCAGAAGGGCATCGAGGGCGACAAGGCCGTCATTGCGGCGTACCGGGCGTGCGACGACTTCTGATTCGCTCCGGCCGGCAGGGACCTGCCTGCCTACGGCATGGAGGCAGGTCCACGGGATGAAAGGGATGGCAGAAAGCAAGCCTGCCCTGGGCTTCATTGGCCTGGGGCAGATGGGCGCGGGGATGGTCCGCAGGCTGCTGGCGGCGGGGTATGCGCTGACGGTCTATGACATCGTGCCGGAGAAGGTGTCGGCGTTGGTCGCGGTCGGGGCGGCCGAGGCGGGCGGCGTGGGCGAGGTCGTCGCGAAGAGCGCGGTCGTGCTGACGAGCCTGCGGTCGTCGGCGGTGTTCGCGGAGGTCGCCGAGGGCGAGATGCTCCCGGCGGCGCGGGCGGGGCAGTTGTTCCTGGACATGGGCACGACCGAGCCCCCCGAGACGCGTCGACTGGCGGAGGCGTTCCGCGAGAAGGGCGCATCGCTGCTGGACTGCCCCGTCAGCGGCGGGCCCGGCGGCGCGGCGGCCGGAACGCTGCACATCTTCGCCGGCGGCGATCGCGACGCCTACGACCGCGCCCGGGCGATCCTGGAGGTCCTCGGCAACCCCGAGCGCGTCGCCTTCTGCGGTCCCAGCGGCTGCGGGCAGGCGGTCAAGGGCGTCAACCAGCTCGCGATGGGCCTGGTGGCCGCGGCGTACATGGAGGCGATCTCCTTCGGCGTCCGCGCGGGGGCAGACGTGGCCGCCATCGCCCAGAGCGTCGGCGGCGAGGAAGGCTGGCGAAAGCGCCTAGCCGACTACGCCCGCCGCATCCAGGACGGCACGGCCGAGGACGTCTACGTCAAGTTCCCCGAACTGCCCTACTTCCTCCGCGAGGCCCGCGAGCAGGGCTTCGCCATGCCCCTGACGGCCGCCCTGTTCGCCTTCCTGGACCCCCACCCCCACGACCGCCGCGACAACATGAACCGCCCCGTCGTCTCGTTCTGGGAGAGGCTCATGGCCTAGCCCGGTGGTTTGCCCCAGAGGCTCAGCGCGGGCTTCGCCCGCAACCCACAACGTAGCCCGGAGCCGGTAGCCGGTAGCCCGTTCCGGAGCGGGGAACCGGGAGCGGCCGCGGACGGCCACTTCACGCGAGCCCGGAAGGGGCAGAAGGGAATAGATGCCTGCGCGTCTGGCCGATACCCGATTCCCGATACCTGCCTACCGGCAGGCAGGCCCGATTCCTGAACGGGCTACCGGCTCCGAGCTTGCTACTCTGCGAAGTGGCGCTTCGCTACGTAGCACGAGACCGGCTACGTCCTTGGGTTGCGGGCGAAGCCTGCACTGCGCCTCTGTGGTGTCCGCGTGATCCCGCCCAGTCAGGGCTCGCAGAACCGCCGTGGACGGCGGAGGGCGGCGGCGAGGAGGGACAGGTATTCCTCGCGGGGGACCTCGTAGCCGCCGTAGCGCTCCAGGTTGGGCGTGGTCCACTGGATGTCGTAGAGGACGAAGCGCCGACGACGAAGGTGCTTCACGCTGTGGACGAGGGCGGCCTTGCCGGCGTCGGTAACGCGGTGGAACATGCTCTCGCCGAAGAACGCCCCCCCCAGCGTCACACCGTACAGGCCGCCGATCGGCTCGCCGCGACCGACCCCGTCGGCCGGCCAGGCCTCCACGCTGTGGGCCAGGCCCAGCTCGTGCAGCCGGCCGTAGGCGACGCGAATCTCGGAGGAGATCCACGTCGGCTCGCCGCCGGGGCGCTCGGCGCACAACCGGACCACCTCGGGGAAGCACCGATCGGTCGTGCAGACGAAACGCCCGGTCCGGAGGGTCCGCCGCAGCCGCCGCGGCACGTGGAATCGGTCGTCCAGCGGCAGCAGACCCCGCCTCGTCGGGCTGAACCACATCAGTCGGCCTTCCTCCACCATCGGAAAGACCCCCTGCGCATACGCCGCCACCAGGTTCTCCGGCGACAGCACCGCAAGGATCTTCGGGTCCGGCATGGTTTGGATCTTCCCCCAGGGATACAAGGGACGCAAGCGACGAAAGCGGATCACAGGGAAGAGCAGAGACGTTGTTTCCGGGCTATGCAGGCGTGCCTTCCACGCCTTGCCTCTCTGCGGGAAACAAGGAAGAGAGGATGCGGCGCACGTGCGGATGCGATGTCTCGATGAAGAACTCGTGGCCCCGTTGTCGGCCGGCGGCGGCGGTACCGGCGACGTAGAGGCCGGGGATGTTCGTCTCCATCGTCTCGGGGTCGTAGGCGGGTTTCCCCGCGGGGTCAAAGGCCACGCCGGCCTGCTCGAAGAGCGACGTATCGGCCTCGAAACCGATCTGCACGAGGACGAAGTCGATCTCGCATCGCAGCGCCGGGCCGTCGGCGGGCCGCCCGGCCGCGTCGGTCGGCCCGAGCGCGACGTCGCTCGGCGTGATCGCCACGGGGACCCGCCGGGGCAGGAAGGCCACGAGACCTTTGTCGATCAGGCACCGCAGTTCCGGGCCAAGCTTGTGGCTGACGCGGTTCTCGTCGATCCCCGGGCCCCGGCAGCACAGCGTGACGCTCGCGCCGGCACGACAACATCGAATGGCGGCCTCGACGGCGGCGTTCCGCCCCCCGACGATCAGCAGGCGCGTCCCGAAAAGCCGCGCCGGGGCGGGCAGGAGGTGGAAGACGTGCGGCAGGTCCTCGCCGGGCACGCCCAGCCGCGCCGGGCAGGCCATGTCGCCCGTGGCCAGGACCACGCGCCGGCATCGCAGTGCGCGGGTGCCCGTGCGGCGCTCGGTGCGAACCACGAAGCCTCCCCCCCCGGCCGCAATGGAGGCGACGCGCTCGAACGTGCGGACCCCCAGGCCGAACTGCCGGACGATCCCGTGCAGGTACGCCACGTACTCCTCCCCCAGCAGGCGGTCCTCCCCAAGCGTCGCACAGGGGACGCCGGCGATGGCGATCTGGTTGGGCGAGCTGAGGAACCGCGTCATGGGCGGCCAGTCCAGGAGGGTCTGCCCCACCTGCCGCGCCTCGAGATGGACATACTCCGCCCCCGCCTTCTTGAGCCCCACGGCCAGTTCGACGCCGATCGGCCCGGCCCCAACGAGGATGATGTCCGTGTCCGTCATCTGCGGGATCGTCTCGCACGGATGCAAGAGCGTCGGGAGACACCAGAAGCGGCGTCGCCCGCGCCTTCCCTCGCTGTCCTCTAGCCCGTGGATGCCTGCGGAAGAGAGGAGAATCGGAACCGGCCCGCATTCTGCCGATCGCCTGCCCCCGGGGTCACTGAGCCGCCTTCTCGAGCTGCTTCTTGATCCACTCGTCGCGCTTGGCCTGGTGCTCGCGGTCGTCGGGCTCCATGAGCATGAAGGGCAGGTGGTTGGGGAGCATCAGCTTGCCCCGGTTCTTCAGGACACAGTCGGCGTTGGCCCGGTAGAACGTCTGCACCGCGGTTCGGAAGGCCCGGTCCTCGGCCAGCGTCCACTTCGGAGAGACGTTCGCATAGAGATACGTGCTGACGCTCTTCTCGATCTCCTGCTCCGGGGTCGTGTACGGCAGCGTCACGCTGGGCCACTTGGACGGGTCTTCCAGGACGAGCGCCGTAAACAGCGCCGCCAGCGCCCGGCACGACCGCAGGTACGCCTCCGACGAACTGCTGTTGCCCTGGAGCGTGGAGCAGTGCAGCAGCATGGTGACCCGCCGGGCCTTGGGGCTGCAGTGGTACAGGCCGGTGACGCCCGCGTGGTACCACTCCAAGTGGGCGACGAGGTGCTTGTTCTCAGCGTACAGCCTCCGGATGACCTTCACCGGCAGCGAGGCCATGAAGTGCACCCGTCCGAGCTGCTGCCAGACGACCACCTCGCCCACGTCGCCTCGGTGGACATCGTGGTCCCGAATGGCCGACCCGCTGCCCTGCGGCGAGGTATTGTCCACCAGGCTGGGATTCCAGCAGACCTCCACCTTCTGCCACCTTGGGCCGTCGAACGACCCGCTGATCGACGCGCCGTCGGCCGGCTTGAAATTCGCCTGGATCGTCCGCCCCCAGATCCGCGGGCGAATCTTCGTGGGGACCGTGCTGCGGCAGAGCTTCCACCAGGGCGGGCGGAATTCCAGCGCGGTCGTCCGAATGTACGCCATGTCCACACGCTGTTTCGGCGTCAGCCGGGCGACGTATCGGTTGGCCTCTCGTTGGGCATTCGGCAACTCGTCCCACTTGCCGTTGAGATACGCGCTCACGATCTTCTCGAAGGCCGCGGTCGCCGCGGCCGTCTTGTCGGGCGTCTGCGCGCGGACCGCCCCCGGTGTGGCGACCAGACCGGCCGCGACGACCAATACCCAAACCCTCACTGCGTATGCCATGGGCACTCTCCACCCTCTGGACATGTCCCCGGCGCCGCAAAGACGCCGAGGTGAATCGACCTCTGGCCTCTATCCTACGCACCGACCCGCCCCGAGGCAAGACGCATCCGCCCAGACCCAGGACAGGCCTTCTCCCCGATTCAACGAAGTAAACGCGCACGTGTTGCGGGATTTGGCTCATCGGGCGCAATCAACGGACTCCCACGGGCCGGGTCTCGGTGGGCGGGGCAACTGCGTTGCGGCCATGCGGCCAGACCGCCCGCCGAGGGTCGCCCGGGCGCTCTCGGCCCTAGCGGCCGCGAGCAGGTGCTCGTGGGACCCGCAGCCCTGGCGGTAACGCTCGCGGATGCGCGCGCCGCTGGCGGTCACCTTGATCGCACCGACGTGGTAGTCGGGGAACTCCTCGAGCATCTTGTGGAGAAAGGGCAGGATCGCGCTGCCGGCAAGTCGGGCGGCAGGCGGCTTTCTCAACCCACTTGCCCGATCGGCCGATGAGGAAGACGGGTCGGTGCGCACGCCCGGCCGGAGGACAGCGATGCCATTCGCCCACAGCGCCTGAGGACGCGAGGAGGACACAATGCGGAACGGCACGCCAAGTCGGAACCCGTGGCGGCAGGGCACACCGTCGAAGCTATCCCTGCCCTACCCAGCGCTCAGCGAGGAGGCCGTGGACCTGCTGCGACTCCTGGCCTTCTTCGCCCCGGAGAACATCCTCCTCGATACCATCATCCTGGGCAGGAGCTGCCTGCCGCCCAAGCTGGCGGAGACAGTCGCGGACGAACCGCTTCTCCAGGACGCCCTTTCGTACCTGCACCTGCACGGGCTGACGGAGATCGGGATCGACACGGTCTCCTTGTCCCCCGAGGTCCAGGCCGCGGTTCGGGAGGACCTCCCGGACTTCGACGCCGCCACGTGGGCCGGCGCCGCCGTCCGGGTGGTGCACGAGGCCATCCCGCCGCGACCGGCCCCTGGGGAGGACCCCTCGGGGGCGTGGCCCGACCTGCACCGCCATGCCATCGCGGCGGCGCTGCACGCAGACGCCTACGGTGTCCGCTCGAGGGATGCCGCGGATCTCCTGGCCGGTGCCGGC
>Ga0272441_10009458_pt1 | contig 15045 bp, 10 predicted proteins | sample SSMProp6N_FD_193582 | JGI IMG/M metagenome (GOLD analysis project Ga0272441, IMG submission 193582) | Marine sediment archaeal communities from Little Sippewissett salt marsh, Falmouth, MA, United States - SSM-Prop-6N | ecosystem: Environmental > Aquatic > Marine > Wetlands > Sediment ... | reverse complement strand
ACCGGAGTGGGGCCGCGCTACTGCCCGTCCATTGAAACAAAAGTGGTGCGTTTTCCCCAGCGCCAACGCCACCAGATTTTTTTTGAACCCATGTCCCCGCGCTTCCACGAGATATATGCCAACGGCATTTCAACCAGTTTGCCGCTGGAGGTGCAGTACCGTTTTTACCGCGCCATCGAAGGGTTGGAACAGGTCGAGTTCATCAAGCCGGCCTATGCCATTGAATACGCTTACCTAAATCCCGTGCATGCGGATGCCGGGCTTAAGGTGAAACAGCTCCAGGGCCTTTATTACGCCGGCCAGGTGCTGGGCACGTCCGGTTACGAAGAGGCCGCGGCACAAGGATTCATGGCCGCATGCAACGCCCTGCGCGCCCTGGACGGCAAGGAGCCATTCGTGTTGGGCCGCGGGGAAAGTTACATCGGTGTCATGATAAACGATTTGATCACCAAAGGCGTTGACGAACCCTACCGTATGTTTACCAGCCGCGCGGAGTTTCGCCTGCTGTTACGCCTGGACAACGCGGAAGACCGGTTGCTGGCCTACGGCCGGCGGCTGGGCTTGATCTCAGATCAGCGTTGGCAGGCCTTTGCGGGCAAACAGGCGGCCGAAGCAACCCTCTTGGCCGCCATGGAACGGATTCGGCTACCCCAAACACAGGGGGGGAAAACCATCCAGGAATGGCTCAAGCAACCCGGCGCCGATTGGCGGGACGTAAGCGCCCTGCTGCCCCACATGGGCGCGTGTCACCAAGAGGTGATGCACAAACTGGCGGTGCGTATCAAATACCAGGGCTATATCGCCCGGGAGCAGGCCAGGATAGGCAAATGGAACCGCTTGCAGGCCCGGTCCATTCCCCGGGAGTTTGATTTTATGGCCGTGCGGGGGTTGTCCAATGAAGCCAGGCAGAAGCTTGCGGCCGCCCGCCCGGGAACCCTGGCCGAAGCAGCCGCTATACCGGGGATTACGCCGGCCGCCATCCAGGTCCTGCTGGTCGCCCTGCAGCGCGCCGCACACAGAGATTCGGCCGATAAGGAATAAGCCCTGCCTGGCAAGACATCTCCCGGGCGGCTTACAGGCTGCCCAAGTTTTCCTGAATGTAGGCCTCAAGCTTTTGCAAGCGCCTGGGACGGCCGTTAAAAAAGCGCCTGGCCCGTGACAGGAAGCGGGCGGCCTGCTCAACATCCGCCTGGTCTTTGAGCAGGATGTCGCTGTAAGTTATAACCAGCTCCACGGACAGGGGAGTCTGCCGGTATAGGTTAAAGGCCTGGCGGCACAGGGACATGGCCTCTTCGTAGCGCTGGCGCCGGCGCAGCAGACCCGCGATTTCCAGGCAGATACGGGCCGCGGGCAGAAAGGCCGCGTCTGCTGCCAGCATGTTCTCGTACAATTCCACCACACTGTCCGGCATGTCACGGGAAAGAAACGCGGCATAGGCCGTATTGGCATACATCTGGGCCTTGGCGGTATCGCCCCTGGCTAAGTAAATCTTGGCCAGCTCGGCGCCGACAATCGGGTCCCCGCGCTGTTCCTTCATCAGGCGCTGCAGGACGGGCAGAGCCTGGGTGCTTTGGCCGGTGTCGATGAGTTCCAGGGCGCGCAGATATTCCTGTTTAAACAGGCCGACTTTCTTTTCCAGGCTCTTTTCAATGTATTTTTCTTCTACTTTTGAATGCTTCAAAATCAGGGACATGAACAGGCCGAACAGAAAACCCGCCACATGGGCCCAGAAGGCCACGCTGACGATTTTAACGGAGATGCTGATCAGCCCCTGGAGCACTTGGATGCCGAGCCAGATGGGCAACACGATATAAGCGGGCAGGGAAAAGGTGCCGGCTTTGAAAAAGAAGAAAAAGACAACATAAAAAAAGCGGATGCGCGTGCGCGTCATTTTGATGAGGAACGCTCCCATCATGGCGGCTACGGCGCCGGAAGCGCCGATGAGCGGTACCTGGGAAGCGGAATGGAAAATGGCGTGCCCCATGGCGGCAAACACGGCGGACACCAGGTAGAAAAGGGGAAACAGGATGCGCCCCATTGTGTCTTCGATATTCGGAGCCACCAGCCAGAGGATGAGCATATTGCCGAAAAAATGCCAGAACCCGCCGTGCAGAAAGGCATAGGTGACCATCTGCAGGACGCCCCCCTTATCGGGTATGTAACCGTAGCGGTAAAACACGGACGCCTGCGTGGCTTCCAGCACGCGGTCAAAGAGCTGGTTTAAGTGTTTCTGGCTGGTTTCCAACTCCTCCGGCGTGGAGCGCAGGGTCCCGCCCAGGCTGCGCGAGAAATCGATCTGGTTCAGCTTGTCTTTGGGCAGCATGTCTTTTAATTTTTGCGGCAGGTCCAGTTCCACGTTTTCCATGTAATAACGGGCAAACTCCTGCCACCTTTGCCGAATCACCCGTGCCTGCTGCTTCATGGCCGCCTGGCTGTAAATCAGCAGCGCCAGATTCAAAACAATCAGCCCAATGGTAACCACCGGCCAGCGTTGGACCCGTTGGTCTTCGTGACCAATGGGCAGCACGATGTACATGTTATTCCTCTAAGTTTAAACGGTGGTTTATCTTCATGGCCCAGATGTCTTCAAATCCCTTGGTTATGGAGTCCGTAGTGCCTACCAGCACAAACCCCTTGTCAAAGGCAGGAGCCAGGGCGGTGAATATGTCCCGTTTCTCATAGCCATAGTCCTTTTCGGACAACTTCTTGCCCTTTTCGTCCAAACGCAGGATGTAGCCGTTGGCGCTTTGGCCCGCGGAATAACGGCAGCCCACCAGCAGGTAATTTCTCTCTTGCTGCAGGACGTTTAAGGCGAATTCATCCAACTCGCCGCCTATGTTTTTGAACCATAGCCTGTCCCCTGTCTCGCTTAAACAGGCCAGGTATATCTGGCTGCCCGAGTCCTGGGAGCCGTTGTAGCCGCATACGAAGAAGCTGTTGTCGCTGTTTTGGCGAACGCAATGGGTAATGTAGGGATAGCGTTCGTGGTCGGATTTGGAGAATTCCTTGCTGGCCTCGCCCCCCAGATATATGGCATGCATGCGTTCTTCGCCGTCTAAGGAGATCGTTTTGATCCAAAAGGACAGCAGGTTTGACGCCGGCGAGAAAGACAGCCCCGCGACAGCCACGGCCCGGTCCTGATCGATCAAAACCATATCTTTGGCCAGGTTGAAATCCGTATCCCCGTAGGATTTACGCCAAACGACACTGCCGTCCTCATCTACCAGGATAAGTTGTATGTCGTTGTCTTGCTCCGCTCCCATGTAAACGGAAGCCAGCAGCAGAATTTTACCGGAATCCAGCTCCAGGCAACGGAAACCATAATCATTGCCTGATCCGCCAAAGGTCTTGTTCCACATAAGGTCGCCCGTGGAAGTAGTGCGCAGCAGCCAGATATCGAAATTGTCCGGGCCGACCTCCTTGCAGCCGGAGATGATGTAACCGCCCTTTTGCGCCTGCAGTATGTGGGACGAATACTCGTTGCCACTGCCGCCGTAAGTTTTTCCCCAGTCCACATCACCGTTCATATCCGTTTTAAGCAGGTAGATGTCGTTTTTTCCCTTGCCGTGGGACTGGGTATCGCCCAGGACGACGTAGCCGTCCTCCAGGCTGAGAATACCGGTGCCCTTGTCCATGTATTTCCCGCCGTAGTGGTTTTCCCAGGCGTATTTGCTAAGTACCTTGAGCTCTTCGAAATCGTCGCCCCGTGCCTTGTGCACAATGCCGAACAAACGCAGGGCCTTGAGCGGCTCGTCCGCCTTGTAGGCTGTGCGCGCCTTTTGAATAAACGAATCGAACAGGTCCTCTAAGTCATAGAGGGTTTCCAAAAAGAGGATGTTATCGTCTTCATCTTCTAACAGGCGCTTTATATATTGATACAGCTCAGAGTATTTTTGCAGGCTCTTGTAGCGCTTGATGGTCATCACCATTATCTGGTACTCTACCTGCAACATTTCCATGAACTCCCGGGCCTCAAAGTAGTCAGGCGCGTATTGCAGGGCGCGTTTTGTGAGGAAAATCGCTTTCTGGTACTTTTTTTCCACCCTGGCGGCCACGGCCGCTACGAGTAATTCTTCCGCTCCCTTGCCGCGTATGTCCTCCCTGTACAGCAGGGCCAGGTTTTTTTGAATCGGCGGATGTTTGCTCTTTTGGGCCACTTGGGCCGGGCCTGCCGTTGCTTTGGGGGCCGCGCGCTTCTTGTCCTTCGTGCGCAGCAGGAAAATGCCCACAATCAGGCAGATAATGGACGCGGAAACAATGACGATAATCTTGGTCTTAACGTCTTTGGCGGTCTTTTCCGCCGCAATGGTTGGCATTTTTTGATAGACCGGCTGCGCCTGGCTGGATGATGTATCAGGCGCTGGTGAAAATGTGTCCGCCCGGTCTGCGCTGTTAAGTGCCTGCAAAAAAGTTGAGGCCGATTGGAAGCGCGTGTCCCGCTTGGAAGCAATGGCCTTGAGCATGATGCTGTTCAGTTCTTCGCTGATTTGCGGGTTCAGCAATTTGGGAGCCACCTTTATGCCCTGGATATGTTTTTGGTGTGTTTCATAGTCCGTGTCGCCGATAAAGGGAAGCTTGCCGGTGAGCAGTTCATAAAGCAGTATCCCCAATGAATAGAGATCCGACCGGGCATCAATGTCCTTGGGCCGGGTGATTTGTTCAGGGCTCATGTATTGGGGAGTACCCACCGCGCTGCCGGTGCGGGTCATGCGGTCGCTGCCGGCGATGAGCGCGATGCCGAAATCCATCAGCTTGGCCGTCCCGTCCTGCGTGACGATCACATTGGATGGCTTGATGTCCCGGTGGATAACGCCTTTGCTGTGGGCGAAATCGAGCGCTTTCGCGATTTGCCTGATGATGTGCAGCGCTTTGTCGACGGAAGGCTTTACATTACGGGCCATAATGTCTTTTAACGTCATGCCCTCCACATACTCCATGACGATAAAATAATGGTCCTTTTCATCAATAAAATCCGTAATTTGCACAATATTGCCATGTGTCAGTTGGGCCTGGATTTTTGCTTCTTTGTAAAAACGCTCCTTAAAGCCCTTCTGGTTGTATAACTGGGGGGGGAGCAGCTTTAGGGCGAACAGTTTGTTCAACTTGATGTGCTTGGCCAGGTAGACTACGCCCATGCCGCCTTGGCCGATTTCCTTGATAATTTGGTACTTTCCAGCGATTATAGTGCCTATCATGCAGGGCCTCCCAAAGCCTATTGTGCCTGTATTATACGTATTGTTTGCGTGCGGTTCAACCATTAAAATGTGGCAGTCTGCCGCAGGAGGTGGTACAAAGGAAGTGATGGCCGACCAAGAGCGCTCTTTTCTGTTGGGCAATATTCCGGGTGCGGATGTGTCGCTGGAAACGGGGACCGGCCCGCTGGCCCTGCGCTTAACCCGGCGACACGGCGCGTGGACGCTGGCCGTCAAGCAGGGAGCTGTGGCGGTACGTGTTGACGGGCGCCCTGTAACAAGCGATAGCGGCCGGGTGCCTGTGGGCGGAGAGAGCATCATTGAAGTGGGCGATCGGTCCATAGCGTTGAAACGCATATTGGACGCGGTGTCCGGCAACAGGGGAAACACGCGGGGGCATAAGCTGCTTATCGGCCGTGCGCCGGAGTGTGACGTGGTGCTGGATTCGCCTGTTGTGTCCCGTTACCACGCCCTGGTGCAGGTGGGCAACCGGCGCGCGACCATAAAGGATTTGCATTCCACGAACGGTGTCTTTGTGAATGGACAGGCCATAGCCACATGCGCGCTGTGCCGGGACGATTTGATTACCATCGGCCCGTACACACTGGTTCTGACCGGGGAAAAACCACCGGGCTTGCAGGTCTTAAACCATTCCGCGACCTTAGCGGCGCACGGCATAGGCTATTGTGTGGGCGGCAGGAACATTCTCAGCAACATTTCCTTTGCCGTGCGTCCGGGTGAAATTATGGCCGTAATGGGGGAGAGCGGTTCCGGTAAATCTACCTTGTTAGAACTGGTATCCGGCGCAAAGGCTCCCGGTTCCGGCATGGTGACCATTAACGGCTGGCCTCTGGCCGTACAGCGGGCCGCTTGCTCCGGGCTGGTGGGCTACATGCCGCAATACACCATTCTCTACGATGCGTTGACGGTCTACGAGACCATGGACTTTTATTGCCGCTTCAAACTGCCCGGCTTGCCCAGGGAGGTGCAGGCAGCTATTATCAAAGGCATACTCACGGAATTGGACATATGGGATATTCGCCGACAGCACCTGCAGTTAGGCCGGCGCAGTGCGATCAGTGACGGGGAAAGAAGACGGCTTAAGCTGGCGGTTGAGTTGATTTCCGAGCCGGGCGTGTTGATCCTGGACGAACCCCTTTCCGGCCTGTCGGCTAAGGACGCTCTGCTGGTGATGCGCAAAATAGGTTCCCTGGCAAAACAGGGGAAGACCATTCTCATGGTGCTGCATCAGCCGGATAAACGCATATTTCAGTGCACGGATCTGACCTTGTTGCTGCACAAAGGGAATGCCGTCTATTTTGGGCCCTCCTATCCGGACGCTATTTTATATTTCAATCCCCAGTCCCTTGCGGAAACGGACATCCGCCCGGAAAAGATATTCAGCGGCATGGACCGACAGGGAGCGCGCAACTGGGAGGCGGCGTACCAGCAGTCCGACTACTACCGGCTGTTCACCCTCCAGCGCTTACAGGCCGTGCGCAAACGGTCTTCCCCGGCCCACGGGACGGCCTCTTCAGCCGTTGTCCAGGGACTGAACCTGTTCACCCGGGGCGTTCGGCTGAAATTGCGCGACCGTATGGGCAGCATTATCCTGCTGCTGCAGTCCCCGATTATCGCGCTGCTGCTTTTGGCTGTATTTTTGCAGCAATCAAGCCGCACGACAGAGCTGTTTATCATGGCGGTTGCAGCGGTGTGGTTCGGGCTGTCGAATTCCGCCCGAGAGATAGTGGCGGAGCAAAATGTGTTTCGCAAGGAGCGCATGTCCTTTCTCCAGGTCGTGCCGTATTTTTGCCATAAATTTATCATGATGCAAACCCTGGCGGTGTTGCAGGTCGTTGTTCTGCTGCTTATGACCTATCGCCCCCTGGGCTTTACTGGCCCCCCGTTGGATATGATGGTTACCTTGTTGCTGCTGTCCGCTGTCGGCATTGCCCTGGGATTGCTGGTGTCAACCGTGGCCAAAACCCCGGAATCCGCCATTTTTATCGTTCCCATCATCATGCTGCCGGTGATTGTGCTGGCCGGCTTGATCGTGCCATACCGTGATTTGGGTCGCATCCCCCAGGTATTGGCCTCCATATCGCCGTCAAAATGGGGATTTGAAGCATTGCTGAACCTGGAGTCACCGGCCGGCCCGCCGGCGGAAGGACCGGGCGCGCCGGTCCCGTTGCGTAGTCCGGTAAAAACCATTTTCGGCGCGGACCACTTTGGCCTGATTCAGGACTGGGCGGTGTTGCTGGTATATGCGGGAGTGGTTGTATTACTGGCCGTGCATGTGTTGCGAAAGAAAAGCACCAGGTAAAAAAAAAAGGAGCAGGAGATGGCTCCTGCTCCCTCTGATATGTGATCTTAGACAACACCCAAATCGATCATGGTATCCGCCACTTTCTTAAAGCCCGCGATATTGGCGCCGTTGACATAATTGCCGGGCGTGCCGAATTCCTCCGCGGCCTCATAGGCGGCTTTGTGGATGTTTTTCATAATGTTCTTGAGCCGGTTGTCTACCTCTTCCCGCGTCCAGCTCAGCCGCAGGCTGTTCTGTGACATTTCCAGGCCGGATACGGCCACACCACCGGCATTAGCGGCTTTGCCGGGGCCGAAAAGCACGTTGTTGTTTAAGAACACATCCACTGCTTCGGGCAAGGAAGGCATGTTCGCGCCTTCGGACACACACATGAGCCCTTTGGCGACCATGGCCTTGGCTTGTTCACCGTTTATCTCGTTCTGGGTCGCGCAGGGCAGGGCCACGTCGGCTTTGGTAAGGCCCCACGGCCGTTCGCCCTGGTGATACTGGGCATTGGGGAACTTGTCTTTGTACTCTTTGATGCGTCCGCGGCGCACGTTCTTCAGCTCCATGACAAACCGCCATTTTTCCTGATCAATGCCGTCTTCGTCAATGATGGTGCCGCTGGAGTCGGACAAGCTGAGCACCTTACCACCCAATTCCAGGACCTTCTGGGTGGCGAACTGGGCCACATTGCCGGAACCGGAAATCAGCACACGCTTGCCGTCAAAGGAATCGTTGCGCGTTTTTAACATCTCTTGGGCGAAGTAGGTGGCGCCGTAACCCGTGGCTTCCGGGCGAATCAGGCTGCCGCCCCAGTTGATGCCCTTGCCGGTGAGCACGCCTTCCACTACGTTTTTCAGTTTCTTATACTGGCCGTAGAGAAAACCGATTTCACGGCCACCCACGCCGATATCGCCGGCCGGGACGTCCGTGTTGGCGCCGATATGGCGGTACAACTCGCTCATGAAACTCTGGCAGAAACTCATGACTTCATTATCCGACTTGCCTTTGGGGTCAAAGTCGCTGCCGCCTTTGCCGCCGCCCATGGGCAAGCCGGTCAGGCTGTTTTTGAAAATCTGCTCAAAACCCAGAAATTTGAGAATAGACAAGGTCACGGACGGGTGAAAACGCAATCCCCCCTTATAGGGGCCAATGGCCATGTTAAACTCCACCCTGTAGCCGCGGTTGACCTGTACCTGGCCGCGGTCGTCTACCCAAGGCACGCGAAAAAGAATCGCCCGATCCGGCTCTACTAGCCGTTCAAGTATTCTTGCTTCCTTGTATTTTGGCTCTTTTTCCATTACCGGGCGTAATGATTCGAGCACTTCCGTAGCTGCTTGTAAAAACTCTTTTTCCCATGGATACCGTCTGGTCAGATCGGTAAGCACTTGGCTTACATAATCGGTCATGCACTTTGCCTCCCTGTTATTTTGAGTGACGTTATTAAAAAGCCCTGGGATGTCAAAAAAAAACCCGTTTCATTTTGACAATGCCTGCTTTGCCGGTATGTACACGGATATGAGCAAAATCAGCGTCAGCTATAATGGGCATACGCGTACCCTGTATGTCAAAAGTATCGCCGCTATGCTGAACCGCTTAGGGCTGCAATGGGATGAAGTGCTTGTGATAGATGGGGAGCGCGACCGGCTGTGTACGCCCGACCAGGCCGTGAGAGTGGACGCATGTTACCACGTGCGTGATGTGCACAGCCGGGGGTAGCCATGAAGTGTCGCATCTGTGGGGATTTGGCCGAAATAAAGCTTCTGGCCCACAACATCGCCATGTGCCGCTCTCATTTTATTGCGTTTTTTCTGCGCAGGCTGGAACGCACCATCCGGCGCTACGCTTTGTTCACCCCTGAGCAACATGTCCTGGTCGCAGTGTCCGGCGGCAAGGACAGCTTGGCCCTCTTGCACGCCCTTAACCGTCTGGATTACCGGGTCAGTGGCTTTTATTTGGATTTGGGCATCGCGCCGGTGGCGGAACAGGTCAAAGGGGTGATAGAAGGCTTCAGCCGGGAGCAGGGCATCGTCATACACACCCAGGCCTTACGGGACCTGTTCGGCGCCGCGCTGCCCGAAATAGTCGGCACGTTGCGCCGGCCGGCCTGCTCTATTTGCGGCAGGGTGAAGCGGTATTACATGAACCGGTTTGCCCAGGAGTATGATGCCCTGGCCACAGGTCACAATCTGGACGATGAAGCGGCCAAATTGCTGAGTAATCTGATGAACTGGCAAACCGGCTACCTGCACAAGCAGAATATCGTGCTCCAGCAACGGCAGACCATGCAGCGCAAAGTCAAACCCCTGGCGTTTATCAGTGAATACGAAACAGCGGCGTACGCCTTTTTTACGGGTATCCAATCCGTTGACACGGCGTGCCCCTTAGCCAGGGGCAATAAACTGCTGCAAATAAAACAGGCCGTCAACCGTATAGAAAGGCAAAGTCCGGGGAGCAAAATCCGTTTTTTGAAAGGCTTTTACCAGCACAAAAAGATATTTACGGAAGACATGGATGTGGTTCTCCTGCCATGCAGCAATTGTGGCTTTCTCACCTCAGCCGGCCTGTGCTCCCTGTGCCGGCTGAAGCAGCAGTGGTTGGACAGTGCTGCAAAAGGGGCGCTTTAATCCCCTGGGCCCGCCTCCCCCACCAGGGGGACAAAACGGACGGGTAACAGCCTGGTTTGCTGTATCTCTCCAGCATGGGTTTTGCTGTAGAGTTCCAGATATTGGAAAAAAGCCCCCCTGCCAACGGGTATAATCATGCGACCGCCTGGGGCCAGCTGATCGATCAAGGGCTGTGGTACCCTGCGTGCCGCGCAGGACACCATGATGACATCAAAGGGCGCGGCCGGCGCATAGCCGGAACAACCGTTCTGGCAGATCATATGTATATTGTCCAGGCCAAGTTCTTCCAGTACACGCGTTGCCTCTTTGCAGAGTGGTTGAATCAGTTCCAGGGCATAAACGGTTTTTACCAGATGGGACAAAATAGCCGCCGCGTAGCCGCTGCCCGCTCCCACTTCCAGTGCGATGTCCCCTGGCTGTGGTTTTAGTTGGTCCAGCATGTAGGCGACAATATACGGCTGAGAGATGGTTTGTTGATAGCCGATGGGCAAAGGGCCGTCCGCGTAGGCATGGGACATGTAGTGCGCCGGTACGAACAAGGCCCTGTCCACGTTACGCATGGCCTGGAGAACAGGCGGCCAGGTGATGCCCTGCCCTTTGATCTGCCGGGCGATCATCCGCTGGTTGCCGGTGATCATGGTTCTGAAATCACGGTTTTGCGGTAGTGGTCCTTGCCCAGCAGCGCGGAAAACATCTCGTCTATACGTGCCATTTCAGCGGTTATTAGCTGCAACCGGTCCTTTGGGACCTGCAGGTACACGGTGTTGCGCTTGTAATCAACGAACCGGCAGTTTGCCAAAAAATGGTCGTTAAACATGGCCTGCCAATGGCTGTGCAGCAAATCACGCACCCGTTGGGCCCGTTTTTGCTTCAGATTTTTAAACAGCAAGGCCAGCAGGGAGCGCTTGTCCATGGTTTTCATGTTCTGATTATAGCGGCTGTGAGCCGAGAAAGCAAAGAAAACTTACGCTTTAAGGCACGGGCTGTTGCCGTAGATGGTCTCCAGGTCCAGGCTGCCGTCCGCACGCTGCTTGTATTCCATAAGCAGCACCAGCAGGCGTTCAATGGAAGGCCCGGTACCGATCAGGATATGGGGGGTATCTTTTTTTTGACTTATCTGGCTGCGCATCTTCAACTTGATGCGTTTGGCCAGGAAATCCTCAGAGTTGGATAGAGAAACGATGTTGATGAACTTCTTAAGTGACGGCAAATAGGCTTCCATGCGGTATGTTTTGGCTGCCGGGAAGGGCGTGTTGCGGTAGCACAGGCTGATAATGCGATAGGGAAAGGAGAAACAGCGAATTAAGTTTTCGAACAAGGCCAAAAACCGCTCCATCACCTCATAAGAGGAAGCGGGATCCGTTACAATCAAACAGTCGCTCTTAATAAATTGGCGCATGCGCAAAAGCCCGCGGTTTTCTTTGCCGTAACTGCCGATGTTTTTGCGATAGCAGTTGGCCAGGGTGAACAGGCGCAGGGGCAGCTCGCTTTCCTGTAAGGTTAGGTTGGCAAGCAGGTTGAGGATGCCGATGTGTCCGGACGGCGACAATTGCAATGAATCGCTTTTTAACAGGTACATGTCCTCATCTGCATGCAAAAAGCCCGACAGTTTGACGATCCGCCGTTCCAACACCACCGGCACGAAGATGCGGCTAAAGGAATGCTGATTCCAGAAATCAGACAACGTCTGGAGTAAATGATTCACCACCGCCGAGCCTCTGGGCAGGTAGAGCAAAAACTTGGTAGCGCTGATTTTTTTGGTATAGCGCTGATCATACATGCGATAGGCTTCAGCGATTTCGTAGTGCGGGCGCACGGTACGTTGCGCCATCTGCCGGGGATCTTCGGGGAACCACTCCTTAATAATGACATCCTGGGCGTTTATTTCCTGTGGTACCGAGGCGTGCGGCAGGTTCGGCAGCGCCAAGAGCAATTGGTTTACGCTTTGGTTGACGGTTTTCAGTTTTTTACGCAAGTGCTTCAACCGGTTGGCCAGTTCTTTCAGCTTTGTGTGCAAGGCGTCGGCATTTTCGCCCTGCTCCAGTAGGGACATGAATTTCCTGTTCAAACGGTGTTGCCGTTTTTTCAGCATTTCCACCTGTTTGCTTATTTTGGCACGATCCAGGCTGAGCTGGTAGAGATAGTCCACGTCCACCTGCAGATCTTTTAAGGCAACCGTGCGTTTCAGCACCTCATAATTATCGCGGAAAAATTCGATGGAATACATACTTAGAGCTCGGATTCCAATACCACAAAGGATACCACCCGATCGGAGGCGTCCAATTGCTGCACAATGACGCCATGGGCGTTGCGGCTGGTATAGGAGATTTCGCTGGCTTGTACGCGGATGACCTTGCCCGCGTGGGTGCACAGGATGAGTTCGTCGTCCCGACCCACGGCGTGCGCCCCCACAATGCAGCCCGTTTTTTCATCCAGTATCATGTGCTTGATTCCCAAACCGCCCCGCTTTTGCAGCCTGTGCCGTTTGGCCTTGGTTTTCTTGCCTCTGCCGCGCTCGGTAACGGTAAGAATCCCGGAAATCCGGGAAACCAGCGCCATGCCGACCACTTCGTCGCCCGGCCGCAGACGGATGCCGCGCACCCCACGGGTGTTGCGGCCCATGGGCCGTATGTCCTTTTCAGAAAAGCGGATGCTTTTGCCCTTGCGTGTTATCAGCATGATCTCATCTTCGCCGGAGGATATGCGGGAGGCGATAAGCGCGTCCCCTTCCGCGAGATGGATGGCGATAATCCCCCGGCTGGATGGATGGGAGAACGCGCTGAGGCGTGTTTTTTTCACCACGCCCCTGCGCGTGGCGAACACCAGGTAGCGGTCAGCGGAAAATTCCCTGACCGGGACCACTGTTTTTATGACTTCCGTTGGTTCGATATCAATGAGATTGATTATGGCGCGGCCACCGGCATGCATGCCGCCTTCGGGCACCTGATAGGCTTTGAGCCAGTAGAGCTTGCCCGTGTTGGTGGTAACCAGGAAATAATCCAATGTATTGGCCACATACATTTTTTCCACAAAGTCATCGTCCCGCGTAAGCAGGCCTTTCCTGCCCGTACCCGCGCGTCCCTGGCTTTTGTACAAGCACAGGGAGGTGCGCTTTACATAGCCCTTGTTGGTAAGAAAAACCGCAACCTCTTCCTCTTTTACAAGGTCTTCAGAGCAGATGGCGTCCTGGCTGTCTAAAATGCTCGTGCGCCTGTCGTCACCGTAGGCGTCTTTTAACGACTGGAACTCCTGGATAATGATGTTGTCTATTTTTTCCCTGCTTTGTAAAATGGCGCGCAGCCGGGCAATCTCCGCTAAGGTGTCTTTCAAATCGCTGAGTATTTTATCCATTTCCAGTCCGGTTAAGCGCTGCAGGCGCATTTCCAGAATGGCCTTGGCCTGGACAGGCGTGAGCGCGAAATGCTGCTGCAGGCTGCTGTCCGCATCTTTTACCGTCCGGGAGGCCTTAATGATTTTAATGACCGCATCAATGTTCAGTACCGCGATTTTCAAGCCTTCTAAGATGTGCGCCTTTTTTTCCGCCTTGTCCAGGTCGAACTGCGTGCGCCGGGTGACCACGTCCCTGCGATGGGCCAGAAAAAGATGCAAGGCTTGTTTCATGTTCAACAGCCTGGGCACCATGTCGACCAGGGCCAACATGATCACGCCGAAGGTCGTTTCCAACTGGGTGTGTTTAAACAAACGGTACAAAATCGTATTGGGATTTTCGTGCCTTTTTACCTCTATAATGATGCGGATGCCTTCGCGGTCCGATTCATCGCGAATGTCCGAGATGCCGGTGATGTGCTTGCTGTTGACCAGCTTGGCCATGTGCTTAATGAGTTTGGCTTTGTTTACCATGTAAGGAATTTCGCTGATAATGATGCGGCTGCGTTCGCCTTCGGGGGCTTCTATCTCCGTGCGCGCCCGCACACGCAGTTTGCCCCTGCCGGTGGTAAAATAGCGATAAATGGCTTCCCGGCCGTTGATAATGCCGCCCGTGGGGAAATCCGGGCCGTGAATAATGGACATCAAGTCTACGCTGGTGCAATCGGGATTCTGGATAAGGTATTCCAAGCCGTTAAGGATTTCACGCATGTTATGGGGCGGCACTTCCGTGGTCATGCCTACGGCAATGCCTGTGGAACCATTGACCAGCAGGTTGGGTATCAGTGAGGGCAACACCGCGGGTTCAGAGAGCGTGCCGTCATAATTGGGGACAAAGGGCACGGTGTTTTTTTTCAGATCGCGCAATATGTCGTCCGCCACGGCTGACAGCTTGACTTCGGTGTAGCGTTCGGCTGCCGGCGGATCCCCGTCAATAGAGCCAAAATTGCCCTGGCCGATAACCAGCGGGTAGCGCAGGGAAAAGTCCTGGGCCAGCCGCGCCAGGGACTGGTACACTGCCTGGGTGCCGTGGGGGTGGTAATTGCCGGTCACTTCACCGGTTACCTTCGCGGACTTGCGAAATCCATGATTATGGTGCAGGCCCAAATCATTCATTGCCGCCAAAATCCGGCGGTGCACAGGTTTCAACCCGTCCCGGACGTCCGGTAAGGCGCGGGAAACGATAACGCTCATGGAATAGTCCAGGAAGCTTTCTTTAAACTCTTCCTCGAGATGTCTTTTTGTATAGGTCTCTTTGCTGGGTTTTTTCTCTTTCATGGGTCGTCCTGCCTAAATATCGAGATTCTTGACTTCCTTGGCATAGGTGCGAATGAAATCCCGCCTGGGTTCAACATTGCTGCCCATTAAGGTGTCGATGACCATGTCGGTCTCAAGGGCGTCTTCGATTTCCACCTGCAGCAAGTGCCGGGTTTCCACGTTCATGGTGGTTTCAGCCAACTGGTCGGGGTTCATTTCACCAAGACCTTTGTAGCGTTGCAGTTTGATGTTTTTGCGCACATGGCCTTCAATG
>Ga0272441_10009457_pt1 | contig 15047 bp, 11 predicted proteins | sample SSMProp6N_FD_193582 | JGI IMG/M metagenome (GOLD analysis project Ga0272441, IMG submission 193582) | Marine sediment archaeal communities from Little Sippewissett salt marsh, Falmouth, MA, United States - SSM-Prop-6N | ecosystem: Environmental > Aquatic > Marine > Wetlands > Sediment ... | reverse complement strand
ACGGCAACCGCCGCAGTTGCGCTCGGGGCGGGCATGATGCTCGCAGGCTGGAAGCCTGCGCCACGGTCGTCGTGGCAGGACGGCCCCCGGGCGCGGTACACGACGCGGCCGCGAGGCCCGGGGTGAGCGCTCGCGGCCGCGGGAGTGGCGCGTCGGCGGGCGCTACCTGCCGCCGAGGTTGTACCACGCGCCCAGGCGCGGATACTCGGCCATGTCGCCCAGCATCTCCTCGATGCGCAGGAGCTGGTTGTACTTGGCCACGCGGTCGGTGCGCGAGGGCGCGCCGGTCTTGATCTGCCCGGCGTTGGTGCCCACCACGATGTCCGCGATGGTGGTGTCCTCGGTCTCACCCGAGCGGTGCGACACCACGGCGGTCATGCCCGCACGCTTGGCCATCTCGATCGCGTCCAGCGTCTCGGTCAGCGAGCCGATCTGGTTGACCTTGATCAGGATCGAGTTGATCGCCCGCTCGTCGATGGCGCGCGCCAGGCGGCGGGTGTTGGTGACGGTGAGGTCGTCGCCCACGATCTGCACGCGGTCGCCCAGGCGCTCGACCAGCTTGGGCCAGTTCTCCCAGTCGTCCTCGGCGAGCCCGTCCTCGATGGAGATGATCGGGTACTTGTCGCACAGCTCGGCGTAGAAGTCGATCATCTGCTCGGGGCTCAGCTCGCGGCCCTCGCCCTTGAGCACGTACATGCCATCCTGGAAGAACTCGGTGGCGGCGGGGTCCAGCGCGATGCGGATCTGCTCGCCGGGGGCGTAGCCGGCGGCCTCGATGGCCTCGACAATGACCTGCAGCGCCTCCTCGTTCGAGCCCAGGTTGGGCGCGAAGCCGCCCTCGTCGCCGACCGCGGTGCTGAGGCCCCTGCCCGCGAGCACCTTCTTCAGCGCGTGGAATATCTCCGCGCACCAGCGCAGGCACTCGCGGAAGCTGGGCGCGCCCACGGGCATGACCATGAACTCCTGCAGGTCCACGTTGTTGTCGGCGTGCTCGCCACCGTTGATGATGTTCATCATCGGCACCGGCAGCGTGCGCGCGTTGCAGCCGCCGATGTACTCGTAGAGCGGCAGCTCGGCGGCGTTGGCCGCGGCCTTGCAGGCCGCCAGCGAGACCCCCAGGATAGCGTTGGCGCCCAGCTTGCCCTTGTTGGGCGTGCCGTCGAGGTCGATCATGACTTGGTCCAGCTCGCGCTGGCGGGTGGCGTCGAGGCCGACGACCTCGGTGGCGATGTGCGTGTTGACGTTCTCGACCGCGCTCAGCACGCCCTTGCCGCCGTAGCGGCCGTCGTCGCCGTCGCGCAGCTCGACGGCCTCGTGCTCGCCGGTGGAGGCGCCGGAGGGGACGGCGGCCCGGCCCCATGCGCCGCAGGCGAGTGCCACCTCGACCTCGACGGTCGGATTGCCGCGTGAGTCGAGGATCTCCCGTGCGTGGACTGAGGTGATGGTGGTCATCGTGACACCTCCGCACAACGTCCGGGGCGGGCAGCCGGTGGTGGCGCCCGCCCCGATGGGTGCAGTCGTCATCGGCCCGTGCGGGCCGCTTGCGTCACGTCAGCGCGGGTTGTTGACCTGCGCCTGGGCGGCGGCCAGCCGCGCGATGGGCACGCGCAGCGGGGCGCAGCTCACGTAGTCGAGGCCGACGCGGTGGCAGAAATCGACGGACTTGGGGTCGCCGCCGTGCTCGCCGCAGATGCCGATCTCGATGTCCGGGCGCTGCGCGCGGCCCTTCTCCACGCCCATGGCGACCAGCACGCCCACGCCGTCCTCGTCCAGCACCGCGAACGGGCTGACCTCGAAGATGCGCTGCTCGATGTACGCGGGCAGGAACTTGCCCTCGATGTCGTCGCGGCTGAACCCGAACACCGTCTGCGTGAGGTCGTTGGTGCCGAAGGAGAAGAACTCGGCGTGCTTCGCGATCTGATCGGCGACCACGCAGGCGCGTGGCAGCTCGATCATCGTGCCCACCAGGTAGTCCACCTCGCAGCCCTGCTCGGCCATGACCTCCTTGGCCACGCGCACCACGAGCTTCTTGAGGATCGAGGTCTCGCCCTCGGTGCCCACCAGCGGGATCATCACCTCCGGGTGGGGGCTCAGGCCTTCCTTCTTGAGCGCGCACGCGGCCTCGAAGATGGCGCGCGCCTGCATCTCCGAGATCAGCGGGTCGGTGATCCCCAGGCGGCAGCCGCGATGCCCGAGCATCGGGTTCATCTCGTGCAGCCGCGCCACCATGTCCTGGATGTCCTCGACCGTCTTGCCGGTCTCGCGCGCGATGATCTCCTGGTCCTCGCGGTCCTTGGGCAGGAACTCGTGCAGCGGCGGGTCGAGCAGCCGGATGATGACCGGCAGCCCGTCCATCGCCCGCAGGATGCCCTCGAAGTCCTCGCGCTGGTAGGGCAGCAGGTTGGCCAACGCCGCGCGCTGCGACTCCTCGTCGTCGGCCACGATCATCTTCTGGAAGTTGAGCAGCCGCTCCTCGCCGAAGAACATGTGCTCGGTGCGGGTCAGGCCGATGCCCTGGGCGCCGAGCTTGCGCGCCGTGGTCGCGTCCTCGGGCGTGTCGGCGTTGGTGAGCACGCGCAGCGAGCGCACCTCGTCGGCCCAGCCCATGAGGTTGGCGAACATGGTGTACATGTCGGACTGCTCGGCGGTCTTCGCGCCGGTGAGCACCTGGATGATGTCCGACGGCATGGTCTCCACCTGGCCGAGCATGACCTCGCCGGTGGAGCCGTCGATGGAGATCCAGTCACCCTCGTCGATGACGGTGCCGCCCACGCGGAACTGCTTGTTGCGGTAGTCCAGCTCCACCTCGCCGGCGCCGACGACACACGGCCGGCCCATCTGGCGGCCGACGATGGCGGCGTGGGAGGTCTTGCCGCCGGTCGTGGTCAGGATGCCCTGGGAGGCGGCCATGCCGCGGATGTCCTCGGGCGAGGTCTCGTGGCGCACCAGCACGACGCGCCTGCCCTGCCGCGCCCACTCGTCGGCGTCCTCGGAGGTGAACACCACCTGGCCGGAGGCGGCGCCGGGCGATGCGTCCACGCCCTTGGTGATCGCCTCGGGCTTGGTCTCGGGGTCGAACTGCGGGTGCAGGAGCTGGTCGAGCTGCGCGGGCTCGACCATCATCACGGCCTCCTGCTGGGTGACCAGGCCCTCGGTCACCATGTCGGACGCCACCTTGATGGCCGCCTGCGCGGTGCGCTTGCCGTCGCGCGTCTGCAGCATCCACAGCTTGGCCTGCTCGATGGTGAACTCGACGTCCTCCATGTTGTGGTAGAACTGCTCGAGCTTCTCGCAGATGTCCGTGAACTGCTGGTAGATCTCGGGCATCTCGCGCTCCAGCTCGCTGATGGGCAGCGGGGTGCGGATGCCCGCCACGACGTCCTCGCCCTGGGCGTTGAACAGGAACTCGCCGTAGATCTCGCGCTCCCCCGTGGCGGGGTTGCGGGTGAAGGCGACGCCGGTGCCCGAGTCGTCACCGAGGTTGCCGAAGACCATCATCTGCACGTTCACCGCGGTGCCCAGCGAGTGGGGGATGTTGTGGATCTCGCGGTAGGCGATGGCGCGGTCGTTGTCCCACGAGCTGAAGACCGCCTCGACCGCCTGCATGAGCTGGTCCATCGGCTCGGTGGGGAAGGGCTCGCCGACGACCTCCTCGTAGATCTTCTTCTCCATCTCGACGACCTGCTTGAGGCCCGCGGCGGAGACGTCCACGTCCTCCTTGACGCCCTCCGCGGCCTTCACCTCGGTGAGCGCCTCCTCGAAGATCTCGCGGTCGGCGTACTTGACCACGTCGGCGAACATCATGATGAAGCGCCGGTAGGCGTCGTAGACGAAGCGCTCGTCGCCGGAGAGCTCCACCATGCCGGCGGCAACCTCGTCGTTCATGCCCAGGTTGAGCACCGTGTCCATCATGCCGGGCATGGAGAACTTCGCCCCCGAGCGCACCGACACCAGCAGCGGGTTGGACGGGTCGCCGAACTGCTTGCCGACGGCCGCCTCCAGCTCGCCCATGGCCTGCTCGACCTCGGCCTGCAGGCCGGCCGGGATCTGCTTGTCGTTCTCGAGGTACTCGATGCAGGAGTCGGTGTCGATGCTGAAGCCCAGCGGCACGGGGATGCCCGCGTTGGTCATGAGCATCAGGTTGGAGCCCTTGCCCCCGAGCAGGTCCTTGATGCCGCGGCCCTGGCTGTCGAGTTCGGCGATGATCGGGTTGGCGTCCTCGGTGAACAGGAACACGTGCTTGTCGAGACCCATCTGTTGTCCTCCCTGTGATCTCCACGCCTGTCAGGCGGCGTGAGGTGCTGTCGCACTCGCGTTGTGGTCTGCGTCACGGCGGGCACGTCGCGCTATGTCAACCCCCGGGGCTCGCCCCCGTCCCGGGCTACAGGTCGCTGAGCGGGCGGATGCGCTCGGAATGAACCAGCCGCGCGTAGTCGTCGCGCGCGCAGCGGGGCACCGGGCGCTCGGCCAGCGCCAGCACCTCGTACTCGGCGATCTGCATCCCGATGTGTACGCGGATGCGGTCGCCGGGCGACACGCTGGTGCTGGGCTTGGCCGTGCGGCCGTCTACCTGGATGTTGCCCTCGTCGGAGAGGCGCTTGGCGAGAGTGCGGCGCTTGATGATCCCGGCGTTCTTGAGGAACTTGTCCAGTCGCATGGCGCGGGATATGCGCACGCCGGCCGCGCGGGCCCCAGAGCGCCGGGGCCGCCGCGCCCGGACTGCTCAGCTCATGCCTCCTCTGCCTTGGCCTTCTCCCACAGCTCGTCCATCTGCGCCAGGTCCATCTCCTGCAGCCGCTGCGCGCTGCCCGCGGCCTGCTCCACCGCGCGGAACCGGCGCGCGAAGCGCGCGTTGGCCCGCCGCAGCGCGTTCTCGGGCTCCACGCCGCGGAAGCGCGCGTAGTTCACGACCGCGAACAGCAGGTCGCCGATCTCGTCCTCGATGGCCGCCGCCCCCGCCTCATCGACCTCGCGCAGCTCCTCGTCGATCTTGGCGCGCGGCCCGGCGATGTCGTCCCAGTCAAAGCCGGCCCGGGCGGCACGCTTCTGCACCTTGTGCGCGTGCTGCAACGCCGGCAGCGCCCGCGGAATGCCGTCGAGCGCGGACTCGCGCTCCTGGTAGCCCGTCTCCTCGCGCTTGAGCTGCTCCCAGCGATCGACCACCTCGGCGCTGCCCGACACGGTGGTGTCGCCGAACACGTGCGGATGGCGGCGCTTGAGCTTGGTGACGATCGCCGCGGTGACGTCGTCGATGTCGAAGTCGCCGCGCTCAGCGGCAAGCTGCGCGTGAAAGACCACCTGCAGCAGCACGTCGCCCAGCTCATCGCACAGCCGCGGCCAGTCCTCCGCGTCGATGGCCTCGAGCGCCTCGTAGGCCTCCTCAAGCAGGTAGGGACGCAGGGAGCGGTGCGTCTGCTCCGCGTCCCACGGGCAGCCGTCGGGTGCGCGCAGGCGCGCCATCACCCGGACGAGTTCGTCGAAGCCATCCATCAGCCACTCCGCGGGCCCCGGGCCCGCCGGTGCATGCGTGCTGGTACGTGCGCGCTACTCGCCCCCGCCCTCGGCCGGCACCTCCGGCGCGGGCGCGTTGGCCGGTGCGTTGGCCGGGGCCTCGCCCCCGGCGCCGACCGACGCCGGGCCCTGCGCCCCGAACTGCGGGATCTCGGACGGCACCGCGGTGTAGGTCTCATTCAGGTCCTGGAAGCGCGGGTCCACGATAGTGATGTTGGAGGTGCGGATCTGTTCCTGCAGGATGTCCTGAAGCGGGCGAGCGTTAGCCAGCTCGTACTGCTCCTTGATCAGCTCGTAGTCTTCCTCCCACGAGCCCTCGCGCGCGGGCTTGCGGTCGCGGACCATGATGATGAACCACTGGCCCTCGGCGGGAATGGGCTCGCTGGCGTCACCGATGGGCAGCGTCTCGGCCGCACGCTTGATGCCCTCGATGGGGATCTGCTCGATGGGCATCTCCGGGCGCTCGCCGCCGCGGTCCTTGGTAGTGGGCGACAGCGAGTAGCGCCGCGCCAGGTCGCCGAAGCTGGTCTCTTCCTTCTCCAGCTCCGCCAGCACCTCGCGCGCATCCTCCTCGGAGTTCACCACGATCTCACTCAGCGACACCAGGGCGGGTCGGGCGAAGCCCTCGCTGTTCTCCTCGAAGAACTGCTTGAGGTTCTCGTCGGTGTACTGCACGTCCTTCAGGGCCAGCTCACGGGTGAGCAGCATCATGCGCACGTGGTCGCGCCACTGCTCCTGGGTGAGGTTGCGGCTGGCCAGCCACTGGTTGAACTGCTCTTCGGACTCGAACTGCGTCTTGGCCTCCTCGATCTCCTGGTCGAGCTGCTCCTCAGTGATCTCGATCCCGGCGTCGGCGGCGGCCTGCCGGATCAGCTCGCGGTCGATCATGTCGCGCAGCATGTCACGGCCAAAGGTGGACACCAGCCGGTCGGTGAACCCCTTCTCGGTTATCTTGACGCCGTCCACCACGGCCACCGGGCTGTTGCCGCAGCCGGCGAGCATCGCCACCATGGCGAGCACGATGACGGCGTAAGAGACGTAGCGATATGTCACAGCGTGTGCCCCTTTCAGGATCCCTGGGGGAAGCGGATCGATGGCGTTCCGGCTCAGTATAGCACAAGGTTCCGACAAACTCAAAGGTCGCGGGCGCCCCTGGGGCCCGTCTCAGGCCGCCTGCAGACGGTCCGCTCAGGAGGCGCTGAAGTCCTCGTACCAGAACGCCACGGCGTGGGGGTAGAGTTCCGCGGCCACCGCCGCGAGGCGCTCGCGAGCCGCCTCCTCGGTGTCGCCCGCCGCGATCGGGGTGCTGAGCATCAGCGACAGCCCGCCGGCCCCGGGCGGCCCGGTCGCGACCGCCCACGAGTGCTCGGCGTAGTCGATCGAAGTCCCGCCCTTGTGCGCGAACACGAACAGCACCATCTGGGCGTCGGCATCGCGCTCCACGCGCATCACCCGGCCCATGAGCGGGGGCGGGTGCGGCAGCCGGACGCTGGTGGTGATCATGGTGTCCTCCTCCCACACCACCGACCAGCCGGCCGCGGGGTAGCACTGCGCCGGCGTGTGCACCGTGCGCCAGCTCGAGCCGTAGATCAGGCTGGCGGTCACCTGCTCGGGGCCCTCGCCGTAGGCGATGGTGCGCATCTTGTCGGCCTCGAGGTACTCGGCCACCCCGGGGTCCTCGGGCAGTTCGCGGCCCTCCATGCCCGCGATCTGCATGGGGATGTCGGAGAAGTCCACGGTGTAGCTGCCCCGCTCGGGCCGGGTTAGGCGGGCGCCGGCCGCCAGGCCGATCCCCAGCAGCATGGCCACGATCGCTACCAGATGTCTTCGCGCATTGTGTCGCACTTGAGCACCGCCGCTACGGCGAACAGCCCCGTGAGGCCCAGCAGGAACACCAGCAGGCCCGAGAAGGTGTGGAAGAAGCCCTCGGCCGCCGCCGCGCCGAAGGCGCGGCCGAGGATGAGCGTGAAGCTGATGCGGATGGTGTTGGCCACCAGCGCCACCGGCGCCCCCGCGATGAAGATGACCATGCGCTTCCACAGCGGCGCCGCCACCAGGTAGGCGAACAGCGCGGCCAGGGCGCTCATGGCGATGGTGGACTTCAGCCCGCTGCACGCCTGCGCGACCTCGAAGGTGTACTCGGGGATGGCGATGGTGGTGCCGTGCACCTGCACCGGGATGCCCAGCAGCATGGGCACCCGGGAGGCGATCGCGGCCGAGGCGATCTGCAGCGGGTTGGAGAACTGGGTGACCAGCAGCCGGCCCAGCGGCACCATGAAGGCGAGGAAGACGATCGGGAAGGCGATCACCCGCGCGCGGCCCCAGCCGTAGAGCAGCACCACCAGGCCGGCGATGACCAGGATCATCGCGAAGCCCTGCGGGAAGTTGACGTCCAGGAAGATGGCCACCGCGTAGAGCACCAGGCCGAGGGCGGTCAGCGGCAGCCCCCACAGGCTGTGGCCGTCATCGGCCCGGGCGAACTCGCGCCGGCGCGTGTAGACCAGGTAGGCGGAGATCAGCGGGATGAGCGGGCCGTGGCCGTAGTAGGCGCTGCGCCACCAGATATCCCACATCCACTTGAGGTGGGGGGCGAAGCACACCAGCAGCAGCAACACGACCACGCCGGTGAGCGGCGTGATCAGCGGCTGTGTCTGCGGCTCGGGCTGGATGGCCGGCTCGGCGCCGGCCTGGCCGTCACCCATCGTCCACCTCTGCTATCTGCGCCGCTTGCGCCGCAGCCGCCGCGTGCTCGGCCGCGAGTGGCGGCCGTGGGAGCCGAGCCTGAGCGCGTACCAGGCGACACCGATCAGGGCGCCCAGAGCGGCGATCGCCAGCACGGCCCCGATCGCGCCGGCAGAGCGCGCGATGGCCGCCCAGATGCCGGCCGCGAGGCGCCCCAGGCCCTGCGCGGCCAGCCCCAGGCGGTCGAGCAGGCCCGGGGGCACGTCGCCGACGGCGGCGGTCGCCGCCAGTCCGGTGACCAGGACATAGACCACGAACGCCAGCGCCACGGCCGCGGCCGCGCCGAGCGCCGCGTGGCGCAGCGCTGTTCTCTTCCTCGGCGTGCGGCTGCGGGACTTGCGCGCCACGCGCATGCTCTGCGACCAGTCGGCGCCGCAGTTGGGGCATATGGCCTGGGTCGCGGGGATGCGCCAGCCACAGAAACAGGTGCGGTACACGCCGCGCCCGCACTGGGGGCACGACCTCTGACCCGCCGCGACCAGGGCCCCGCAGTGCGCGCAGGTGATGTGCTCGCCGTCGTCCCCCGCCGACCCCGCGGGACCGGGCTCGGCGCCGGCCGTCTCCTTCGTCAGCGCAATCGCCCCGTTCAGCACGCCGCCGGCGCCCCCGGGCGGCTAGTCGCTACTCTCGCGCTCCATCAGCACCCAGCGCCCGTCGCTGAGGCGGGCCGAGACCACGAAGCCGAGGTAGCGGGCATCGCCCTGCTGGGCCGCCACCCAGACGTCGGCCCACCGCTCGAGGTTCTCGATCGCCGCCCGGCGGGCCACATCGGGCGTGAGGAAGAGCCACTGGAACCGGCCCACGGCCTCCTCGAGCTTGTGGAAGTCGGTCTCGGTCTGCGGCAGCCACACGGCGTCGTGGTCGGACATCCACGCCACGATCCACGGCGCGTCGGTGAGCACCGGGTCCTCGACGATAGCGGCAAGCTGGGTCGCGGCGTTCTCCAGCGGGCTCTCGCCCAGCGAGTCGTAGGGCTCGTCGGGCGTGACCTCAGTCACATACGGCTGCATCTGCAGCAGCACCAGCACTCCCACCGCGACCGCCATCCAGCGGATGCGGCTGCGATCGTCCACGTTCTGCAGGCGGGCGTCGAGCAGGCGCCAGAAGAAGGCGGTGGCGATCACGATGATCACCGGCCCGGTCGGCGCCATCAGGCGCGGGTCCGCCATGACCAGCGACAGCGACACCATGAGCACGACCATGACCCCGTACACCAGCAGCCGCACCCACTCCACCGGCGGGCGCCCCAGCCGCACCAGGATCGCCACCAGGAAGAACGGGGTGACGAACAGACCGCCGAGCCCGGGGAAGGACGCATAGAAGGTGTTCAAGCCCTGCCGGAGCTTCTCGAACACCGCCCGCGGGTTCTCGAACAGGAACGACAGGTAGGACTGGTAGTGATCGCGGAAGGTGCGGTAGATGGTGTTGGCCGGGTGGGCCCGCGTCTGGCCGAACATCTCGTAGGTGCGCAGCGTGAAGAACGGGCTGCCCGTGACGTTGTAGTTGCGGATCAGCCACGGCAGCGCGACCACCACGACCAGCCCGACGAACAGCCCCGCGCGCGCCCAGCGCCGTTCGGGCTTGACCAGCAGCAGGTAGACCAGCACCGGCACGGCCGCGACGATCCACACGTACTTCGTGAGGTAGATCAGGCCTATGATGACGCCGGCGGCGCCTGCCCACGGCAGCTCATTGCCCTCCGTGGTGGCGACGTTGTAGAGGCACAGCAGTGCCAGGGTCAGCAGCAGCCCCAGCAGCGACGTCTCCAGCCCCGAGACGGCGTAGCCCAGCAGCATGATGTGCGTGCCGCACAGGGCGGTGGCCAGCACCGCCGTGCGCCAGTCGAACATGCGCAGCGCCAGCCAGAACACCACCGGCATGGTCAGCAGGAAGGCCAGCCCCGATGCGTGCGACACCGCCCGGTCGTTGGCGCCCAGCAGCTTCATCATGCCCGCGGTCCACATGATGTGCAGCGGGGGGTAGGTGAGGTCGGGGTGGCCCTCGACTCGGCGCACGTGCACCAGGCTCAGCGGCTTGATGAAGCTGGTGACGAAGCCGTCGCCGCGGGCGACGTGGCGCGCGACCTGCGCGTAGTCCATGGCGTTGACGTCGCCGAGACGCTCGAAGCGGCTCACGTTGAAGATCAGGTAGGTGAGCCCGATGCCGCCGAGCAGCATCAGCGCCAGCAGTACCCGGCGCCAGGCGTCCCTGCGCGCGTCTTCAGGTCGCATGACCAAGGGCCTCCCATCAGCAGTGACCGGATCGCCGTGATATTAGCATATCGGGCCCGGACGGGCAAGCTGGCCGCCGCCGCTCGACCCGACCGCGGATTTGACACAATGCGGCCGTTGGTGGTACATTTGCTCCCGTCAGGACATGCTGGATCGAGCCCGACCGGCCGCCCACCCGCCCAGCGTCCGCTGACCGCGTGGTGGGCGATATGCTGGCCCTACGGCCCCGGCGCCCCGCACGGCGGTTCCCGCCATGCCCCACCGAACGCCGGTGTGACTGTACAGGAGCGAAGCAGCACCATGAGCGCACAGCAGGGCGCGCGCGCGCAGGCGCCCACCACCGAGCTGAGCCGCGACCTCGGGCTCTTCGACATCACCATGGTGGGCGTCGCCGCCATGATCGGCGCGGGTATCTTCGTGCTCACCGGCATCGCCGCCGGCGTGGCCGGCCCGGCGCTGATCGTCGCCTTCGCCCTCAACGGCGTGGTGACGCTGCTCACCGCCATGGTCTATGCCGAGCTGGGCTCGGCCATCCCCGAGGCCGGCGGCGGCTACCTGTGGGTGCGCCAGGGCCTGCCGGGCGGCAACGCCTTCATGGCCGGCTGGATGAGCTGGTTCGCCCACGCGGTGGCGGGCAGCCTCTATGCCCTGGGCTTCGCCGCCTACCTCGCCGAGACCCTGCAGCTCATCGGCCTGAGTACCTTCGGCATCCCCCAGGCGATCTTCACCAAGGCCATCGCCGTCGCTATCGCGCTGGTGTTCATCTACATCAACTTCCGGGGCGCCTCCGAGACCGGGATGGCGGGCAACATCGTCACCATGGGCAAGATCGCCATCATCGGCATCTTCGTGGTGAGCGGCTTCGCGGCCGTCTTCGGCAACCCCGAGCGCCTGGCGTCCTTCCAGGACTTCGCCCCCAACGGGCTGACCGGCATCTTCGCCGCCATGGGCCTGACCTACATCGCCTACGAGGGCTACGAGGTCATCGTGCAGACCGGCGAGGAGGTCAAGAACCCGCGCCGCAACGTGCCCAAGGCGGTCTTCCTGGCGCTGCTGATCGTGGTGCCCATCTACATCCTGGTGGCCTTCGTGTGCATCGGCGCGGTGCAGACCGGCACCGCCGAACCCACCTGGCAGTGGCTGGGCGAGTACCAGGAGCTGGGGCTGCTGCGCGCAGCCGAGCAGTTCATGCCGCTGGGCAGCATCCTGCTGTTGGTGGGCGCGCTGTTCTCGACCATGAGCGCGCTCAACGCCACCACCTACTCGTCCACGCGGGTCTCGTTCGCCATGGGCCGGGACCGCAACCTGCCCGACCTCTTCGGCGCCGTCCACCCGCGCACCCGCACGCCCTACCTCGCGCTGGCGCTCTCGGGCGCGCTGATCATCGGCCTGGTGGTGTTCATCCCGCAGATCCACGACGTCGCCGCCGCCGCCGACATCATGTTCCTGCTGCTGTTCATGCAGGTCAACGTCGCCGTCATCACCATCCGGCGCAAGTACGGCGACAAGCTCGCCTACGGCTACCTCACGCCCTTCTTCCCCTACCTGCCCATCATCGCCATCGTGCTCCAGCTCGCGCTGGCGCTGGTGCTCTTCAAGGTGTCCGCGCTGGCGTGGTTCGTGATCCTGGGCTGGCTGGGAGCCGGCCTGCTGATCTACCACTTCTACGCCTCCCGGCGCGAGCGCGCGGAGGAGGTCACGCCGGTGCTGGTCGAGGAGCGCCTGCGCGTGGACCCGCAGGGCTTCTCGGTGCTGGTCCCGGTGGCCAACCCCAACACCGTGGACAACCTGCTCGGCGTCGCCGACGCGATCCTGGACACCGAGCCGGGCCAGCTCGTGCTGCTGCATGTGATCACCGTGCCCGACCAGCTTCCCGTGAGCGTCGGCCGCGACTTCGTCAATGACGTGCGCCCGATCATGGACGACACCGCGCGCAAGGCCGAGGCGCTGGGCATGACGCCCAACGGGCTGATCCGCGTGGGCCACCGCCCGGCCGATGCCATCATCGACACCGTGCGCGAGCACCGCTGCAACTTCGTGGTCATGGGCTGGCGCGGGCGCAGCACCGACCCGCGCACGGTGGTGGGCAGCAACATCGACCGCATCGTCAAGGACTCCAACGCCAACGTGGTGGTGGTGCGCGGCGACGTGGCGCTGCCCGCCCGCCGCATCCTGGTGCCGGTGCAGCATCCGCGCCACGGCCACCTGATGGCGGGGCTGGCGGCGCCCATGGCGGCGGCCGAAGGCGCCTACATCGAGCTGCTGCACATCGTCGGCGAGGACCTGACCCCCCAGCAGCGCGCCGAGCGCGCCGCCGAACTCAAGCAGTCGATCAGCTCGCTCGATCGGCCGCTTGTCGGCGCCGACGCCGACGGGCGGCGCAAGCAGCGCTTCCGCATCCGCATCGAGACGGGCGAGGTGGTGGCGACCATCATCGAGCACTCGCGCGACTTCGACCTGCTCATGGGCGCCTCGCGCGAGAGCTGGATCCGGCGCACGGTGTGGGGCGACAAGACCTTCCGCATCGCCAACGGCGTGGACTGCCCGCTCATGCTGGTCAACCTGCGCACCGGGCGGCTGCAGTTCAACGTCTCGCAGTTCTTCCAGTTCTTCTGGGACACTGAAGAGGAAATGCCGAGGTAGTCGCCAGTCGCCGGTCATCAGTCGCAAGCAACGGCAACGACGCCGGCTGGTGACTTGTGACTGGAGACTGATGACTGCCGTGGAGGGATCGCCCGTGTCGCTCAAGGACCTGCATCAGGCCGGCGTGCTGCTCCCGCGGGACGAGTGGGGCGTGCACGACCTGCATACCAGCGTGAACAAGCCGATGCTGGTCGCGGCGATGCTCGTGGGCTTGGCGTCGGTGGTGCTGATGTACGTGGGCGGGGGCGACACGCTGACCTTCGTCGCCGGCGGCCTGTTCATCGGCTTCATGGCGTGGATCACGCACATCTCCATCAAGGCGGTGAACGTGCAGGCCGCGCAGTTCGCCGAGGAGCGCGAGCACTTCCGCGAGGAGCACCCGGTCGAGCAGCCCGTGACCGAGGCCGACGTCGAGGAACCTGCCGAGGGCACAGGTGTGTCTAGCGAGGCGTAGCGGCCCGGCCGCAGCCGGCTGGGCATGATCGATCGCCGCATTGCCGGGGGCGGTCACCGATGCGCACAACAGCCCTCGCTGCAGTCGCAGTACTTGGTCTGTCCGTGCCGCTGGGGGCGCAGGAGGCCCAGGTCATCCCGTATCTCCTGCAGGCGGCCGATGGCGATGCGGCCGTGTGGAGCGCCGCCATCGAGCACTGCGTGGCGCAGTTCGGCCCCGAAGCCGCTGAGGATCACCACGTGGTCGATGCGCTGGGCTTCATCGCGCGTGCCGAGGCGCTGCGCCCGGTGGGGCCCGACACGCCCCTGCCCGACGAGGAAACGCGCGGGCGCATCGGCGCGCTGCTCATCTCCGCCGACGAGTTCCTCGGCCGGCACCAGCGCGGCGAGACCTATCGGTTGCCGGCGTACTTCGGGCCGCCCCCACCCCCGCCGCCCCCCGGCGTCCCGCAGCCGGAGCCTCCACCGACGCCGCGCGCCGTCCTCGCCCTGATCGACGCCGGCTACCATCCCGCCAACTGGATGGTCACGGAGCGCGTTCTGGTGGGATGCGGGGAGTTCGCCTACCCGGAGCTGGGCGCCCTCTACGAGCACGTAGCTGCCCAGGGGCATCCTTACGTCGTCGGCCCGCTGTCACGCGCCATCTCGGCCGGGCTGGTGCGTGGCGGGCACGTCGAGGCGGCCGGGGTGCTGCTGACGCTGCACCAGCGCGGCTGGGTCGGCTACGAGCTGGACCTCGTGCGAAGCTGGCGCGACTGGTCGTGTGAGCGCGTGGCGCGCGTGGTGCCGTTCATGCTCGCCAAGTGCGAGGAGCCGGGCGGGGCCAGGCACCTGGTACGCGCTTTCACGGAGATGACCGGCCGGGAGCTGCCGCCGGTCGAGCCCTGGTCGCTGCAGGCGCACGCGCAGGTGTTCCGCGCCGCGCGCGACACCGTGGCCGAGCTTGACGCGGAGCTGCCACCGCTGCTCGACCCGGCGTGGGACCCCGACGCCGAGGTCGTCCAGGCGCTGCTCGCCGCGCAGTACGAGATGACGCTGCGGGCGCAGATCGAGCGGGCGCAGGACCCGGCGGCCGAGCCCGACGAGATCCGGGCGGCGCTGCGGCGGCTGCTCTTCGAGGACACCGACGAGAGCCGGGGGCTGGTCGAGGAGCTGGTGCGTCGCGGGGACCGGTGGCTGACCGTGGCCCTGTGCCTGGGGCTTACCGGCGAGATCGATCCCGCGTGGGCGGAGGAGCTGCGTGCGGTGGCCGAGGGGCGCCTGGCGGACGATCCGGAGGGGGCGTCCGCGCTGGCGGCGGCGATCGCTGAGGCACAGACGCAGGAGACGGTGCTGGCGCTGGCATCGCTGGCGGGCGCCGTGGACCGGGAAGCGCTGACCGCGCGCTTCCGCGAGCTGGCTCTCGGTCACACGGCAGTGCTCCACGTCAACGAGCCATCGTTCGCGCCCCTGCGCAACTCGATCACC
>Ga0272441_10009456_pt1 | contig 15049 bp, 16 predicted proteins | sample SSMProp6N_FD_193582 | JGI IMG/M metagenome (GOLD analysis project Ga0272441, IMG submission 193582) | Marine sediment archaeal communities from Little Sippewissett salt marsh, Falmouth, MA, United States - SSM-Prop-6N | ecosystem: Environmental > Aquatic > Marine > Wetlands > Sediment ... | reverse complement strand
ATGGGAAGACATAGATTATGCAAGAAAAAAAATTTACATCAAAGCATCCAAAAACGGGAACGCACGATTTATCTCAATAAGTGATAAACTCCTAAACTTGCTTGGAAGATTGCCGCGAAACGATAAACAAACGTACGTCTTCCCCAAACGAAGCAAAAATGCTCGAAGAGTTAGCTTCAGGAAAAGAATGGAAAAACTGGCTCGATTAACTGACAATAATCGATACCGCAAAATCCATTTTCACACATTCCGTCATGTATTCGCTCTACGCACATACCACAGAACAAAGGATATTCTGTATGTCAAAACACTGTTAGGTCACAGAAGTCTTATGACAACACAACGATATGTAGAACTTTACTGCCAGCTTTACGACACTAATGAACCTGACCAATTTATTACAAAAATCGCAGCCACTAAAGAAGAACGAATAACTCTAATTAACGATGGCTGGGCTTTCATAAAAAACGATGGGAACGACTGGTATTTCAGAAAACCCAAATGAAAGTTATACTAAATGATGTGCAGTTTAACTAAACAATCATTTTGAATAATGATTCTAGTTTCATAAACACTAAATCTACTCAACCAAAAACCTACTAAAAATGTTAGGTCTAATCGTTTTTCTAGTGTTCTTCCTATTCCTTTTCATTTGCTCTCTAATTTTTCCAAGTGTACCACCAGGATCATTGGTGGTCGATTTTTTCGGAAACTCTGAAAACAATGTCCTGTTATTTGGAATCTCTAGTGACCTTCTTGTGTCCGCTCTAATTAATGGACTCTGCTGGAGCGTAATACTCACATTAGTTTACTTGTTTTGGAAGGGACCTGACAAGAAAAAGAAAGACATTCCGGTCTGGGTTCCTGGATACGCAAAGTCGCATAATTCACGAGACTAACTCAGCAGCTAGAGTCTCACTTCATAGTTGCCCTTGTGATACGCTAGAGATATATCAAGACATATTTTGGCTATCCAAACGTCAACCTTAATGAAGCTGTGTTTAAAGCTTTGTAAACGATTGGTTCACACAAAAAAGACCCAGTAACAAAATAGACCTAGAATGGCTGCTGTTCTCTCTATTTCTTTAACATGTAAAACAGTGCTACTTTCAAGGTTTTGTTGCTCTCTAAAATTTGTTCAACAAATATTAAATACTGAAAAAAGAGAGGCAACACGTTGGGGTTGGGGAATCACTGGATTTAATTGCAACAACAACACTGCATTTTTCTTCCTCCCCTTCCCCTCCTTATCTAGTGACAACATTCTTGGTTAGCATGCATTTATGCAAAACAATGCGATTACTGCTTTTTAGTTAAGTTTATTCCCAAACCAATATGAAAGTTTGTTATGCAATACTAGGTTTTTTGGTAAAGGAAAAATGACTATCAATAGGAGATTTGCTGTGTTGGCGATTCAACTGTGAAGAAGAGATTCTCTCTTCATAATGGTGAATCACAAGAAAAAAAATCTATTTCACAATTCCACAGAGCAAGAAATAATTCAAAATAACTCTAACCTGTTAGAAAATTATTGTGTCTAACGTCAAATGCCCTATATTCGACCGAATTCATTTACTTATGGTTTAACAAATCCTATAGTTTCGTGAGAATAGTAACACTCTCAGATAATTAATACAATTGAATACCCACATGTCCGCTTCTCTAACATACTTAAAATATTGATTATAGTTTCTGAAGTTTTTTATCAACTTTGTATTTTACATTTCTATGGGATGAGCGCCTCTGGATATGATCACTTGTAGGTTCTTCAGGTTTGCCCGAGGAATCTATTTCCGGAAATGCGCTCTTCCCAACAAAAAATGAAGAAAAAGGTTATGGGAAGGGTTTTTCGGTCCATTGCTTGAGGTTTTTTTCACATCGTTTTTTGATGTCGGGGTCATCTGTTTTATCCTTTAGGTTTTTAACGAATTCGATCCGTTTGTTAACTGCTCTAATTTCTCCGGTCTCGTAGTAGAGTTTTCCGTCAATGAAGTCTTTCATCTGCTGGGTCTTTTGGATGATGAATCCTGCATCGTCGATAGAGTCGTCAAGAGCTTTCACGTTGAACCATATGGCAGCTTCTTCTTCTCGGAGCTGACTTAATCCAGTGATTTCTCGTATTGTTCTGATGTATGTTTGTACGAAATCGCAGTATCCTGCAACTTCAATCAACTTTAGGGCTTCATTAACTCTGGCAACAAATTCGGTGCTTCCGTTTGTATCTAAATCATGTTTGTAACCCTGTTCGATGAGTTCTCGAGCCCTTTTTACTTCATCCTTAGTATACACTCTTTCAGGAAAATCCATACTATCTATTCCTCCACAAATTATCTGATACTATATCTATTGAGCTGGCATTTTATAGATTTTGAGGTTTTTGCCGCCCGAAACATATTCGACGATTTTCCGTTTTTCTAGTTCTTTCAGGAAAGCTTTTGCTAAACTCAAACGTATGTTATAACGAGAAGCTACCACAGAGGGCGTAAGAACTTTTAATCCCTTTAGTTCGTCCAATACTTTTTTGTTGTCGGCGTCAGGCATCGTCAATCCGAGGGTCTTCCTTGCGACAGTTGCCTCATCCGTTTTCTTTTCTCTTTGCTTTGGTTCTTTGCGTTCTTTTGGTTTGGTCATTTGTTTAAGGGATTGTTTCTTTTTTCCGCCACCCATTGTATCTTCACCAGAGTTTTGAAGAAGAACCGCTCCTTATAGCCTTTCTCCTATTTCAGGCTACTTCACCGATTCCAATCTTGTTTTTCTTTTTCCACTTTTCCAGTGGGACACCCATTTCTTTCTCTACTTCTTGTCTGTGGATTGAGTTCATGGTGCAGAAGGGAATAATTCTGCCGTCTGGCACAGCATAGTGTATGCAGCAGCTTTGGACGCGTTCTAAGTCGAAGTTGTAGGGGTCCATGAAGTGCATGGAAGAGATTAGAAGCATTTTTCTGTGAAGGTCACCTAGAGAGTCGTATGAGCCTGTTCGTAGAATGGGTAACAGATATTTTCGTAGTAGACCAAATTTGATGTGACGGAGAGCGCCTACTAACCGTAGTTTGGCTTTTTTCATGTGACCTTGTGAGGCTTCTTCGTAGACTTTATTGAGGGTGCTGATGAATTTGTCAACATTGCCGTAGCGGTTGATGGGAATTAGGTCGTCACCGTCAACGAAGGCATAGGTTGCCATTCCGCAGTGGGGATGGGCGGTGAATTCTACGTAGCTTTTCTCCCTTATTGCGCCGATGGCTTTTGATATGGGGACTACTGTGGGGACGGGATAGAAGTCTGAGACCTTTATTTTTCCGTCTGTCTGCTCTTCAACGAGTTTCATGAAGTCTGGGATTGTTATTCTCATTTTTTCTCGTTCATCTTGTGGGATTCTGCCACAAATAGAGACTGGTTGAACGTTGACGCATCGAACTAAATCGAAGTTCTTAATCGCGAATCGAATAATGTCTCCGAGTTGGTGGTCGTTCACGCCTTTAACCAACGTTACAACTAGTACTACGCTGAGTCCTGCTTCGCGGCAGTTTTCAAGAGCCTTCATTTTTGTTTCAAGAAGGTCAACACCCCGTGTGAACTTGTAAACGTCAGAAGTTAAGCCGTCGAACTGCAGATATATTGTAGATGCTCCAGCTTCAAGTAAGCCTCGGCAGAATTCTACGCTTTTCGATAGGCGAACGCCGTTCGTGTTGACTTCTACGTGGCGGAAACCCAATTCTTTTGCTTTCTTCACGAGCTCAAAGAGGTCTTTTCGTATTGTTGGTTCTCCGCCTGAGAATTGTATTCCTGGGGGTGGAGTTGGTTTGTTGTTTCTGAGATTTTCGAGCATTTCGAAGATTTGTTCTTTTGTGGGCTCGTACACGTATCCTGCTTGTGCTGCGTTGGCGAAGCATACTGGGCATGTTAGGTTGCATCTGTTGGTTACGTCAACGATGGCTAGTCCTGTGTGGCTTTTGTGTTCTGGACAGATTCCGCAGTCGTATGGGCAGCCTTTTTTGGTTTCTGTGCGTGGGTTTTCTAGTCCTGTGCCTACATGTCGGAATTCTGTGGCTCTTTGGTATTGCTCGTAGTCTGACCAGTATAATTCTGTGACTTTGCCGTGGTCTGGGCACTCTTTTTTGATGTAGACTTTATTGTCTTCTTCGAAAATGGTTGCGTCTAGTACTTGAAGACAGTCTGGGCATAATGATTTTGTTTGTTTAATAACTTGCAATTTGACACCACTCTTGGGGGTAACATTTTTTTAGTTGCTGGAGAGCATATAATAATGTTTCCAAACTTTTCAGAAGGTGAAAAAGGTTGACTGCACCAGTCAGCGAAGACGCAAAAAAGGTTCTGCATGAAGTAGGACTAACAGAGTATGAAACAAGAGCATACCTCATTCTTCTTGAACAGGGAGTCATGACCGCCAGCGAAGTCAGCGAACACGGTGGAATCCCATACTCAAAAGTCTACGAAACACTCAACTCCCTAGAAAAGAAAGGTTGGGTAGAAGCCGAACGAGGAAGACCTACCCGCTACTTCCCCAAAGCACCCTCAGAGTCATTAGAAGCGGCGCGGCTGCGACTGGAGGACATGGTGAACGGTTGGAAGCATGTTGTGTTGGGTGAGCTTCAACCCCTATACGAAAAACGGGAACTGATGGAAAAGCCTGACATTTGGATACTGCGGGGTGAATTCAGTATAATGGCGAAGTTGCAGGAGATGATGGGTATTGTCAAGTCTGAGTTGTTGATTGCTGTGCCCGCGTTTGCGAAGCCATTTGTTGATGCGTCCATATCCGCTTTGGGTCAGGTGCGAGCCAGTAGCGTAGATGTTAAAATCATGCTCGCAGGCAAATGGACACAAAAAGAACTGGCAATGCTCGGAAACGTCAGACTTAGAGACAACATGTTCGGCGGCGGAGTCATCGTAGACGGCAAAGAAGCCCTCCTCTTCTTGGGCGAAGCAGACACAAAACGCAGCTATACAGGACTACTGGTCATCTGGAGCAACCACATCGGACTCGTAAAATTCGCCCGGGAATACTTCCAACTTCTCTGGGACACAGCAAAACCAACCTAACTGTCTCTTTATATCATGATACTATTGTGAAGTGTTCTTTTATTTGCTGCATTGGTCGTATTTGGACTCCCTTCTTAAAGCTATGACAACAACGAGGTTTCATATGCCTGAGATTGAAGATTTTTAGGGCGCTGCCGCGCGCGCCAAAAAGCGGCTTTAGTTTCGTTATGCTGTTGATGTGAAGGCACTTCGTTTTTTTAGGTATGTTATGGGGTCAACTTCTCTGATGGATATTTCGTCCACGTCAATTATGTAGATTGTGTGAATGCGGGAATTTCTGATTTCGTCGAGAGTAACAGGTGGGTTCTTGTAGTATAGGTCACAGAGAGTCTTTAGGTACTTCAGATCTTTCATTGTTCTGTCTCTGGGAGGCTTAACGAGAATGTCAGGAATTTGAAGAAGATAATACGGGGGTACACCTAAAGCAAACTTTTCCGAGTGATTGCCGTACCGAATTATTTTGCTTGCGATTCTAGATTTTCGGTAGTTAGCGGGGTCAAGGGCGTGACGGGGAGGAATAAAACCAGTCTCCACCTCGACAATGTGAGAGCCTAATCCTTTTACTCCATATAGGTCACATACCAATCCATCTATGGGTCGCTCAATGTCCACTTCATAACCTTTAAGAATCAGGTGCTTGGCGCACACGAGTTCCATGACAGAATGGTTAATTTTAACAATACTCTCTTCATGCAAATGAATCAGCTTGTCTTTCAGGACATTTAGTTTTTTCTGGTCTTCAGCGTCTGTATCACTGTTTAGTTTTGCTGACAGAATCTCAATATCACGAGTGAATTTGTCCATGTTCTCAGCCTTTCAGAAGTTGTGTTACCTGATGTTCAGCTAAATAGGTGGATACTATGTCAAAAGCTTTTAGGCACACAAAAATGGAAACTAATAACAAGAATTATGTGAAAAACGAAGCTTCCGCTGTTATGATGCCGAAATCGGTTTGGGAATAAACGAAATCATGCATTGATGATCCTGCGGTTTTTAGTCTTTTATGGCTTCGAGCAGGCTCATAACATTCCAGAGTTTCACTCTGGTGTAGGGGGGCATGTTGGGGTCCTGCAGAATTTCATCAAGAATTGATATGGCATTGGCGGCTCTGACTGCTGGCGTGTTATCTGCAAGCTGTAGTGCTGTGATGGATTGTTTTGCTGCTCTGCGTATGTTTCGTGGAGTTGTTGTGTCTTCGGAAACCATTCCAAGAACATTCATGGCTTCTGCAATTCTATTCTCGTATTCCTCTAGTTGTTTTTTTCTAACCATATAGAAGCCTCCATTTAACATGCTGTTAACGAGATGTAACCTATATTCTTATCCCATTCATGCGCCTCGGTTTATACTGTTTATGGAGCTTAAATCATTTAACAGCTCAGCCTCAACCCATGAAAAGATGATAGATAGTTAATTAAACTGCAGCAGAATATATTCTCAACTGTGAAGTGAATATATGAGGGTTTGATGTGACCAAAGACACAAAAACCATCAAAGAGATGGCTGATTTGCTTAGGCAGGGAGCCACCCTAACGGAACATTCCTGTCCAGCCTGTTCTTCACCACTGTTTAAACTAAGAAGAGGAGATCTCTGGTGTGTCAGTTGCCAAAAACGGGTCATGATCGTCAAAGAAGGAGAAAAGGAACCAGAGATTAATCAAGCTCCTGCATTCTCCAGCCTCGAATCAACACTTCTTGAAAAAATTCAGGCAATAGAGAAACAGCTTGCAGAAGAAACAGATGCAGAAAAACTACAGAGCCTTGGGGCAACATTGTCTACGCTCCTCGAAAGCCTTGAAAGAACTCGAAAAATGAATAAGGCATCCTAAAAAGGGCGTTTAGGTTGCTTGGACGTTATAATAATTTTCCCGAAAATGTTCATGGCGTAGCCTCTTATGGCTATCAAGACTCAGCGAAAGATGTACAGAAGGCTATTCTCTCTGCATTTTATCGGCTGAATAATGAAGTCTGCGATTTGGGCGACGTAACTCCATTTTTGACTCAAAAGTGTGAGGTGGGATTCGAGTTTGGCGTGGCTGAGGGAGTTGATTTCAATTTTTTGGACCAGAAAGAGGTTGACGAGTGCCTGAAGTTTGTTGACGAAAATGAGGTGAAAAAGTTGGATTTTTTCTTTGTTGTGCGCTATCATCTTGTTAAGGAAGACGGCAAACGTGTTCCATTAAGATTTGATTATCATGTGCTCCGTTTCGTTTTTCAAGGAAGGGGGCTGGAGATGCGAATCCGTCATGAAAAGGGAAGCCAACGGGTTACGCCAGACGACTTGATCGTATTCATAACTGAAAAAATAAACACTGAACTCTCTCAGAGACAATGTTTGCAATTGCTTTCTGGGGCTTTCGAGAAGACGGGTATAAATTAAAAGAAAGGGAACAGGCATCGGGACAGTTTCGAAATGTTATGATGCCGCTGAAAAGTAAGGTATAAATAACAAGAAGATTCTGAAAATATTTGATGAACATCGCTAGGTTTTCGGAATTTCAGCCTGACAGACTTGTAAGAGACAGTGAGCCGAAAGCAGGAGAAAAACTGCCAAATGTTATGAGTTACCGTTCAAGAATTGAAGAGGCAGAAGGCTTCAGTGGAGTTTGGGAACTAGTCAAAGAAACAGTTAAAGTTACCTTAGGAGAGCAAAGACAGGGGATGTTGCTGTTTTTAGATGACTTACCACTTCATCTGGGTGCATACCATCAAGTAGGCACAAACAATATTGTCCTAAACAGGAGCCTCCTTAACATAGTTGAAATGGTCACGAGATCAAGGAAACTCGTTAACGCCTTCGTCTACAGCATACTAACCCATGAATATCTTCATGCCTTGGGGTACATTTCAGAGGTTGAAGTCCATTCTCTGGTTTATGACGTATCAAAACGGTGCTTTGGGGAAGACCACATAGTCACCACATTGGCTGAAAAAACTCCATGGATGCTCCTCAAAGGAATCCCCCTAACAGGAATAGCCATCAACAAACAAGACATGGAACTCGTAAAAGACCTAGAGAAACCAAACCAAAGATACATCATCTAACAGCTAACAGGTCACTCAACAATTTTTCTCCAGAAAATCCATAATCACAGCCAAAATGCTTTCTGTGACTGAAGCTTTTCTCTTGTCACCATTAATCGCTACAAGCTGCCCGTTCGTTATATACTTCCTGTAAACTTCCTGAACTTTCCGCTGAGTATCCAACGTCTCCATAACCGACTTCTTCCGCCGTATCCGCTTCACCACAACTTCAGGCGGTACATCAATGTAAATTGCCAAGTCAGCAGGAAGAGCCATTCTGTTGATTTCTTCAATCCACGTAAGGTCCAGCCCCGCTGCCCCCTGATAGGCAAGAGAGGAGTACACGCTCCTGTCAGAAATCACAATCTTTCCTTCATCTAGGGCAGGTTTTACATTTTTTTCCAGATGCTCAACACGGTCAAGGGCAAAAAGAAGAGCTTCCACAACCCGTGGCACCCGCTTTTTGCCCTCAAGAACTGCTGAGGAGCGAATGAATTTTCCTAGGTCCCCTGTGCTGGGCTCAGTGGTGTATACTGCATCGAATCCGTTCTTCTGCAGGTTCCGCACAATTCGATGGGCATGAGTGGTTTTTCCGCTTCCATCCAAGCCTTCGATGCAGATGAATACTCCTTTATTTTTCACTGCGACCGCCAGCCTCTACCAACATAATAATCGATGAACTTAAATAATGATGCCCAAGATGAAAGCTGAGGAGAAAGTTCCCTATGCGGCGATACTGGGGGGAGATTAAAGACCCCGTTCACGGCTACGTTTACATCACCCAAGCAGAGAAGGAGCTCATCGACTCCTATCCCGTTCAGAGGCTTAGACGCCTAAGGCAGTTGGCGGGGTCAGAGTTTGTGTATTCAGGAGCAAACCACACACGATTCGAACACTGCATCGGCGTAATGTATCTAGCTGGCGAATTAACGGAAAACCAGAACCTTTGTCAAATGCTTTCAGAAGAAGAAATCCAGATAGTTCGAATGGCAGCACTCCTTCATGATGTAGGTCACGGACCATTCTCCCACGTTTTTGAGCATCTCCTTGTCAAGTTTCTGAAAAAAACTCACGAAGACATGACCCAGTGGATTATCCGAGAATCCGAGCTACATGACATCATCAACGGACTAGGATATGACGCAGAGGCAGTAGCAAAACTTGCTGTTGGGGAACTGCGGAGCCCAGGAAAGGCTTTCGTAGACCAGATTATACAGAGCGCAGTGGATGTTGATAAACTAGATTTTGTGGTGAGAGACACCTATCACACTGGAGCAGAATACGGATACGTGGACGTTTTTCGTCTCATTCACATGCTGGATATACTTGGCGAAAATCTTGCTGTAGATGTGAGCGCGCTCTCAGCATTAGAATCCTTTGTGCTGGCGCGGCTAGAATCATTCAGAAGCATCTACTTCCACCGTGTTGGAAGAGCAGCCCAAATAATGCTCGCCACAGCAATGGAAGCAGCAAAGGAAGAACTGGGACTGATAAACTATAATTCTCCTGAGGATTACTTGGCATTAAACGACTACACGGTCTGGACAAAACTAAGAGAATGCAAAAAATCAAGCGCTATAATAGATGATTTAGAGAGACGGAAGCTCCTCAAGTGTGCCTATGATAAGGCTTTCTATGCACGAGAGAAGATGGTGCCCAGCATCTTCAGCGTCGACGAAATCAGGGAGCAGATGAGAAATAAGATTGCGTCAGAAGCAGGAGTTGAGCCAGAGGCTATTGTGATTGATGTGCCAACTGTGCCTTCGGTGCCGTATCATCATTCTGATTTGCTTGAGCCCATGGAGATTCCTGTTTTCCAGAAGACCCGAAGCGGAGAAAAAATTCCGTTGCGGCTAAGCGACATATCAGCAGTTTTTGATGTCCTGAAGGGTTTCATCAACATTATCAGAGTCTACACGGAAGCAAAATATGTCGATAAAGTGAGTGTTGCTGCAGCAGACGTAATTGGCGGAACCCCTAGTTCAGCGAAGATATCTTTCTGATGGGAAAAGTTAAAACGTATGTATGTTTTATGTGCTTGATGCCTTGCATTTTTAGGCTCCGGTAGTATAGTCTGGCTAAGTATTCCGGCCTTTCGAGCCGGAGACCCGGGTTCGAATCCCGGCCGGAGCACCAAAAAATCATCTTTGATTTTTCAGAAAAAATACTGTTTTCAAGAATCTTCTGCTATTAGGCTCCAAATTCGATTGAAGTGGGTGGGTTCAGTTCTCTTTTGTTGTGCAGTCTTGACCAATAAACTGCTGCTGCACCTCAACAACGCCTGTGCTGTCTTTGGCTTTTGCATAGCCATCCAAAAGCTCTCTATTTAAGGTTATGAAGTATGGTCCCCACTTGAATTTGGACAGAAGTGTTTCTCCTTGTTCACGGAAGCCAGCGATGTATAGTGCTGCAGCCAAGGCTTCTACTGTGCTGAGTTTGGTGGGTAATCCAAAATTTACGGGATTAGCTGCCACTAGGTAGGGTAAACAGCGGGAAATCCATGGGGCTGATGTGTTAAAGACTTCTTTTGCGTGTACCCAGCTGCAATCTAGGGCAGATAATCCTCGTTGTTTTATTCGTTTTTGGTCTGCGGGAGAGAAAGCCTTTGGCGAGAATGGGTTCAGGATAACGGCTCCTCGGGGCAGTTCTCTGGTTCTGTGAACCACTTGAACTAGTTTGTGACGCTTAAGTTTCAGTGTGCTGCATTTTTTGGGGTCACATTGTTTGGCATGGTAGACCCTGATTGTTACAGGGTTAGGGGGCACGATTCTGCAGCTCCAGATGGCACATGGGATCCTTCATTACATAAGGAATGTATTCAAGAAGGTCAGTTGGAATCATGTGGTAGCCCTTCTTAGAAGCCACAAAGTCTCCTGCTGCACCGTTGATGAAGGCTCCTGCCACGGCAGCCCTAAGGGTGTTAGTTCCCATAGCCAACAATCCTCCTACTACGCCAGAGAGAACGTCGCCTGTTCCGCCAACAGTCATGCCAGGGTTTCCAGTGAAATTGAATTTCGTTTTTTCTCCGTCCGAGATTACGTCGGTAGGCCCCTTGAGCAGAATGGTTGCCCCAAGTTTCCGGGCACTCTTCTGAACGTTCTCTGCCTTTTCCTCCATGCTGCTTGGCAGCTTGTTTCTAGTCAAAATCTCATATTCTCTGGCATGAGGAGTCAAAACCAGTGGCAAATCAACTTTTCGTTTGAAGTCTGCGAAGGCTTTAAGCCCGTCAGCATCCAGAAGCAGCGGCTTTCTCGTCTTTTCTAATTGTTCGAATATCTGTTGGGTTGCCTCTTTGGTTTCGCTGTTTAGCCCCAACCCAGGACCCAAAACAACCGCAGTCGCCGACTCCAACAACTCCTCAAGTATAGACAAATTATTGGGGTTCAGGTTTTTTCCTTTCAGTTTGGTTGTAATCAGCGCCGGAGACATGGAAGATATTGCGATCGCAGCGTTTTCTGGAGCAGCCACAGTAACAATATCGACTCCCGTGCGAAGAGCAGCCAATGCAGCTAATGCGGGAGCACCCGAGAAGACTTTGCTTCCTCCGATTACAAGGAGTCTGCCGAAGTTTCCTTTGTGGGCGTCTCGACTGCGAGATTTTACAGCCAACTGGACGTCTCCTGGACCAGCAAAACATTCAAGCTCAGTGGGTAAGCCTATGTTCTTTACGACAACGTCTCCAGTGTATTCTTTGGCTTTGACCAGCCCCGGCTTCGCTTTATAGAATGTGACTGTCAGGTTAGCTTTGATGGCGTTGCCTAAGACTTTGCCTGTGTCGGAGTTGATTCCTGTAGGAACATCTACTGCGACCCGAAAAGCATCCATGCTGTTGATTTTTTGTGACAGTTGCTTGATTGGGGGGCGGAGTTTGCCTGTTAGGCCTATTCCAAGCAGGGCATCAACGACAACGTCTGCTTTAATGTCTGGGATTAAGCTGGAGTCTTTTACTTCAGTTAACGGAATAACGCTTTTAAGGGGTTGAAGGGCAATCCAGTTCTTTTGTGCTGATAGAGAAACGATGTTTTGGGCTTTTCCTGCCAGTATGACTTCAACCTTGAAGCCGAGGCATGTGAGGTAGCGGGCAGCAACAAAGCCGTCTCCTCCATTTCCTCCTGAACCACAAAAGATTGCTACTTTTGTTTTTTTGGGTTGGAACCGTGCCGCAATCTCTTCTGCAATATTTCTTCCAGCAGTTTCCATAAGCTGGAGAAGTGAAACTCCAAAATATTCAGCGTTTATTTCGATGGCGCGCATTTCAAGAGTGCTTACTGTTTCAGTATCCACCATATTCAAGCCCCACATTACATGTTGAATAGTAACTAGGGAGTTTATGGCTGTTTCTCTTCACATTTTTCTTGGACGTCTAACCAACTGAATTTCTTGTGCAAGCTTTTCTGGTAGTAATGTTTCCAGTCATACTCCACTTTTTTGCCCCACTCATAGTAAACTCTGGGGTCAATGTAACTCTTCAAAGAAGTTGAAAGATTGTAGTCCCGAGTCTCCTTTTGAACATCTATCTTCAGCTTCTGTTTCTCCAATGCAGACAAATCCCGTCCCCTACGCTTCTCCAAACTTTGCTTCAGCTTCCCCATCCGCTCCGCCTGCTTAACTTTCATGTCTCTAAGGCGTTGTTTCTGCTTTGCTAAAGCTTCTTCCCTGCTTTTAATTCGCTTCTTCAATGCAGTAACATTTTTGTCCTCTGCTTTTTTCTCTTCCAGTTGCCTTTTCGATTGTTCCAGCCGTTCCATAGCCTCATTTAAACGCTCCTGTTGTTTCTTCAACCGCTCTTCATGCTTTTTGGTCCAATCTTTTATCCGCTGCTTAATCTTGTTTTGCGCAACCGTTGCCCGCTTCTTAATAACAGTTAGTCGTTCTTGCTTCTTGTCCAGGGACGATTTCCATGTTTTAGATATTGTCCGCTTGTGGTTGCATACTTTAGCTGCTTCAAGATTCGCCATTTTTGCCACATATTTCTTGACATATACTGGAGCCTCCGCTTCAACGGGTGTTTTATCAAGTTTTGTTTGAACTGCATCTGTAGCGTAGAGAGTGCGGAAAACTTTTGCTGAGAGCCCTGTCATTACTTCATCCAGAAACTCACTCACTTGGCTGGAGCCCACACCCTCAAAGAGGTCAGACTTCGAGTTTGAGGAAAATTCTTCAAGATTCTTGATTACAAGCTCTGGAAGTTTTGTGGTAAAAATGTGGGGCACACTATCTTTTCCCAAGAAGTTGAAAGATACTGTACCGCCATCATTTATTTCGATGTGCTCCTTCCGAAGCGTCGAAGCACCCACGGTATCAGCTTCATCAGGATCCTTTTCGTCGCCAACCCGAATCTTCAGCTTATCAATAAGAAAACAAACTGTTGCAGTTTTTCTACGCTTCAGGTCATCTGATTTAAGGTTCCGCAAAATGTGTCGCTTAACGCGAGGAAGATTTTGACGGAACTCTTTTGCCTTATCAAATTTTTCTATCTCTTTCTGCTGCTTGAAACTGCACGAATCAGAAAACCACACATACTTCTGTTTGCCACTGAGCTTATCCTGCCAACGGGCAACCCAGATGGCTTCAGGTTCCCAAGCAATCTCGTTCCAGTTGCCTTCTGGTCTAGGCGCGTCAGGCGAAAGATTCAAGATAATGTCTTCTTTGGATGGTCCCTCTTTCCAACTTCCCCGCATCGGATGCTTCCCGCGACCCATAAAGATGGAACTAGGCTCCGCAACATAGTTGGCTAATTCCATTCGTTCGCCGTCAACATAGGCGTACCCATATTTCTCTTTGTTTGCTTCTCTAACCTTTTTTCGTTGAGCTGCCAACAGTTTCTTCTGTTCCTTGGGTAGATTCTTTTTGTATTCCCGTTCCTCTTCAACAAGAGAGATTATTGCCGAGTAGTCAACGTCTCCTGGCTTAACGGTGATTCCTAGTTTGTCTGAGAAGTCTTTGTGGAAGTTTTTTGCGAATACTTTGTCCTCAACGTATGGTGTTTCAGCTTTTTTTGCCCAAGCGACAGCCATTTCTTCCTGCATAGTTGTCAGCTTAACCTCTTTGCCCTTTATCTTGACTGTGAGTCCTTTGCCTTCGTACTGGGCTGGAATGAGGACGCCGTTGTGATGAAGTGTTTCCATTCTGGTTACTCCGCCTGTTTAGTTTCTTTATACGGTGAAAGAGAAAACTTAAACTTTCTTATTTTTGACTTACGTTTATCTGCCCAGAGAACAAGAGTTAAGGTTTTAGCTGGACGTTGATATAGAAGTTGTCGGGTGAAAATGTGGATATGGATGATCTCCAGAAGATACGAAGTATAGCTGAGTACCAGTTTGGAAAAAACACGGGAAAAAAACTGTTTCCTAACACAGTTAAAATTGTGTACTCAAAGAATACAGGAAAAATTCGACACATCCACCTACAAGAGAAACTGTTGGCTACCCTTAGACCCACAACCGGGCTCCTAATTCTGACTGTTGCTGGAGCCAAACATTTTGTACAAGAAGTTAATCCTCCAAGGTGCTGGGTCAAAATCAATGATGACGCAGAACCCTTTGTAATGAAAGGAAGAAGCGCCTTCGCCAAACATGTGATAGACGCTGACCCAACAATAAGACCCAACACAGAAGTCATAGTTATCAACAAAAAAAGCAAGGTTTTGGCTGTTGGCAGAGCCATACTCACAGGAACTGAAATGAAACAATTCAACAAAGGAATGGCTATACGTGTTCGCCGAGGAGTGACAGAAAAAAGTTAAGAACACCTTTGAGGGAGTATAGGAAGGGAACAAAAAATGCGGAAAAAAATGAGTCCAAGAAACGCGAAACGGATGATGCAACGCATGGGTATGAACATGGGAGAAATGCCCGATGTCCAGGAAGTCATTTTCAAAACAAGCGACAAAGAAATCGTGATTGAAAACGCTCAAGTTGCTGTCCTTGAGATGCAGGGACAAAAAATCTTTCAGGTCACAGGA
>Ga0272441_10009455_pt1 | contig 15051 bp, 10 predicted proteins | sample SSMProp6N_FD_193582 | JGI IMG/M metagenome (GOLD analysis project Ga0272441, IMG submission 193582) | Marine sediment archaeal communities from Little Sippewissett salt marsh, Falmouth, MA, United States - SSM-Prop-6N | ecosystem: Environmental > Aquatic > Marine > Wetlands > Sediment ... | reverse complement strand
ATGCGCAGCCGGCTGGAACCATTGAAGCAGGTTGCTCGCAGTCTCCGCCGGCACCGACAACTGATCCTCAACTGGTTCATCGCCAGGAAGCAGTACAACTCCGGGATTGTCGAGGGGTTGAACACCAACGTGAAACTGGGGTTCAGAAGAGCCTACGGCTTTCGAACCTTCAAAGCCGCGGAAATCGCCCTGTATCATCAACTTGGCCGCCTACCCGAGCCGGAACTCACCCACAGATTCTGCTGAGGACGCATCTTTTTGAATACGACGGCTCGGCGTGGTGCGAACACGCCAAGCTGCTCGCTTCCGACGGCCAGGCCGACGACTGGTTCGGCGCTTCGCTGGCCTTCGAGGGGCACGTCGTCGCCGCCGGGGCGTCCCACCACGATGCCAGCGGCGATGATTCCGGGGCCGCGTATCTCTACGACGATGCCGGCGAGGACTGCAACGTCAACGGCATCTGCGATTCGACGGACATCCTCAACGGGACGAGCTTCGACATCAACAACAACGGTATCCCCGATGAATGCGAGGACTTCTGCGCCGGCGATGTGGATGAAGACGAGCAGGTGAATACGGCCGATCTGCTGGCGCTGCTCGGGGCGTGGGGGCCGTGCCCGCCCGATGAGCCGTGCCCGGCCGACATCAACTGTGATGGGATCGTGAACGTGGAGGACCTGCTCATCCTGCTGGGCCACTGGGGGCCGTGCCCGGAGCGACAGGCCGCGCCGCGCTGATCGAATCAGGATCGCCGGTCAAACCCGCCACGAAGATCGCCGCGCGCTCTTTTCCGCGCACCCGCATGCGCCGGCGCCGCGATCGTGGCCGCGCGGAGAGCGCCTCATGGCGATGGCCGTCATGACTCGCTACGATGCCGCCTCTTACGAGGCCAACGCGATGTCTGACAAACCTCCGATCCCGTTCGATGATTTCCTCAAGCTCGACCTGCGGGTGGCCACGGTCACCGCGTGCACCGCGCATCCCAACGCCGACCGGCTGGTGATGATGCGGCTGGACGATGGCAGCGCCGAAGGCCGGCAGGTGTGCGCGGGGATCAAGCCCTGGTACGCGCCCGAGGCGTTGGTAGGCAAGCAGGTGGCGATCGTGGCCAACCTGGAGCCGCGGAAGATCCGGGGCGAGATGAGCCACGGCATGATTCTTGCCGCCAGCGATGAGAAGGAAGGCGGCGGCAAGGATGATCGCGATGTGGTCATCCTCACCGTCGACAAGCCCGTCAAGCCCGGCTCGTCGGTGAGCTGACCGCACGCGGGGGAACGGGGGCGGGGGTGTGCTGCGCACTCGGATCGACCGGAGCTGCGTGCCGCTCGCGGCTTCGCCATAATCCGCAGCGGTCCTAAAGAAACACCCCGCCGGCGGAGGCGGGGCGTAGTCCGATTCACGTGCGGGCAGACGAGGGGTCTCGCTCAGCCGGTCGCCCCGGAGCCGGCGGAGGCGATGTCGCCCTCCGTCTCATCGGCTTCCTCATCGGTCTCATCTTCTTCCGTCGCGCGCCTTTTGACCTTGAAGTTGTGGCGCTTGACCATCGTCTCGAAGCCGAAGGCCTCCTCGACGGCCCCATTGATCGCTTCGAGTTCCTCGCCCAGCAGCAGCCGCTGGAGCAGGCCGGCGGAGACGAGCTGCGAGAATCGCTGCCGGTCCAGCGGGTACTGCTGGAGAAGCTCCACGACCATGATCGTCATCTTCTCGTCCACGGGCACGACGAACGTGCGCTGCTCGGCGGGGATGTCGCGCAGCGGCTTGTCCAGGGGGAACGTCAGCGCCCGGTCGACGATCGTCTCGATGGTCGGCAGGTGAGGGCCGATGAACGTCAAGGGGCTGGGGCTGGGCTCCAAGGTGGTGCCCGTCTGGAGCTGCATGGCCACGCGGTAGGTGTTGTCGATATAGACCAGGCTCGTGGGCAGGATGACCGACTCGTAGGCCATCGCCACGGAAAGAAGCCCTTCGTCCTTCGCCATCGTCTCAATCGAGTCGACCTGCCGGCGCAACTGCTCGTAGTCCGCCTGGCGTTTCAGGTCGGCCACGACCTCGTCGCGAACCTCCTCCAGTTCGTGGGGCGGGCGCGACGGGTCGGTGTCGGTGATCCGGAAGAAGATAATGGAGTTGTCGGTGGTCTGCAGGGGCGGCCCCGTCACGCCCTCCTGGATGAGGATGATCGGATCACCGCCGAATTCCCTGGCCTTGGCGACGAGCTGGGCCGGACCCGGACGCTGGTTCTGACCGTACTTGTCGGTCCAGGCCATATTGATGGCGTCGATGAGGGTGATATCGCGCTCGGTGAGCCAGCGATCGCCGATGGCCTCGTAGATGGGCAGGGCCAGGCCGGGAAATTCCTCGGTGATCTGCCCGGCCAGCGTGCGGAAATCCACGCGCCGCTGCGGCCAGTCCTCGGGCAGTCTCAAATACCCGTTGTCGGGTTCCAGCCGTCGCCAGGAGGCGATGAACTGATCGGTGGCGAACTTCCTGATCGCCTCACGCTTCTGGGCGACCAGCGAGTTGAGCAGGTCGTTGTAGACGATGTCGGGAATCGCCTGGCCGCTCTCGACGGGCGGGAAGGGCTTGTTGGCCGGGTTGCGCTTCCAGTGCTTGAGCAGGGCCACGCCATCCAGTTCCGGGCTGCCCTCCACCATCTCGCGGATGAATGAGTTGGGAATGGTCAGCCACTCGATCTTGGCCCGGTCGGGCAAGCGGTAGCCGAAGCCTTTTTCGTCGGCGGCGGGGTCCACATCCTTGAACGCCTCGAACTGGGCGACGATCTCCTCTTCGGTGGGCTCGGGCAGGTCATCCCTGGCCTTGGCCTGGATGACCACCATCTGGGTCTGCACGGAATGGAACTGGCGTCCGGCGCGGGCCCGCAGGCGGTAATCGGAGAGCTTGGCGGCGCTCTGGTACATGCCGATCATCCGCGCGACGCCGTAGAACTTGGCGAAGGTCTGATCGATGAATCTCGGGTCCGAGTTCTCCACGAGTCGCTGCAGGTACTGGACCTGTTCGGGCGACATCTGGGTGATCCAATGCCCGCCGACGAGGCCCGCGGCATCGGCCTCGCGCACCAGCAGATACCAGTGGGCGGGATTGTCCATCAGCTTCGGTCCGAGGACGGGCTGCTGGAGCTTCTGGAGCATGCGCAGCTCGCTCTGGCACTGCTGCAGCGCCTTGGCCGACACCTCCTCGTTGTCCTCGCCGACCGTGGCCCAGGTGGCGCTGCCGAAGGCGGCTCGCCGGGAGAGGGACTCGATCGCCTGGGGGATGAGAAAGACGACCATCAGGAGGGTGCCGAAGATCGCCAGAATCCACTTGCTGTGCTTGCGGAGGAACTTGAACATAGCTGGAGCCGATCCTCAATCGAGCCGGCGAAGAGCCGTCGGGCAATGAGTCCCTAGTGTACGCCGACGGCCCGGGAAAACCAACGTCCGGGCTCCGGGGCCCGCGCGGCTCGAGGCGAGATGCATCGCCAAAACCCATGCCGCGGTCGGCATGGGCTTCCATCGGGTGCTTGCCGGATTGGCTGGGGGCGCGCCGGGGGCGGCGATTACCGGTAAAACTCGACGATCAGGTTCGTGTTGACGTCGAAGGGGATCTGGTCGGCGGTGGGCAGGCTGAGGATCTTCACGCTCAGCTCGGAGGGGTTGACCTCCATCCAGTCCGGGACGATGTGTCCGGCCATGGATTCCATGTTCTCCCGCGCCAGCTTGTGGATGCGCTGATGGAGGGCGATGGTGTCGCCGGGCTTCACCGGCGCGCTGGGCCGGTCCACCCGCTTGCCGTTCACCAGCACGTGCCGGTGCACCGTCATCTGGCGCGAGGCCCAGACCGTGCGGACGAAGCCGGCGCGGCGAACGACGTTGTCCAGCCGCTGCTCCAGCAGTTGCAGGAGCACCTCGCCGGTGTTGCCCCGTCGGCGGGCGGCTTCATGAACGTAGCGCCGGAACTGCTTCTCCAGCACGTGGTAGTGATGGCGCAGCTTCTGCTTCTCCGTGAGGCGAACGCCGTAGTCCTTGGTCCGACGGCCGCGGTAGCCGTGCATGCCCGGCGCCGTCAGTTGCCTCTTGGCGGTGTGCTTGGGGATATCGGCGATAGGCACGCCCACGCGGCGGGAGAGCTTCACCTTGGGGCCGAGGTATCGAGCCATCGGGTGCGGTCCTTCACGATCTTGTAAAGCGGCGCGGCGCCGGCGGACGCCGCCGGCGAACGTCGCTGTCCGTACTGCAACCGCGCCGCCCGGCGCGTGCCGGAGCGGGCGAGCCACGCAGTAAAGCACCTTGGCGGCGATCAGTCAAGCCGATCGCACCCTCCGGTGGCGAGATGAGCATCCTCGCACGAACCGCGGCGGCGCGATTGGGCCAATGTCGATGGAGAGGTTCGCTCAGGCCGCCCGGCGGGTCGGCAGGGTCTGCGGCGGCGTCGTCGGGGCGGGCTGCTCCTCGGGCGTCGGGGTGTCGGGGAAGATGGCCGCGGCCTCCTGGCTTCGTCCCATCGCCGCCAGGCAGATGGCCCGATGACGGTTCAGTTCCGCCCCGCTGGCCCCGCCAGAGCCCTCCTCGCGGGAAGCCGGCTCGGCGCTGAAGGTCTCCAGAGCCGAGCGGAGCAGCGGCTGCAGCAGGCTGGCGTTGCGGTCGGCCCCGGCCTTCTGCGGGTCATATTGATCGCTGAACAGCCGGGCCGTCAGCGCCCGCCGCCAGAGATCGGCCATGGCGACCGGATCGGTTCCGGCGGGGGTCTGCTGAAGACGGCACAGGGCCCGCTCGGCCAGCCGCCTTCGGCCGGCCATCGCCGCGGCCACCACGAGCACGGCCAGGGCCTCCCGCTGTCGGGGGCCGGGACCGCTGATGAGGGCCATCTGTTTGACGGCCGTGGCGAATGCCCCCAGCGTCAGCCACGCGACCCCGACACGCACGAGGACCGCCCGATGAGGCTTGCCCTGGACGGTGATCTCCTCCAGGAGCCGGCCCAGGCGCGACATGTCGCCGACGCGCTCCAGCAGGTCGATCAGCTCGCAGAGGGGTTCCACGGCCTGGTGATCGGCGGCCTCGACCTCCTCCAGCCGAGCCGCTTCCAGCAGGTCGATGGCCTCCAGCAGCCGACCCTGGGCCGCCAGCACCCGGGCACACAGCGCCGGCGAGGGCCGGTTCATCGTGTGCAGCGTCTGCTCGGCGCGCTCGACACATCCCGCCTCCAGCCGGGCCTGTGTGAGGAGGGCCTTGATCTGATCGCGACGGGGCTGCCTCGCCTCGGCGCGCTGCAGCAGCGCCACGGCCTGCGGATGATCGTTGCGGGCGGCAGCAATCCGCGCTGCCAGCAGCAGCGTGGCGCAATGCTGCGGCCGCCTGTCCAGCGCCAGGCGGATTTCCTTTTCGGCCAGGCGAGTCTCGCCCTGCATGAAGAGGCTTTCGGCCCGCAGGCGCGTCAGCAGCGGGTCCGTGGGCCGGATGAGGAGCCCTTGGGTGATGAGGGCATCGGCCGCCTCCGTATCACCGGCCTGGAGCAGGCCCTCGATCGCCAGCCGGCGGGCGTGCCGGCTGTCGGGCAGAGCAGAGAAGGCCCACTCGGCGCTGTCGTCAAGCGGCTCGACGGCCGCGGCTCGGGCGGCCCTGAGCAGCGCGGCGGCCTCTTGCCGGTCGATGGCCTGCCCCTGGCGGGCGCGGCCCGGGATGGCATGGCGACGGCGGCTCATGCGGCCCTCTCCTGTGGCGGCTGATCGATCGCCTCCTGCGGCTTCTCGTCCAGCTCCTCCAGGAGCATGGCCAGCGATGCAGACATCGGGTTGTGTCGCAGGGCTTCCTCTGCCCGCCGCCTCGCCTCGGCTCGATCGTCGAGAATCAGGGCCAGGCGGGCCAGCGCCTCCAGAGCGTGGAACCGGTTGGTCAGGTCGTCCAGGGCCTGCTCGATGGCCTTGCACAGCAGTCTGGCCACATCGCGCTGGGGCCGGAACTGCTGGGCCGCCACGAGCGTGGGAATCACCTGCTCGGCGGCGATGAGCTCCATGGCCAGCATGTTCACCTGCTCGTCGGTCGGCTCGCCTTGGCCGCGAAGCTGGGGCCGCATGAGCGAGTCGCAGAGCAGGTGCATGTGGGCCGAGCCGCCGCCGAAGGCCGAGCATTCCCGCAGGCGCCGGGCCCAGACCTGGGCCTGCTCCGGCCGCTCCTGGCGTGTGGCGATGAGCAGAAGCAGCTCCAGCGTGCGCGGATCCTCCAGATGCTTGAGATTGCGGAGCAGGGCGAGGGTGGCGGCGTGATCGTCGCTCGCCTCCCATTCCAGGAGGGCCAGCATGAGCCGCGCATCCAGCGGGGCCGTGGATTTCTTCGACCAGCGCAGCAGGTCGCTGTGGGCTTCTTCCTTGCGTCCGATCTGGACCAGGCACACCGCCCGCAGCAGGCGGAGTGACGCGTGCCGCTCGCCCCGGGCCCACGGGGAATCGATGATGGCCAGGGCTGTTTCCGGCCGGCCCTGGGCCAGGCGGAGCCGCGCCAGCCGCTCGCCGAGGCGGGCCGAGGTCGGCGCCAGCGGCAGGGCGCTCTGCGCGATGCGCTCGGCGTGCTCCCAGAGACCCAGGTCCATGGCGCGGTCGATCGCGTCGGCCAGCCCGCGGGCGGTCAACGTCTTCTCCGCCGGTGACGGGGTGGCGGCAGCCGCCGGCCGATCGGGCCGGTCGGTTCGGTGGAATCGGGCCAGCAGCGAGGCGATCCTGCCTCCCATGGGGTCGCTCCACTTTGCTCGAAGCGGACGAGGCGATGCGGGTGATGCAGTCCGCCACGGTTATCGACCGCGGCGCAACAGAGGCCCGGCGCCCGCCGCCGGGTGGTCCTCATGTGAACGTAATCGGACCGTCCGGAGAACGAGTTGAGAGTGATCTGATTCTCCGGGCGACAGATTGAGCCGGCCGCGTCGGCGGTCTCGATCGGCCGGATCTCCGCCGCCAACCGGCGGGGCCGTCGGCGACGGATCAGGCCGGCTCGTAGGCCCTCGCCTCCACGCTCCGCCGCCAGTTCAGAAAGCTGGTGTTCAGGACGCGATAGCCGCCCGGGGTGGGGTAGCCACCGGTGAAGTACCAGTCGCCGGTGTACTCGGGCATGGCGCGGCGCAGGTCCTCGACGCGCTGGTAGATGATGTCGATCCGCCCGCCCCAACTGATCGTCTTGGGCCGCACGAGTTCGGCGACCTTGGCCGAGATCTCCTCGAGCGTGAAGGGGTCATAGACCGCCCTGACGTGATTGACCATTTTCTCGGGGGGCCGGTCGGCCTGAGCCAGGCAGCGCTGCTCGACCTCCTCCAGCAGTGCCTCCTCGCCTCGGTCCTGGAGGAGGGCCACGGCGGCCTCGAAGGCGATGAACCGCCCCAGCCGGCTCATGTCGATGCCGTAACAGTCCGGGTACATGATCGGCGGGGAGGAGCTGACGATGATGATGCGGCGGGCGTTGAGCCGGCTGAGAATCGTGATGATCGACTCGCGCAGCGTGGTGCCGCGGACGATCGAGTCGTCCAGCACCACGAGCGTGTCGTCGGGCCGCACCACGCCCCGCGTGATGTCGTAAATGTGCATGACCAGGTTGCGCCTCGCCTCATCGTGCGTGATGAAGGTGCGGAGGCGCTGGTCCTTGTGGGCGATCTTCTCGGCCCGCACGTGGCCGTTGAGCAACTGATCGAGATCCGAGGGCTCGGCGTCGCCGGAGCGGATCTTGTGCCAGATGTGCTCGGCGCTGCGCCGCCGGGTGAGATCGTCGATCTCGTCGGTGAGGCCGATGTAGGCCGACTCGGCGGTGTTGGGGATGAAGCTGAAGACCGCGTGCTCCACGTCGCCGTCAATCGCCTCCAACACCCGGGGGGCGAGGAACCGGCCCAATGCCTTGCGCTGGCGATAGATGTCCGGGTCGTTACCGCGGCTGAAGTAGATGCGCTCGAACGTGCACTGGCGCAGCTCCAGCTCCTCGGTGAACGGCTCGTGGAGGATCTGCCCGTCGCGCTTGATGACGAGCACGTGGCCGGGCTTGAGGGGCTGGATGTTCTCCGGCGGCACGTCGAAGACGCCGGCCAGCGCCGCCCGCTCGCTGGCCATGGCCACCACCTCCTCGTCGACGTGGAAGAAGCCGGGCCGGATGCCGGCCCCGTCGCGGCAGGCGAAGCCATCGCCGTTGCCCAGCAGGCCCGCGAACACGTAGCCCCCATCCCAGCCCGCCGCCGCCTTGCGCAGCACGCGGACCAGGTCCAGCTCGCGCGAGACCTCCTCGGCCAGGACACGGCCCTCCAGCCCGCGGAACGACTCGGGGCCCATCGTCGTCTGAAGGTACTCGTGCTCGCGATCGAGGAAATAGCCCAGCCGTTCGAGGATCACCTGCGTATCCGACTCGCCCACCGGGTTCAGGCCGTACTCCACCAACTCGTTGAACAGGTCGGCGGCGTTGGTCATGTTGAAGTTGCCGGCAATGGCGAGGTTGCGGCTGGCGGTGTTGTTCTTGCGGACGAGCGGATGGCAGTTGGCCAGCTTGTTCTTCGAGTGGGTGCCGTAGCGCAGATGCCCGAGGTACAGCTCGCCGATGAACTCGCCCCGTCGCTTGATGGCCCGTTCGCTCATCGACGCCCAGCGCTTGGGCGGCACGTTCTTGATGCCCTTCATCACCACGTCGAAGATGCGCTCGATGGCGTTGTGCTTGTCGGAGCGCAGGCGCAGCAGGTACTTCTCGCCCGGGGGCATGTTGGATTTGACGACGGCCAGGCCCGCCCCGTCCTGCCCGCGGTTGTGCTGCTTCTCCATGAGCAGGTACAGCCGCCGCAGGCCCCACGCCGGGTCGCCGTAGCGGTCGCGGTAGTACGACAGCGGCTGGCGGAGCCGGACCAGAGCGAGGCCGCATTCGTGACCGATGAAGTCGCTCATGGGAAGGAGAAGGGTAGGCCCGCCGTTGCCCGGCAGCAAACCTCCCCAGCGCGGCGTGGGGCATCGCTCCTGAGCGCCGGGGCGCCGCTCTGCCTTGCCACGGTCGCCTCGCCTCACCTTGAGTTCCGATTCCGCCGACTTCATTATTGACACATGGACCTCGGTCGGTAGGCTGGCAGCTATGGGTGACCATGGCCGCGTCGCGGGGGTCGGGACCGGCCGAAGGGGACCGATCGGCAGACTCCACGGCCTCCGACGCGACCTCAGTGTCAGCAAAGGAGGAAGTGGGTTGCCTGCAAACCAGACGAGGACAGAGTCGGGATGGCCGATGCTGCTGGTGGCCGTCATCGTCTGTGCCATCGCCGGGCAGGTAAATGCCGCGCTTGGCGAGTGGGTGGAGCAGGCCAAGCTCCTGGCCTCCGATGGTATGGTGGAGGACTACTTCGGCCGCGCCGTCTCGATCTCCGGGAACGTCTCCGTCGTCGGAGCCCACAGGGACGACGACAACGGCGCGTCTTCCGGCTCGGCGTACGTGTACCGCTACGACGGCACGAACTGGGTGCAGGAGGCCAAGCTCCTGGCGTCCGATGGCGAGCACCATGACTACTTCGGCGGCTCCGTCGCGATCGCGGGCGACACCATCGTCATCGGGGCCTACGGCGGCGGCGCCAGTGGCTACGAATCCGGCTCGGCGTATGTCTTTCGCCACAACGGCGCGAACTGGGTCGAGGAGGCCATACTCCTGGCCTCCGATGCCGCGGAGGACGATGCGTTCGGCTCCTCCGTCGCGATTTCCGGCGTAACGGCCGTCATCGGGGCGATATCCGACGATGACAACGGCGAATCTTCCGGCTCGGCATATGTGTTCCGGTACGACAGTACGAACTGGGTGGAGGAGGCCAAGCTCCTGGCCTCCGATGGTACGGCCGAGGACCACTTCGGGAGCGCCGTGTCGCTCTTTGATGACACGGCGGTCATCGGGGCGAGCGGCGACTGGAGTGACGGTGGGGAGACCGGTTCGGCGTACGTGTTCCGCCACAACGGCACGGACTGGGTGGAGGAAGCCAAGCTCCTGGCCTCCGACGGCGAGCACCATGACTCCTTCGGCGACGCCGTCTCGATCTCCGGGAACACGATCGTCATCGGGGCTCGCGGCGATAGCGACAACGACTTCCTGTCCGGCTCGGCGTATGTGTTCCGCCTCGAGCGCAGAGGTTGGGTGCAGGAGGTCAAGCTCCTGGCCTCCGACGGCGCGTGGCATGACTACTTCGGCGGCTCCGTCTCGATATCCGGCGACTCGATCGTCATCGGGGCTCACGGCGACGACGACAACGGCCTTGATGCCGGCTCCGCCTACGTGTTCTGGTACGACGGCCTGGGCTGGGTCGAGCAGATCAAGCTCCTGGCCTCCGACGGTGCGGCGGAAGATGCCTTCGGAAGCTCCGTGTCGATCAGCGGCAACACCGCCATCATCGGGGCCTACGGCGACGATGACCACCGCGATTTCTCCGGCTCGGCCTTCATCTTCGCGCAATGTCCGGCCGACTTCGAAGGCGATGGTGATGTCGACACGGCCGACCTGCTGACGCTGCTGGCCGCCTGGGGCGACTGCCCGATCAACTGCCCGTGGGATTTCAACGGCGACGGCTACGTCGATGACCTCGACCAAGAGATCCTGCTCGCGCACTGGGGTGACTGCCCCGACCCGCCGGAAGAATGTCCCTGGGATCTGAACGGGAATGGCGTGGTAGACGGCCTGGACCTCATGGAACTCCTCGATCACTACGGGCCGTGCCCGTTGGAAGAATGCCCGAGCGATCTGGATGGCGACCGCGACACGGACACCGCCGATCTTCTCGCCCTCCTCGCCGTCTGGGGCGAGTGTCCGTAAGCATCCGTTCTTTCCGTTAGCCCGAAGCCCATGCTTCGCGAGCACCATCCCTCACGCGGTGCTCGCCTGCTTCCTGCCGGCCGCGGCGGGATGCAGCAGAGCGCGCAACGCCGCCCTCGGGTTCGGTGATCCCCGCTCGCCCAGTCCCGCGCGGTGATTGATGGGCCCCGTCGTGTCCGGCTGGCCGGGGGCAACGTATGATGACCGGCCATGCGAGGGAAGTTCTCCAAGCGCTGGATGCTCGTGCTGCTCCTGGCGGCGGGACAGGCGGTGTGCCTGATCGCGGCGCTGCTGTGGTTTGCCGATCGCGTCGAGAAGACGACCGGCGACATCGTCCGGAAGCGGATTCTGGCCTCCTCCGCCCAGTTCGCCTCCCATGCTGCCAACCTCATCGAGCAGTTCCAGTTGAAGGATCTCACCATCGGCTCGGATGACTGGCAGCGGCTCCAGAAATTCATCGAGTTCAACCGCCTGCCCAATGACGGCTTCCTCTGCATCATCGATTCGACCGAGGGCAAGATCATCTGCCATCCGGACTTGGCGGCGCAGCCGGACCTGAAGGACCGTTCGATGGGAGATGTGGTCCTGGAGGGTCCGGCCGGGGGCCGTCGCATCCTTGATTTCGGCGATCGCCCCGGAGACGACGCCGGTCGGGGCTGGGCCCGGTTGCCCGATGGCACACAGCTCATCGGCGTCCGCGCCCTGCCCGAGCTGGGCATCCACATCCTCGCCCACCAGCGCGAGGCGCCCGTGCAGGCGGCCATCGGTGAGTTCACCGCCAACATCCGCCTCATCGGCTTGGGCGTGACCATCGTGATGACGGGACTCCTGGCGATGGTGACCTGGCTGATCGTCCAGGGTTATGACAACCGCCTGGCCGAGATCAACGAGAATCTCGAGTCGATCGTGGATCGCCGCACCCGGGCCCTGCTCCAGTCGCGCAGCGCCGTCATTCTCGGTCTGGCCAAGCTGGCCGAATCGCGCGATGACGAAACGGGCCGGCACCTCGATCGCATTCGCAGCTATGTGCGCATCCTCGGCGAGCAACTGGCCAAATCGCGCGCCGACGTCGATGAGGACTTCGTTGGCAGCATCGTCGAGACTTCCTCCCTGCATGACATCGGCAAGGTGGGTATTCCCGATGATGTGCTGCTCAAGCCCGGCCGGCTCACCGATGAGCAGCGGGCCGTCATTCAGAAGCACCCGCTCATCGGCGGCGACACGCTGCTGGCCGTCAAGCAGCAGTGGGGCGATGACACGTTCCTCGTCACCGCCTGCGAGATCGCCTTCGCCCATCACGAGCGGTGGGATGGCAAGGGTTATCCGTTCGGCCTGGCCGGGGAGATGATTCCTCTGTCGGGGCGCATCGTGGCCCTGGCCGATGTGTATGACGCCCTGACGACGAAGCGCGTCTACAAGCCGGCGATGTCGCACGAGGAGGCGAGGCAGATCATCATCGAAGGCTTGGGCACGCACTTCGACCCGAAGGTGGTCGAGGCCTTCCTCGCCGCGGAAGAGCAGTTCCGCGCCGTCCGCCGCGAGTTGGGCGAGGAAGCAGCGACGTAGCGACGGGGGCATTCATGGCTGCGGATGGACATTCGCGCCTACGTTGGCCCACATCATACGCTCCATTCGCTGCTTCACCACGCCTCCAGCTCTTCGCCGATGAGTTGCCGGAAGGCGCGCAGGATCTCCAGGCGCTGCTCGAGGAGATCGAACTTCATCTGGCCCCCGGAAATCAGCGCGACATGACCCGGGTTGATCTGCCACGTGATGCCGGGGTGGGCGAGGATGAACTGCTGCATGTCCGGATGAAGCAGCAGCAAGGCGAAATCCTCATCGGCGGCCTTCACCTTTATCGCCGCGTTGAACGCTTCCTCCTCCAGCATCAGGCCGCGGCGGACGCCGGCGCGATAGAGCAGCCGTCCAATCGCGTTGCGCGGCGCGACCTTGACCGGCGGCCAGGACGGGGCCTCGGCGATGCAGATCGTGTGGTAAATCGGTATGGTCGCCTGGCCGGTGGTGATCATGTAGAAGTGCTGGAAGGCGGTGACGGGCCGGCCGTCGAGTGAGCCGGTGAAGACGTGCTGCACGCTGCCGGATCGCGGGATGCCGGGCAGGGGGCCGAAGGCGCGATGGAACGCCTTCTCCGCCTTCTTTTCGTAACTGAGCCCGAGGCGCGCGGCGACCTGCTCCGGCTTCTCAGCGCGCTTCGGCTGATTCCGTCGCGCGGCGCGGATGATCAGGATCATCACCACGACGACGATCGCCAGGCCCGCGGCGAGGGCGGCGATGATCGCCTGCCGCGGCCCGAAGCCCCCGGCGCCCCAGCCGCCCCCGCCCTGCGCGAACAGGGCGACGCCCACCGCGAAGGCGATGCCGAGGATGAGCGCGATCAGGATGGTCCGCCGGCGCTGCTGCTGGTCCACGTATAGATCCTACCTTCGGTTTGCGGGCCCGACGCGTCCGATTGCCCGCCGCCCGGGCCATGTCGCGCCGGATTGGGTGAAGCCCGCATGGGAGATGGCCGATGGGATCGATCGGGAGCGCGCCTCGCCCGCCCCGTCCCGCCAGATGCGGCGTGCGCGGCGCGCCCGCAGCGGGCTGTGTTCTCCCTTCAGCGTGTCGGAACCGGGACAGAGTAGGCCATGAGCAGGTTCATCAATACGGTTGTCCGGCCCGTTGTGCGAACGTTCGGCGTCGAGGTCGTGCGGTATCGCCCGGACGATGCGCAGGGGTCAGACTACCCGCCTGACTTCAGCGCATCGAGCAGGAGAATATGTGATGCCGTCAGACCCTGCACGATTACGAGCCCGGAGCGGGTGAACGCGCTGGTCGAGGCCGTGCGATACATCGTGGCCAACCGGATCGAGGGCGCGATCGTCGAGTGCGGCGTGTGGAAGGGCGGATCCGCGATGGCGGCGGCGCTCATGCTCAATGAGCTGGGTGATCGTTCGCGGAGCATCTACCTCTACGACACGTTTGCCGGCATGACGGCACCCAGCGATGTCGATGTCTCCTGCGGCGGGATGAAAGCGTCCGTCCAGTTCGCGCAACGGAAGATCGCCGAGGATGCGTCCGACTGGTGCCGATCCTCCCTGGAGGAGGTTCGGGGCAACGTCTTCAGCACCGGCTATCCGCGCGAGAAGTTCCATTTCATAGAAGGCAAGGTCGAGGACACGATCCCGGCGCACATTCCGGGGAACATCGCGCTGCTCAGGCTGGACACGGACTGGTACGAGTCGACGAAGCACGAGCTGGTTCATCTGTTCCCGCGCCTGACTTCCGGGGGCGTGCTGATCATCGATGACTACGGCCACTGGGAAGGGGCGAGGAAAGCGGTGGATGAGTACATCGCCGAGCACGTGCCGGGCATCTTCCTCAGCCGCATCGATTACACCGGCCGCATTGCCATCAACCCCTCCTGAAAAAGGGGTCGGGAGTCATTTCCGGCGAGATAGCCGTGTTCGTTGTTGCGAAGGCGCGGGAGCGGGGGAGTCATCGGAGCCCGTGTCCAGCACGGATGCCATCACGATCGCCGCCGGATTGCCGGCGTCCAATCCCGCATTCCCATTCGCTCCCGTGCGGGGGCTTTCTGCCAGGGACAATCACCTTCGGACAGGACGCGATCTCATTCCGCCTGCGCCATGATGGCCTTGGCCATCGCGCCGGCCGGATCCAGCGGAACGAGCAGATCGTAATCGTCATCAGGTCCCAGGGCCGGATTCGCCAGCGCCGCCAGCACCCACTCGTACACGTAGACCGGCCCTTGTCGGCTTTGTCCCGCAGCCACCAGCGACAGCGCACACCGCAGCTCTTCGACATCCCGCACGAAGATCGAGCTCTTCAGGTGCATCGCCGTCGACCGGTACATGTTGCTCTGGGGAAACAGCACGGCCGCCTGCGTATGCGACTGACCGCCGAGCCTGGCAATGAACAGGCCCTTCGGCGCATAGCCCGCGAGATCGGTGCCATACCGCGCATCGGCCGCAGCCTTCTCAGGCACGTCGGGGCCGTAGTCAACAAGAAGATGCAACCTGTCCGCCAGCCAGTCGTGAACATCAACGGAGATGACCGGGGCATCCGCGACCGCATCTCTGAGAAGCAACTGCAAATCGTGCATCGACGAGTAGAAAAGGCCGTACTTGAAGACCCAATCGGCATCCACCGGCTCGGAACATACGGGTATCAGCAGGCCGATGCAGTGGTCGGCCGGGTCGGGGCGTTCCGATTCCTCATCTTCGATCACGAACCGTGTCAGCAGCCAGCATTC
>Ga0272441_10009454_pt1 | contig 15054 bp, 14 predicted proteins | sample SSMProp6N_FD_193582 | JGI IMG/M metagenome (GOLD analysis project Ga0272441, IMG submission 193582) | Marine sediment archaeal communities from Little Sippewissett salt marsh, Falmouth, MA, United States - SSM-Prop-6N | ecosystem: Environmental > Aquatic > Marine > Wetlands > Sediment ... | reverse complement strand
GAATGATCCTAAAGGCCTGGTAGAGGCCTTGGGTGAGGGGATTTACCCCAATACGAGTTCGATTTATAAGGATCCGAATTACCGCAAGGTTAAAGCCGAAGGACGGCTTGAAGGAAGCCACTGGGATTTTGTCCATACGGATGATTTGCAGGCCGCTTTTTATAAATGGGTTTTGGCCCCGGAACCATGGGGAGTCCGGTTGTTTTATATCGGGATTATTTTCGAGAAAGCGGGTATGCCGTATGAGGCCTTGAAGGCCTATCATGCGATCGTTGTCCATTTCCCGCAGGTCGTTGCTTGGACAAATTGGAATACGCCATGGTATCCGGCCCAGGCCGCAATTGGAAAAATCAAACATATTATCCGTTCTCATCCGGAGATGGACCTTCAGGTGCGGTGGATGCGTATTCAGATCACGAATGGATATGATAATGACATCGGTAATGATACTGTAGTCACATATCCGGGGGTGATTTGCAAAAAGACGTTTTGGGATGATTTGAAGGAAAAATTTTCTTTTTTGCATAAAGAGATGGATTTGGGCGATCCGGTCAAGATTGTCGGGCAGGGGAAGGTTCAACTCAGACAATATGCCAATGGACATTGGCAGATGTTTGTTGATGGAGAGCCATATGTGATTCATGGGATGACCTATACTCCCACAAAGGTTGGTCAGAGTCCGGATAAAGGGACATTGGTGTCCTGGATGTATGAGGATTCCAACCATAACGGTCTGGCGGATGGACCGTATGATGTGTGGGTGGATAAAAATTGGAACAACCAGCAGGACTCGGATGAACCGGTCGTTGGTGATTTTCAGCTTATGAAGGAGATGGGCGTCAATACCATCAGGGAATATCATCAGCCTTTTTATCCGAATAAGGAATTGTTGCGCAGGATGTACCAGGAGCACGGTATCCGGGTTATCCTGGGGGATTTTCTCGGAAAATATACATTCGGTTCCGGCGCATCATGGTTTGAGGGAACGGATTATGAAAATCCCGAGCATCAAAAGAATATGATGGATTCCGTCCGCCGGATGGTAGAGGAGTTTAAGGATGAGCCCTATATCCTTTTATGGTTGCTGGGGAACGAAAATAATTATGGTGTCGCCTCGAATGCAGATCAAAAGCCCAAGGCCTATTTTCAATTTGCCAATGAAGTCGCGAAAATGATCAAGTCAATTGATCCGGACCATCCGGTGGCGTTATGCAACGGTGATACGTTATATCTCGATCTCTTCGGCCAGTACGCGCCGGATATTGATATTTATGCAGCCAATGTCTATCGGGGGGATTATGGCTTTGGCGCTTTTTGGGAACAGGTGCGCGACGCCGCTGGGAAGCCGGCTTTTATCACCGAGTATGGCAGTCCGGCGTATGCAAAGCATTTGAGTCTGAAAGACGCAGAGCATCTACAGGCCCTGTATCACCGCGGCAACTGGCTGGACATTGAAGCGAATATAGCGGGTCGGCCGGATAGTCCGGGTAATTCTCTGGGAGGCGTTGCCTTCCAATGGCTGGATGAATGGTGGAAGAACTACGAACCTTTTTATCATGACAAAAAATCTGACGCAATCGGCCCGTTTCCTGGCGGTTATTATTTTGAAGAATGGTTTGGCCTTATAGGTCAGGGAAACGGCAGGCACAGTCCTTTTTTGCGGCAGTTAAGAGAGGCCTATTTTGCCTATAAAGAGATGTGGAATTGAGCGGGAGAGTAACACGTTTTAATATAAAATTTACATAAATACTTAGTATTACTAAGGTTATATTTAACTATCGAAATACTTGAAAATGAAGTAATATAAATGGTATACTTGGAGAAATCATTTTAGCAAAAGGGAAGCATTTTTTTAAAAATTTAAACGGAGGAGGGAGCTGTAATGAAGAAGGTGTTAATTGGAGTTTTAACTCTCATGGTCGGGGTGGGTTTGATATGCTCCGCAGCCCATGCGTACAATTTTGGTGATTATCGTTCATCGACATTGATTACCAGGGCATGGCAGGCTTTAAACGGAAAAGACCTTGAAGCCGTATTGGCGTATACGAATAAATGTGTTGAACTTTATGCCAATAACGCGAAAAAAATGCAGGAAAGCCTGGATGATTATCCAACAGGAACGAATGATGAGATTTTTGCCTACTGGGCGTTGAATGATGTTGCTACAGGATATTATATTCAGGGAGAGGCCTACCGTAATGCGGGCATGGAAGGAGAGGCCAGGGCCGCCTATAATCAAGTGATCACTGAATATAAGTACGGTCAATGTTGGGATGTTGGCGGCTGGTTTTGGAAACCGGCAGAGGCAGCGGCAGAAAAGATGTCCATGATGGAGACAGGGTCAAGGATTGATTATGGGGATTATTCATCGTCAACGATTACGGCGAAGGCCTGGAATGCCCTTTTAGAGAATGATCTGGACGCGGTGAAAGCTTATGTGGCAAAGGACCTGGAGCTTTATGAAGTCAAGGCCCGTGAAATGCAGGAGTCTTTGACGGAATATCCGTGGGAATCAAATGAGCAGATTTTTGAATATTGGGCGTTGAATGATATCGGAACGTCTTTTTTTATTCTCGGGGAGGCGTATCGCAAGGCCGGTGAGGTTGAAAAGGCAAAAGAGGCCTATCAGCGCCTGATCGATGATTTTTATTATGCGCAGTGCTGGGATAATGGCGGCTGGTTTTGGAAACCGGCAGAGGCGGCGCAGGCAAAGTTGGCAGAATTAGAATAGGGATGTATAACACGGGATCTAACAGGGACAGGGCTTAAGTGACCTGTCCCTATTTAGTAAAGTTATTAGTCATCAGGGGGAGAGTATTGTATGAGAAAAGGGATATGTCTTTTTGTGTTTTTATCGGTCGTATGTTTTGGCTGCAGTCAAGAACCTTCCAACATGTATTCGGAACAACAGCAGGAAGAAAGTGTTATACAGTTTGATCCGTTTATTGTTTATCAAGACAAAGGAACACGGGGAAACCATTTTATCCCTTCAGGTTTTATGCCTAATGGAAACTGCTTGGAATTTAATGATATGTGGCAGAAGGATTGTTATGAGGGCAAGACCTGTATTAGGATAGTCTATGATGTTGAATGCTCCAGGGAGGATCAACAGTGGGCCGGAATATTTTGGCTGAATCCAGCCAATAATTGGGGGTCGAAGAAGGGCGGGTTCAATCTGGAGGGTGCTGAGAAGCTGGTGTTTTGGGCCAAAGGCGAAAAGGGCGGAGAACGCATTGAGGAGTTTAATATAGGCGGGATAGCCGGAAATTATCCGGATTCCGATTCGGCGATGATCGGCCCTGTTGTCTTGACAGATGATTGGCGCGAATACACCATTGATATCAGAGGCAAGGATTTGTCATATATCAGCGGCGGGTTTTCCTGGACAACCAATGCCAAGGTCAATTCTGATGGTCCGTGTGTTTTTTATTTGGATCAGATCCGGTATGAGTAATTTTGGTCACAGAGTCACAGAGTCACAAGGTCACACGATTGTTTTTATGTGACTCTGCGACCTTGTGACTCTATAGCTCTCTTTTCCCAACTTATTGCCCCCCATAAATTTATTGCTTTTTTTCTTGAGTTCAAATTAAACCTTTGTTATAGTCATAGTAACACTTATTATTTTATAAAAGTAAAAGAACACGCGTTTCTTTTATCGACGAGAGTTCTTTGGGGACGCTCTTATAAAATTTAAAAGGAGATGTGTCCATATGTCTAAAGTTGCTAAACAGTGTATTCTCTTGCTTGTTGTTTTAGTTATAGCGCTTGCAATTTATGCGGGATTTGTTTCTATGCAGAAACAACAGGTTGAGCAGGTTAGGGGAACTTTAGAAAAAGAGATTGAAGATTACCGTGCGCGTGAAAAGGCCCAGCTTGCTGAGGCCAAGAAGATCAAGGATCAGATCGATGCTATGGAAGCAGAGAAGGCAAAACTTGAAGAAGAATTGAAGAAGTTTTCAGATATTGATGTGGATGGACTGAATGATCAAATCGCGCAGTTGACACAAGAACGTGATGAGTTGCAAAAGAGAGCGGAGGCCTTAGCGCAAGACCGGGAGGCCTTGGTTATGAAGCTGGATAAGAAGCCCGAGCCGCAGGTTGTCTATAAGTATGTTGATGCGCAGGGCAATGAGGTCGATCCTGCAAAGCTGGCGGAGGAGGCCCCTGCACAGAGCGGCCTGTCTGTGGATGTCGGCGGCGGCCTGACCGAAAGCGATGAGATCTATTGGGCGCAGGTCCTGAAAGAGAAGAAGGTTCTGGAACTTGAAGTGGAGAAATTACGCAGCGATCTTTCTCGGGCCTCTGTTCAAGTGACTGAATTGAAGAAGAAGAATTCTGATATGCAGCTGGAGCTGGCCAAGGTCATGAACGAAAAAGAGGAGATTGAACGTCAGATCAAATACGGGAAAGATTTATCTGACAGTTTGTCTTTGGAGTTGGCCCGTGCGCAGAATGATAAGAAGTTCCTGAATGACCGGCTGCTTAAAATCAATGAAGACAATTTGGGTTTACAGGATCAGATTAAAGAGCTGACCTCGACAAAGATCGCCTTGGAAAAGAGCATCGTCCGCCTGCAGGATGAGAAGAAAGATACGGAAAAGAAGTTGATGGAGACTGAGAACGTCATCCAGGGGCGCATTGATGAGATCTGGGAGATTAAGAAAAGCCTTGATGACAGCTTCGGACCCGATGCAAAGAATACGAGCGAGGTAGAGCTTCCGCCCATCGTTGTCTCTTCGCAAAACATGGAGGGGGATCAGGACCCTAATGCGATAGATGTCCCCGGGATTAACGGAAGTGTCGTGTCAGTCAACTCCGATAATAATTTCGTGATTATTGATATCGGCCAGGACAAGGGCATTCGTTTGGGCGACAACCTGAATGTTTATCGGGGGGTTGAATATGTCGCCGGGCTTGAAGTGATCCAGGTCCGAAAAGATATTGCCGCAGCTGATATTATTAGCAAGGTCACCGACATCAAGATCGGAGATGTTGTCCGATAAGACATCTCTCTTTTAGCAAGAATCGTGCCTAACAAAAAAAGAAAAGTCAGCATCAATGATGTCGCCAAACTCGCCGGGGTTTCCATTACGACGGTTTCTCGTGTCATTAATAAGGTTCCGACGGTAACTTCCGCAAATCAGTCAAGGGTTGAAAAGGCTATTGCTGAACTGAATTATGAGCCGGATGCTAATGCGCAACGTCTGGCCAGAGGCATAAGCAATGCTGTAGGTTTTGTGATCCCCGGATATCCGGGGATTTTTTATTCGTACTATGCCATCGAATTGATCCGCGGGGTTGGTCACGCCTGCGAGGAGCTGCATCTCGACCTCATTTTTCATATTACAAACGGATATAACGACCTGAATACCAGCAGTGTCGGCGGGATCATTTTCGCTGATATTATTGAAAATCGAAGACAGATTGAAGCGGCTCTTAAGGTCGGCATTCCCTGCATGGTCATTAACAACCTTGTGGATGACATGGATGTCAACTATATCGGGATTGATAATTACCGCGGGGGAGAAATCGCGGCTGATTATCTGGTGAGCTTGGGCCATCACCGTTTGGCGACGATCAGCGGGAGCCTGCAGACCCAGTCCGGGATGCAGCGTCTGCAGGGATTTAGGGATTATCTTAAGAAACATGATGTGGAATTGACCCCGGACTATATTTGTGAAGGGGACTATTCCCGGCGAAGCGCCCGGGACGGCATGGAAAAGCTATTATCCCTGGAACATAAAGGGCCGCCGACCGCGTTGTTTATCGCATCGGACGATATGGCGTTAGAGGTTATCGCCGTTTTAACCGAACGCGGCCTGAAGGTTCCGGAAGATATTTCCGTCATTGGGTTTGATGACAATCCATCTGCCCTTTATGGACCTGTTGCATTGACGACGATCCGTCAGCCGCTTTTTCAAATGGCGGCCAATGCTGTGAAGCGTTTAAGCGGGATTATGCAGGAGAAGGAAGACGGTTTGGTGCAAGAGATTCTTGAACCTGAACTGGTGATTAGGGATTCCTGCGCGGCTTTGTAAATCCTGAATAAGACAACCCGCCCTTTATTGACAAAATTTCACTTTGCCGTTACATTATATCCTGCATGAGAGCGCTGGAAATAGTGTTGGGGAGTCTGCTATGGAGAAACTTATATCATTGACCATGTATCTGTTGTGGATCATAACGCTAATTATGATTTTGGCTGCGACATTTACGAATTTTCAAAATGAAGATTTAAATATCATAGCCATTCTCCTGTTGATATTTTCCAGTCTCAATTCTTTTTTCATTCTTTCCAGGAAACGGTAGTTCGAATAGAAACAAAGAACATAATACAAACACTAAACAGCGTGTTGTTTTTTAACGCAAAGTTTTAAGGAGAAGGTGTCAGTGGCGAGGAATCAATTTGGGGTCATTGTGATCGGCGGCGGTCATGCCGGCATTGAGGCGGCATTGGTGGCAGCGCGCATGGGCTGTGAGACGGCCATGGTGAATTTAAAAAAGGAAACGATCGGCCTGATGAGCTGTAATCCGGCTATCGGCGGCATCGGCAAGGGCCAGTTGGTTAAGGAGATTGACGCGCTGGGTGGAGAGATGGGGCTGGCCGCGGACCGGACAGGGATACAATTCAGGCAACTGAACGCTTCCAAAGGACAGGCCGTCCGTTCTTCCCGATGTCAATCGGATCGCAGGCGTTATCAGCATTATATGCAGCAGGTTGTGTGTTCTCAGCCGCGGCTAACGCTTATCGAGGATATGGCGTCTGAGATTCTGGTGAAAGCCGGCAGGGTCTATGGTTTGAAAACGCAGGGAGGATTGGCGATAGAGGCGCCAACGGTTATTGTGGCAGCGGGTACTTTTTTAAAGGGACGTATGCATATTGGGAAAAAGATCATTGCCGGCGGCCGCGTTGATGAACCGGCCTCGGTCCGCCTGACGGATAATCTCGCAGACCTTGGATTTGAGGTCGTATATTTTAAGACCGGAACGCCGCCGCGCATTGACGGGGATTCGATCAATTTTTCTAAAATGCATATCCAGCATTCCGATCCGAAACCGGTCCCGTTCTCATTCCGCACGTCTTTTATTCCGGCGGAACAGAAACTCCTTCCGTGTTTTATTACGAATACCACAGAAAAGACGCATGATATTATCCGGAAGAATTTCCATCTTTCGCCGATGTATTCCGGACAGATTGATGCCACCGGGGTAAGATATTGTCCGTCCATTGAAGATAAACTCAAAAAATTTCCGGACAAAAACAGTCATCAGGTTTTTCTGGAGCCGGAGGGGTTGGATAATAATCTGTATTATCCCAATGGGATTTCGACCGGCCTGCCGGAAAAGGTCCAGATGGACATGATGCGCTCTATCCCCGGGCTGGAGGATGCGGTTATGGTTCGTCCCGGATATTCGATCGAACACGGCGCGCTCCCACCGATACAGATATACCCTTTTTTGGAAGCCAAAACGGTCGAGGGATTATTTTTCGCCGGACAGGTGAACGGAACGACCGGCTATGAGGAGGCGGCGGCCCAGGGCATAGTGGCTGGTATTAATGCAGTATTGAAGATCCAAAATCAGGAGCCGTTTGTTCTTGGACGTCATGAATCTTATATTGGTGTATTGATTGATGATCTGACCACCAAAGGCACGGAGGAACCGTACCGGATGTTTACGTCCCGTGTGGAGCACCGCCTGGTTGTGCGCGAGGATAATGCGGATAAACGGATGTCGCGATATGCCTTTGATTTCGGTTTGATATCAGAAGAAGACCATGCGCGGATTACAGAGAAATACCAGCGGATTGAGCAGGAGATTCAGCGGCTGAATGACATAAAGCTCTATCCCGGTTCGGCGTTGGGGCGTCGTATGAGCGAACTGCTTAAGAAGCAGGGCAGCACACGTCTGACCCAGCCGGTTTCTTTGGCAGAGACCCTGAAGCGTCCGCAGATGAGTTATGATCTTTTGGATGGATTCGGAACGGCATTTATGCCGGACGAACAGAAAGAGATTGAACAGGTGGAGTATGAGATCAAATATGAAGGGTTTATTCAGCGTCAGCTCAAAGATATTGACCGCTTGAAGCATGTAGAGAATATCAAAATTCCGGCGGGTTTGGATTTTACGGCAATTCCCGGAATCTCCATTGAAATCCAACAGAAGTTCAAACGGTTTTCCCCCCGAACATTGGGACAGGCCCATCGCATCTCGGGCGTCACGCCGGCCGCGATTTCCATTCTGATGGTCTATTTAAAAAAGCTCTCCCTGGAACGCAGGACCGCACAGTAATAAAGTCTATACATTTCAAAAAGGATTATATACAATAAATGACGATGTCTGAATAAATCATTAAAGGGGGAATGTTATGAAACCGGCGAGGGATATTTTGGCGTTGATCGGCCGGACACCGATGGTTCGTTTGAACACGATCGCCGAAGGGGCAGGGGCGAATGTCTTTGTGAAACTCGAGAGCGCTAATCCCGGCGGTTCGGTCAAAGACCGCATCGCGCTGCGGATGATCGAGGATGCGGAAAAGAGCGGGAAGATTTCTCCTGCGAAGACGATTGTGATTGAACCGACATCCGGAAATACAGGAATCGGCCTGGCCATCGTTTGCGCGGTCAAGGGGTATTCCTTGACGATTGTTATGCCGGAGACCATGAGCATGGAGCGCCGGGCCTTGTTGAAGGGCCTGGGCGCGAAATTGATTTTGACGCCGGGGGAACACGGGATGACAGGCGCGGTGGATAAGGCCAAAGAGATTATGCAGTCCGGTCAACAGTATTTTATGCCGCAGCAGTTTGAGAATCCGTTGAATCCCAGGGCGCATCGTGAAACCACCGCGGTTGAGATCTGGGAAGATCTTAACGGCAAGGTGGATGCGATCGTATCCGGCGTGGGGACCGGCGGGACGATCACCGGTATCAGTGAATTTTTGAAGGAAAAGAATCCTGCCTTGAAGGTGGTCGCCGTTGAACCGGCCGATTCTCCGGTTTTGTCCGGCGGACAGCCCGGGCCCCATAAGATCCAGGGGATCGGCGCCGGGTTTATTCCCAAGAACTGCCGCACGGATCTGATCGATGAGATTATATGCGTCGGGAATCATCAGGCCATGGATTATGCGCGTCGTCTTCTGGCTAAAGAAGGGATCCTGGCCGGCATATCCTCCGGGGCCAATGTCTTTGCCGCGTTAAGTCTGGCGCACCGTCCGGCGTATCAGGGGAAGAACATTGTGACCTTTATCTGCTCGACAGGGGAACGGTATTTGAGTACTGAACTCTTTGAGCCGTTTTTGAAAGAATAATTTTTAAAAATGACGCTGACAGGCACGCAAAAATTTTTCATTTTTTTTCTGCTGATGACCATGTTTGTTGTTGTGGGCCAGCGTCTTGATTTTGATCCTCAGCAGTCCCAGCAATTTCTGGCGACACATTCTCCGGTATTATCTAGTTTGATTTTTATTTTCCTGTATGTGGTTGGGACGTTTTTTATCTGGTTCGGTCCGAAAGATGTCCTGCGCGTTGCTTCTGCGGTCGTGTTTGGGGCCTTGTGGAGCTCTCTTCTGGTTTATGTCGGGGAGATGCTGAATATGGTGACGATGTTCTGGTTCAGCCGCAAAATGGGCCGCGCTTTTATCGAACAGCGGTTTCAGGGGAAAATGAAAAATTTGGATGAGACGGTTTCCAATAGCAGCACGGCAGCGATTTTTTTTATGAGGTTTTATCCGTATGTGCCTTTTCGGTTCCTGGATCTCGGATACGGGCTGACAAAGATCTCTTTTCGGAGATACGCACTTGTTTCTCTCATCGCCGCTCCGATCCGTGTTTATGTCATTCAGTATTTTCTTTCCCTGGGGCTGGGGACCGCATTGAATCCCGTCCAACTGCAAAACTATCTGGCTGACCGTCCGGAATTGATGTTCTGGAACAGTCTGTATTTCCTTTCATCTTTAGTGTATCTGGCTATTCTGATATTCCGCAGGAAGAAAAAATCTTCTGAGGATAATTAATCGTTTAAGACAATCTTGAGGACGGTTTCGGCCATGATGGCAGCGCATGCCGTGACGCGGGGGGCCATTGGCGGGTTTGTATCGCTGGCCTCGGTCTGTTTGTCACCGATGATAAAGACATTTCTGCGTTTCTGTACAGAAAGGGGCGGGCCGCTGATGCCGGCCATGCCGTTTCCAGAAACGATGTAGGGGACTTTATCACTGTAATGGTCGATGAAGGCGGCCTTTGTTTCGGCCGTATCAAAGGCCTCGACCAGGATGTCGCAGGACAGAAACGGGTCGGCATCAAGCCCGGGCTGCCAGGTTGTACGATAGCATTCGCAAAGCACGTCAGGGTTGATGGACCGCAGGCGTGCAGCCAGGGCATCAATTTTGTTTTTTTCGATATCATCCAGAAAAAAGGCCTGGCGGTTCAGATTGGAGGGTTCGACAGTATCGGAATCTATCAGGATGAATTTGCAAAATCCGCAGCGGGCCAGCAGGACAGCGGTGTTTGATCCCAGACCGCCGGCACCTCCGATACCAATTTGTTTGGATTGGATTCGGGCGACCTGTTCTGTCGAGAGGTAGGTGGAGAGGCCTTTTTCAAAGATGTTCATGGAGCGGTCTCTTTTCCCTGCCAGATGATTTCGATGTTGCATGAAGAGATTTCGGGCGAGTAACGGGTTTCAGCGGAGAAACGTCCGAAGCGGTCATCGCGTTCGAGAATAATCGGAAAAACTTTTGCCTGCAGCGTTTCGAGCTCCGCACCATCTTTATCGAGCAGTGAAATCACAATCATTGCATTGTGGAGTTCTCTTTTCAGCATGTTCTCTATGTTGCCTGAAATCACAAGTGAGGAGTTTTTGATTTCTGCTTTAAGGTTTCGTAGGCGGGCCTGGGTATAAAGCGGGTATTCTGTTTTGAAACGTATTTCGTGTGATGAAGAGGAGCCCTTCAGGGAGAAAGTGTGTGTTTGTTTTTTTACCTCGGTCTGCGCAAGAGAGGCGGCAGGAGAGAGAAGGAATAAAAACAATATAATCCAGAGGCCGGCTTTCATCCCAGGGCCCTTTCGGAATTCAGAATATTGGAAATCTTTTTTGATATTTTAACAAGCGCGTAGCCGGTTACAAAGATGTAGATGCCGGACTGGATATGCATAAAATCCTTGTCCAGGAAGTTTAATAAGGTTACGGTCATGCCGATAAACACGGAAAAGAGACCGCATAAATGGCAAAACCATGAGAGGGATTCCAGCGCGTTCGCATTGTGGCGGTGCATGGATGAACTCCTTTATTCGTATGGACCGGATACGATTTGTTCATACCTATTATATCCGTCAGCAGTTTTTTAAAAAAGCAAAATTATGTATTATCAATTCTTCGCCAGTCCGTCAGGACCGGATCGAAGTTTTTATGTTTGAGGGTCTTCATGATATCTTCAAAAGAACGCTGATCAGCGATATCAAACTGCGGTTCCTGTTCCTGCGGGGTCTCCAGGGAATACCCGCCGACCGCCGTGTTTGATGCCGCGGAGATTCGTGTCACGCCCAACTCGATGGCATGATTTCTGAATCCGGCATCTTCCCGTGTTGAGAGGTTGATCCCGATGCGCGGGAAGGCGATCCTGGCCAGGCAGATGATTTTGGTGAAGGTGATGTCGTCAACCGTACAGAGCGCGAAATCCCGTCCTTTAATTTTGCGCAGCCGGGGAAATGATAGGCTGTATTCCACGCCTGGATAACGTTTTTCCATGCTGCGCAGATGTTCGAACAGAGCGAAGATATCTTCAGCAGGATCCGACAGCCCCAGCAGAATACCCATAGAAATACGGCGCATGCCGGCCTTTGCCGCACGTTCAGGCGTGTGATAGCGGAAGTCGTAGTCCTGTTTTTTTCCGGCCAGATGGACTTCCCTGTAACGCCGGCGGTTATACGTCTCCTGGTATACGGTGACGCTGTCGGCCCCGGTGCAGAATAGTTCCCGGTATTCGTTTTCTTCCACCGGATAGATTTCCAGACCGATATGCGGAAAGAAGTCTTTGCAAATCTGGACGGCCTCTATGATATAAGATAGAGGGGCGGACTCGTAGGACTCCCCTGTCAATAGAAGAATATCTTCGATGCCCATATCCGCGATAATCTTGGCCTCCTGCCGGATCTCCTGGGCCGAAAGTTTTTTGCGGGCGATCGTGTGGTGACTGTTGAAACCGCAGTAGGTGCAGTGAGATGAGCAGTAGTTGGAGATATATAATGGTGTATATAAGGCAATCGTGCGTCCGAAATACTGGCGTGTCAGGTGTGCGGCCTGCCGGGCCAGATGTTCGGTCTTTTGCGGATCCTCGGTGTTGAGGGCATTTTTGATATCTTGCAGGGTAAACATAATTAAAATTCGAATCTCGAATATCGAAATCCGAAGAAAATCCAAATTTCGAAACCACTAAAGATTTTTTATATTTCTATATTCGATATTCGGGTTTCCTTCGGATTTCGGATTTTGGATTTTCATACAAAAAGCCAGTCAGCGGTGAAGATGCATCTGCGTCTGCTTTTTCCGCCGGGAGACCACTTAAGAAGGCGGTGCGTCCGGCCGCGATCGCCTGCGCAAAGGCCCGAGCCATGTTCGCTGGATGTTTAGCGGTGGCGACAGCGGTATTTATCAAAACAGCATCAGCGCCCATTTCCATCACCGCGGCGGCCTGTGACGGCGCGCCGAGTCCAGCGTCCACGATAATCGGGATGTCGATCTCATGGATCAGAATTTCGATAAATTCTTTGGTTTTGAGTCCGCGGTTGGAACCGATGGGAGAGGCCAGAGGCATGACCGTAGCTGCTCCGGCAGCCGCAAGTTCACGGGCAAAGTACAGATCCGGATACATATAGGGAAGAACGGTAAATCCTTCTTTTACCAAAGCCTCTGTGGCCTTAACGGTTTCAGCGTTATCCGGGAGAAGGTATTTGGAGTCGTTGATGACTTCGACCTTGATCCAGTGGCTGTAACCCGATTCTCTGGCCAATCGTGCGATGCGTACGGCCTCTTTGGCGTTGCGCGCACCGGAGGTATTGGTCAGCAGAGTGATATTGTCCGGGATGTGTTCCAGGATATTTTCCTCATGGCGTTCCAGGTCAATGCGCCGCAGGGCAACGGTTATGATCTCGGAACCCGAAGCCGTAACGGCCTCATGGAGCGCCTGTTTATTGGGGAATTTGCCTGTTCCCAGCAGAAACCGGCTTGTAAAGTTTTTTCCGGCTATGATTAAATTATCGGATTGAGAATTATTCATAATTGTTAATCGCTGATGGCTGATGAAACATTTTTAAATGAACTATGAGCCATGAGCTACCGGCGGGTTTTTAATTTATCCTCCTCCTACAAAAGTAATCAGTTCAATCTGATCGCCGTCTTTCAGGGCATGGGTATCCCAGTCATGACGCTTGATGATCCGTTCATTGACTTCGCTGATGACGCGTTGCGGGTTTGGGCATTTTTTCTGAATGAGCGATGAAAGGGTTGTTTCCGCATTGATCGCGATAGTTTTTCCATTAATGATAATATTCATTGGGTATTTTTCATTTGAATTTTGTCATTACAGCAAAGCTGTAGTATGTCATCATATTACGTTTTGCTGAAAAAAGCAACTGCGCTTTTTTGACAAAAGAAAGAATTCGGTGTAAACTACGGCCTGTTTTCTTTATAATGCTTGTATATCAACATCCGTGATATGCTACGAAAGGATGCAGGGTGAAGGCCAGAGAGACAGAGTATGTTGTTTTTGACGTCGAGACAACCGGTTTGATACCGAAGGAGGGCGACCGGATCATTGAGATCGCCGCAGCCCGGGTTCGGGACGCGCGGATTGTGGATCAATTTGAATTTTTGATTAATCCCGGCCGGGAGATCCCGGACCAGGCGCAGAAGATCAATCATATCACTCCGGATATGGTTTTAGACGCCCCTTCTTCTGCCGAAGTTTTGCCGAGGTTTGTAGAGTTTGTTGGCGGGGCCTGCCTGTGCGGACAGAATGTTAAATTCGACCTGGATTTTGTCTGTTATGAATTGGCCCAGGCCGGGCAGAAGATTCGGGAGGAGACCCCTGCCATAGACACCATCAAGATGGCGAAATATTTTATGCCGCATCTGGCCTCATTTCGGCTCGAAAACCTGGCCCAGGCCTTCGGAGTCAGGGTTAATGTCACGCACCGGGCTTTTGCGGATGTGCGGTTGACCGCAGAGGTCTTCCGGCATCTTCTGATCATGGCCGAGGACCAGAAAATGACCCAATTTTCCGATATTTTTCGGGAATTCGGGGTTGTTAAACCGGTCTATAAGGTTAAACAGGATCAGGGGATGCTGTTTTGATGGCTTATCCTCAGAGTCATATTTTTACATTTTATAGATATTTTGGTATAATTTGGAAAATTCATTGGTTCATGGCTGATAGCTCATGGTACCCGTTTTTGCTATGAGCGATGAGCCATCAGCAATTAAAGAATTATTACTATGCCTTATTCAACACACGAAATTGCGAAAATAGAGAAGAAGTGGCAGGATTACTGGAGCAAAAATCAGACATTCTCCGTTGAGATGGATCCATCCAAAGAGAAGTATTACTGCCTTGAGATGTTCCCGTATCCGTCCGGCCGAATCCATATGGGTCATGTGCGGAATTACACGATTGCGGATGTGGTCGCGCGTTTCAGGACCATGCAGGGGTTCAATGTCTTGCATCCGATCGGATACGATGCCTTCGGCCAGCCGGCCGAGAATGCCGCGATCAAAAATGACACTGATCCGTCTTCCTGGACGCACCGCTGTATCGGCCAGATGCATGATGATTTTGTCCGCATGGGATTTTCTTATGACTGGGAACGCGAGATCGCGACCTGTGATGCGGATTATTACAAATGGAACCAGTGGATTTTTCTCAAGATGTTTGAAGCCGGCCTGGCCTATAAAAAGGCCTCGCCGGTCAACTGGTGCCCGAGCTGTGAAACCACTTTGGCCAATGAAGAGGTCATTGACGGAAAATGCTGGCGCTGCAAGTCCGACGTCGATCAAAAG
>Ga0272441_10009453_pt1 | contig 15054 bp, 9 predicted proteins | sample SSMProp6N_FD_193582 | JGI IMG/M metagenome (GOLD analysis project Ga0272441, IMG submission 193582) | Marine sediment archaeal communities from Little Sippewissett salt marsh, Falmouth, MA, United States - SSM-Prop-6N | ecosystem: Environmental > Aquatic > Marine > Wetlands > Sediment ... | reverse complement strand
TCTGATTGGACATCCTAATCCGACGACGGGACCGCTTGCCGGTTTTGGCAGCGCAAGTCCATGGACTGATGACAGGATTGTGAATCTCATCAATGCCAATGGAGGGATATATATTAAAGAGTACGGCAAGAAACTCCCCGTTAAGGTTAAAATCGTTGATACCGAAAGTGATTTGTCGACGGCTGTTAAGGTAACGACGAATTTAATTGTTCAGGACAAGGTTGATTTGATAGTCGTGTCTCACACGCCGGATGTGGTTGTTCCGGTTGCGGCGGTTTGTGAAAAATATAAGGTTCCTTGCATCAGTTCTAATTGTCCTGTTGATCCATGGCTGGATAACGGCCCTTATGAATGGAGTTATCATATATTCTGGACAGTAGATTCTCTATGTGATCTCTATGTCGGCCTTTGGGATGAATATGCCGATCAGACCAATAAAACGGTAGGCTGCTTATGGTCTGACGATCCGGACGCGAGAACATGGAGACCGATTTTTGAAAAAAAACTGACAGAGAGAGGTTATACTTTTGTTGAGTTTTCCGGTTTTCCGTACATGACTCGTGATTTCAGTTCCGCCATCCGTCAGTTTAAGGATAAGCATGTCGATATTTTGGTGGGGACATTGATTTTTCCTGATCTTGCAACCTTTTGGCGTCAGGCTAAGCAAATGGGTTTTTCGCCAAAGATGGCAACGATTGGGAAAGCCCTTCTTTTCCCGTCAGATATTAACAATTTAGGGGGTAATCTTGCCGAAGGATTAGTCACGGAAATCTGGTGGGGTCCGTCTCACCCCTACACCTCTGCGTTGACCTTGGAAACCCCTAAAATGATTTATGATGCATGGGAAAACGAGACCAAGACTCAATGTACCATGGCGCATGGTTTTGTCTATGCGGATTATGAAGTCGCCTTCGATGTATTGAAGCGGGCGCAAAGTCTTGACAAAGAAACAATCCGACAGACCCTCGCGGAAACCGATCTTGATACGGTTGTCGGCCATGTCAAATACAATGAGCAGCATTACAGTCCGAGTCCGCTTGTCGCCGGTCAATGGACCCATGGCCGTAACTGGCCATGGGAATTGAAAATCGTGTACAATAAACAATCTTCTGAAATATTGACGACGGGACAGGTAACATTTCCGATCCCGACAAAATAACCCTTCTCTTTAGCTGGATGAAGATAACAATGAAAAGGTCACTGAAAAACAAAATACTCATAAACATATCAGCCTGTTTCATTACCGTTATGATGATTCTTACCGTTTTGCTTTCCGTTGTCATTAGCCGGCAAAATCGCAAAATCACCCAGTCGCTGCTTCAGAATACGTTTAATATCATTCGTTATACAATCGGTGAGAAGCAGAAAAAGCTGCTTTTGGATTCGGCGCAAATGGCAACGCAGAATGACATGTCAGGTATGGTCGATTATGTCACCACCAATCAGCGGTATTTTAAGTATTCGATCATGAAACCGACATATCTTAAGATTGCCAACTCGCTCTACAATACCGGCATGACTGCAAACATCTATCAGTCTTGCATATACGGTATGAATCGAGAATTGATCGCTTTCAGCATGATCCACGAAAACGGAAGTACTGTCGGTTATCTTTATGGTAAAGATGTTCTTGAAACAGCACAGATTGGAACCGACAAAAAACTGGCGTATGAAGCCTGGACGCAACAGCACTCTTTACCGGTTGAAATTCCCCCGAATTTTATCGGAACCATTTCAGGTGGGAACCAGGCTGTTTTTGAGATTATCGACGGTTCGCTTTGTATTCTTGCCAAAACACCTGTTATTGGAAAAGATTACAATTCCGTTACGGACAAAATGGAGCCAAAGCAGGTGGGGGTTCTGGTAACGATTCAGAAACTGGATAACGATTTCGTCACTGAAATGTCCCAACTCAGCGGCACTCAAATAAATATTTTCGGCACCGACGGTTTAATTGCCGGGACTTATCCGGACTATACTGTATTTGATCTAAATGTGGCCAAAGAGCATCCAGCCGACGAGATGATGTGTCGGGATCTGCATTTCTTAAATGATATCAAAATGTCCCGGGATAGTTTTTATCAGGCGGCTATGCCGATTTACAAAGACTCCAGGTGCATCGCTGCGGTTGTCTCTCTTCATTCAAAACAAGATGCGAATGCGTATACGGCCCGAATCATTAAAATGATGAGCGTGGTATACTTTCTCGGTCTTTTGCTGATAGCACCGATTATCATTCTCATGATTATGCGGGGGGTGATAAAACCGATAGAAAAAATGGCCTTTGTCATTCGTAACATAACACAAACAAAAGATTTTAATCAAACGTTAAATATAGAGAGCCAGGATGAGATAGGCGAATTAGCGAAAACATTTAATCAAATGGTTGGCGATTTAAGCAAAACAACGACTTCGATTGATAATCTTAATAAAGAGGTTGCTGAACGAAAGGAAAAGGAAAAAAAACTCAGAGAGGTCCAGGAAGAACTTATCGATGCTTCACATCGGGCAGGCATGGCTGAAGTCGCTACGGATGTTCTGCATAATGTGGGGAATGTCCTGAACAGTATTAACGTTTCGACAGCACTGATAAATGAGACTCTCGCAAACTCGGAAGTTCCCAATCTGAAAAAAGTAGCCGATATGATCCAGAAGCATCAGCAGGACCTGAATACGTTTTTTACACAAGACCCGAAAGGACGACATGTTCCGTCCTATTTGGTCAAGGCCGGCACACTTCTGGCGAATGAGCAGGAGGATGTTCTGGGTAAAGTCAGTGTTTTGATTGAAGATGTTAGTCACATAAAAAATATCATCAAGATGCAGCAGGAGTATGCCAAAGTTTCAGGCGTGGAGATTTGTACAACGATTGATCAGGTGATAGAAGACGCAATCCGCATTAACCAGGCGGGTTTAAAACGCCATGAGGTGCAGATTGTACGTGATTATGAGGATATGGGTGAAGTGAGTATTGACAGACAACGGGTGGTTCAAATCCTGGTCAATCTGATCGGCAATGCGAAATATGCGCTTGGACAGAACGAGGCCTCAAACAGAACACTCACAATTCGATCCTATCGACAGGACGAAAAATTTCTGCGAATTGAAGTACTGGATAACGGGGTTGGTATATCCAAAGAAAATTTGAACAAAATATTCCGTCATGGTTTTACGACAAAAGAAAACGGTCATGGTTTTGGTTTACACAGCGGTGCGCTGACCGCAAAAGAAATGCATGGAACGCTGTCCGTTTATAGCGAGGGGTTGGGACACGGAGCCGTGTTTACACTTGAATTGCCATTCAAACCAGCCGGAGTGGGGGCATTGCAATGCGGACTGTAGATATGACAAATAAGCATATTCTTATCATTGATGACAATGAGGATATCCACAGGGACTTCCGCGCAATCCTGAAAGGAGAAACAGAAAGCCGTGTCGACCTTGACGTAGAGAAAAGTGCCCTTTTCGGAACAACAACTCAACCCTTATATAAATTAAAGAACTTTGAGGTTGATTCAGCATTCCAGGGCGAAGAGGGTTTGGAGAAAATTCGACAGGCCTTGCGGGAAGACCGACCTTATGCAATGGCTTTCGTTGACATTCGAATGCCTCCGGGTTGGGATGGCCTGGAAACGATTCGGAGGGTTTGGCGGGAATATCCGGAACTTCAGGTTGTTATCTGTACGGCCTATTCGGATTATTCATGGCATCATATTATTGCAGAATTAGGTGAAACCGAGAAACTGCTGATCTTGAAAAAACCCTTTGAGACCGTGGAAGTGTATCAACTCGCCAGCGCATTGACTGAGAAATGGCGACTCTCCAGGCAGGCAAAACTTAAACATGAGGAACTGGAGTCACTTGTAAAACAACAGACAGAGAAGTTGGTTATGGCTCTCGAGGACGCTCAAAAAGCCGACAAAGCGAAAAGTCAATTCCTTGCTAACATGAGCCATGAAATCCGTACCCCCATGAACAGTGTCCTCGGTTTCAGTCAACTCCTTGCTGATGAAGAACTCACCGATGAGCAGGGTAATTATGTAAGGTTTATCCAGGAAAACGGCAAACATTTGTTGCAACTCATCAATGATATCCTGGACTTTTCTAAAATTGAAGCCGGCCAACTGTATGTTGAAAGGATCCAGTGCTCGTTGCCCGAGCTGTTAAGTTCAGTGGAGTCATTGATGGGACAGATGGCGAAAGAGAAAAGTCTTCAATTTGAAATTATCGAAAACGGCGATCTTCCCGCAGAAATATGCTCCGATCCGACTCGCCTGCATCAATGCCTTATTAATCTTATCAATAACGCGATCAAATTCACTGAGAAAGGATATGTTCATTTGTCTGTTTCGATTGAATATATACAGGGTGAACCTTTTGTTCGATTTGATATTGAAGATACCGGTATCGGTATCCCGCTTGAGAAGCAGAAAAAGATATTTGAATCGTTTACTCAGGCCGATGGAGCGACCACACGCAAGTATGGAGGAACGGGGCTTGGATTGTCCATTGCCAGGCAACTCACAGAGATGATGGGTGGGTCGCTTGCTCTAACAAGCGAATTTGGCAAAGGTTCTGTGTTTTCAATGATTATCCCCACCGGCACCGGTGTTGAGGCAAACTTAGAAAACTAGGAAAACCTGGGACAACGGGACTGTTGGAAAAGATCTCTGCGTCCCGTATAATAGCATCCTACAGGAATGATGGAACAATATCAAGCATGGAGGTTGATTGTGATTGGTAAACAGGAACGCTGGCAGGAAGATTTATTTGTCGCCGGGCCGGGTGTAGATACAATATGAGCATGTATGAAGAGGTGACAGATCGGGTTTCCGAATGAAAAGAAAGATTTTTGACGGGTTTTTGATATGAAATCACAGATGCTGACAGGGATTCGAACCATGGCCCTCTGCGAGGTTCCCGCTCCGAAGTTGATCAACGACACCGATGTTCTGCTGAAAGTCGAATATGTGGGAGTTTGCGGCTCGGATGTGCATTATTATGAAACGGGCCGGATCGGCAGCCAGGTTGTCAAGTACCCGTATGCGGTTGGGCACGAATGCTCGGCGACTGTGGTTGATTTTGGTCCGGAAGTGAAGACATTACAAAAGGGAGAGCCGGTGGTTGTGGAACCGGCCGTCTCCTGCCGGCAGTGCGACCAGTGCAAGGCGGGCCGTCCGCATACCTGCCAAAATCTTAAGTTTCTCGGCTGCCCCGGCCAGATTGACGGCTGCCTGGCCGAATATCTTGTCATGCCGGCGGAGTGCTGCTTCCCCACGAAACACCGGATTTCGCTTCAGCAGGGTGTTTTATGCGAACCCTTTGCGATTGGTGTTTACGCGATTCAGCAATCGCGTATCCGCCCCGGACAAACCGCGGCCGTCTTCGGTGCCGGCCCGATTGGATTAAGCTGCCTGAAAGCCGCGCAGGCACAGGGGGTCGAAAGAGTCTATATGACCGAAATCATACCCGAGCGAATTGAAATCGCCCAAAATGCCGGTGCGGTGTGGGTCGGCAATCCGGACGTCGAAAATGTGGTCCGGGAAACGGCACATCTTGAACCGGGCGGGATCGACGTTGCGTTTGAGTGTGCCGGCCAGCAGGAAACCATGGATCAGGCGATTGACATGCTCAAGCCCGGCGGAACGCTGATGCTGATCGGTATTCCCCGCACCGAACGCATCAGTTTTTGCCCGGACAGCATCCGCCGCAAGGAAATCTCGATAGTCAATGTCAGAAGACAAAACCACTGTACCCAAAAAGCGATTGATTGGATTGCCGAAGGAAAAGTTAATCTGGATTTCATGGTTACGCATGAATTTGAATTTGATCAATCGCATCAGGCATTTGACTTGGTTGCCGGCTATAAAGACGGTGTTGTTAAGGCCCTGATCAAGGTTTAAAAATGAAGAAGGCGTGCATTGTCAGTATCGGAAATGAATTATTAAACGGCCAGACAGTGGATACCAACGCCTCATGGCTGGCCGGACGACTGCTCGAAAAGGGCGTTTTAACGGCAGGCATCTGGCTGGTTCCGGATGAAAAGCAACGCATTGTCAAAGCCATTCAGGATGCCTCTGAGTTGGGGGATTTGATATTGGTTACCGGCGGATTGGGGCCGACGGACGATGATCTGACAAGAGATGCAGTTGCGGCATACCTGGGCGTTGAGCTTGAATTTCACACAGAGATACTCCGAATAATTAACGATTTTTTTGAGAGACGTGGCAGGAAAATGGCTCCAACAAATCGTTCACAGGCCTATTTCCCCGCAGGTGCAGCAATTTTAGACAATCCCATCGGAACTGCTCCCGGGTTTTGGGCACGAAAAAAGGATATTGACATCGTCGTGATGCCCGGTGTGCCTTCCGAGATGAAGCAGATGTTTACGGGTCATGTGCTGCCTTCTGTCGAACAGTCCCTTTTGACGGCGAGAGTGGTTTGCAGGAAATTACGGTGTTTTGGAGCAGGTGAATCGGATATCGCGCAGAAACTGGGCAACCTGATGGAGCGGGGCCGCAACCCGCTGATTAATTGTACCTGTGGTTCCGGTGAGATTATCCTGCATATCAACGCCGCATCCGAAGATGCGGCAGCGGCTCTTGAAATGATAAACGATGATATCGCAGCGATTCGGGGGCGCCTGGGGGAATGGGTGTATGGAGAAGATGACCAGAGTTTGCCGGAAGTTGTGGGGAATTTGCTAAAAAAACGCCATCAAACCATTGTGACGGCCGAGTCTTGTACCGGAGGTCTTTTGGCTCAAATGCTGACGGAAATCCCCGGTTCCAGCGAATATCTGTTGGCCGGTTGGGTCACCTATAGCAATGAGGCCAAAATACGGTTATTGGGGGTTCCCGAGAAAATAATTGCCGATTTTGGAGCGGTGAGCGAACCCGTTGCGCAAAGCATGGCCGTGCAGGCCGCTCAAAAATCCGGTGCCGACATCGCGATCGCAATCACCGGAATTGCCGGACCGGACGGCGGAACCGACGAAAAACCTGTAGGATTAGTCTATATTGGTGTTTTGATGGATGGCGTTTGCCAGGTCCGGGAATGCCGTTTTTCAGCGATGAACCGCCATTGGGTTCGATTGCGTTCAGCTTTGACGGCACTAAATTATATCCGCTTGCGATTGGAGGTTTGACGCGACGACACATTTTTGGTATAATATACAGTTCGTATATATCAGGCATTATTTAATTATCCAAGAAGCGGGTTCCGATGGCAAAATCAAAAAGACGCTTAGGTGAAATCCTTTACAAAAAGGGATATGTCGGCAAAGAAAACCTGATTGAAGCTATCAAAAAGGGCAAGAAAACCCATAAACGCCTCGGAGAAGTGCTTATTGAGGATGGACTGGCCACTGAAGATCAGGTTTACAGCGCACTGGCCAAGCAGTTTGGCTTTGAATTTGTCGATTTGAATAATGCTCAGATTCCTGAAGATGTGACCAAACTGATCCCCGAAGATATCATCAAGAAACACAAAGTCATCCCTTTGAGTCAGGATAATGGTGAATTGAGAATCATTATTCGGGACCCGATGGATTTGGACACAATCGATCTTCTTCGTTTCCGTCTTAATGTAGAATTGCGGTGCTGCCTGGCAAGCCCGACGGAAATTGACAATTATATTGAAGGGTCGAATGCCGTACAGGAAAGTACGGATGAATATCGCAGCAGTATCGACCAAACGGCTGAAGAATTAAGGGCCATGGGCCATGCGATTGAAGCCGAAGTGCGGCGTGCCCAAGTGACCGATGAGGCCGACGACGGACCAATTGTTCGATTGGCCAACCTGATCATTGATGAAGCGGTCAGAATGCGTGCCAGCGATATTCATGTGGAACCCATGGCCGACCGTGTCCGGATCCGGTACCGTGTGGACGGCGTCTGTGTGGAACGGGACAACATTCCCAAAAATATGCAGGCCCCCTTGCTGGCCCGTTTGAAGATTTTGTCAGGAATGGACATCGGAGAACGCCGGTTGCCTCAGGACGGCCGTATCAAGCGTGAAATCGATAACCAGGACATCGACTTCCGTGTGTCTGCGCTTCCCGGCTATCATGGCGAAAGCACGGTACTGCGTATTTTGCGTCCGGAATCCGTAAACATTGGTATTCAGGCGATCGGTTTTGATTCCGAGGACTATGAACGTTTTACGAAAATCATCCGGCGGCCGAACGGCATTTTCCTGGTAACCGGACCGACGGGTTCCGGTAAAACAACAACGCTGTATTCGGCACTCCAGGAACTGAACCGGCCCGACAAGAAGATCATTACGGCCGAAGACCCGGTGGAATACAATATTGCCGGCATTAATCAGTGTCAGGTCAGAACGGAAATTGGACTGACGTTTGAATCGATTCTTCGATCCATGTTGCGTCAGGCCCCGAATATCATCCTGATCGGTGAAATCCGTGATGGTATTGTGGCCGACATTGCGATTCAGGCGGCATTGACAGGCCACCTGGTGTTCAGTACGCTGCACACCAATGATGCCCCCAGTGCCATTACGCGTTTGATTGACATGGGGGTTAAGCCGTTTTTAGTTGCCAGTTCGATTCAGGCCATTATGGCCCAGCGACTGGTTCGAACGATTTGCAAGGAGTGCCGGGTGGTGGACGATTCGCCGGACCCGCATTTTCTGCGTCTGCTGAATATCAAGCCCGATGACATGAAATCGCATCCGATCTATAAGGGAACCGGCTGCAATCATTGCCAGGGGACCGGGTTTAGGGGCCGAATCGCGATTTTTGAAATGCTTGAAATGAATAATCAGTTGCGGGATCTTGCGTTTGCCCGCGCCCCGGCGGGAGAATTGCGAAAAGCGGCATTGGCGACCGGAATGACATCCTTGCTCTATGACGGAAAAAAGAAGGTATTCAAGGGGATTACCACCCCCGCAGAAGTGTCGCGTGTCGCGCAGGCGGAAGGATTGGTTTTGGATTCATAAGATTGAGGCATACGCTTTTTTAGGGACTTAAAGATGGCAACCTTAAACATTGATCGACTGTTGGAAGCATGTATTAAAATGGGCGGCTCCGATTTACATTGTTCCGTCGGGCGTCCCCCGGTTTTGCGTATATCGGGGCGTCTGCGGTCCCTTGACACCAAAGTACTTGACCCGGATGATACGACGGGCCTGATGAAAAGTATTACGCCGGAACGCAACCAGCAGGAACTTCAGGAAACCGGAAGTACGGACTACGGGTTTGCTTTTGGTGATGCGGGGCGTTTTAGAACGGCCATTTTCAAACAAAAAGGGAATATCTCGATGGTGTTGCGTCTGATTCCTTCGGCGCTGTTGAGTTTTGAACAGATAGGCTTGCCGAAAATCTGTGCGGCCTTGTGCCGTCGGCCGAGAGGGCTGTTTTTGGTAACCGGCCCAACGGGCAGCGGCAAAACAACCACACTGGCCTCGATGATTAACTATATTAACGAAACACTGGATCGGCATATTATTACGGTCGAAGAGCCGATTGAATATTATCACCAGCATAAAAAATCAATTATCAATCAGCGTGAAGTTGGGTTGGATGTGACGACATTTGCCGAGGCGCTGCGCCGTTCATTGCGTCAGGACCCGGATGTGATCCTGGTGGGTGACTTGCGCGATCTGGAGACGATGGAAGCGGCGATCAGTGCCGCTGAAACCGGGCACCTTGTGTTTGGCACGCTTCATACAACCGGGTGCCAGGGGACCATTAACCGAATCATCGATGCGTTTCCCGTCAGTCAGCAGGAGCAGATTCGAGTTCAGCTCAGCACCAACATGATTGCGGTGTTGAGCCAGACCCTGTGCCCGAGAAAGCCGCGGGGCCGTGTTGCCGCCTATGAATTTATGGTGGTTACGCCGGCCATTTCCAACCTGATACGCGAAAATAAGGTTTACCGTATCGAATCCAGCATTCAAATCGGGAAAAAGATGGGAATGCAGTTACTGGACGATCACTTGTGGGAATTGTATGATAAAGACCTGATCGATCTTGAAGAACTTTTGGATAAGGCCAGAAATCCGGACGACATGCTTAAGCTGGCACAGAAAAAAGCAGGAGGTGCATTGAGCGGGGTTTCGAAGAAGATTGCAGAAGACTACGGTCCTGTTATTGGGGGGTCATCCGAAGAATAGGAAAAACATATTGCTTTTGACTTATTGAGAAAACAAGTCTTATATGAAATAAGTCCAATCTATTTTCTTTATTTTTTCGCATATTTTCGTTGATAAGTCAATTATCTCCAATATTTTTTAATAAAGACAGTTGTTGTTCCTGCATGTAAAGTGTCTATCTTGTAAAACCATTGTTTTTTTACGTATATTTGTCTATAATAACAATAGGAGTAGATAAAGATTTGTCCTGTTTGGGTTAGGACAAGGGAGTTTATGAAAATGGCAAAAATACCTCCTGTAACAGAGTTGAAAAACAGACACCTTGGCCGGATCCTGATCAAGATGGGTCTTCTGACCCGTGAACAGGTTCATAAATGTCTTGCCATACAGAAGGAAAAAGGAGGAAAACTGGGTCAGGTGTTCATTGATCAGGGTTTCATTAAACCCGGCGATCTTCGCATTGCGCTTGCGGGGCAGCGCGGTATGGAGTATGTGGACCTGGATGGCATAGAACTCCCGCAGAACATCATACAGCAGTTGCCGGCCCAAATGGCACGTACATACAGAATCATCCCCATCGAATATGACAAATCCAGAAACCAAATGACCGTGGCGATGGACTCGCCGGATAATTTCCGTGCGACGGACGATTTAAGTACCTTAATGGGATATAAGGTCGTCGCGAAGGTTTCGGATGAGGACAGCATTAAAGCGTTGCTGGACAGGTACTACGCCGAAGAAGATGAGAGCATGAGCGAACTCATCGGCGAGATTGAGTCGGATACGAATCTGGCCCAGCTTGCCGGCCGCGATGCGAGCATTGATCTGGATGAAATAAAAGGGGCCGCCGAGTCGAACACCGTCATTAAATTGCTGAACCAGGTTTTGATGTTGGCGATTCGCGACAAGGCGTCGGATATTCACTTTGAGCCGTTTGAGGACAAGTATCAGATGCGGTATCGTATCGACGGTGTTCTCTACGATATGGAATCCCCGCCGAATTATATCGCGATGGCCCTGAGCAGCCGTATCAAGGTTATGGCCGGTCTGGATATTGCCGAGCGTCGTTTGCCCCAGGACGGCCGTATTGCGTTGACGATGGGCGGCAACCCTGTGGATCTGCGTGTCAGCATTCTTCCCACCATGTTTGGTGAAAGCGTGGTGTTGCGTGTGCTGGACCGAACGCAGGTGAATTTGCAGTTGGACATGCTGGGAATCCAGGAGCGTGACCTGGATATGATGGAGCAATTGATACACAAACCGAACGGTATTGTGGTTGTCACAGGACCGACGGGTTCCGGAAAAACCACGACACTGTATTCGGCTCTCAAAGAACTGAATGATGTTGAAACCAAAATCATTACCACTGAGAACCCGGTGGAATACGATATTGACGGATTAATTCAGGTTCAGATTCGTCCGGATATTGGCTTGACGTTTGCCAAGTGCCTTCGGTCCATCTTGCGTCAGGACCCGGATATTGTGATGGTGGGTGAAATCCGTGACCTTGAAACGGCACAAATCGCGATTCAGGCCTCCCTGACCGGTCACTTGGTATTTACGACGGTACACACCAATGACGCACCGAGTACGATCGCCCGTCTGCTGGACCTTGGCCTGCCGCCGTTTTTGATTACGGCAACACTGGAAGGCATCGTTGCCCAGCGGTTGGTCCGTAAGATCTGCAGCCAATGCAAAACCGAGTATGAACCGACCGAAGAGATGCTGATGGAGCTTGATTTGCGGCCCGAAGACGTTGGTGACAAGACATTCTATTACGGCAAAGGGTGTAATAACTGCAACCGTACCGGCTATCGCGGGCGGACGGGAATTTATGAGATTATGACATTCAATGATGAATTGCGGGATTTGGTGATGAACCATGCATCCACCGCGGTTCTGCGTGAAGCGGCACGCCGTGAAGGCATGAAAACATTGCGTGAAAACGGACTGAACACCATTTTTGACGGCGTGACCACACTGGATGAAGTGTCGCGGGAAACAATCGCCGCAGAGGAAGAATAACTGTTTTGAAAACGTATATAAAACCCAATATCTTTTTTGGGAGGGATAAACGATGCCGGTATTCCAATATCAAGCATTAGACGCAAAAGGGAAAGAATCGCAGGGCCAGATCGAGGCCCTCAGCAGCAAAGAAGCAATCAGCAAGATCCGCAATAAGGGATTGTTTCCGACGAAGGTCCGTGCCCAGAATGCTGCGAAAAAAGTGAAAGTTGCCAAAGAGGCAGCCGGCCCAAAACGCCGCGGCGCCGGCGGCAAGGTTAAGCTCAAAGTGGTCACTCAGTTCGCCCGGCAGATGTCTACACTGCAAGACGCTGGCCTGGCGATTCTGCGTTCGCTGCGGATTCTTGAAGAGCAGGCGAAAAAAGGCACCTTTAAACGGGTGGTCGGGTATGTGGCCGATGACATCGAGGGCGGCGCTACCTTGTCCGAGGCCATGGGGAAATATCCCCGCTGTTTTAACCGGCTGTTTGTGAACATGGTGGCCGCCGGCGAGGTTGGCGGTGTGCTGGATGTGATCTTAAACCGTGTCGCTGATTTTATGGAAAAAGCCGAGCGGCTTAAATCCAAAGTTAAAGGCGCGATGGTGTATCCGGCGGTGGTCATGAGCGCGGCATTCCTGATCGTAATGGGCCTGATGATCTTTATTGTTCCGACGTTCTCCGAAGTGCTGTTGGATATGAGTGACGGCAAGACCGATCTGCCGGGACTGACAAAGGGCTTGCTGAATATCAGCCAATGGCTGCTGGCGCGCAAAGGCCTGAACGCACTGATTGTAATTGTCTGTCCGTTTATTTTGTTCTCACTGCTCAAGCTGCTGCGCCAGTTCCAAAAGGGCCGGTACGCGATGGACTGGATCAAGTTGCGGACCCCGGTCGTCAAAAAGCTGGTCTATAAAACCGCGGTGGCGCGCTGGACCCGGACGCTGGCGACGCTGATCAGCGCCGGTGTACCGATTCTGGAAGCGTTGAATATTACCCGTGAAACCGCCGGCAACGAAATTTATGCCTCGATGCTCGGCAAGGTTCAAAACGCGATCCGGCAGGGCAATACCTTCGCCAATCCGCTGCGGCAGTCCAAGACGGTGGACTCGATTGTGGTCAACATGGTCGATGTGGGCGAGGAAACCGGCGACCTGGACAAGATGCTTCAGAAGGTCGCGGACAACTTCGACGAAGAGGCCGACGTGCTGGTCGGCTCGCTGATGAGCTTGCTGGAGCCGATTATGATCATCGTGCTGGGCGGCCTGGTCGGGACGATCGTGCTGGCGATGTTTTTGCCGATGGTCCGGATGATCCAGGTGCTCATGTAAAAGTGAATAGAACCGCGAATGAACACGAATAAACACTAAAAAAATAAAAACTTTCGTGAAAATTGGTAGTGTATGAGTGGTTCCAAAATTTTTGAAATGTAAAGATGCCAGAGACGTTTGGCTGATGTTATAAACGAATTCGTTTTGGTATGCGATATCGCATCGTTTGAATTGTGAAAAGAAGTCCAGACAATTTCATTTGAAAGGACCGACGATGCCAGTATTCCAATACGATGCCCTGAATGCAAAGGGACAGGATACCAGCGGTGAAATTGAAGCATTATGCGACAAAGAAGCCGTTAGTAAGATACGTAACAAGGGTTTGTACCCGACCCGCGTGCGAGCCAGGCACGCCGCGAAGAAGGCGGCTGTTGTCAAGCATACAATGCCGGACGCTGAACGCCGCGGGGCGAAAGGAAAGGTCAAACCGAAACGGGTCGCTCAGTTTGCCCGTCAGATGTCAACGCTGCAGGATGCGGGATTGGCTATTTTACGCTCTTTGAGAATTTTAGAAAGGCAACAGAAAAAAGGCACGTTTAAGCGGGTGATCGGCTGTGTGGCCGATGACATCGAAGGCGGCGTGACGTTATCCGAAGCCATGGGCAAACATCCACGTTGCTTCAACAGGCTGTTTGTTAACATGATCGCCGCCGGTGAAATTGGCGGTGTGCTGGATGTGATTTTGGTCCGCGTGGCCGAGTTCATGGAAAAGTCTGAGCGGCTCAAGTCCAAAATCAAGGGTGCAGTGGTGTACCCGGTTGTGGTGTTGATCGCCGCGTTTTTGATTGTCATGGGCTTGATGACCTTTGTCATACCGGTGTTTGCGGATGTATTGACCGATATGGGTGACGGCCGCTTTCAAATGCCGAAGCTGACACAGGTTTTGCTGAATGCCAGCACCTGGCTCAAAGGACGACATGGCTTGAACGCCCTCATGGTGGTGTTTGTTCCGTTCATTTTGCTTGCGTTATTCCGGCTGATACGGCAGTTCCGACGAGGACGCTATGTGATGGATTGGGCCAAGCTGCGTATTCCGCTGGTTCGATCACTGGTTTACAAGACAACTGTGGCCCGCTGGGCCCGGACACTCGCGACGTTGATTCATGCCGGCGTTCCGATCCTTGACAGCTTGAAGATCACTCGCGAAACCGCGGAAAATGAAGTTTATGCCGACATGCTGAATCAAGTGCAGCGGGCGATTCGGCAGGGTGATACGTTCGCCCGCTCGCTTGGCCGGTCCAATACAGTCGATGAACTGGTCGTCAATATGATCGAGGTCGGCGAGGAAACCGGCGATCTGGATAAAATGCTGATGAAAATTGCGGACAATTTCGATGAAGAAGCCGATATGCAGATTGGTGCATTGATGAGCGTTCTGGAACCGGTCATGATTATCGTGCTGGGATTGATTGTCGGAACGATTGTTTTGGCGATCTTTTTGCCGATCATCGGGATTTTTCCGGGTTTGATGTAAAAGTGAATAGAACACGAATGAACACCAATAAACACTAAAAATATTAGTGAAAATTAGTGTGCATTAGTGCTTCGGTTAAAAAAACAATCTGTGGAAATCTGTGGATAGAAAAATAAAAATTCGTGTGTATTCA
>Ga0272441_10009452_pt1 | contig 15054 bp, 11 predicted proteins | sample SSMProp6N_FD_193582 | JGI IMG/M metagenome (GOLD analysis project Ga0272441, IMG submission 193582) | Marine sediment archaeal communities from Little Sippewissett salt marsh, Falmouth, MA, United States - SSM-Prop-6N | ecosystem: Environmental > Aquatic > Marine > Wetlands > Sediment ... | reverse complement strand
CGAGATTAAGCTCGACGGCCGGGCAATTGCGCAGGGAATTCAAGGAAACGCGCATGAGGTCGACCTGGAATCGCTCGAGGACGGCCCGCACCTGCTGACCGTTGTCGCCGCCGGAGCGCGCACCCGCTACCCGCTTTCCTACGAGCAGGTGGACGAACCCCTCGCCGACCCTTTGCCTTGCAGCGTCGAGACCCCCTTTGTACTGAAGCGGAAGTAGGCCGTTAGCGACGGCGTCACGCGGCCCTTCGAAGGTAGGCGATGGACGCGGCAACGCACACCGCGGCAAGAATGCACAGGGCGGCAACACCCGACGCCGGCACGGCCCCGGGCGGGTAGAGGCAGAGCTCGGCCGCGTCGGATTCCTCGACCCCCAGGAAGTCCGACACCGAGCACGTATAGAACCCCTCGTCCTCCTCCGTGATGCGCGTCAGGCGCAGCACCGGTTCGTCCTCCCCCACGGGCTCCCCGTCGCGTTGCCACGCATAGTGCAACTGACCAACGCCCGTTGCCTCGACGGTGAACTTGTACGACCGCCCCTCTACCGCGTAACCGCCGGCCGGGTGCCGCGTGATCGTCGGGCCGGATGCGCTCCCTGCGCCTGGATAGTCGATGTAGCACGCCCCGAATCCCACCATGGACCGGCCGTACTCGATGCGCATGTACCCGAGCTCGCCCCAAGCTGCAGACCAGGAGTTGCGCAGAAACCAGACCCCCTCGGCGCCCTGGGTGTCGTCCCAGCCGACAAGGACCACGGCATGATTGGGTTCCCCCAGGACGCCGTAGTTGAACACGCCGTCTTTGTAAGACGCGAAGGTCAAGTCCACGCACACCGCCACCGAGATCGGACCGTACTCCAAGATGGCCTGCTTCATGGCGTTGATGTCCGGTATACCCAGTTCCGGGCCTATGAATGCCCAGGAATCGATCGCGTATGTATGAACATACGGACAATTGCAGGGCGCATCATCCCATTCGTAGGGAAAATTGTCCTCCAATACCGCCCCCCAGCCACCACACGAGTCCGTCTTGGTGCCCTGGTGATAGGCATGCGCCCACCAGCCCCCGTTGCACCCCCACGTGCCTTTGCCCACCACGATCGGCGGGTCGGTTTCCTGGTTGCAGCTCACCAACCACTGCTCGGAGAGATCCACCTCGACGTCGTCCTTGAGCAGGATGTTGCACTCGAGCGGGCCGACGGTGCCAAACGCCCAGCACGACCCGCAGCTATTCTGATCCCGGATTGGCGGGCAGCCGCCGTAGTCACGCCAATCAAAGGCCTCGGGCAAACCGTCTTTGGGGGCGAAGTCCTTAGACGGCGCGCCCTTCTGCCAGTTCTGCGGGACCACCAACCCGCACAGCTCCTTGAGCGGGCGCTCGGTGGCCGGCGTCCTGCCGGCCGTGAACGTCCACCCTTCTGCCTGACCCTTTGCCTCGAGTGCCGCCAAGTCCTTGTCCGAAACCTGCGCAAAGGCGGGGCTCGCGCACAGAGCGTTCGCGCATAGAACAGCCAAAGCAAGCGTTTGCATCAATCGCGCGCGCGTAATTCGTAAAGCCATCGCACTGCTTCCCAATCCTCAAGACCGCGGAGACAAGACCTCACTACGGATGGTACCGTGCTTTGTAGCGTTCGTCAACTTTGCCCCTCAGCATCCGGTGTGCTAACATCCCAAACAGGCTATCGTTGGCGTATCGCAAGTGCTGCAGAAGGAGACCTGGAATGCTGTGGAGAATCTGTGCGGTTTCAGTGGGCATGGTGTTGCTCGCGAGCATCGCCGTTGCCCAAGAGGCAGAGGTGATGGGCAATTGGGAGGGGACATTCACCAAGAAGGACTGGGCGGGCAAGCCGATCGCCGCACAGATCGTCGCGCAGGGCAGAGACGCGTTCCGCGGTGTCATCGAGTTTGACGTCGCCGAAGGCCAGACCACGTCGGTCCGCATCAAGGGCGAGATGGAGAAAAAGGGCGCCGCGTTTTCCGGGAAAGCCGACCTCGGGCCCGCCTTGGGTGGCGACTGTGAGGTGTCCGGCAAAGTGGAGGACGGCCTGTTCTCAGGCAAATTCCGGGGCAGGAAGAGTCCCGGCGCATTCGAGATGAAGCGGGTGCTCAAGGGGTCCCCGACGCTCGGCGCCAAGCCGCCCGAAGGCGCGGTCGTGCTGTTTGACGGCACGAACCTGGACGCCTGGAAGTGCTCGAAGACCCCCTGGGAGCTCGTCGAGGGCGGTGCCATGGAAATCCGGCCGGGCAATATCGTCTCAAAGCAGGAATTTGCCGACTGCACGTTGCACGTTGAATTCCGCACGCCCTTCATGCCCCCGGCGCGCGGCCAGGCACGTGGAAACAGCGGCGTCTACCTCCAGGGCCGCTACGAGGTGCAGGTGCTCGACAGCTTCGGGCTCGCGCCTGCCGACAACGGCTGCGGCGGCATCTACAAGAAGGCCGTTCCCAAGGTCAAGGCCTGCCTGCCCCCACTCGAATGGCAGACCTACGACATCGTGTTTCGTGCGCCGCGACTCAACGACGCCGGCGAAACGACGGAGAACGCCCGCATAACCGTCAAACACAACGGGATCCTGATCCACGATGACGTCGAGCTCGACGGCGTGTGCGGCGGCGGTGTCAGCAACCAGACAAAGAAGACAGGCCCCCTCCTACTCCAGGACCACCATAACCGCGTCCAGTATCGCAACATCTGGATACGGCCGATGTAGATGACCCCGCCAAAATGGACTTCGTGGACGAGGTGGACTCCGCAAGTCCTTGACAACCTTGAGCCGATTTCGTGGCCATTGACGGTTTCACGACTTCTGGCGGGGTAATCGATGTAAGCAATTGCCCCTCCGCATCACGCCCGGGTGTCATCTTTCATAGACGGTGAGCCCTCGAGCTATCTCAGCGCGGAGCGGGCTGTCCGATAGGTCTCCCCGGAGGGGCAAAATGTCCAAGGGGATTCTGCGGGCAACAGACCTCGCCCTCCGTCTGTGTTTCAGAGCGAGCGGCAGATAGGCCTCGTCGCTTTCTTGGAAGATGGCCACGTCCAGGTCGCAAGGATCGGGCGAATCCACGAATGATCCGAAGATGACGATTTTCCGGATCTCTTTCTCTGGACTCAGGCAAGAGACCAAATCCCGGCTCAGTTGCTGCTTCTCTGCTGATCCGTGAAGCTCATGCGTGCTCCCTCCGCTCGGGCGGTCGCCGTACCGTGGTTTTGAACCGAACGCGCGTAGGCGATAGTATAGCACGAGTCCTGGCCCATTGAGGGCCTTCCAGGGCATTCGCGCGTATTCACGCAAACGGGTATCATCTGTTCTCTGGCTGGAAGATAAGAGGCGAGCAAGTGACTGGGAGAGTAGGAGGGCGTATCGTGACAGTGTTGTTCTTCGGCCTTGCGGCCTTGTGTGCGGCGGAGGAACTTACGATCACGGGCGCGGCGGATCGGCCGGAGAGCGACGTGGCGCTCTGGTATCGAAAGCCCGCGGGCGAGTGGGTCGAGGCCCTGCCGGTGGGCAACGGCCGCTTGGGCGCCATGGTGTTTGGCGGATTACGGGACGAGCGCGTCCAACTCAATGAAGAGACGCTGTGGGATGGCTACGTGCGCGATACGACCAACCCCAAGGCCCTCGAGGCCTTGCCCGAGGTGCGCCGCCTCCTGTTCGAGGGCAAGAACGCCGAGGCCAAGGATCTCGCGGGCAAGACCATGATGGGCAACCCCCAGCGCATCAAGTCCTATCAGTCGCTCGGCGATCTGCACCTCGAACTCGCGGTGCCCGGCGAAGTGAGCGATTACCGGCGCGATCTGGACCTCGCAACGGGTATTGCTTCGGTGAGCTACGCAGCCGGCGGCGTGCAGTATCGGCGGGAGGTCTTTGCGAGCGCGCCGGACCAGGCTGTGGTGGTTCGGCTTACCGCGGACAAGCCCGGCGCCATCACCGGCAAGGTGACGATGACGCGCGAACAGGACGCGACGTGTCTGAGCGATGGCCGGAACGGCCTGATCCTGCGCGGCCGGATCAACACCAAACACCATGAGACCGGCGATGTCGTGGGCATGCGGTTCGAGGCGCACTGCGTCGCGATCCCCGACGGCGGGCAGATCGCGGGCGAAGACGGCACGCTCGACATCCAAGGCGCGAATGCTGTGACCTTGCTGATCGTCGCGGCGACCGACTATCGCGCCAAAAGCCCGGAGCAGGCCTGCCGGGCGTATCTCGAGGCGGCCGCCCCGAAGCCGTGTGCGGCCCTGCGCGAAGCCCACGTCGCGGACCACCGCGCGCTGTTTGATCGTGTCGAACTCGACCTCGGGCACAGCGAGAATGAGGATCTACCCACGGACGAACGCCTCGCCAAGATGGCGCAGGGCGCGACTGACCCGCAGCTCGCAGCGCTCTACTTTCAATTCGGACGGTACCTCCTCATGGGCTCGTCGCGTCCCGGCGACCTGCCCGCCAATCTCCAGGGCGTCTGGAACGAGCACATGAACGCCCCCTGGAACAGCGACTATCACACCAACATCAACTTGCAGATGAACTACTGGCCGGCGGAGGTGGCCAACCTTGGCGAGTGCCACGTGCCCCTGTTCGATTACATGGACTCGCTGGTCGAATCCGGCCAGAGGACTGCGAAGATCCACTACGGGTGCCGCGGCTGGGTGGTCCACCACCTGAGCGACGTCTGGGGCTTCACGACGCCGGCCGACGGCGTCTGGGGCATCTGGCCCGTGGGCGCGGCGTGGCTGTGCCAACACCCGTACGAGCACTACCTGTTCAGCGGCGACAAGGAGTTCCTCGCCGAGCGCGCGTATCCGCTGATGAAGGGGGGCGCCCAATTCCTCCTCGACTTCCTCGTCGAAGACCCCCAGGGCCGCTTGGTCACGAACCCGTCGCACTCGCCCGAGAACAGCTTCCGCAAACCCGACGGCACCAAGTCCGAGTTTACCTACGGCGCCACCATGGACCTCGAGATCGTCCATGACCTCTTTGCCAACTGCATCGAAGCCGCGAAGACGCTGGACACGGACGCCGCGTTCCGCGCCGAACTCGAGTCGGCCTTGAAGCGTCTGGCCCCGCTCCAGATCAGTCAGAAGACCGGGCGCCTCCAGGAATGGATCGAAGATTACGACGAACCCGAGCCGGGCCACCGGCACATGTCGCACCTGTTCGGACTCCATCCCGGCCGCCAGATTACGCTCGACAAAACGCCCGAGTTGGCCGAGGGCGTGCGCAAGTCGCTCGAATACCGCCTGTCTCACGGCGGCGGGCACACAGGCTGGAGCCGGGCCTGGATCGTGAGCTTCTGGGCGCGGCTGCGCGAACCGGAAAAGGCCTATCAGAACGTGCAGGCCTTGCTGGCCAAGGCCACGCTGCCTAACCTGTTCGACAACCACCCGCCTTTCCAGATCGACGGCAACTTCGGCGGGACCGCGGGGATCGCCGAGATGCTCATCCAAAGCCACGCAGGCGCGATCCATCTGCTGCCGGCGTTGCCCAAGGCCTGGCCGGCCGGACACGTCAAGGGCCTGCGCGCGCGCGGCGGCTACGAGATCGACATGGCGTGGCACGCGGGCCGGTTGACCGAAGCCGCCTGTCGCGCGAAGATCGGCGGCACGTGTCGCGTCCGATCCACCGTACCGCTTGAGGTGCGCTGTGGCGATAAGACCGTCAAAGCCGTGCATCCTGAGCAAGACCTGGTTGAATTCGAGTCAAGACCCGGGCAAGCTTACCGTTTCGTCCCGAAGCCGTGACGAATGGCATAACCAGAAGAAACAAGGAGAGCATCCATGGATTGGTTACAGTTTTGCGCAATTGGTCTGGTCTGCGTTCTCGCCGTTTCCGCCACGGCCGCCGCTGAGGCGAAGTACGAGGCCACGTGGGAATCCATCGACAGCCGCCCCTTGCCCGGGTGGTTCGATGAGGCCAAGTTCGGCATCTTCATCCACTGGGGCGTCTACGCGGTGCCCGCGTGGGGACCCAAAGGCCGCTATTCCGAGTGGTACTGGAACGACATGCAGAAGAAGGACGGGGAAACCTGGAAGTATCACGCAAAGACCTACGGCGAGGACTTCAAGTACCAGGACTTCGCGCCGATGTTCAAGGCGGAGTTGTTCGACCCGGACCAGTGGGCGGACATCTTCGCCCGGTCCGGCGCCAAGTACATCGTGCTCACGTCCAAGCACCACGAGGGATTCTGCCTGTGGCCCAGCATGGAGAGCTGGAACTGGAACGCCGTGGACATCGGCCCGCACCGCGACCTGGCCGGCGACCTGACCAAGGCGGTCAAGGCGCGCGGATTGAAGATGGGGTTCTACTACTCGCTGTACGAGTGGTTCAACCCACTGTACCGTTCCGACGTGCACCGCTACGTCGCCGAGCACATGCTGCCGCAATTGAAGGACCTCGTGCTGCGCTACGAGCCCGCCCTCGTGTGGCCGGACGGCGAGTGGGACCATCCGAGCGACGTCTGGCGAAGCACCGAGTTTCTGGCATGGCTGTATAACGAATCGCCGGTGCGAGACGAGGTGATCGTCGACGACCGCTGGGGCAAGGAGTGCCGGAGCGCCCACGGCGGGTTCTTCACGACCGAGTACGGCCGCGTGGGCGGCAACAAGGACTTGGCCGAACAGCGCAAGTGGGAGGAATGCCGGGGCATCGGCGCGTCGTTCGGGTACAACCGCAACGAGACCATCGACGAATACACACCGGCCACGGACCTTGTCCACCTGCTCGTCAACACCGTGTGCAAAGGGGGCAATCTCCTCCTCGACATCGGCCCGACCGCAGACGGACGCATCCCCGTCATCATGCAGCAGCGCCTGATCGAGATCGGGGCGTGGCTCGATGTCAACGGCGAAGCCATCTACGGCACGCGCCCCTGGCGCCAGGCCGAGGAAGGCGACCGCATCCGGTATACCACAAAAGACGGCGCCGTCTACGCCATCTGCCTCGACTGGCCCGGCCGCGAATTGACCCTGACAACCCCGAAGCCAGGCAAGGATGTGAAGGCGATTCTCTTGGGCTGTGAGGATGCAGCCCTCGCGTGCCGTTCGGAAGCTGGGGCGCTGCACATTGCCATACCCGCCCTGGGAATCAACGACATTACGACGCGCCATGCGTACGTCTTCAAGCTGACCGGCGTCGAGTGACACCCGATGCCTAAGATTGTGAACGGAGAACGATGAAATCCGCTTCACTCGTGAGCCTGCTCATACTTGCGGGCTGTTCCCAGAACCCGAACGGGCCGGTCGAGGTCACCGGGCAGATCGAGGCCGTGTCTGTCGTGGCGGGTTCGCGCATCGGCGGCCGCGTCATCGAGGTGCTCGTCGAGGAAGGCGACCACGTCCGTAAGGGCGATTTCCTGCTGCGGTTGGAGGCCGACGAGGCCGGGGCCGCGGTCGCGGCCGCCCAGGCGCAGGTCGCCGGCGCCCAGGCCATGCTGGCCAAGCTCGAGGCCGGCGCAAGGCCCGAGCAAATCCGCCAGGCCGAAGCGGCCGCGGCCGCGGCCGAAGAGCAGTATCGCTTGGCGCAAAAGGGCTTTCGCTCGCAGGAGATCGAGGCCGCTGCCGCTGCCGCAGGCGCTGCGCGTGCGCAACGCGACGAGGCCCGCGCCGTGTTCTCACGCATCGAGCGCCTCTACCAGGGCAACGCCGCGAGCGAAGAGCGCCGCGACCAGGCCAAGCACGCCCTCGAAGCAGCGGAGGAGCAATACCGGGCCGCGCGCGAACGCCAGGACCTTGTGGTCGAGGGCGCGCGCACCGAAGAAATCAACATGGCCAAGGCACGCTTCGACCAGGCCGCGGCCATGCTCGATGAATTGCGCAACGGCGCACGCCCCGAAGACATCGACGCCGCACGCGCCGCGACCGACGCCGCCAACGCCGACCTGATGCGGGCGCAAGTCGCCCTCGATGAGATGACCATCCGGGCGCCCCGCGACGGCGTCATCGAGTCTATCGACGTGCATCCCGGCGACCTGGTCAAGCCGGGCGGAATCGTGTCCATCGTTGACCCGGACGCGCTCGAGCTGTTCGTGTACGTCAGCGCGGCCATGCTGGGGCACCTGCGCCTCGGCCAGGCGGTCACGCTCACAACCGACTCGCACGGCGGCGAGGTCTTCGAAGGGGCCATCAAGTACATTGCGCCGACGGGCGAGTATACGCCCCGCAACCTCCAGACCAAGGAAGAGCGCGCGCAACAGGTGTTCGGCGTCAAGATCGCACTCGATGCCGCGGGCGGCCGCCTCCGCGCGGGCATGACGGTGACCGCCCACCTGACGCCTGCGACGGGAGGATCCTGATGGCCTCGGTCATCACCGTCGAGGGGCTCACGCGCCGGTTCGGGAGTCTCACTGCGGTCGACGCCATTGATCTCGATATCGAAGAGGGAGACATCTACGGCTTTCTCGGCCCCAATGGCTCCGGCAAGACCACCCTCATCCGCATGTTGTGCGGTCTCCTGCGGCCGAGCGCAGGACGCGCCTCAATCCTGGGATTCGACATCGTAGGACAAGCCGAGCAGATCAAGCACAGCATCGGCTACATGTCCCAGCAATTCAGCCTGTATACCGACCTCACCGTCATGGAAAACCTGAAGTTCTACGCCCGCATCTACGGCCTGTCCCGCAAGGAGATACCCGCGCGCCTGGACGAGGTCATCCAGATCGTGGGCATCGGCGACTACCGCAGGCAACTCGCGGGTAAACTGTCGGGTGGATGGAAGCAACGGCTGGCCCTCGCCTGCGCCCTAGTCCACCGGCCGCGAATGATGTTCCTCGACGAGCCCACCGCGGGCATCGACCCCGTGGCACGCCGCCAACTGTGGAACCTCCTGTTCGACCTCGCCGGCCAAGGCGTCACCTTTTTCGTGACCACGCACTACATGGACGAAGCCGAGCGCTGCAGCCACGTGGGCTACATCTACTTCTCGAGGTTGCTTGTGAGCGGCACCCCCAAAGAGCTCAAACAACTGCCCGAGGTCTGCCCCGATGACACCGTCCGCGTCGAGATCCGATGTCTTCGAACGGCCGCGGCCATGCGCGCCCTAAACACCTTCGACTATGTGCACGACGCTACGATCTTCGGCGATTCACTTCATGCCCTCGTGCAGGCCGGCTCCGAATCCAGGGTCGCACAGGACTTGACGGCCCAAGGCTATGCCACACCCACGGTGCGCCCCATACCCCCAACGCTCGAAGACGTCTTTGTCACGTTGAGCCGCAACCAGGACTCGGTGCGCCATGTTTAGCGGCTTCACCTCGATCGTCTACAAGGAGACCATTCAGGTTGTCCGCGACCCGAAAACCCTGTTCATGATGCTCCTCATCCCCGGGTTGCAGCTCACCATCTTCGGGTACGCGATCGACCTCGAAGTCGAGCACGTCGCCACGGCCGTGTACAACCTGGACGGCCGCCAGGAGAGCCGTGACCTACTCGAGGCCTTCGAGAACACCGGCACCTTCGATATTGTGGTCGCGGCCGCCTCGGACGCCGAACTCTACACCAGCATCGTACGCGGCTACGCGCAAGTCGCAATCAAGATTCCCCCCGACTTCACCGACAACGTCCGGGCCGGGCGCAAGACCACGGTCCAGGTGCTCATCGACGGCAGCAATTCGACGGTTGCGATGCAGGCGCTCAACGTCGCCAACACCATCGCCTTGTTGAGATCCGTGGAACTCCTCAGCACGTCTCTCGGCGCGTCGATGGCCCCCCCCATCGAGGCGCGGCCCCGCGTCTTGTTCAACCCCGACATGAAGACCGTCAACTTCATGGTGCCCGGCCTCGTCGGCATTATTATGCAATTGGTCACGATGGTGCTGACCACCTTTGCCATCGTCCGCGAGAAAGAGAGCGGCACCCTCGAACAACTCATGGTCACCCCCGTATCCCGTTTCGGATTGATGCTGGGCAAGCTCGTCCCCTTCGCGGCCATCGGTGCGTTCGATACCGTGTTGGTGGTCGGGCTGATGCGGTTCTTGTTCGGCGTGCCCATTGCCGGAAGCCTGCTGCTCCTGGCCGGGTTCTCGCTCATTTTCCTGTTCACGTCGCTGGGCATGGGCTTGTTGGTATCGACGTTGGCGAGCAACCAGATCCAGGCCCTCCAAGTGGCTTTCCTGATTGTCCTGCCCTCGGTGCTCCTCTCCGGCTTCGTGTTTCCGCAGGAGACCATGCCGTGGCCCATGTACGCCATCGGCCAGCTCTTCCCCGCCACCTATTTCATCCGGATTCTGCGCGGCCTCATCATCCGCGGGGCCGGCTTCTACGACCTCTGGCACCACGCCGCGATCCTCGCCGCCATGGGCTTCGCGGTGCTCATTGTCAGTACGCTACGCTTCCACAAAACCTTAGCCTAAGTGTAACGCTTCACGACGGCGAGCCCCTGGGACGGCGAGCGTCCCGGCGGACCGCAGCACTATCCCCGGCCCGCTCTCCTCAGTTCGATGACGACGGCCTCGGGGGGGCAATTGTATCGCACCGGGACGGTCGACGTGCCGATCCCGGCCGTGGTGTACCCCTCGAGTTGGCCCCACCGCCAAGGTCCGCCCATGTATTTCCGCGAACAGCGGGTGTTGAGATGGAGCGCACCGAGTCCCGGCAAACACACTTGGCCCGCGTGGGTGTGTCCGCAGAGGTACAAATCGACGCCGGCGTCCGCGGCTTCGGCAATGATCTCTGGGGAGTGCGCCAGCAGGATCGTGAACACACCCGGTGGAATGCCCTGCAGGGCCTGAACGAGCCCGTGGCACCGGAAATCGTGCGGGTCATCCACACCGGCCAGCCACAGGCTCGACCCTCCCACGGTCACCTCGCAACTCTCATTGACCAGAACGCGCACGCCCAACTCGTGAAGCCCCTCGACAAGGTGGCTGCTGTCGTTATTGCCGAGTACCGCAACGATCCCGTGCTTGGGTTTCAGGATGGAAAGCAGGCGTTCGACCCCCTCATAGGCGTAGCGAACCGGCGCGGACAGGTTGAAGCGGAAATCGCCGGCAAACAGGCATAGGTCGCATTCAACGCCTTTGACAAGGCCCTCGATCATGGTCAGAAAACCGGGGCGATCATCGAAATGGAAATCCGAAACGAGGAGAATCCGAAACCCATCTAACGCGTCCGGCAGGTGGGCGAAGGAGAATGCATGGGAACGCAGCACAGGCCGGTTCGCGTTACGCACACCGCGGTTGAAAAGCCCCAAGACGCGAAGCAGTCCCCGAAAGAACACGATCTTCGGGCTATTGCGGTACGATGAATCCTCCGCATCCGTAGGCCGGCGCCGGACCAGCCTGGCTTCGATGGCCAGCCGCCTGTGCCACAGGCCCTCCCGGACCGACTGAGACTCGCACTTAGTTCGGTCTTGATACACGCACCACCATCCTCTGGCTACTACCTGAATACCGACAATCCCGGTCCACGGCCGGGACCCCGCGGCGCATATGGTACCGGGCAGCCCCTGCCTTATCAAGACCACGCCGTCGGGTCCCCACGCACAATCACCCGGTTCCCACCAGGTCGATCACAATCACTTCGGGCGCGCACAAGAAGCGCACTTCGGGCGCGAAAGGCTCGCAACCGAGACCACGAGACACGATAAGCTTCACGCCGTTCTCTTCATAGAAGCCCGACTCCCATCGCTTGCCGTAGCGGTCCAGTGTCACCAGCGCACCATACCACGGGAGTCGGACTTGCCCCCCGTGGGTGTGGCCTGCCAACATAAGGTCCACGGGCGTGTTCCAGGTCTTCGGAAAGCCTTGTGGATGGTGATACAACACAATGTTGAAGGTGTCCGACGGCAGTCCGCGCAATACCTCGGGCATGAGGTGGTCGGCCCCGGACGGGAATCCCGTGATCGTCAATCGCGCCGTCCCGAAAGTCTCCGTTACCGAGTCGCCGTTGAGCGCCCTGACCCCGGCTTCTTTCATTGCGCGGTCGAAATCCGCCAGGATGTCCAGGTTGCCTTTGCACGTGAATTGCGGCGTGTCCCAGGAGCGCAGCAGTTCCACCACCACAGGCTCTAGCTCGTGTTTTCTGGCAAAGAAATCCCCCGAATGCAAAATCACGTCAGGCGCGAGTGACTGCACCAGCTCAGGCAGGCGCCGCTCTCGCGGGCCCGTCCCGCGCACGTGCAGGTCTGCAAGGTGGACGATGCGGACCTGCTCGCCAGCGGGGATCTTCCGGGTGTCGATGCGATACGTTTTGACGGCCAGCCGCCCGGGCTCGACAAGGAAGCCGTAGCCCATACACACCACGCCGAGTATCGCGAGTCCTATCAGGGGTACGCCGATCACGCCTCTTTGAAAGAAGCGGGCAAATGGCGACCTTGGCACGGTACCGCGTGCCCATTCGATACACCATCGCAGGGTGAGCCAGTACGCCAGGGTGATGGCGCCGAGAAACAGCCCGAGCCGAAATAACTCGATGGGCGAGAACCCGTTGCCGAATTGCCCCAAACTACAATCCTACCATTGTGGCTGATTCCCCTGCCCGGCTATGGCCACCGCAGCACAACAAAACACCCCCGGCGAGTCGGGGGTGTATCGAGTATGCACTGCAAATAGTTTCCGCGATCAGCTACCCAGCAACCGGGCTGCCGACTGCGGGATCACGTTCCCTTGCACCAAGGCCGAGAGACTCGACTGCAGTAGCACCTGGTTGCGCGACTGCTCGATCGTGGCGCGCGCGATATCCAGGTCGCGAATGCGCGACTCGGCCTCCTGCAGATTCACCGCGGTCCCCTCACGGACCTCGATGGCCTGGTTCAGCCGGTTCTGCTGAGCGCCGAGGCTGGCCCGGTTCTCGTTGATCTGCTCATTGGCCGTGTCCAACTGCTCGATGGCGGCCGCGGCCCCTTCCGCGGTACTGAGATCCAGTCCCTCGAGGCCGAGGTCGGCCGGGGTCGAGGCATTGATGGTGATCTCGTTGCCGGCTTCCGTGCCGAGTTCGATGGTCTCATTGGTTCCGTTGAGGAGTTGCGTTCCATTGAAGTCCGTGTTCTCGGCGGTCTCGCCGATTTGCTCGAGCAGTTGCTGCGCTTCCTGGTTGATGGCATCGCGCTGCTCATCTGTCAGCGTGCCGTTCGCGGCCTGGACGGCCAACTCGCGGATGCGCCCTACGGCGTCCTGCTGCGCGCCAAGACCGCCTTCCGCGGTCTGTATCGCGTTGACGCCGGTCTGGAGGTTGTTCACCTCCTGCGTGTACTGGCGGACCTGCATCCGGAACCGCTCGGATATGGCCAGACCTGCGGCGTCATCGGCCGCGCGGTTGATGCGCAGCCCCGAGGCCAGCCCCTGCAGACCTCTGTTAATCCGTCCTGTGAGTAGGCCTGTTTGCCTTTGCGCGAACAGCGCGGGGGTATTCGAGTTGATTCTGAGTCCCATCGCTTAGCCCTCCGAGTTCCGGAGCACAAACCCGCTTCCCGGTCTAAACAAAACCATGAAATACTATACCACATCTCCTGCCATTTTGAAAGAACCCCGGGAGGGCGGCTGCGCTACAAATCTGTTCCTTTTGTTGGGTTGAGCACTACTCAGGATTGCGTCCCCGAATCGGCTAGCCCCGCCTTCCTGAGCAGCGCGGCGCCCAAGGCGCCCAGAACAGCGACCCCCGCGGCAAGCAGCAATGCCGGGAAAAACGATCCCGCGCCATCGGCCATGGCCCCCGCAACCCGTGGACCCAGGGCCTGCCCAACACCGAAAAGAAGCGTGATGAACCCCAGCCCCGCAGGCGCCAGCCTCGGGCCAAGCAGATCGCCGCACAGCGCGGCCATGATCGCGGGGATGCTCCAGGCCGTCAGCCCAAACAGAATGGCCGACAACGTGAATCCCGCGGGCGCGGGCCACAGGGCGAATAGGCCGAAGGCCGTGGCCTGAATCAGGTACACGATGACCAAGGCCCACCGCCGGCCGATCACGTCCGAGACCGTGCCCCAGATCAGCCCGCAGAACAGGCTGAACCAGCCCATCGTCATAAACAGGCCCCCCGCCGCTTCTTGCGTGTATCCCCCCTCGGTAATCAAGCACTTGACAAAGAACGTCATGTAGATGATGTAGGAAAAGCCGAAAGCAACGTACACCAGACCCACGTGCCACACCAGAGGCGAGCGGTACACCCGGCCCCACTCGAGCGCCGCGGCGCGTCGCGCAGGCGTGGGCGCACCCGCATCGGCGCCCAACGGGTTCAGGCCCAGTTCGGAGGGCCGGTTGCGCAGGAACAAGAAGGCCATAAGGGCCAACAGCAGCGTCACGCCTCCGAACAGCCACCAGCATACGCGCCAGCCGTTTTCGCCATACGCGGCAAGAATCCGAGGGACAAACGGGCCGAGAAGAATCAGCGCGATCGACGAGCCCGCCACGGCAATGCCCGCGGCCAAGCCGCGCCGCCGGGGCGCGAACCATGCGGCCATCAGCCCCATCACGGGTACATTGCTGGCCCCGCTGCCTATACCTGCCAGCGCGCGCCAGGTGGCGGCCGCGTAGAAGCCGTTCGCCAGTCCCGTCAGCAGCAGGCTCACCCCCACGACGGTCAGGCCCGCGGTGATTACGGCCCGGGGGCCGTAGCGCGCCGCCAGCGCGCCGCCGATTACGGACAAGGCCAGGTAACCGACCAAGTTCGCCGTCGCCAGGCCCCCGGCCTGTGTGTTGTCCATGCCGAGACCCACCTGCATCGAGGGCAGGACCACGCTATACCCAAAGCGCGCCAACCCGAGTGACCCGAACACCACCAGCGTGCCAACAACAAGCACCACCCAGCCGTAATGGAAACGTCGAGAAGAAGATGTCATCGCGTGTATACCCTCACATGGCCGGACACCCGCCGGGCCGCCTCGAAAACGCCGAGCTCTGAGGCGCCCACGATGCCAAGCAGAGCCGTGGCCAGGGTCTTACGATACCACAGCCAGACTGTCCGGGAACAGCGTTGCTTCTGTCGAACCATTTGCCAAGTTGAGAGGGCCGAGTTGCGGCTCGTGTTCGGTGGGGCGAGCGTCCGCGCAAGCCGGGGCTTCTTCGCGTTGCGGCTCCTAAGAAACGGGATGGGGGTGGGGTGCTTGCTGGGAGGTACTTGAAGGGGCGTTTG
>Ga0272441_10009451_pt1 | contig 15054 bp, 13 predicted proteins | sample SSMProp6N_FD_193582 | JGI IMG/M metagenome (GOLD analysis project Ga0272441, IMG submission 193582) | Marine sediment archaeal communities from Little Sippewissett salt marsh, Falmouth, MA, United States - SSM-Prop-6N | ecosystem: Environmental > Aquatic > Marine > Wetlands > Sediment ... | reverse complement strand
CGCTCTTTGCTCATCGCCGACAAGCTCCGCAACCCCGATCGCTTTCTTCCGCCTCCGGCGAACTTCACCGCCCCTGCACTGATCTGAACCAGCACATCGGAGTTCGCTCTTGCGTATCCCTTCAAGAGCCCGATCACCGTACTCGTCTCGACGATGTTGCTTGCCACAAACGCGAAGCGATCGCGTTGTCGGTACGCTTCGCGAAGTGCTTCTCCGTCACGATATGGCACGCCCTACCCCTCCCTTGCCCAGGTCGCAATCCAAAGCCGGTTCTCCAAGCACACTTCTCTACAACCGGCGGCGTGCCAAGCCGTCACGATTGACGGTCGTTCGGCCGCGCTCGGGCCTTGCATCAGGAGCTCTTCAGGAAACTACTCCAGCGACTAGCAGCTATTGCCTCAAGGTGTTGCACACGCTGGTTCACGGTTGTGCAGCAACTTCGTCGAACGGCGGAACCGCCGCAATCCCCGCGGAGTCCAAGGCCAGCACCTGCACGAGCCACGCCACCGAATCGGCGACTTCCTTCGACAATCCTTCGCCGAATGAGAGATCTGCTGGCTCGATTCCGAGGATGATCGTCTCTTCTGTCTCAGACTCGATCCGATCGAGGAAGAACGATAGCGGCAATCCGTGCGTGGACGCGAGCATCCGATCAACCGCTGGTCGAGGGAGACGTCGGACCTCACCCGGAGCCAGCCCCATCCGGGCCGCGTCCGCGACCACTAGAAGATCCGGCTGCTCACGTCGTACGATCCCGGCCACGTTCTCCAGAGATGTCCCACAATCGACCGCGACCCAATCCGACTCCGAGAGCTGCACGGCCAGCACCGGTCCCGCTCCATCATCACGTGACAAGCGGTTTCCAACACCTAGGAGCATCCGCTTCATTCGGTTCCCTGCGTATCCCTATACATGCCGACCGCTCGATATCGTTGGTACCGCACCTCGACCAGCTCGCTCGGCTCCAGCTTCCGTAGCTCGCCCAGCCGCTTGACAAGCTCGATCTTGAGGGCCGCTGCGACTTGATCGAGGTCCTTGTGGGCACCACCGGCTGGTTCCGGGACAATGCCGTCGATCAATCCAAGCTCAAGCAGACGTCCTGCAGTCAAGTTTAGTGCCTCGGCGGCCTCTTTCATCCGGTCCTTGTCCTTCCAAAGGATCACCGCGGCACTCTCCGGACTGATCACCGTATACACCGCGTTCTCCAGCATGAGAATGCGATCTGCGACGCCGATCGCCAGCGCCCCTCCCGACCCGCCCTCTCCGATCACGACGGTGACGATCGGAACACGCAGGGCAGACATCGCAAGCAGGTTCTCCGCGATCGCTCCCCCGATGTTTGCCTCTTCCGCCTCGAGTCCCGGATACGCGCCCGGCGTGTCGATCAGCGTGATCACCGGGAACCCGAACCGTTCGGCAAGCAGCATTGCGCGCCGCGCCTTGCGATATCCTTGTGGTCTTGTCATCCCGAAGAAACGCTCCTTCTTCTCTTCGGTTGAACGTCCCTTCTGCTGCCCGAGAACAACTATCGTCTGGTCGTCGAGATGGGCAAGCCCGGCCACCAGAGAACGATCATCTCCGTCGATCCGGTCACCGTGCAGCTCGTAGAATCCGTTGAAGATCGCGTCGATGTAATCCATTGCATACGGCCGTTTTGGATGACGGGCAAGCTTCACGCGTTCCCAATCTGTGAGGTTCGCATACAGCTCTTGACGCAGTGTCTCAAGCTTCTTCTCGAGTCGCGCAACTTCCTTCGAGAGATCAATCCCATCGGTAGCGTTCAGACTCCGCAATTCCTCGATCTTCGCCTCGAGAAGGTCCAGCGTTCGTTCGTCGCTCATCGGGCCTCCACGAAGAAACCGAGAAGTGAAGAGAGTTCGTCCCGCATCTTTTCCCGGCCTACCACTCGGTCGATCGCGCCGTGTTCAAACGCAAACGCGTCGGACTGGAAGTGAGACGGCAGCTCTTGGGTCATTGCGCTTTGAATCACGCGACGCCCGGCAAAACCGATCAGTGCGCCACGCTCAGCGATGATAATATCGCCAAGACTCGCAATCGACGCCTGCACACCGCCCGAGGTCGGATACGCCATGACCGACACGAATGGCAATCCAGCTTCAGCCATCCGGCCTCGGACCGCGCTTGTCTTGGCCATCTGGAGCAGGGAGAAGAGGCCTTCCTGAAGTCGCGCCCCTCCAGATGAAGCAATCAGCACAAACGGTCGCCGATCCTCCATCGCTGTCTCCATCGCATGGCAGATCTGCTCACCAACCACCGACCCCATGCTGCCTCCGATGAATCGAAAATCCATCACGCCCAACACCAACGGAAGACCGGAGATCGTCGCGCGGCCAACGACAATCGCATCATCCATGCCCGTCTCAGCTTGCGCATCGGAGACTCTTTCCACATACGGCTTCCGGTCCGAGAACACTAGCGGATCGTCCGCCACAATCGGCTTGGTGATATCCTCGAAGCTGCCCTCATCGACCAACAGCCCGATCCGCTCCATCGGAGTGAGGAAGAAATACTCTCCACAGCTCGGGCAGATATTGTTGTTCTCCCGAACACGCCGCTTGAACACAAGCTCGCCGCAGGACTTGCACTTCATCCACAGGCTCTCGTCCGGCTCCTTGCCAAGATCGACGCGAAGATAGTCCTTTTCTTTGAAGATCGGCATTCACTCACCTCGTTGTACGCTTGCGAAACGGGGAGAACCGTGGTCGCTTTGGCGAAGCGTCCGATCCATCGGAGACTCTGCGCAAGCTGTCCGGAAGGACTGACCCACTCGACACCACCATCGACAGGGCATCTTCCACCGGCATCTCAATATAGGTCACAAGCCGCTCCGGAATGATCAGCATATAGCCCGACAAGGGGTTTGGCGCCGTCGGGGCATAGACAAGCAAGCACTTCTCCCCTGTGATCTCTCTGATGATCCCAAGTTCTTCGTTCGTCACAAGCCCCAACACGTTGATGCCTTCCTTGGGGTACTCGAACATGACAACCTTCTTGAATGACGTCGTCGACTCCCGGTTCAGCAACGCTCCGGTGAACTGCTTCAGCGTTCCGTACATCTTCCGGACACCAGGAAACGAGAACAGGATCCTCTCGAAGTAGTACTGCAACGTTCGGCCAACGACGCTTCGAACGATCATCCCGATGACGAATACCAACAGAATCGTGATGATGATTCCAAGCCCGGGTACCCATTGCCCGAGCACACGCTCGATGACCATCCCGAACGCGGTATTTCGGCCGACTTGCCCGTCGATCAGATTGTACAGCGCCCAGACGATGAAGATCGTGGCTCCAACCGGAAGGATTGCCAGCAAGCCGCTGACAAACGTCGTCCGTAACCAAACAAGGAATCTCTTCATCGCATCGTTCCTATGTCGCGTGGGTTTGTGCCAACCTGAAGTATAGACGATTCGGCGTATGATAGGGGATCATGCGCCGATTCGCACCATGGAACCTCCGCATCCGCTTGTCGCTCTTGGTTCTACTGCTCGCGTATGTGGGCCTGATCGGCGTGCGTGTTCTCTACCCGATCGCCTACACACCACAACTCATTGCACTTGCCGAGGAACACGGCCTCGATCCCGCGCTTGTCGCAGCCGTGGTTCGATGCGAAAGCCGGTTCGCCGCAGATGCGGTTTCGCGATGCGGCGCAATCGGCCTCATGCAGATCATGCCCGACACCGGAGCGTGGATCGCCCAGCAACTCGCCATCCCGGATTTTGAGACGGATCAGCTATTCGAGCCTGCCCACAACCTACGGTTTGGCATCTGGTACCTCTCCCACCTGGTCGAACGGTTCGGCAACCAACGCGATGCGTTGGCCGCGTACAACGCGGGTCCCGGTAACGTGGAACGATGGCAATCCGGTTCTGAAGTAGTCTTTGAGGAGACACGTCTCTACATTGAACGCGTTTCACGGAGCATTCCGATCTATCGCATCTACCTCAGGATCCCTTGGCTTCATCGCATCACCCCATCCCTCCTGCTTTAGCGTTGCGCCAATGCGGTCCATCAGCTAGACTTCGACGCAGCTTGAAAACCGCTTGTCATCACGAGGAGGTTTCACGTGTCAGAGGGTATTCGCTGGGTTGAGAAGGACCCATCCGAGGAAAACGTCTACTGGCCCACACAGGCGTTGAAAGAGCGTTCGTGGATCGCAGATGAGGCGATCTACGAGCAGGCCGCGTCCGATCCACGGGCATTCTGGAGCAAGCATGCCGAGGATCTCACTTGGTTCAAGAAATGGGACAGCGTCTATGAGTACGCACCCCATGCGTACAAGTGGTTCGTCGGCGGCAAGCTCAACCTCTCCTACAATTCGCTGGATCGCCACATCGAAGCCGGCAACGGAGACGCTATTGCGCTCATCTGGGAACCCGAGCCGATTGATGAACAGGCCATCCGCTTGACCTACAAGGAGTTGCACGAACGCGTATCCAAGTTTGCTAACGCCCTCAAGGGACTTGGCGTCAAGAAGGGCGACGCCGTCGGAATCTACATGCCGATGATCCCCGAGGCCGTTGTGGCAATGCAGGCGTGCGCGCGGATCGGCGCTCCGCACTCCGTGGTCTTCTCTGCATTCAGCCCAGACTCGCTGCGCGATCGAATGGTCGACTGCAACGCCAAGGTCGTCGTGACCGCCGATGGATACTACCGTCGCGGCAAGGCGATCAACCTGAAGAAGAACGCCGACCAGGGCATCGCGGATTCTCCTGTGGAGAAGCTTGTCGTCGTCAAGCGCACCGGCGCCGATGTGGACATGAAGGATGGGCGCGACCTTTGGTACCATGAGCTGGTCGCCGACGTCAGCGCTAATTGCCCGGCCGAGCCGCTGGATGCAGAGGATCTGGCATTCCTGCTCTACACATCGGGTACCACTGGCAAGCCGAAGGGGATCATGCACACAACCGGCGGTTATGCCGTGCAGTCCTACGCGACCGCCAAGTGGAACTTCGACATGCATCCAGGTGACGTGTACTGGTGCACCGCCGATGTTGGATGGATCACGGGGCACACCTACATCAACTATGGTCCATTGATGAACGGTGTGACGTCGCTGGTGTTTGAAGGTTCTCCCGACTTCCCGGATTTCGGGCGTTTCTGGTCGATCATCGAGAAACACAAGGTGACGCAGCTGTATACCGCCCCGACTGCAATCCGTATGTTCGTCAAGCAAGGCGATGAGTGGCCAGCGAAGTACGATCTGAGCTCGTTGCGCCTTCTTGGAACCGTCGGCGAGCCGATCAACGTCGACGCGTGGATGTGGTATTTCGAGAGGATCGGCGGAAGCCGCTGCCCGATCATCGACACCTGGTGGCAGACAGAAACTGGCGCGAACATGGTGAATAGCCTTCCTGGAATCGGCCCGTTCAAGCCGACAGTCGCCGGGCGACCTTTCCCCGGTGTCCTTGGAGACATCCTCGACTCCGGCGGGTCCCCTCTTGGACCGGGAGAAGGCGGATACCTCGCGATCTTCAGCCCGTTCCCGCCTGCACTGACGCGTGGGATCTACGGGGACATGGATCGGTTCAAGGCGCAGTACTTCGCCGAATACGGTCCGGAACGCTACTTCACAAGCGACGGCGCCCGCAAGGATGAGATGGGAAACATCCGGATCACCGGTCGCGTCGACGACGTCATGAACGTTGCCGGCCACCGCCTTGCCACGGCTGAGGTGGAAAGCGCACTGGCGCAGAACGACAAGGTGAGTGAAGTCGCCGTCGTCTCAAGGCCGCACGACCTCAAGGGTGAAGTTCCTGTAGCATTCGTGTTGCTTCGCGGCGGGATTGAACCCTCGGACGACATCCGCAAGGAGCTGATGACAACCGTCAATCAGGTCATCGGCCCAACAGGCCGACCGGATCAGATTGTCTTCGCACACGATGTACCGAAGACGCGAAGCGGCAAGATCATGCGGCGCGTCCTCAAGGCGCTCGTTCGCCATGAGCCTGTTGGGGACCTTACGACCCTGCAGAATCCTGAGAGCGTCGACACGCTCAAAGGGTTGGTCGACTACAAGGGATAGGCACGGTGGGCTCAATCCAAAGGTCCACAGATTCGTAACGTTTCGGGGGCGGCTCGTCCGCCCCCGTTCGCTTGGAGGGTTTGGTATGTCAGAACAGAAAGTCTTCGGAATGAAGCCCGAGCAAGGACGATGGATGTTCATCCTGTTGGGCCTCCTTATGAACATTTGCCTTGGCTCGGTCTACGCGTTTAGCGTATTCAAGAAACCATTGCAGAATCTCTGGGACATCAACGCCACGCAGAGCGGCCTTCCGTTCATGATCTTCCTCGCCATGTTCGCGTTGCTCATGGCACTGGCTGGCGGCCTCATCGGCAAGTGGGGGCCAAAGCGCGTCGGGCTCCTTGGAGGGGTGCTCGTCGGGGCTGGCTGGATCCTAGCAGGATTCGCACCCAGCATCACATGGCTGACGATCTTCTACGGCATCATCGGGGGAGCGGGCGTAGGGATCATCTACGGTTGCCCGATTGCGGTGGCCGCCAAGTGGTTCCCCGACAAGAAAGGTTTGGCCGTAGGGCTCACCGTCATGGGGTTCGGCCTCTCCGCGCTCATCATGGCCCCGCTGATGCGATCTCTGATCGCCAATCTCTCGATCGGACCGATGCGGACATTCACCTACCTTGGGATCGCGTTTACGGTGATCTTGGTACTGCTGTCTCTGCCGATGCGCGTTCCGCAAGAAGGGTGGAAGCCGGCGGGCTGGCGCGGTGCGACAGCCAAGGGATCGTCCGGTGTCGATCTGGATCGCAAACAGATGGTCAAGACAAGCACGTTCTACGCCCTGTGGGGTACCTACACAATCGGCTGTCTCGCCGGACTGATGGCCATCGGCATCTCCTCTCCCGTGGGCCAGGAAGTCGCGAAGCTCACGCCGGGCATGGCAGCGCTTTCGGTCTCGATCTTCGCTATCTTCAACGGGATTGGCCGGCCAATCTTCGGTTGGCTCACAGACAAGCTGGCACCCCGCAACGCCGCCGTGCTGTCGTTTGTCCTAATCCTTGCGGCATCAGCCATGCTCTATCTGTGGGGAGAAGGCAGCGCGTTCGTCTATTTTCTCGCGTTTATCATCCTTTGGATGAATCTCGGTGGCTGGCTTGCGATCGCGCCGACGGCGACAGCTACCCTGTTTGGGACCAAGCACTACGGGAAGAACTACGGCCTGATCTTCACGTCCTACGGCATCGGTGCGCTGCTCGGCAACACCCTGGCCGGGATGATTCGTGATGCCTCTGGCGGCTATCTGCCCGTCTTCCTGCCGGTCATGGGCCTCGCAGCCCTGGGGATCGTCGTCAGCCTCTTGTGGCTGAAACCAGTCAAGGCCAGCTGATTGGCGTCGCTGAAACGGGTGAGCTACTTGGTGGCTCACCCGTTTCGCCCCTCTCAAGAAACACGGTCTGGGAGCACATGCGCCGGCTCGACCCCCAAGTCCGGGGCACACGGCATCCTGATCCGTCATGCCCCTTCGGTATTCGTGGAGCCCATCGTCTGCAGCCTGCCGTATTCGTCGATGCGCAACACGCTGTCAGCATGGCCGCAGTCGGCCACTCCAAGGTGCACACAACCTAGACGACAAGAGCAAGCAGGATGCCGACACACAGACACCGTTCGCCCGATGGAGAGACATGGCCCGGAGCTTCCCGGCCTTGGAACCCTGACTCGGGAAGCTCCCGGCAGCTGATAAACTGGATGTACCAATGCAGTCAGCACGATCCGTCGGAACCCCTGGAATTCAGACAGCCCGACAGCTTGCCGCCTTTCAGGATCCGGCTCTCATCTGGCTCCAGCGAGATACACCGGATATCCTGTCCTTACGAGAGGAGATACATGCCCAAGTCCCCGACACAACTTGTTTGGATCGATCTTGAGACAACCGGCATCGATGATCGAACCTGCCGCATCCTCGAGATCGCGACAATCGTTACGGACAAAGATCTCAATACCGTAGAGGAAGGACCGGACCTCGTCATCCATCAGCCAGACGACGTCCTTGCAACCATGGATCCTTGGTGCATTGCCCAACACGGCAGCTCCGGACTCACCGAAGCGAGTCGGCTATCGACGGTGTCACTCGAAGACGCCGAGAAGCAAACACTCGCATTCGTGAAGAAACACTGTTTGAAGGGCAAAGCGCCGATGTGCGGCAACTCGATCGCCTTCGATCGTCGCTTCATCATGCATCACATGCCGCAGCTCAACCGTTACCTGAACTACCGCAATGTCGATGTCAGTTCGGTGAAAGAGCTCGCGTTTCGATGGTATCCGCAAGCCATTGCGAACATCGCGAAGGTGTCTGCCCACCGGGCGCTGGGTGATATCCGTCAATCGATCGAGGAGCTTCGGTACTACCGGGAGCACGTGTTTCAGGCAAGGTCCTCGTGCTGATCTGCTCGGCACGGGACATCCTCGCTGCCCGCAAGCGGATCACGGCGTTCATTCATCGCACCCCCATCCTGACAAATACAGGCGTTGACGACGAGATGTCCGCTACGATCTTCTTCAAGTGCGAGAACCTCCAGAAGACCGGCTCGTTCAAGTTTCGTGGCGCCTTGAATGCCGTGGCAAGCCTGTCGACAGAAGAGCGTGCACGGGGTGTGGTTGCCCATTCAAGTGGGAACCATGCGCAGGCGCTTGCACTCGCCGCACAGATCCACGGGATTCAATCCCATATCGTCATGCCTGAGAACTCCAACCCGGTCAAGGTTGCCGCCACCCAAAGCTACGGCGCTCATGTCGTTCACTGCATGCCGACGCACGAAGCACGCCACAAGGCCGCAGCACGCCTCATCGAAGAGACCGGAGCACGCTTCATCCACCCAAGTGATGACCGTTTCGTCATCGCCGGCCAGGGAACTGCCGTCTGCGAACTTATCGAGGATGTCGGAGAACTTGATCTGATTGTCGCTCCGCTCGGTGGAGGCGGTCTTCTGTCTGGCACACTACTCGCTGCGTCCCATCTTCTGCCAAGCGCCCAGGTGATCGGATGCGAGCCCGCTGGAGCAGACGATGCCTATCGCTCGCTGCAGGCCGGCCGAAGAATCACCGACTTCGTCCCGAAGACGATTGCGGACGGCTTGAGAACACCCCTCGGAGAAAACACTTTCGCGATTATCCGGGAGCACGTCCCGCGGATTGTCCTCGTTTCGGAGCAGCAGATCCTCGACGCGATGCAAACCGTCTGGAACCGGTTGCGGATCGTGATTGAGCCGTCCAGCGCTGTCGCTGTTGCCCCCCTACTCACCGGAGCCATCGACGTCCGGGGCAAGCGGGTTGGCGTCATTCTGAGTGGCGGCAATGTCGACCTATCGGTACTGTTTGACGATCTTCGTAACCAAGCCGGATAGCCACCTACCGGCCTGCGCCCACGTAGATCGGTGCCGGCTCGCGTGAATGGAAACACCGCTACGATAGCTCTGTGTCGCTGATAGCCACATTTGCCGCTCTTCATCTACGTTGCTTCCATCCCGAAGGCCACCGTCCAACCGCCGTGCCCGTGCGGTTCTGCGGGTGGGCCTCCCACAACCCTTGCGACCCGCGCCACCTCGTGTCTGTTGCCAACCGCTGATCCTGCCTGTGGCCCCGAACACGTTCGACGTTTGATACAATCCGCACGCAAGCAGATGGTCAGCGCAGGCAGCGGCGCCTGGCATTCCTGGCATGGGTCGGCCATCCTCTTGTGCACAAGACGAAGAAGGCACGAAGGAGGGGTTCGCACACCGATGGCGAAGCTAACGGGGATCGATATCTACAAACTGCTTCCGCGAACGAACTGCGGGGACTGCAATCGGCCGACATGCATGGCGTTTGCGATGCAGGTTGCCGCCAAGAAGGCGACGCTAGACCAGTGCCCGCATGTCTCGGCGGAGGCCCAGGCAGTCCTCGGTGATGCACAGCGCCCCCCCATCCATACCGTGGGAATAGGTTCCGAAGCGCATGCACTGGCCATCGGAGGCGAAACCGTGCTGTTCCGGCACGAAGAGAAGTTCCATCATCCCACTGCGGTCGCCGTCCGCGTACTCGCCACGGTAGATGACAAAGGGCTCACTGCACAGCTAGAGGCAATCGATCAGCTTCGGTTCGCACGTGTCGGCGAGGACATCGCCGTCGACCTCATTGCAATCGATGGTCAAGCGGCAACCGAAAAGCAGTTCGGGCAAGTCGTTGCAGCTGTCGCGGACCACACGAGCATTCCGCTCGTTCTCCTCTGCGACAACAGCAACTCGCTGAAGACTGCGCTTGCCAGCCTCACAGGCAAGCGTCCGTTGATCGGTCCGGCAACCGAACAGAACTGGGAAGCCATCGCTCGCATCGCCACAGAACAGAGACTGCCCGTCCTCGTCCGTTCCAGCTCACTTGAAGGATTGGCCTCCCTCGCGGAGACACTCACCCAGAAAGGCATCGAGGATCTCGTCCTGTGTCCACAGACAACCTGTCTCTCTAGCACACTTGCGCAGCTCACGCAGCTTCGGCGCCTTGCCGTCGAGAAGCGGTTCCGACCGTTGGGATATCCAGTCTGTGTCAGTGCCGGCGGTGATACACCGGCTGTCCAATCGCTCGCTGCAAGTGCCGCAGTCTGCCGCTATGCGGATCTCGTCATCACCGATCTCACCGAGCCCGCAGACATCCTCCCCGTACTGACGACCCGACAGAACATCTACACTGATCCCACCGTCCCCAACGCCATTGAGGCCAAGCTATACGAGATCGGGAACCCTGGTCGGGCTGCCCCTGTCTTGTTTACGACAAACTTCGCGTTGACCTACTTCACAGTGGCGGCTGAGGTTGAGAACAGCAGGGTGCCGGCATTCATTACGGTGATGGATACCGAAGGATTGGGTGTTCTCAACGCGTATGCCGATGACAAACTGACCGGAGAAACGATCGTTGGAGCGATTGAGGCCCAGGGAGCGATGGATCGAGTGAATCACGGCCAACTGATCATTCCAGGCCTGATCGCGATCCTACAGCCGGAGATCGAGCAGGCATCCGACTGGGATGTGATCGTTGGGCCCGAAGATGCCGCAGGGATCCCGCGCTTCCTTCGCGCGGGTTGGAATAGCGGATCCCAAGGGCCATGAAGAGCTTCCGTATCCGATTCGAACCAAGCGGGAAGACCGCTACCGTGTGCCCGGGGACGACGCTCCTCGACGCCGCTCGATCGGTTGGCATCCCCATCGCGTCGGCATGTGGCGGAGAAGGCATTTGTGGTCGGTGTCGCGTCCAAGTGCTATCCGGGACGGTCGCCGCCGAGTCGACGCATCTCTTGACGCAAGAACAGATCCGTGAAGGCTTCGTTCTCGCTTGCCAAGCTCGCGTTTCGGAGGATACGCTTGTCCGAGTCCCCGTGACGGAAACCGATCGAGAGGCACAGATCCTCGTGGAACCGAACGCCGATCAACCCCGCCGCTCGCGCGCCGAAGACGACCAGGGACAACGCTACCCGTATGCGCCGATCGTATCCAAGCTCTGCCTCCATCTTCCTCCACCCACGTTGGAGGACCCAGTCAGCTGTCACGAGCGGCTGTCCCGAGAGATCCGCCGCCGGATCGACACTCCACACATCGCGATGGCCCTGGAAGTCGTTCAGTCGCTCCCGTCGCAGCACCGGGCGCAAGAGTGGACGGTGACCGCAACGCTTGCAACGCGTGGAGACACGATCGAGCTGCTTCAGGTCGAAGGAGGCGATCGGGCCATCGCATCGTATGCCATCCTCGCCGACATCGGAACCTCAACGATTGTCGTCCATCTACTGGATCTCGTCACATCGAGGACGCTCGACATGGAGACCTGCTACAACTCGCAGATGACCTACGGTGCGGAGCTCACACGCCGGATCGCGTACGCCAAACGAAACGGCCCCGCCCCCCTGCAAGAAGCTGTCGTCGGAGACATCAATCGCCTGGTTGACATGCTTGTCGCCCGTTCCAGTGTGGACCGCCAAGACCTCATTGCGTGTCTCGCCTCCGGCAACACGACGATGATGCACTTCCTGCTCGGGCTCGATGCGCAGCATATCCGCAAATCGCCGTATGTTCCCGCCACGACAAACCCACCTCCTGTCTGCGCCGCGGACGTGGGAATCCAGATCAACCCCTGTGGCGTTGTCTATTCGATGCCAGCCATTGGAGCTTGGGTCGGCGGTGACATCACCTCGGGGATCCTGGCAACCGGACTCTCAGACGGTCAGCAGCTGACGCTACTGATCGATATCGGCACGAACGGGGAAATCGTTCTTGGAAATGCTGATTGGATGATCGCTTGCGCCGCCTCGGCCGGCCCCGCATTCGAGGGAAGTGGCATCACGTCCGGCATGCATGCATCTCAAGGAGCCATCGAGCACATCAAGATCGGGAGAGATGATTCGATCCACATCGAGACGATCGGGAACGTCCCCCCACGCGGGATCTGTGGCTCTGGGTTGATCGATGCAATTGCCGGCCTGTTCGAGTGCGGTCGGATCGACCGCTCCGGACGGCTACAACCGGACCGCTCTCGGCGGATCCGCGAGGCGAATGGACAGCTGGAGTTCGTGGTTGCCGCTTGCGCGGATGCTGGCAGACAAGTAGATCTCGTGATCACGCAATCGGATATCGAGAATGTGCTTCGCGCCAAGGCAGCGATCTACACCGGCACGAGGATCCTCCTCGAATCGACAGGGCACACCCCCAGTGACATCGATCAGTTGTTGATTGCCGGTGGGTTTGGAAACCACCTTGATGGGCGAAACGCCATCCTGTTGGGAATGATCCCCGATCTCCCAGTCGAGCGGATCCACTTCGTCGGGAACACGTCGATCCTCGGCGCGAGAATGGCGATGCTGTCATCGGACGCGCTTGTCCGAAGCGAGCGGATCGCTCGAAGCACCACATGCTACGATCTGTCCACGTATCTAGACTACTACGGCGAATTCATGTCCGCGAAGTTCCTTCCGCACACCCATCTAGACCTGTTTCCGTCCATCGCCAAGTCCATCGGCCAAGCACAACCGCGGGGAAAGGAACACACCGACCGATGAATGCCCCCATCGCCGCTGCAGACACACAACAGCCCCGCGACACCAGAGGTTGTGGGACGATTAGATGCTTTCCACATTCTCGTGACCTGAACTCGATACGCCACTCCATGAGGAGGATGCCACGTGACCATTGACATCCCGAACGTCAGAACTAGCTGGCCGCACGAGATCAATGCCATAACACTCGGGGCCACACCGGCCGAAGGCGGCACTCGCACATCTACCGTTACCGTCGGAGGCGGAACGACCCTTCCGTTCTGCCAGTTCGAGGGATCGATTCCAAACCGCCCCGTGGTGGCCATCGAGGTATGGGATATCCCGCCCCAGACTTGGCCGGACACGGTGTACAACCCGTTCGCCGACGTCGCCGACGATCCTGCCGCTTGGGCGAAGAAGGCCGTGGAGGCATTCGGGGCCGACATGATCTGCCTTCGTCTGAAGGGGTGCGATCCGACCCACGGAAACCGTTCTCCGGAACAGGCGGCAACAACTGCAAGGCAAGTGGCCGATGCCGTCGGCGTCCCGTTGATCATCTGGGGATGCGGGAACGACGAGAAGGACAACGCGCTGTTCCCCGTCGTCTCCGAGGCGCTCTCGGGCGAGAACTGCCTTCTCGGGACGATCACCGAAGACAACTACCAAAGCCTGACAACTGTAGCTGCTGCCTATGGACACAAGTTGATCGCGGAGTCCCCGGTTGACATCAATATCGCAAAACAGGTCAACATCCTCGCGCTCGACGCAGGATTCCCGGAGGAGCAGCTCGTGATCTTCCCAAGCTCAGGCGCTCTCGGCTATGGGCTTGAATACGTCTACTCGATCATGGAGCGTCTCCGCATCGCTGGATTGAAGGGCGACAGAGCGGTCGCCATGCCGATCCTTTGTGACATCGGAACGGATGTATGGAGCACCAGAGAAGCCAATGCCCCGGTCTCCGGATGGGGAGATGCCAAGATCCGTGGACCTCTTTGGGAGGCTTCAACCGCACAAGCGTACCTCCTTGCCGGCGCCGACATGCTGGTCATGCGCCATCCCGACGCGGTGAGGCTGACCCAGAAGACGATCGCTCGCTTGATGGGAGGCAACACACGATGATACTGATCGGAGAGCGGATCAATGCCGGATTCAAGGACATCGCCAATGCCATTCGGATGAAGGATCCAGCCCCTGTGAAACGGTGGGCAATCGCTCAAACCGAAGCCGGCGCCGCGTATCTCGATGTAAACATCGGGGCCGCATCGCGGGACCCACAAGACATGGCCTGGTTGGTCCGAACGATCCAGAATACCGTATCTACGCGTCTCTCGATCGACAGCACCAACGTTGAAGTCATCGAAGCCGGTCTTGACGCTATCGATGAACGGGGCGTCCTGATCAACTCTACGACGGCAGACGCCGGCAAACTTGACCAGCTCATCCCGCTTGCAGTGAAGCACAACGCGATGCTGCTCGGATTGGCGATGGACGATCGTGGCAGCCCACAAGACGTCGATCGACGCGTTGAGAACGGCGCTACGGTGTTCATGGCCGCGGTAGAAGCAGGGATCCCGCCGGATCGGATCATCCTCGATCCGATCTTGATGCCGATCAAGTTCATGCAAGAGCAGGTGCCTCATGTTCTCGAAACGATCGAGCAGTTCACCCATCTCTCGGACCCGTCACCGCACATCTCGGTCGGCGTATCGAATGTTGGAACGAAGGCCGCCGAGAAGGGCCGGATCATTCGTACGTTCCTCGTCATGGCGATGGCAAAGGGACTCGACACAGTGATCTGCAACGTCTGTGACGATGAGCTGATCGCCGCAGTTGCAACGGCCGAGCTCATGCTGAACAGGGAGATCTACACAGACTCCTACATCCGCGCGTTCCTGATGCGGCAAGCGGTCTAGAGAGACAAGCGGAACACCCGCCAGATCCCATGGCATGGCTCAAGCAGGTGCATGCCGGCAGGCTCCAACAGCAATGGATGTGATCTACGTCCAGGGATCAGGTAATGTAA
>Ga0272441_10009450_pt1 | contig 15055 bp, 12 predicted proteins | sample SSMProp6N_FD_193582 | JGI IMG/M metagenome (GOLD analysis project Ga0272441, IMG submission 193582) | Marine sediment archaeal communities from Little Sippewissett salt marsh, Falmouth, MA, United States - SSM-Prop-6N | ecosystem: Environmental > Aquatic > Marine > Wetlands > Sediment ... | reverse complement strand
GACCATGATCGTCTGGGGCGAGAAGGACGCGGTGCTGCCGGTCAAGCACGCGTGGGCGGCGGCGCAGCTTCTGCCCGGCTGCCGCTTCGAGGTGCTGCGCGACGCCGGGCACATGCCGCAGGAAGACGCCCCTGCCCGTTTCGCCGAGGTCGTCACCCAGTTCATCGCCGAGACCGAGCCCTCTCCGTACAACCCCCGCACCTGGCGGCGCCGGCTCATCGACGGGCCGCCTCCGCGTCGCAGCGTGGTGCGGGCCAGCGCGTAGCCGGGACGGCACCGGCCAGAAGCGCGACAGGCCGACGGCTTGCCTTGACCGGCCGCTGGCACGTTCGTAGCCTTCGAGCACTACCCGCCACGAGCGGAACCGTGACACCGACGAGACAACGAACGACCTAGCACCACTGACTACTCGACAACAGAACACCAGGTCACTCCAGGTGGGCTCCCATGTGCGGTGCCCACTGGTCTCCTCGTACGTGACGTACCGCGCGTGTCGGGCCCATGACAGCAGGCGCGAGCGCCTGCTGGTACGACAGGAGACATGACGTGAGCACCGTTGAGACCATCCTGATGGTCCTCGGAGTCTCGATCCTCGGTGCACTCGGCGTCATCGCATGGATACTCACCCGTCAGCGCTCGACGCCCAGCGTCGACGCGGCCCCCGGGCACACCAGTCTCGACGGTGTGCAGGGCGAGGCCGACCGGATCCGGGCCCGCGCCCAGCAGGAGGCGGACGAGATCCGCCGCACTGCCGACGAGGCGGCCACACATGCGATCACGTTGCGTGACGAGGCCGAGACCGAGGTTCGAGGGTTACGAGACGACATCCGTGAGCAGCGGCTCGACATCGAGCGGCGTGAGCACCGCATCACCGAGCGGGAGGAACGCCTCGCCGACGAGACCCGATTTCTCGAGGAACGCTCCCGCGCCCTCGGCGAGCGCGAGGTCGAGCTCGACCAGCGAGCCGAGGCGCTGCGCAGGTTGGACGACGAGCGCATGCAGGTGCTCGAGCAGGCGGCAGGGCTCACCGCGGAGCAGGCCAGGTCCGAGCTCGTGGCCAGTGTGGAGACCCAGGCCAAGCGAGACGCGGCGATCATCGCCCGCGACATCGAGCGGGCGGCGCACGAGGAAGGCGAGCGGCGCGCCCGCCAGATCGTGGTGCAGGCGATCCAGCGGGTGGCGTCCGAGCAGACGTCGGAGTCGGTCGTGTCCGTGCTGCACCTGCCCTCCGATGAGATGAAGGGACGCATCATCGGCCGTGAGGGCCGCAACATCCGCACGTTCGAGCAGGTGACCGGGGTGAACCTCATCATCGACGACACCCCTGAGGCGGTGCTGCTCTCCTGCTTCGACCCGGTGCGCCGCGAGGTGGCCCGCATGGCCCTCGAAGCCCTCGTGCTCGACGGTCGCATCCACCCGCAGCGCATCGAAGACCAGGTGGAGCGCAGCCAGAAGGAGGTCGAGCAGGTGTGCCTGCGCGCGGCCGAGGACGCCCTCGCCGACGTCGGCATCACCGACCTGCACCCTGACCTCACCGAGGTGCTCGGACGGCTGCGGTATCGCACCAGCTATGGCCAGAACGTCCTCAAGCACCTCGTCGAGTCCGCGAACATCGCCGGGCTGATGGCCGCCGAGCTGGGCATGGACGTCGACCTGATGAAGCGCTGCGCCTTCCTGCACGACATCGGCAAGGCGCTGACCCACGAGAGCGAGGGCAGCCACGCGATCGTCGGGGCCGACCTGGCCCGCCGGTTCGGCGAGTCCGAGGAGGTCGTGCACGCCATCGAGGCCCACCACAACGAGGTGGAGCCCCAGACGGTCGAGGCCGTGCTCACCCAGGCTGCCGACGCGGTCAGCGGCGGCCGTCCGGGTGCCCGGCGCGAGTCGCTGGAGTCCTACGTCAAGCGGCTGCAGCGCCTGGAGGAGGTCGCGAAGACCCACGAGGGCGTGCAGAAGGTGTTCGCCATGCAGGCCGGTCGCGAGGTGCGGGTGATGGTGCAGCCGGACGTCGTCGACGACCTGGCGGCGCAGGTGCTGGCCCGAGACATCGCCAAGCAGGTGGAGGAGGAGCTGACCTACCCCGGTCAGATCCGCATCACCGTCGTGCGTGAGTCGCGGGCCAGCGAGTTCGCCCGATGACGCCTCACTCCCTGCCCAGGGGGACGACCGGCTCGACCTCCTCGGCCTTGGGGTCGAAGACGATCTTGGGGTTGCGGCTGGTGCGTTTGTCCAGGTAGCGGGCCAGCAACGACAGCGACAGGTTGACGGCGATGTACATCGCCGCGACGCCGACGTAGATCTGCAGGCCGTACCGCGGCCCGAGGAACTCGACGATCGACCGTCCCTGCCGCAGCAGCTCGAAGTAGCCGATGACGAACCCCAGGGACGTGTCCTTGAGCAGCGTCACCAGCTGGGAGACGATGGCCGGCAGCATCCGCCGCACTGCCTGCGGTACCAGGATGAGGGCCATCACCTGGGTCTTGAGCAGGCCGAGCGCGTACCCGGCCTCGGACTGGCCGCGGTCGATGGACAGGATGCCGGCACGGAAGATCTCGGCCAGCACGGCCATGTTGTACAGCGTCAGCCCGGCCACCAGGCTCCAGAACAGGTCGAGGTTGACTCCGAGCTGGGGCAGGCCGAGGAAGACGAAGAAGATGAGCAGCAGCAGCGGGATGCCGCGGAAGAACTGGACGACGACGTCCACCGGACGGCGCACCCATGCGTGGTCGCTCAGGCGTCCGGCGGCCAGGAAGGCCCCGAGGATCATGGAGAAGAGCATCCCGATGGCGGCGGCCCGCAGCGTGTTGAGCAAGGCTCGGCCCAGGCTCTGCGGCACCCCGGACTCGGTGTCGAAGAGGATGCCCCAGCGCTCTGCCTCGAGCTGGTCGCTGGCCTCGAGCTGCCACAGCACCCACGCGACGATGGCGGCGACCACGACAAGGCCCAGCGCGGTACCGATGCGCACGTTGCGCCGACCCTTCGGGCCCAGGGTGTCGTAGAGCACCGACTGCTGGCTCACCGCAGCACCACCACCTTGCGTTCCACGACGCCGAGCATGAGCCCGGACGGGATGGTGATGATCAGGTATCCGGTGGCCGACCCGGCGAAGATGGCGATGACGTCAGCGGGGTAGGTGTTGACCAGGCGAGTCGCGACCGCGGTGAGCTCGGTGACGGCGAAGGCCGCACCGATCGAGGAGTTCTTGACCATCGCGATCCACACGTTGCCCAGCGGCGGCACCACGGTGCGGAACGCCTGCGGCAGCACCACCAGCCGCAACGTCTGGGTGAACGTCAGCCCGATGGCCCGAGCGGCCTCGGCCTGGCCCGCCGCCACCGAGTTGATGCCCGAGCGCACTGCCTCACAGACGAAGGCCGCGGTGTACAGCCCGAGAGCGACGACGCCGGCCACGAAGAACGATGGCAGCGTGACGTCGATCAGGGGGAGGGCGAACACCGCGAAGAACCACACGACGGTCAGCGGCGTGTTGCGGAACGTCTCGACGTAGAAGGTGCCCAGTGCCTGCAGCGGAGGGAACGGCGAGACCCGGAACGCTGCGAGCAGCGTCCCGAGGGCGAAGGCCAGCAGCCCCGCCAACAAGCTCAGCGACAGCGTCGTCAAGAACCCCGACCAGTACAGGTCGAGGTTCTCGACGATCGCAGTCATTGAGTGGCCTCGCCGTCCCTACGCACGTCGCTGGCAGGTCGCCTCTAGTAGCGGTCCACCGCCGGCGGCTCAGGGGTGTCGGCGAACTGACCGGCAGTGTCGTCCCATGCCTGTGCCCAGCGGCCGTCCTCGAACGACTCCTCGAGCACGTCGTTGATGAACGAGCGGAACTCGTCATCGCCCAAGGTCACGCCGATGCCGTAGGGCTCCTCGGTGAACGGGTTGTCGACGAGCTCGAACGACTCCGGGTCCTGGGCGATGATCCCCAGCAGGATGACGTTGTCGGTGGTGACGCTGTCGACCTGGCCGTTCTTCAGCGCCTCGGCGCACTTGCTGTAGACGTCGAACAGCGTGATCTCCGCGTCCGGGTAGTTCGTGCGGATGTTCTCCGCCGGGGTCGAGCCCTCGACCGAGCAGGTCGTGGTCCCCGCGAGGTCGTCCGGTCCCTCGATGCCCAGCGGGTTGCCGGAGGCGACCATGATGTCCTGGCCGGCCTGGTAGTACGGACCGGCGAAGTCGACGACCTCCTTGCGGTCGTCGTTGATCGTGTACGTGGCGACGACGTAGTCGACCCGGCCCTCCTGGATGAACGGCTCGCGGTTGGCCGAGACGGTCTCGGTCCAGGTGATGCCGTCCTCGGCGATCCCCAGCTCCTCGGCGATGATCTTGGCGACCTCGACGTCGAAGCCCTCGGGCTCGTTCGTGCCGGGGTTGAGCAGACCGAAGCCGGGCTGGTCGAACTTGGTGCCGATGGTCACCTCGCCGGCTGCGGCGAGATCGGCCATGGTGCTGCCCTCGGGGAAGTCTCCTGAGCCGGCGGCGTCGGAGTCGGCCTCCTCAGTGGCCTCCTCGGTGGCGGTGTCGTCGGTCGTCGCTTCGTCCCCGTCGTCGTCGCTGCTGCAGGCAGCGAGGCCGACGGTGAGTGCAGCGACGCCGGCGAGGGCGAGCAGTCGGTGCGCGGGTCGTCGTGTCATGGGTCCTCCCGTGGGGTGTCTCGCCAGGGCCTTCCTGGCGTGTCAGTGTGTGAGGATCTTGCTCAAGAAGTCGCGGGCACGGCCGGACTGGGGGTTGGAGAAGAACTCCTCGGGCGTGGCCTGCTCGACGATCTCGCCGTCCGACATGAAGATCACTCGGTCGGCTGCGGCACGGGCGAAGCCCATCTCGTGGGTGATCACCATCATCGTCATGCCGTCCTTGGCCAGCCCGATCATGACGTCGAGCACCTCGTTGATCATCTCCGGGTCGAGAGCAGAGGTCGGCTCGTCGAAGAGCATGAGCTTGGGCTCCATCGCCAGCGCGCGGGCGATGGCTACCCGCTGCTGCTGCCCGCCGGAGAGCTGAGCGGGGTACTTGTGCGACTGGTCGGCCACGCCGACGCGTTCGAGCAGCGCCTGGGCGCGGTCCTTGGCCTCCTGCTTGGACAACCGGCGCACCTTGGTGGGCCCCAGCGTCACGTTGTCGATCACGGTCTTGTGGGCGAACAGGTTGAACGACTGGAACACCATGCCCACCTCTGAGCGCAGCGCGGCCAGCGGGCGACCCTCGGCGGGCATCGGCTTCCCGTCGATCGCGATGGTGCCGGAGTCGATGGGCTCGAGGGCGTTGATGGTGCGACACAGCGTCGACTTGCCCGACCCGGACGGCCCGATGACGACGACGACCTCGCCGGGCTGCACGGTCAGGTCGATGTCACGCAGCACGTGCAGGTCCCCGAAGTGCTTCTCCACATGCTCCATCACGACCAGGGGCTGGGCGGTCGTGTCCACGCGCCGCAACCTACCCCCACCACCGCCCGGTCCCGGCCACCCTGCTGATCACGATTCGGGCACAACGCCGCAGCGCTGCGTACCCTGGACGCGATGACTGCGCGCACCTACGAGCTGCGCACCTACGGGTGCCAGATGAACGCCCACGACTCCGAGCGGTTGGCCGGCCTGCTCGAGGACGCGGGCTACGTGCGCGCGGGCGAGGACGACGGCGCGGACGTGGTCGTGTTCAACACGTGCGCGGTGCGGGAGAACGCCGACAACAGGCTGTACGGCAACCTGGGCCACCTCGCCCCGGTCAAGGCCCGCACACCGGGGATGCAGATCGCCGTCGGGGGCTGCCTCGCGCAGAAGGACCGCCGGGAGATCACCCGGCGGGCTCCGTGGGTCGACGTCGTGTTCGGCACGCACAACATCGGCTCGTTGCCGGTGCTGCTCGAGCGCGCCAGGGTCGAGCAGGAGGCCCAGGTCGAGATCGTCGAGGCGCTGGAGACGTTCCCGTCCACGCTGCCCGCGCGCCGCGAGAGCCCCTACGCGGCATGGGTCTCGATCAGTGTCGGGTGCAACAACACGTGCACGTTCTGCATCGTGCCCAGCCTTCGCGGCGAGCAGAAGGACCGTCGTCCCGGCGACGTGCTGCGTGAGGTCGAGGTGCTCGTCGAGCAGGGCGTGGTCGAGGTGACGCTGCTCGGCCAGAACGTCAACGCCTACGGCGTCGACGTCTCCGACCGGTACGCGTTCTCCAAGCTGCTGCGCGCCGTGGGGGCCGTCCCAGGGCTCGAGCGGGTGCGGTTCACCAGCCCGCACCCACGCGACTTCACCCCTGACGTCATCGAGGCCATGGCCGAGACCCCGACGGTGATGCCGCAGCTGCACATGCCGCTGCAGTCAGGCTCGGATGCGGTGCTGAGGGCCATGCGCCGGTCGTATCGCAGGCAGCGCTACCTGCGCATCATCGACGAGGTGCGGGACGCCATGCCCGACGCGGCGATCACCACCGACATCATCGTCGGCTTCCCGGGTGAGACCGAGGACGACTTCGCCGACACCCTCGACGTCGTGCGCGCGGCACGCTTCGCCGGCGCCTTCACCTTCCAGTACTCCCAGCGTCCGGGCACGCCGGCCGCCGACATGCCGAACCAGGTGAGCAAGCCCGTCGTGGCCGAGCGCTACGAGCGCCTCGTCGCTGCCGTGGAGGACGTCGCCTGGACCGAGAACAAGGCTCTGCTCGGTCGCGAGGTCGAGGTGCTGGTGGCGCAGGGCGAGGGGCGCAAGGACGCCGCGACCGGACGGATCAGTGGCCGGGCGCGGGACAACCGCCTCGTCCACGTCACGCTGCCCGACGGCGTCGAGCACCCGCGGCCCGGCGACATGGTCACGACCACGGTCACCTACGCGGCACCGCACCACCTCGTGGCCGACGGGCCGCAGGTCGCGGTGCGGCGAACCCGTGCCGGCGACGCGTGGGAGCGCACGACGCTGCAGACCGGGGACGCTGGCGGGGACGCTGGCGGGGACGCCCCGGGGACCTTTCTCGGCCTGCCCGGCCTCGGCGCTCCCGCGCTGCGCTGATCGTGCTCGTCGGCGCCGTAGTTCTGCCCGCGGCCCCCGTCCTGGTCCCGCAGGTGGCCCAGGGCGCGGCAGCCGAGCTCGAACCGTGCCGTCGCGCAGCCGCTGACGCCCTCACCCACGTCCTCGCCCCACCGGTCGACCGCGTCGTCGTCGTCGGAGCCGGAACGACCACCCGACGGTTCGGCACGTCGGCCCGTGGGTCCCTACGGGGCATCGGCGTGGACCTGACGGTCGCATGGGGGGACGGCGAGCCGGCCCCGCACACCCTTCCGCGGTCGGTCGTGGTCGCCGCGTGGGCGCTCGCCGAGGCGGGGTGGCAGGGCGTGACATCGGCCGTCGAGGTCGCGGTCGACGAGGACCCGCAGGTCTGCCTCGGCCTGGGAGCGGGTCTGGCCGACGAGCCGGGCCGGGTGGCCTTGGTGATCGCCGCAGACGGCACGGCACGGCGCAGCACGGCGGCCCCCGGCTACACCGACGAGCGCGCACACCCGTTCGACGATGTGTGGACGCGCGCGCTGGCTCAGGCCGACGCGCGGGTGCTGGCCGGCCTCGACCCGCAGCTGGCCGCCGACCTGATGATGGAGGGCCGCGCACCGCTTCAGGTGATGGCTGGTGCGGTGCTCGCGGCCGACGGGGACGGCTGGCTGGGTCAGTCGTGGTGGAGCGCCGACCCGTACGGCGTGGCCTACGCCGTCGCGTCGTGGCGGCGACCCGTGGCACATGACGCGACGGCGGCGTCCGCGGCCGGTGATGACTGACCTGCCTCTCGTCGCCGTGGTCGGGGCGACCGCGTCGGGCAAGAGCGACCTGGCCGTCGAGCTGGCCCTGCGCCTGGGCGGCGAGGTGGTGAACACCGACGCGATGCAGCTCTACCGGGGGATGGACATCGGCACAGCCAAGCTCACGCTCGCCCAGCGTCGCGGGGTGCCCCACCACCTTCTGGACGTTCTCGACGTCACCCAGGCGGCGTCGGTCGCCGAGTTCCAGGGCTGGGCGCGCGCCGCGGTCGCCGAGATCTGGTCGAGGGGCAGAGTGCCCGTGCTCGCCGGAGGGTCGGGGCTGTACGTGCGCGCCGTCGTGGACCGCATCGAGTTCCCGGGCACCGACCCCCGGGTGCGGGCCAGGCTCGAGGCCGAGGTGGCTCGTGTCGGACCGGCCGCGCTTCATGACCGACTGGCGGGACTTGACCCGTCAGCGGCCGCGGCGATCCTGCCCAGCAACTCCCGTCGTATCGTCCGCGCTCTCGAGGTGATCGAGGTCACCGGCCGTCCGTTCAGCGCCACGCTGCCGGCACCGCAGCACTGGCACCCGCGCACCGTGCAGGTCGCCCTCGACGTGCCCAGAGCGGTGCTGGACGCTCGCGTGCAGGCTCGTGTCGAGGGCATGTGGGCGGCCGGCCTGGTGCAGGAGGTGCGAACCCTTCAGGCCCACGGGCTGGCGAGCGGCCCCACAGCGTCGCGGGCGCTCGGCTACGCCCAGATCCTGCGGGCACTGTCGGGGGAGTGGAGCGAGCAGGAGGCCCGTGAGCGCACGGTGAGCGCGACCCGGCGGTTCATCAGGCGTCAGGACGCGTGGTTCCGGACGGACGCGCGGGTTCGCTGGCTCGACCCCGCGTCCGGCGTCGACGCCGCCCTCGCGGCGGTGACGGCACCGGCACCGTAGCGAGCCGCCCGATCCCGTCCTGGACGTCACATGGTCGACAAAGGGTCGCCGTACCAGTTCACTCCACCCATGGTTGGCCACGCGCACATCCGACGCGTGATGGTCGGATGGGGTGTGTCCGTCGTAGCCGAGACAGGCGCCCTGGTGGCCCTCCTCGTCGTGGCCTACGACACCGGCGGCCCTGCGATGGTTGCGCTGCTGGCCGCCGTGCGGGCACTGCCCGTCGTCATCGTGGGACCGATCGTCATCGGGCGCTCCGACCGAGGTCGGCGCGAGGTCTGGCTGGTGGGCTCGCTGGCCGTGCGTGCAGGGCTGCTGGGGGCCAGCGCCGCCCTTCTCGTGCTCGACGTCCCGGTCGCGGCCCTGGTTCTGGGCGGCTCGGCGTCGCTGCTGTTCTCCACGCATCGACCGCTCAACGCAGCACTGCTCCCGCAGCTGGCCCGCACCCCGGCCGAGCTGACGTCCGCGAACGCCGCCATGGCACTGGCAGAGAGCGGTGGTGCGCTGCTGGGCCCCGTCCTGGCCGGCGTCGGCCTGATCGCCGGCTCGCCTGTCGTTGTTCTCGCCGGCGCGGCCCTGCTCGTCGTGACAGCTGCGGCGGCGGCGGCCGGGGTGCGCACGTCGGGAACACCCCAGGCGGCTGCCGCGCCGCTGACGCTGCGGACGGCTGCGCGCGACCTCACCTCCGGCTTCCGGGCCCTGTCCCGTCCCCCGATGCTGCTCGTGCTCACAGCCGGGCAGACGTTCGCCCGCGGCGTGCTGCTCGTGGCCGTCGTGGTTCTCGCCAAGGACACGTTCGGCAGTGGTGACTCGGGCGTCGCGTGGCTCACCGCCATGCTCGGCCTCGGCGGCCTCGTCGGCGCAGGCATCGCCGCCTGGAAGGTGAGCTCGAGCCAGCTGGCCCGCGCATTCGTGCTCGGCGTGGTGCTCTGGGGACTCCCGATGGTGGTGCTCGGCGCGTGGACGAACGAGCCCCTCGGCTACCTCGCGTTCGCCGTCATCGGCTTCGGCAACGCCGTGCTGGACGTCGGCGTGTTCACCCTGGTGGCGCGCCTGGTGGGCCGAGACCAGCTCGGCCGAGCGTTCGCCGCGTTCGAGGTGATCATCGTCGTCTGCGTGACGCTCGGCTCGTGGGTCGCCAGCGCCCTGCTGACCCAGGTGGATGTCGGGGTGCTGCTCGCCGGTGTGGGCCTGCTGCTGGTGGTGACGGCGGTGGCCTTCGCTGCTCAGGCGCTCGCCGTCGACCGCGCCCTCACGCCCCACCCGCACACGACCGTGCTGCGTGACTGCGCGGCGCTGCGCGGGCTCCCCCTGGTGACGGTCGAGCACCTGGCGGATGCCAGCGACGTCCGCGTGTTCGAGGCCGGCGACGTCGTCGTAGCCGAGGGTGACCCGGGTAGCGAGTTCTTCGTCATCGCATCGGGGCGTGCCCTGGTCGACGTCGCCGGAGAACCGGTGGGCGAGCTGGGACCCGGTGACGGGTTCGGCGAGATCGCCCTGCTGCGGCACTCCCCGCGCACGGCGACCGTGACGGCGCAGACCGCGATGGAGACGCTGGTCGTGTCCCATCGCGACTTCGTGGCGTTCGTCGCCGGGCACTCGGCGTCGGCGGTGTCGCTCGCCGAGCTGGCCGACGCGAGGGCCGAGAGCAACAGTCGACTGCTCGGAGACACCTTGTGACTCCTGCGCCGGCGCTGCTGGATCTACCCTGAGCAGGTGTCCAGCGATCCCGCCGCGTTGCCGTTCGCGAAGGGTCACGGCACAGGCAACGACTTCGTGCTGCTACCCGACCACGACGGCAGCCGGTACGGCGAACGTGTTTCTGCCCCGCTGGTCTCAGCCCTGTGCGACCGGCGTCGGGGGATCGGCGCGGACGGCGTCATCCGGGTCGTGCGCACCGGAGCACCCGGGCTGCCGGACGCGTCGGGCGCACAGTGGTTCATGGACTACCTCAACGCCGACGGCACGATCGCGGAGATGTGCGGCAACGGCGTGCGCGTGCTCGTGCGCTACCTGCTCGATGAGGGTCTTCTCGCCGACGACGGAGCAGGTGTGCCGATCGGGACGCGTGCGGGCGTGCTCGTCGTCCGCACGGCACCTGAGAACACCGTGACGGTCGACATGGGGCCGGCTCGTGACGGTCTGTCCGGTGCCACGGTGACCAGTGGCCACCCTGCGGTCACCGGAGCCGGGACGGCGGTGGCGATGCCCAACCCGCACGCCGTGCTGCCGGTGGAACACCTCGACGCCCTCGGTGCGCTGGATCGCGCACCCGACGTGGAGCCGGCAGAGCTCTTCCCGGACGGGGTCAACATCGAGCTGGTCGAGCGCCGGGGCCCCACCGCGCTGGCCATGCGCGTGCACGAACGCGGCGTGGGAGAGACGCTCTCGTGCGGTACGGGGGTGTGCGCGGCTGCCTGGGTGGCCATGCGCGAGGACGGGGCCCCACCAGGCACGACCTACACGGTGGACGTTCCCGGTGGCCGGCTCTGGGTCACCGAGGACGACGCCGGCTCGCTTCATCTGCGCGGCCCGGCGGTGGTCGTGGCCCGCGGCTCGATCGACGCCGGGGCGATACTCAGGTGACGTGCGGTCGCCGACGTGCGACGCTGGTACCAGCATGAGTACCGCAGAACCGATCGAGCCTCCCGACATCGAGACCCCCGACATCGAGACCCCAGACATCGAAACCCCAGACATCGAGCCCGCCGACGTCGACATCGATGTGGGCACCCTCGACCTCGAGGACCGCGCCGCGCTTCGCCGTGTCGGCGGGTTGTCGACCGAGCTCACCGACATCACCGAGGTCGAGTACCGCCAGCTGCGGCTGGAACGAGTCGTCCTCGTCGGTGTGTGGACGGACGGGACGCCCACCGACGCCGAGAACTCGCTCGCCGAGCTGGCTGCGCTGGCCGAGACCGCGGGTTCGCAGGTGCTCGACGTGCTCGTCCAGCGGCGCGGCCGTCCGGATCCCGCCACGTACGTGGGCTCGGGCAAGGTGCTCGAGCTGCGCGAGGCCGTGGTGGCGTCCGGCGCGGACACGGTGATCTGCGATGGAGAGCTCACCCCCGCCCAGCTGAGGACGCTGGAAGACCGGGTGAAGGTCAAGGTGGTCGACCGCACCGCCCTCATCCTCGACATCTTCGCCCAGCACGCGAAGAGCAAGGAGGGCAAGACCCAGGTCGAGCTGGCCCAGCTGCAGTACATGACCCAGCGGCTGCGCGGGTGGGGTGGCGAGCTGTCCCGCCAGGCCGGCGGACGTGTCGCCGGCGGCGGTGGCATCGGGGGACGCGGCCCCGGTGAGACCAAGCTCGAGACCGACCGGCGCCGCATCGGCGCCCGCATGGCGAAGCTGCGCCGGGAGCTGGCCCACATGCGCACGGCGCGCGACACCAAGCGGGCGGAGCGGGTGCGGCACGAGGTGCCCGCGGTCGCCATCGCCGGGTACACCAACGCGGGCAAGTCCTCCCTGCTGAACCGGCTGACCGACGCCGGTGTGCTGGTCGAGGACGCCTTGTTCGCGACCCTCGACCCGACGGTGCGCCGCACGCAGACACCGGACGGCCGGGTCTACACGCTGGCCGACACCGTGGGCTTCGTGCGACACCTGCCCCACCAGCTCGTCGAGGCGTTCCGGTCGACGCTGGAGGAGGTGACCGACGCCGACGTGGTGCTGCACGTCGTGGACGCCTCCGACCGTGACCCGGAGGGCCAGATCGACGCGGTGCGAGAGGTGCTCGCCGAGATCGGGGCGTCGGCGGTGCCCGAGCTCGTCGTGGTCAACAAGATCGACCGCGCCGACCCGCACACGGTGACACGCCTGCTGCGCCGTGAACCGGGCTCTGTCGCCGTGTCCGCGCGCACGGGCGAGGGCATCGACGACCTGCAGGATGCGCTCGAGCGGTCGCTGCCTCAGCTCGAGTTCGAGGTCAGCGTCGTCATCCCGTACGACCGCGGCGACCTGGTCTCGCGGGTGTTCGAGCAGGGTGACGTGCTGTCGGTGGACCACATCGCGGAGGGCACCCGGGTGCATGCCCGCGTCGGCGCGGACCTGCGGACGGCCCTGGACGCCGACGACGTGTCCGCATGACGCCGGGCTGACTGCGGGGCAGTCAGGCTGAGTCCGACGGCGCCTCGGCCCGCCCGCCGATGTGGGCGGCGAGAAAGCGTTCGGCCGCCGAGTAGAACCGCTCCCGGTTCTCGGGCTTGACGAGCCCGTGGCCCTCGTCAGGGAACAGCAGGTACTCGTACGCCAACCCCTTCGCAGCCATCGCGTCGACAATCTGCTGTGCCTCGGCCTCCTTCACGCGGGGGTCGTTCTTCCCCTGGGCGACCAGGACGGGGATGGAGATGTCGTCCACGCGCGACAGCGGCGAACGCTCCCACAGCAGCTCGGGCTCGGTCTCGGGGTTGCCGACCTTGGTGTGGAACAGCGCGATCTGCGGCTTCCAGTACTCGGGGACCGACGCGATGAGCGTCGCCAGGTTGCTGGGGCCGACGAGGTCGACGGCGCAGCGGAAGACGTCGGGGGTGAAGGCTGCTCCGACCAGTGCCGCGTACCCGCCGTACGAGCCGCCGTAGATCGCCACGCGGTCACGGTCGATCGTCCCGGCGTCGACCAGGTGGTCGATCGCGTCCAGCAGGTCGTCGTGCATCGCAGCACCCCACTGCCGGTCACCGGCGTTGAGAAACTGCTTGCCGTAGCCGGTGGAGCCCCGGTAGTTGACCTGGATGCAGGCGTACCCCCGGTTGGCCAGCCACTGCACCTCGGGGTTGTAGCCCCACTCGTCGCGCGCCCAGGGCCCACCGTGAACGGTGAGGACGGCAGGCAGGTCGCGGGGCTCCACGCCGACCGGGTAGGTCACGTAGCCGTGCACGGTGAGTCCGTCACGGGTGGTGAACGAGAAGGGCTCCATCGGTGCGAGGACGTAGTCGAGCAGCGCGGGCTTGTGAGCGAAGAGGAATGTGAGCGAGCGAGTCTCTCGGTCGTATCGGTAGTAACGCACGGGGCCGTCGGACGGCGACTCGGTGATCAGCCACGTGCGGTTGGCCCGGTCGCGGCTGATCCCGATGTCGCCGGCCAGCTGGGCGCGGATCGCGTCGATCTCTGCGCCGAGCGCGGCGTCGAGGTGCAGCCACTCGGTGCGGTCCTTGGCGAACACCACGGACCGCGGTTCGAGCGTCTCGGGGTCGGTCAGGATGCCGCTGACGTCGTAGGTCGCGTCCTCGGCGAGCACCGTCTGCTCACCCGTGGCGGCGTCGATGCGCACGAGTCGCCCGGTGTTGACTCCCTCGGAGCTGATCATGAGCATGGCCGTGCCGTCCCGCGTGTAGCCGAGCACACTGGTGGTGGCCACGTCGGCAGGGTCGACCTGGCGCCAGGGCTGGTACTCGCCGGACTCGTCGCGCAGGGCGATCACCATGCCCCCGTCCGCGGTCATCGCCGCCCCACCGCGCACGTCGAGGTCGGAGTCGACGAGCCACCCGGCGAAGCCCGGGTTGGTCTCCACCTTCTCCAGCGCTCCGGAGACAAGGTCGAGCCGGTACACGTCGTGCAGCTGCGGGTTGTCGGCGTTGAGCCCGACGAGCACGGTGGTGGGGTTCCAGCGGTTGTGGCCCATCAGCGCGGCGGTCACACCGTCAGCAGGGGTGCGCAGGGTGGACTCCCCGGACTGCAGGTCGAGGGTGTAGAGCCGCCAGTTCTCGTCCCCGTCCGTGTCGCGCAGGTACAGCAGCGTGCGGTCGTCGTGGGCGAACCGGTAGGCCGTGACGCCATGGCCCCGGTCGAACGTCACCGGCGCAGCTGATGCCGGGTCGTCCAGTGGCCCCACCCAGACGTTGAGCACCCCGTCGACCGGCGCGACGAATCCGATGAGGGTGCCGTCGGGGGAGATGCTGGGCGCGGTGCGCTCGGGGTTGCCGAACAGCACGGACCGGGGGATCAACGGTGTGGCGTCGTAGGTCACTCGGCTATCCCACCACGCGGCGTGGCGACAGGGGATGAGCGGCGTCATCGGGCGCCCGGCATCACTACCCTCACGTCGGTGTCGTCGACCGAGGTCTCCGAGCTGCTCGCCGCAGCCGTCGCCGAGCTCGGTGGCGCGGAGCGGGCCGGGCAGCAGGCCATGGCGGAGGCCGTCGCTGATGCCATGACCGATGGCGGTCACCTGCTGGTGCAGGCCGGTACGGGCACCGGCAAGTCGCTCGCCTATCTCGTGCCTGCCGCGGTGCACGCACTGTCGGAGGCCGCCGGCCCGGTGGTCGTCGCCACTGCCACGTTGGCACTGCAGTCACAGCTGGTGACCCGCGACCTGCCGACGCTCGCGCCGGTGGCCGAGCAGGTGCTCGGTCGTCCGGTGACCTGGGCCGTGGCGAAGGGGCGGAGCAAC
>Ga0272441_10009449_pt1 | contig 15055 bp, 12 predicted proteins | sample SSMProp6N_FD_193582 | JGI IMG/M metagenome (GOLD analysis project Ga0272441, IMG submission 193582) | Marine sediment archaeal communities from Little Sippewissett salt marsh, Falmouth, MA, United States - SSM-Prop-6N | ecosystem: Environmental > Aquatic > Marine > Wetlands > Sediment ... | reverse complement strand
ATCCGGAGTTATTGGAAACCGGTGGTAGACGAGAAATTTATTCGCACATGACGGGCGATCGGACCATCCAGGTCATGGCGTTGGCTACCGAAAATGCCGAAGTGGTTGCCATTGGAAAAACCATCGAAAAGATGGTGGGCGGCACCGGTTTTTTCTCTTTGGATTCCGGGGCCGTGGATGGCCGTAGTGATCTCAAGCCCCTTAGTTTCGCCGATTTTGCCGTCTTATTCAGAACCCGCAGCCAGGGCGATACGATTTTTCGGATCCTGGAAAAAGTGGGTATTCCCTGTCAGATCGTCGACCGCCGGACCGTGCTGGATCACCCCGGCATAAAATCAGTGCTCTCGGTGTTTAAACTGCTTCGCGGAATGGGCTTGTTCAGCGATCTTCAAGCCACCGTCAAGGTAATCAAACCATCGGTTTCTATCAAGGTCGTGGAGATGCTTATGTCTTGGGCCTATGCGAAAAACCTGCCCCTGGCCGAAGCGCTGGTCAAAGCGCGCCGGGTGCCGATTCCCCATATGGGAAATAAACGTCAGCAGCGGCTATATTCGTTTGTCGGGAGATTATCCAGTTTTTCGGAGGAAATCGACGATCTTGCCGTTGCAGATACCCTTGAATGGATATTGAAAAAGGTCGCTTTTAGGGAAAAACATAAAAAAGACCATCTCTTTGAACAAGGATACAATCAACTGCTGGCAACCGCTAAAACCCATCCAAGCGATGCCGCCGGGTTTTTGGCGGCGGTGGCCCTTTGCAAAGATACCGACATCTATGTTCGCCGGGTGGAAAAAGTGGCCCTGATCACCATGCATGCCGCCAAAGGGTTGGAATTTCCCGTGGTCTTTATCGCCGGCTGCGAGGATGGGTTTATACCCTACCGATCAGACACCCGGCCGACAGACGTGGAAGAAGAGCGGCGGCTTTTTTATGTGGCCCTGACTCGCGCAAAAAGACACCTGTTTTTAACCAAAACCGACCATAGACGGGTGAACGGCCAGATACAGCCCCGACAAGCATCCCCGTTTTTGGAAGATATTGACAATCGTTACAAACGCGTTTCCTTCCCAAGCGGAAAGAAAACTGAAAAGCCAGCCCAGGAACAACTTTCCCTTTTTTAGAGAGGAGATCCATGTCGACCCATCCCCTGTTATCCTGTAATTTGAAAAACGGACTGACCCTGCTGGGTTGGGACCAATCAAAAAAAATAACCGCTGATCGCTGGACCGTCTGTGTGAGGGTCGAAATGACCATCCCCGTGGAAATAAAATGGTTCGTCAACAACCCCGTGGATGATGAAAAATTCAGAAGGATCAGATCTGAATTGGGTGAATCCGTTGTGTTTCAACAAAAAAGAGAACGACAGTTCATTCGTGCCGATCAAAAAGGGCACCTGGTTAAAGAAATCTGCGCCAGCGTTGAGGAAACAGGCGTGAAATATCTTGGACGTGACGATTTTGCAGCCAAAACCATCCTCAAGGTGTTTGCCGACCGGCAACGCCGTCAGGCACGGATGACATGAAACCCGGAGTTCTGCTTCCCATGAACCGACCGGATCGGCTATTGGAAAAGGCGCGCGGTTATCTGGCGGATATGGAGGCGTTTCTTGCCGAACCGGCCGTTGCCGTTGGGGTTCTGTTGGATGCCTTGCCCCACGCCGACACAGCGCTGATCGTGAGAATGCTTCCCCTGCTTGGATACGCCGGGAAAGATCGCGTGTTATGGCCGCTTTATCACCTGATGCTCGAGGCCTCGAAGGCCGAATCGCTCCGCCACTTGGCAGCCGTGCAATTGGGCCTTGCCGCTTCCTTGAGCGATGATCCCTCCGCATTGAAAGCCGCGTTGATTGAAAAGCTGAACCACCCGAACCCCTCCGTTCGAAGCCGTTGTGCGCTGGCTCTCGGCTGGGAGGGAAACTGGCCGGCGGTTGAATCGCTCATGGTCCACATGCCTGATCCGGATCAAAACGTTCAGGACGCGGTGGTTGCCGCCCTATCATCGATGGGTGATGTGCGTGTATTCGATTTTTTAACCGCCCGTCTGGAAACCGGAACGGTGGAGGAGCAGCGTAGTATTTTGCTGAACCTCTGGCGGTTTGCAGAACAGATTCCCCGCGTGGAAACCGTTTATTTTGATTGCATGGAAACCCTTTTGCCGGATTTACGCGTGGATGCGCTGTCCGGCGTGGCCATGCTTCCCTTCTCCACGACCATCCTCAAGGGCTACCTGCAGTTGTTGGGGGACGAGGACCCCCGGGTCCGCCGTCAGGTTCTGGAAAATCTCTCGGCGGCGGAGCCCATCGACGATGAGCAACTGAAAGAAACCCTTTTCGGACTGCTGGCAGACGAAGATGTTAAAATTCGGCAGGCAGCCATTCGGCTCTTGGCCAGGCGTTAGTCGTATCCGCAAAAAGGCGCTCGGACCTTTCAAAAAAAGTCGGAGACGGTCGGTGCTGGAACAAAAAAGATAAACCGTCGGGTCAGGTTTCGATAAGGTGGTTTTGGATGGCAAAGCGGGACAGGTCGGCGTTGTTGCGCAGGTTTAGTTTCTTCAGCAGACGGAACCGATAGGTATCCACTGTTTTAATGCTGATATGATAGGCTGAGGCGATCTCTCGGTTGGTATGGCCCATGGCCAGGCGTCTCAGCACCTGCAGTTCCCGGGTGGAGAGGGAGTCCAGTGGGCTTTGGGCCTTGTTGCCCTTGGCGATCCTCAGGGCCAGTGCTTCAGCGGCCTCGTCCGTTAAAAACAAAGATCCGGCATGGACCTTACGAATGGCTTTGACCAACTGCTCCGGCGCACTTTGTTTGGTGATGTAACCCATCGCGCCGGTTTCGATGGCCCGAACCACGTACTGATGTTCCTCGTGCATGGTCAGCACCAGAATAGGCACATCCGGGAACTCATTTTTGAGTTGGGTGATGACCTCCAAACCGTCTAAAATAGGCATGGAAATATCGATCACCGCCACATCCGGCTTCTCTTTGCGCACCGCCAGTACCGCTTCCCGACCATCCGATGCTTCGGCCACCACTTCAATGTCTCCACTCTCTTCGACGATTCGCCGGAGTCCGGCACGGACAATGCTGTGGTCATCGGCAAGAAGAACCCGGATCATGATGGTCAGCTTTCCGTTAAGGCGACGGTGAAGCAGATCCGGGTTCCTCCCCCGGGTCTGGCGTGAACATCAAAAAAGCCCCCCACCAGGTTGGCGCGCTCGCGCATATTTGCCATGCCCAGGCCCTCGGCATCACCCAAGGCGTCCGGCTCGAAGCCCGTGCCGTTATCCTTGATACTGAGCGCTAAATGGCCGTTTTCAAACGACATGGTTACCTTGGCGTGGGTCGCTGATGCGTGTCGGGCGACATTGGTCAACGCCTCCTGTGAGATGCGATAGGCGGCTGTCGCAATATTGCCACGGATTTCCGGACCGTCGTCGTGTTCGAACACACAGCTGATGTCATAGCGCTTTTCAAAATCAGCGGTATACCATTCTATCGCCTCCACCAGTCCCAAATGATCCAGAACGCCCGGTCGTAAGCGGATGGCCAGGCGGCGAACCTCGTCAATGGTTGTATCGATGAGTTCACACATTGTCAATGCACGGGCCGAGGCAGTCGGGTCGGATCTGATCACGCGATTGCGGAGCCAGACCGCTTCCATGCGAAGCGCAGTAAGCACTTGTCCCAGTTCATCGTGAAGCTCGCGGGCCAGGTAGGCGCGCTCTTTTTCCTGATTGGTCATGATGCTGGCCGAGAGTCGCCGCAGTCGTTCCTGGGCTTTTTTAAGTGCGGTGATGTCTGTGGCAATACCACAAACGCCTGTCACCCGACCTTTGCCGTCGTAAAGGGGAAACTTGGTGCTCAAATAGGTATGCGCATCGTCGTCGATTGTGATGCTTTCTTCCACCTGGATTGACTGTTTTTCGCGAAGGACGCGGTCGTCATTTTTAAAGAATTGATCGGCGACATCAGGGGCGAGAAAATCCTGGTCGGTTTTCCCCCGAACATCGGAAGAGCGGATGCCGAACAGTTCTTCGAATTTTGAGTTGACCATGGTATATTTGCCGTCTGCATCCTTGATATAGACCACGGCCGGTGTGTACTGGAGAATTCCCGAAATTTCACGCGTGCGTTTCCGCACCTGACTCTCGAGGTCCTTGGAATAGCTACTGAGCGCCTCCTTGGCTTCCTGAAGCGCCCGTTCGGCCTTGTTTCGCTCGGTGACATCAATGGAGACGGCAAGAGATCTAAAGGTCTGTCGCTGCTCATCACGATCGGTGATGGCGGAAAGCTGAACCTCGATTATCTCTTTGTTTTTCTTTATAAATTGATAGGGGATGTCTTTGATGAAACCTTTTTCGAAAAAAGCGGGAATAATGGTCTCTTCTGCATATTTACGCGAAACCGGAGAAAGATAGTCGGTGAGCTTTTTACCAATAACCTCTTCGCGTGGGTAGCCGAGGGCATCAGACCAATAGTTGCTGACGCTGACCAGGCTTCCATTTTTATCGATGGAATGCAGCATGGCCGGGGTGTGGTGGTATAGGGCGCGGTATCGCTCTTCGCTTTTTCGAAGCGCCTGTTCCACGGTGCGGCGTCTGGCGATTTCCAGGCTGGCCTGGCGGTAAAGGAAAAAAATAGAAGCACCCAGCAGGAAACACAGGATGATGATGATCGGCTGTATGATTTTCAAGAGGGGTTCGGAAACCAGCTTGGATGCGGTTTTGAGGTCGTAAAGGTGGACAATTTTCCAGCCAGGGTAGTCGTCGACGGCAATCTGGTGGAACAGATACGGTTTTCCGGAAGCGTCAATGACCTCCTTGTTCCCATTTTTTCGGAGTCCCGTCCAGTGCCAGGGGCCGTTACCAAACTGCCGGGTTTGACGCAATCGCCTGATATCATGCGGTTTCAACTGCCACATGAGCTGGTATAGCCATTCAGAGCGGCTGGAGATGAAGATCATCCCCTGGGGGTCCACGACCAGCTGGATACTGGTTTCTTCCGGCGTCAGTTCCTTCTCAACGAAAAAAATGGAAGCCTTGATGACGGCAATGCCCAACGGGGTGTCGGAATTTTGCCGGTACACCGGGTAGCTGTAATAGGCGCCCCGTTTTCGCGAGGTGGTGCCCAGGGCCAGATAGCTGGCCGGCAGCCCCTGCATGGCGTCCTGAAAATAGGGGCGGAAGGAAAAGTTCATCCCCACAAAGCTGTCCGGATCGTTTCGGTTGGACGAGGCAAGGGTATTTCCACGGAGATCCATGAGGTAGCAGACCTCCACATCCAAGGTTTTTTGAAACAGATCCAGCAGCGCATTGGCGGCACTCAAGGTTTGCGGGTGGGGGTCAACCAGCACATCCACCAAGGGCTGCATTGCCGCCAAAACCCTTACGGGTTTGATATTTTCGGAGAAAAAGGCAGACAGATTTTTTTTGGTGGCCTGCAGCCGGTTCAGGGCGTTGCGTTCGGCCTCCTGAAAGGCGTATTCTTTCAAGGAGCTATAGTACAGATAGCCGGCAACGCAGGCGGAGAGAAAGGCCAGCAGAGAAAGCACTCTCAGAATGGATCTTAACTTCATCGGTTACATGTCGGACTTGAAAAAGGATTCGGCATCAACGATGGTATCCGGCTTTTTCGTGTATTCGGTAGGAACGGAGCCCTCTTTAAAACATTCGAACAGGGTCTTTCGGGATTCGGGGATGGGCAATAGCCCGGTTTCCGCGTCGATCTTGGCAAAAACCACACCCTCGGGAACCTGGAACATCCTTACCGGTTTGTCCTTTAAAATTCTGTCCATGAAACCCAGCCAGATCGGACTGGCGGTTCGTGACCCGGTCTCGCCCTTGCCTAAGGTTCGCCCGTTGTCGTAACCCACCCAGACGCCGGAGATGAACCGTGGGGTGTAGCCGACAAACCAGGCATCCTGAAGGTCGTTGGTCGTTCCTGTCTTTCCGGCCACCGGCCGGTTCAATGCCTTGACCCGCTTGCCGGTTCCCTCTTGCACCACACTTTCCAGCAGGCTGGTCATGATGTAAGCGGTACTTTTGTCGATGGCCCGTTCCCTTGATGGGTTCATCTCTTCAAGGATGTTGCCGAAACGGTCTTCGATTTTGGTGATGAAGGCGGGTTCCACCAGATAGCCCTGGTTGGCGAAAACAGCATAGGCATTAACCAGCTCTAACAGAGACACACCGGAGGATCCCAGGGCGATGGAGAGATCCCGGGCCAGGTCTGATTCAATGCCCAGCCGACGGGCGTATTCAATACAGTAGTCGATGCCAATCTCCTGAAGTATTTTAATGGTAACGACGTTGCGTGATTTGACCAGGGCCTCGCGAAGCAAGGTCGGGCCGTAAAACTTCTTCCCGTAGTTTTTCGGCTTCCACGTGAAGTCGTTGACCGCGTCTTTGAAGACAATGGGGGCGTCGATGATCTCTGTTGCTGCGGTAAACCCCCTGTCCAGCGCGGCAGCGTAGATGATGGGTTTAAACGCGGAGCCCGGTTGGCGACGGGACTGAATGGCCCGGTTGAACTGGCTCTCCATGAAGTCGCGCCCGCCAACCATTACCTTCACCAGGCCGGTTTCGGCTTCGATGCACATCAGGGCGCTTTGGGCATCGGGGACCTGGTCCAGGGAAACCTCCCACAGATCCCCGGCATCCTGCTTTTTAACCACCCGCACCAGAATGACGTCCCCTGTTTTAAGCACCTGGCCGACCTTTTTCACCTTAGCCTGGTAAAAAGCCAGGTTCGGGTTGGGTTTGCGCGCCCAGCGCAGATCTTCAATGGAAATGATCCCGCGAGCATCGCCCATGCGAACGGTGGCAGTTCCCCCTTTGCCATTCACATCGATGACCACCCCTTTGGTCGAGGATCCTTCGGCGAGCGGGGTCTCCTGCAGCGAGATCTGAAGTTCATCGCTGAAGCTTTCAATTTCCTCGGGTGGCAGATGCGCTTCCGGCCCCCGGTATCCAAGCCGGCGGTCCAGTTCTCGCAGGCCTTTTTCGACTTCCTGCCGGGCGGCCCGCTGCATTTCGATATTGACAGCCGCGTAAATCTTGAGGCCTTGGGTATAAAGGGCGTCCTGGCCGTATTTTTTTTCCACGTACCGCCGGATGTGCTCTGTGTATATGGGCACCTCTTCAATGTACCAGTTGCGGCGCGGCTTGATGTCCATCTTTACGTCGATGGCCTCGGTCACTTCGGTGTTGTTGATAAACCCTTCTGCCAGCATTCGGTTCAACACATAGATCTGGCGTTGTTTGGCCCGCTCGGGAAAGCGGAAGGGGGAGTATCGGCTGGGGGCCTGGGGCAGTCCGGCCAGAATGGCACACTCAGCAAGGCTCAGTTCGCTGACCGATTTGCCGAAGTAATTTTCAGCCGCGGCTTCTACGCCATAGGCGCCGTGGCCCAGGTAGATCTGGTTCAGATACAGGTAAAGAATTTCTTCCTTCGTGAAGGTCTTGTCGATCCGATAGGCTAAAATGGCCTCTTTGATCTTTCGCTCGTAACTGCGCTCAGGGGTGAGCAGAAATGATTTGGTGACCTGCTGGGTGATGGTGCTGCCCCCCTGGACGATGGCGCCGGCCTCGATATTTTTAATAAAGGCCCGGATGATGCTGAATAGATCGATGCCCTGGTGCTTGTAAAATCGAGAATCTTCAGCGGCGATGAAGGCCTGCTGGAGCTGGATGGGGATCTTGGATAGGGGAACCACAATGCGCCGTTCCTTGTAAAATTCGGCAATTTTACGGTTGTCGTCGGAATAGACGGTGGTGATGATGGACGGGTGGTAATCCGTAAGCGACGTGATTTTGGGCAGGTCGTCGCTCAAATAGAAATAGACGCCCACCATGGCCGCGGCACCCATGAACATCAAAATGACGGCCATGATCAGCGACCATTTGACGAGGCGGCCAATCATCGCACCCGGTTGGTGGCGAGCCCGTTTTTTCAGAATCTGAGAAGCGCTTTTTTCTCTGGACATGGCAGATTTTAAAACCTGTTCTAGTTTCGGCATCAGCAATGGCTGCGCCAACGAACCCCTTGGTCCGGGCCCGGATGTAATAACCGTATTACCCTAACAAAGTAAATAATTTTTCGCAAGATTATCCCGCAGTTGCGGAAAAAAGGGATTGACTCCCGCAGGTGATGTGGTTAGATAATCGGGATTTGCATGAATGATTGAACGCCGTGGACGATGTTGTTTTTGATCGTGAAAACGGAATGACTGCGTCCAACCGTGGGGTGAAAACCAATGATCGAACTGAATTTTGAAAAAATGGGCGGACTGATACCGGCGATTGCCCAGGATGAAAAAACCGGAGAGGTGCTCATGCTGGCCTTTATGAACCGGGCCGCCTGGGAAGAGACGTTGAAAACCCGCCGGGCCACTTACTACAGCCGGACCCGCAACACCCTGTGGGTGAAGGGGCTCACCTCCGGCCACATTCAGCATGTCAAGGAAATCCGGGTCGACTGCGACGACGATACCGTGCTGCTGAAGGTGGAGCAGGCGGGGGGGGCAGCCTGCCACACCGGATATGCCAGCTGCTTTCACCAAAAAGAGGAAGGCGGCGACCTGGTTACCATCGGGCAGCCGGTTTTCGACCCCAAGGAGGTTTATAAAGAATGACGACACCCCTGAAGCTGGGCATTCCCAAGGGTAGCCTGCAGAACGCCACCTTTGCCCTATTTAAACGATCCGGCTGGACCATTAATGTCAACGACCGCAGCTATTTCCCCGAAATCAACGACGACACGATCGAATGCACCATTTGCCGGGCCCAGGAGATGTCCCGCTATGTGGAAAACGGAACCTTGGATGCCGGTCTTACCGGCAAGGATTGGATTGCCGAGAACAGCTCCGATGTTCATGTGGTGGAAGACCTGATCTATTCCAAAGTCAGTGCCCGGCCGGCCCGGTGGGTGTTGGCCGTGCCCTATGACTCTCCGATCAAATCGCTTGACGATCTGATCGGCAAGAAAATTGCCACCGAGCTGGTGGCCTTTACCAAACGGTATTTCGAAGCGCGCGACATCTCCGTGAACGTCGAGTTTTCATGGGGTGCCACGGAAGCCAAGGTGGTGTCCGGCCTGGCGGATGCCGTGGTGGAGGTCACCGAGACCGGAAGCACCATCAGGGCCCACGGCTTGCGTATCATCCACGAGCTCATGCAGACCAACACGCAACTGATCACCAATCGTCGGGCATGGGAAAACCCGCCCAAGCGGGAGAAGATCGAACAAATTGCCCTTCTGCTTAAAGGGGCCCTGCTGGGTGAAAAGATGGTGGGCATCAAAATGAATGTGCCCCACGACAAGCTGGAGCAAATCGTAACGCTGCTGCCCAGTCTCAATGCCCCCACGGTGGCGTCTCTTTACCAGTCCGACTGGTTTTCCGTGGAGACGGTTGTCGGCACCGGCGTGGTGCGGGATCTGATACCCGTACTGTTGAAAAACGGTGCAGAAGGCATCATCGAATATCCGCTCAACAAGGTGATTTAACGCGTCGTTCACTTGACATGATCGGCGCCAGTACAAGGGGGAAAGGGGCTCCATGGCATCGCAACGCACCGAGGAGATGACTTCTTTTATCGTCATGGATGTGCTGGAACGGGCCTGCGCGCTGGAGTGCGAAGGCAAGCACATTGTCCACCTGGAGGTTGGAGAACCCGATTTCGACACGCCGGAATGCATAAAGGCCGCGGCCTGCAAGGCGCTGACGGACGGATTTACGCACTACACCCACAGCCTGGGCTTGCTGGAGCTGCGCGAAGCGATTTGCGAGTATTATCATGACACCTATGGTGTCCGTGTAGATCCAGGCCAGGTGGTGGTCACCTCCGGCAGTTCGCCGGCCATTTTCATGACATTCGCCGCCCTGCTGGAGCCCGGAGACCCGGTGATTCTCTCCGATCCGCACTATGCCTGCTATCCCAACGTCATCAAGTTCGTGGGGGGAGAGCCGGTGCGGGTGCCGGTCTTCGAGGAAGACGGCTTCCAATATCGTCCAGAGGCCATCGAAGAAAAGCTCTCTGTTCGCACCCGGGCCATCTTCATCAACTCGCCCTCCAACCCCACGGGCAACCTGCTCTCCAAAGCACGTATGGAAGCCATCGCCGGCATGCCGCCCTGGATCGTTTCAGACGAGATTTACCACGGGTTGGTTTATGAAGGAAAAGAGCATTCGATCCTCGAGTTCACGGACCGGGCTTTCGTGCTCAACGGTTTTTCCAAACTATTTGCCATGACCGGCCTGCGATTGGGCTACCTCATCGCACCCAAGGAATTCATCCGCCCCATTCAAAAGGTTCAGCAGAACTTTTTCATTTCGGCCAATGCCATGATTCAGAAGGCGGGGATCGCCGCCTTGAAGGAATCCGGGGATGACGTGGCGCGCATGAAGCGTATTTACAACGAGCGACGGATCTTCATGATCCGACGGCTGAGGGAAATGGGGCTTGGCATCACCGTGGCGCCCACCGGCGCGTTCTATGTGTTTGCCAACGCCCGGCACATCTCCGAAGATTCCTATGCCCTGGCATTCGATATCTTGGAAAAGGCCTGCGTGGGGGTGACGCCCGGCATCGATTTTGGCCCACACGGGGAGGGATACCTGCGCTTCTCCTACGCCAACTCCATGGAAAACATCGCCGAAGGCATGAACCGCCTGGAGGCGTATCTTAAGGCGCGTAAATGAACCGGGGGCAGCGACATGATCGTTAAATCGGCAGACTTTGTCACCAGCGCGGTCAAACCGTCACAATATCCCGAGGCCCTGTACCCCGAGGCAGCCTTCGCCGGTCGATCCAACGTAGGAAAATCCTCGTTGATCAATACCCTGGTCAACAGGAAACGGTTGGTAAAAACAAGCGCCACACCCGGTCGAACACAGCTGATTAATTTTTTTACGGTCAATGACCGGGTGTCACTGGTAGACCTGCCCGGATATGGATATGCCAGGGTTCCCGCATCGGTGAGGCGCAATTGGGGACCCATGATCGAGACCTATCTCAAAGGCCGGGAAACCCTGAGAGCGGTCGTCTTGATCATGGATGTCCGCAGGATCCCGGGCATCGAAGAACAAAACTTCATCGACTGGCTGGAACTTTACCACAGAACGCCAATTTTGGTGCTGACCAAGGCAGACAAGCTCTCCAAATCAGCTCAAAAAAAACAACGACAGGCCATCGGCGCCGCCATCGGTGTCGACGAAACCGCCCTGATCCTTTTTTCCGCCAAGACACGGCTGGGAAAACCGGAGGTATGGTCGGCCATAGAAAGGGCCGCGCTTTATGAACACCGCGAACGGAAATGACCCAAACCACGAGTTTAGATCCGGTTTTGTGGCCATTCTCGGCGCACCCAATGCGGGGAAATCCACCCTGCTCAACCGGTTGCTGGGCCAGAAGATATCCATTACATCCAAAAAGCCCCAGACGACCCGCAATCGGATCCTTGGCGTGGTGCACCGGACCGGGTCCCAGATGGTATTTCTGGACACCCCGGGGATCCACCGGGCCAGGAGCCCGCTCAATGCCCGAATCGTCGAGGCAGCCCTGTCTACCCTGTCGGAAGTGGATCTTGTCCTTCTGGTGGTGGATGCCCAGACGCCTGACGAACCGTCGGAACGGCTGTTGCTTGACAAGCTTTCCCAGCAGCGGCTCCCGGTGCTGCTGGCCCTGAACAAGATCGACCAGGTCCAGCGACCCGCCCTGCTGTCCCAGATCGAACGCTGGTCCGGGTTGATTCCATTTGCAGCCGTCGTTCCCATCAGCGCCAAAAACGGCGAACAGGTGGACCGGTTGATGGACGCCATGGAAGCCACCCTTCCCGCCGGAGTACCGTTTTTTCCTCCAGAGAGTTTGACGGACCTGCCGGCGCGTTTCATTGCCGCCGAAATGGTCCGGGAAAAGGCCATCCGGCTTACCGGCCAGGAAATTCCGTATGCCGTGGCAGTCACCATCGATTCCTTCAAGGAAGAGAAAAAAGGCGCGCTGATTCGGATTCATGCCACCATCCACGTGGAACGGGTCTCTCAAAAGGGCATCGTCATTGGCAGACAGGGCACCAAGCTCAAGCAGATTGGCGAGGCGGCCAGGCAGGAGATCGAGGAGATGCTTGGCAGTAAGGTTTTTCTCAAACTCTTTGTGCGGGTGCAGAAAAACTGGACCCGGGACACCAAAGCATTGCGCAAGTTCGGGTACTGATGATTCTCTCTTTTCATCCCTGCGTCGAGGCTGACAGCAACACGCTTTGTGCCGGCAGGGAGCCGGATGAAAAAGATTTGGCGGCCATCGTTTCCGCCGATGCCGTCATTCTGCCCCAGGGATGCCGAGAGTCACTCTACCGCATGGCCAGACAAAATTGCACCCATGTCTTTCCCGACTATGATGCGCGATTTCAATATCCAGGAAAAACCGGTCAGACCAGACTTTTTCAGGCCCTTGGGGCCCCCCATCCCCGCACCTGGGTCTTTGATGATACGAAGCACTTCCAGCGTTGTGGCTCAGAGATTCCCGAAGCCGGTTTTCCCCTCGTATTCAAGTTGGATTGGGGGGGGGAAGGAGACACGGTTTCTCTGCTCCAGTCACAAGCCGACTTGGCGCGAGCCCTATCAATGGCGGAGAGTTACGAACAGTCCGGTCAGCGGGGGTTTGTCCTGCAGACCCGTGTCGCCGGTTCAAATCGCACGTTGCGGGTTGCCGTAATCGGACAGACCCAGATGGCCTACTGGAGAATTCAGGACAATCCCGGCATTTTTGGCACCGGTCTGGCCCAGGGCGCGCGGATCGATACTGAATCTGACCCGAATCTTCGTCAGAAGGCCGTGGCCCTGACTCGCGGCTTTTGCCAGCAGTCTCGAATCAACCTGGCCGGGTTCGATTTTATCTTCGATAGATGCGGGCCCAGAAAAAGCGATCTGCAACCGCTTTTTCTGGAGATCAATTACTTCTTCGGCAGAACCGGTCTGGGAGGATCTGCCCGTTTCTATACGATGCTGCAGGCCGAGATTGACAACTGGCTGGTCGGTTTGGGGCTGGCGGTTAACCGGTCATCCACGGCAACGGCGGCCAAGGAGAGGCAATGAAGCCTTATGCCTATGATCTGGATGAGCAGGACCTCAAGCGAGAGCGACAAAAAGCCCGGGAGTTGAGACAGTCCCAGTGGTGGAAACGGAGATGTGCCAAAGGCCATTGCCATTATTGCAGCCGCCGGATAGCTGCAGCCGAGCTGACGATGGATCACATCGTCCCGGTGGCCAGAGGAGGGAAAAGCACCAAGGGCAATGTGGTTCCGGCGTGCAAGTCCTGCAACAACAAGAAAAAACAAATGCTTCCCATGGAATGGGAAGCATACCTCCAGAGGCTTCAGTCCTTGCCGTAACAGAATACTGCCGAATCCATGACGATGGGCGGCGAATTCCCCGGCCAGGAAGCTGCCGCCGCTGCTATGAATTGACAACGCTTTTCGCTGCATCGCTGTTGACAACATCACGAAACTGTCTTTTAATCGCTCGACCACGAGTGGTTCCGGAACGTCAACCCCCGGGAGGTCTGATGCGCACTGAAAAAGAGCGGAACCTGCTGCTCAAGGCGCTGGATGCGTTCACACGAAAAATTGTCGTTATCTCCAGAGACTTTCGCATTCTGGCTTCGGCCGGCGTTGACGCCCTCATTGACGGGGAGTCGCCATCGGGAAAATGTTGCCACGAGGTGTTTTACAGTCGCCCCGAACCTTGCGACAACTGCCCGGCCAAAAAGGTCATGGTTACTGGAAAGCCGTCCCTGCGGGACCTTTCATCAAGTTCGTTGAGCAAACAAAAACGGTCCTGCTTGTATGCCTACCCCATCACGGACGAGAATGGGCAGGAGGTATTGACGATTTTCAACTTTGAACTTCCAGCGTTGGAAGGTCTTGAGGAAGAACTTCGCCGGGCCAACAGTTTTTTATATAACCTGCTCCAAAGCGCCTGTGACGGGGTGATCGCCGCCGACATGACCGGAAAGATCATCATCTTCAACGATGCCGCCGCCGAGGTGACCGGCCATAGTGTGGACGCGGCGCTCGATCATCTGAACATCAGGGCGATATACGAGGGTACCGGAGCCAAAACGGTGATGCGGCACCTGAGAAGTGATGAGTACGGCGGCAAGGGGAAGCTGAAAAAATATCGCCTCAAGGCGATAGGAAAAAACGGAGAGAAAATTCCCATCAGCCTTTACGCGTCGATCATCTACGATGAAACTGGTAAAGAAGCCGGCTCCATAGGTTTTTTCCATGATCTGAGAGAGCGCATCCACATTCAGCAGAAACTGGAAAAAACCCAGCTTCAGTTGATCCAGTCCGAAAAAATGGCGTCCCTGGGAAAATTGTCCGCCGGGGTGGCGCACCAGCTGAACAACCCGCTGGGCGGGATTACCCTATACACCAAATTGATGCTGGAAGACTATGATCTGGAGGACACGGCTAAAGAGGACCTGTATCGGATTTTAAAAGACGCCCAGCGGTGCCGGGACACCGTCAAGGAACTGCTTGAGTTTGCCCGGCAGACGCGTCAGTTCATGAAGCCGTTGAACATAAACAGAGCGCTCGATCAAACCCTTTTTCTCATCGAGAACCAGACCCTTTTTCACAATATCACCGTGAAAAAAAAAATGGCCCCCTTCGTTCCCCTGGTGTTGGCGGACACACAGCAGTTGGGCCACGTGTTCATGAACATTATCATCAATGCGGCCCAGGCCATGGACGGCAACGGCACGATAACCATTAGCACCCGGGAATCGGCCACCAAAGATCGGGTGTTAATCGAAATTGCCGATACCGGCCCGGGAATATCCGCCGAGGACCTGGAGCATGTCTTCGAGCCTTTTTTTACCACCAAAGAGGAGGGCAAGGGAACCGGATTGGGGCTGAGCGTCGTTTATGGCATTGTTGAAAACCACGGCGGCAGCATCTCCGCCCGAAGCGTTCCCGGCCGCGGCAGCACCTTTACCATCGAACTTCCCATCACCCATGAAACCGAAATAGGAGCCGAACATGCAGAGCACGCC
>Ga0272441_10009448_pt1 | contig 15055 bp, 12 predicted proteins | sample SSMProp6N_FD_193582 | JGI IMG/M metagenome (GOLD analysis project Ga0272441, IMG submission 193582) | Marine sediment archaeal communities from Little Sippewissett salt marsh, Falmouth, MA, United States - SSM-Prop-6N | ecosystem: Environmental > Aquatic > Marine > Wetlands > Sediment ... | reverse complement strand
GACCGTCTTTTCTGGGAAATGTGGTAAAGATTGTTTTGTAGCCGCCATTGATGGGGTCCATGAGATAGGCGGTATGAATATCCTTGGCCTGGGAATCAAAGCGGTCTCCGCGCGACAGGATCCATCGGCCGTCCCAGGACCACAGAATGATATCATTGTTCAATTGCTCTTCTGTTGAAGGAGACGTGGCCTGCGTCAAATTTCGGGAATCCGCGCCGTCCGGGTGTGCGATCCACACGTCATTCCTTTTCTTGCCCCGCTCCGTGCGGGTCATCTCCAGGTTGCTCGTATATGCAATCATTTCCTCGTACGCACCCGGCGGGCGCCAGCGAGGCTGTCGGTTACTGACGGATTCAGCACCGATCGAGGTCAGGAGTGCCAGGTTGCCGCCATCCGGATCGGTCACGGCAATATCATAATACTCATTGCTGGCTTCCGATTGAAAAGTCAAGCGTGGCGGCAGGGTGAAGCTCCAGCACGCATACCGGTTCTGGCCCCGTTCCGGCACCACGTCCCACCGGTTATCCGCCTGGGTATCATAGACGGTGACAAACCGTCTTCTGGACGGTCCCCTGCGGGTCTTGAACACAATGTACCGATCGTCCGGCGACCAGAGCGGCCCCTCATCCTCATCCAGGTTGAACCGCGGCTAGGGTTGACAGGCCATGACGGTTTCTTTGGTTTTCAGATCGTACACATAGGCTCCGGACTGGCTTTCCGAGCTTGAGGAATTTGCATACAGGAACGCCACCTTATCCCCGGCCCAGGACCATTCGGCATAATACGGAAAACCGATCGGCGTAATGGCCTCTGCATTGGAGCCGTCGCTGTCTGCGATAAACAACTGGCGTTGGGTGTCGGTATGCAGCACCTGATAGAGGATCTTCTTGCCGTGCGGCGTCCAGGCAATTGCCGTGGATTTGCCATCATCGGTCAACGGCACGAGCGTAGCGCCGTCCGCGATAAATGCTGCCCGTGCAGGACCGCAAATGAGAAGTCCAGTCACGGCCGACAACAGAAACAAACAATGCTCATTTCTCTTGAAAATGCCGTTCATTGTACACCTGCTTTCCCCGGTGAATGCAGTGCTAAGCATAGAATCAGCACGGCCGGGATCATTTTCGATATTTTACTCGTTGCTTGCATAATGAACAGCGCCTCAGAGATTCGATAATAAATACACTCTTGTCAACTCAGCCAAACGCCCCGCCCTCCAGCTTTTTTGATACGATACTCATTTATCCCGGTAGTTCAAGCTTTTGGTTCTTTTCTCGCATATCCCTTCCATACTTTTTAGTCTCCTTTTGGAGATTTGGCCGGGAAGTGCCCAAATTTTCGGGGGTATTCTTGACGCTGCGGGCCGGCGCGGTTATATTACCGCTCAGTCTTTCATTCGGCCCGTCGGATAGCAAGACACAGGGGGCGGCCGAGTTTGTGGAAGATACCAGATGAAATAGGGGGTGAATGGGTGAATGGAGGCATGAGACACGGTAGGGCACGTTGTTTTACCACGGGCGAATGAATCGGTGCCCACAACATAAGAAAAAAAGGAGAATTAGGAGAAGTCAACAATGAGAAAGGCTCTATATTTGCTCAGTGCGATGCTTTTATTTATTGCGACCGAAAACTCGGTCGAGGCGAGTGAAAGCGATCTGTCGAAGGAAAATGCCGAGCTCAAGCAGAGAGTTGAGAAACTCGAAGGCGAGGTGGAAAAGTTGAAGAAGACTATTCCGGGGGCGACGACCGATCAAACCAAAAAGCCGGTATGGTCCACTCTGGATTTCCAGTTGTATGGCTATCTGAAGCTCGATGCCGCGTATGATGATTCCAGGATCAATAACGGCAATTTCGCCGATTGGGTGAGACCGGAGAATAATAATGACGATGACAGCCAATTCAACATGACGGCCCGGCAGAGTCGGTTCGGGGTGAATATCACCGGGCCGGATAATGGACGGGTTAAGACCAGCGGTCGGGCGGAAGTGGATTTCTACGAAGGCGGTGCGGAGAATAAACCGCGTATCATGATGCGTCACGCTTATATGAAGATGGACTGGGCCAAAGAGCGATTCAGCATCCTCGCGGGGCAGACGTCGGATGTTTTCAGCCCGTTGGTGCCATCGACCGTGAACTATACCGTTTGCTGGTGGTCGGGTAATATTGGGTACCGGCGTCCTCAATTCCGGGTCACAAAAGAGTTGGATCTGGGTTCGGATATCGATTTGAAGCTCGAAGGCGCGCTGGCCCGGAATATCGGTCGAGCCGACGCTGTAGCGGCGCCCAATGGAACCGAATCCGGCGAGGATGAGGGCTTCCCGGTCGTACAGGCCCGGGCGAGTGTAACCATGCCGGACCGTAGTGTTGTGGGCCTGTCCGGGCACATGGGCGAGGAGGAATATGACACGACGGTCTTCGGCGATCATGAGGATTTCGATACGTGGTCGCTGAACCTGGATATGACCAAGCCGATCAACGAAAAGGTCACAATCAAAGCCGAGTGTTTCATCGGGGAGAACTTGAACGCCTATCTCGGCGGGATCGGACAAGGCGTGACGACCGCCGCCGGAATCAACCGGTATGAAGAGATCGGCAGCAAGGGCGGATGGATCGCGGCCAGCCTCGGGCCGTGGGAAAATATTCGATACAACGTGGGCATCGGAATGGACGACGTCAAACAAGGCAATGTCCAGGTGGGCAGCCGGACGTATAACAGCAACGTGTTCGGCAACTTCTTCTACGCGTTGAGCGAGCACGTCGAATGGGCCGTGGAGCTTTCCCACTGGCGGACCGAATATCGTGGAAGCGGCGACGCGGATGCCCTGCGGGTGCAAACGGCGCTGATTTACAAATTCTAACAGGTTTTTCGGTTGACAGCTTTTGGAACTGCCGGTAAACTCACGACCTAATCTTTCAAATCTCAGGGTAGAAGAAGGGTTGTAATAGGGGAATCAACTGTACGGTTAGGGTACGCTTGATTTTGCTTGAGAATAATAAGGTACAAAAACGAGATTTTGCAACTTCTAATGACGCAAAGGAGAATTCATGGGACAAAAAAAAGGTATTGACTCTCTAATGAGTGAAAAGCGGACGTTTCCACCGTCGGCGGAGATAAAGGCGAACGCCTATGTCAACAGCCCCGAACAATACAAGAAAATGTGGGATCAGTCGGTCAATGATCCGGATGCTTTCTGGCTCGAACAGGCCAAAAGCCTGACCTGGTTCAAGGAACCCACCAAGAGCCTGGAGTACACCTGGGATACAAAAGCCCGAAAGATCGAGCACACCTGGTTTGAGGACGGCGTGCTCAACGTCACCACCAACTGCCTGGATCGCCACTTAGGCACCCCCGTCGCCAAGAAGACCGCGATCCTCTGGCAGGGCGACGCCGACGAAGACGTCGTCAAGTTCACCTATGAGGAATTGTACAAGGAAGTTTGCAAGTGCGCCAACGTCCTGAAATCCAAGGGGATCCAGAAGGGAGACCGCGTGGCGATCTATATGGGCATGGTTCCCGAACTGGCCGTCGCGATGATGGCCTGTGCCCGAATCGGCGCGATCCATTCGATCATCTTCGGTGGTTTCAGCTCCGACGCCATCAGCGGCCGCGTGAACGATTCCGACTGCAAGATGCTCATCACCTGCAATGTTTCTCGCCGTGCCAGTAAGCACATCCCCCTCAAGAAGATCTCGGATGAGGCCCTAAAGACCTGCCCGACGATTGAGACGTGCCTGGTCGTTAAGGTCACCGAGGACGAGTGCAACATGGAAGCCGGACGCGACGTCTGGTACCACGAGGAAATGGCGAACGCATCCGAAGAATGCGAGGCCGAGAAGATGAACGCCGAAGATCCGCTGTTCATCCTCTACACCTCCGGCTCGACCGGCAAGCCCAAGGGCGTCGTCCACACCACGGCCGGCTACCTGATGCACACCACGCTGACGCATAAGATCGTCTTCAATATTCATGACGATGATATTTACTGGTGCACCGCCGATATCGGCTGGGTGACCGGTCACAGCTATATCGTGTACGGCCCCTTAGCCAACGGCGCGACGTCCATGATGTTCGAAGGCGTCCCGACCTATCCGGACGCCGGACGGTTCTGGCAGATCTGCGACAAGTTTGGCGTCACCGTTTTCTATACGGCCCCGACCGCCATTCGCGCCCTGATGCGTCAGGGGGATGAGTGGGTCGCGAAATACAAACTCGATACGATGCGAATCCTCGGTACGGTCGGCGAGCCCATCAATCCGGAAGCCTGGATGTGGTATTATGAGAAGGTCGGCCGCAGCAGGTGCCCGATCGTCGATACGTGGTGGCAAACGGAGACCGGTGGCTTTATGATTAGCCCGCTCCCGGGCGCCCACACGCTCAAGCCGGGCAGCGCGAGTCGGCCCGTCTTTGGCGTCGATACCGTCGTCTTGCGCGACGATAGTAGCGAGTGCGATCGTAACGAAGGCGGCAAGCTGTGCATTCGCAAGCCATGGCCCGGAATGATGCGGACCATGTGGGGCGATCACGACCGGTTCATCGACACCTACTTCACGATGTACAATGATATCTACTTCGCCGGTGACGGCTGCCGAATTGACGAGGACGGCGATTACTGGCTCATGGGCCGGATCGACGACGTCGTGAACGTGTCCGGCCACCGGATCGGGACCGCCGAAGTCGAAAGCGCCCTGGTCAGCCACGACAAGGTCGCCGAGGCGGCAGTCACACCCGTCCCGCATGAGATCAAGGGCCAGGGGCTTTATGCGTTCGTTACCCTCGTCGGCGGCGTCGATGAAAATGACGAGCTTAAGAAAGAGCTGATCCTGCACGTGCGTAAGGAGATCGGCCCGATCGCGGCTCCGGAAGCCATTCAGTTCGCGCCGTCACTTCCGAAGACCCGGTCCGGCAAGATTATGCGGCGAATTCTCCGCAAGATCGCCGAGAAGAGCACCGACAACCTCGGTGATATCACCACACTCGCCGATCCGAGTGTTGTCGAATCGTTAATCAAAGGGCGCGGCGAATAACCACGCCTCTTAGCAGATAAAAACCCGGACGTGTGCCCCGAAGCACACGTCCGGCCTTTTTTCAATCATTCATTTTCATTTGAAGGGAAGGTCATGGCCGAGCAAGATAAAGTGATGAACCGCTGGCTCGTCGTTGTGGGGGCGATTCTCGTGCAACTCTGTCTGGGCGCGATCTACGCATGGAGCGTGTTTACGAAAAAAATTACGGCAGCGGATGGTGTCTATCAATTTACCGCCACGCAGGCGGCCTGGGTCTTTTCGGCCGGTCTCGCGACGTTTGCGATCGTCATGGTGCTCGTGGGCCCGTGGGCGAAAAAAGAGCCGAAAAAGGCGACCATGCTTGGGGGGGCCGTATTGGGCCTGGGGTATATCCTGGGCGGTTTTCTCGGGAAATCATTCATGATGCAGTTTATTTGCATCGGCCTGATCGGCGGCGCCGGGATCGGGATTGCCTACGTCGTGCCGATTGCGGTCGGACTGAAATGGTTTCCGGATAAGAAGGGGATGATCGCCGGTCTCGGCGTAGCCGGTTTCGGTTTCGGAGCGACTATCTGGGTCAAGCTGGCGGGGAGCTGGTTCGGCGGATTGCTCAATACGGTCGAACTGTTCGGGTTGCCCGGCGTGCAAAGCGTCTTTATTATTTACGGCATCATTTTCGCCGTTGTCGTTTTCCTGGGGAGCCTTGTCATGATCGATCCGCCTGCAGGCTATAAGCCTCTGGGATGGGAGCCTCCGGCTGCTGCTTCGGGCAAGCCGGGCGCTATCGACATGACCAGCAAACAGATGCTGGGCACGCCTCAGTATTATATGCTTCTTCTGATGTTCACCGGTTCCGGCCTCGCAGGATTGATGGTGATCTATTGTATCAGATTGTTCGGCATCGATGCCCTTCAGGCCAGCAGCGTCGCGGAGAATGCCGAGATCGCAGGAAAAATTGCTGGTACGGCTATGGCCAGCTACGCCATCTTTAACGGCCTCGGAAGGATCATCTGGGGAACGGTTTCCGACAAGATCGGGCGTAAAATGGCATTAATCACGATGTGTGCGTTCCAGGGTATCATTATGATGGTGTTCCTGAAGATGGGCGGATCGAAAGCGGGTTTGATCGTCGGTGCCAGCATCATCGGTTTCAACTTCGGCGGTAATTTCGCACTGTTCCCAACGGCTACATCCGACTTTTTCGGTACGAAGAACCTTGGCCCCAACTATGGCTGGGTGTTCCTCGCGTATGCGGTAGCGGGCATTACCGGTCCACAGGTGGCGGGCTTTTTTAAGGATGCCGCCAAAACCTCGGGCGCCGGCGTCTCGGCCTGGTCAACGCCGTTTATCATCGCGGGAATCGCCTGCTTAGTCGCCGCCGGAATAGGATTGGCCCTAAAGCCCCCGAAATCGGCATAAAATAGATCATAGACAAAACCATATCGAAGGCACCCAACAATCTCGGGTGCCTTTTTTAATTATTGTTGGAAAAACACTTTTTGAAGAACCGCTCCATTTGATAGACACAACGCTGATTGACAGCTTCCGCAAGGTCCATGGTGTGGGGCCAGCCCTCATATCTTTCATAGATATAATCGATTCCCAGCTCTTTCAATTTCTCAGATAACCTGTCCGCCTGGACGATAGGAACCGTGCTGTCGATCGTTCCGTGAAAGATAAGGGTGGGGGGATCGTCATGAGTTAAATGAAACAGAGGTGAGGCCAGCTTATAGGCATCGGATGCTTCGTCGAACGTTTTTCCACCCATGAAATCCACGAGCACTTGTTGCTTTTTGGCGAAGTCGGTGGTCAGATCGGTGGGGCCATAGAAGTTGACGACCGCACAGACGCGGCTGCTGACATCGTTATGCCCTCCTTTACCTTCAAGGGATGGATCATCTGAATAACCGATCATCATAGACAAATGCCCCCCGCGGAGTTGCCGGACACGGCGATGCGTTTCGGGTCCACCTGGTATTTGGAGGCGTTGGCGCGAAGCCACCGAACGGCGCATTTCACATCATGCACCGCGGCGGGAAAAGGGGCCTGGCCGGTAAGGCGATACGTGACGGTAGCGGTGACATATCCTTTTTCTGCAAATTTGACGCAATAGAACTTCATATCGCTACGCTTTCCGCTTTTCCAGGCGCCGCCGTGAATGAAAATAATCGCGGGCGTGGCTTTTGTGCGACCTTTCGGCAGGTACAAGTCCAATTGGAGCTTACGCTCCCCGCCGGTCCCGTATTCGATGTCGAGGATTTCTTCCACGTTGTCGGGTATGGAGATATTGATCGCATCGATCAGTTTGATCTGGCCAAGCAGAATCGCGGCCTTGACCGCCAGCTCGTTTGTATAACCTTGTGGAATGGGGGGAACTTCTGTTGCCTTTACACTAAAAGTCAGAACACACAAGCAAATAGCGATGGGTAAGAAAAGAGTATTTCTTATCATTTTTTCTCCTTATCTTCATCGAATAAGAATCCAATCTTACCACAACGCACAACAGAATCTCAATCTTTTCCGACGTTTTCTAATGATTTCGCCTTTTGTGCTTACGGCGTGGCTGGTATTATCGACCTACAAGTGGAGGGCTTCTTCAAAGATGCCGCTTAAAATCCCCGAAATCCGCATAAAAGCAGTTTTACATACAAAACCATATCAAAGGCACCCAACAATCCTGGGTACCTTTTTCATTGTATACTATAAAAAAGTAAGCACCTTTAGCTTCTTGACGTTAGACATCCTTGTGTTCACGACCTAACTTTCTGAGAATCATATTTCCAAGCTCTTCAGGTGTTTTTGATCGAAGATCAACATATCCGAGAGTGTGACAAATGCCTGGAACCTTTGTACCATCAAAACGCGCGGGGAGTATATATTCACCCTTTTCTTCAACAGCGCGTGCCAGCGCACTACGGCGCTCATGATTTGGCCACAACTTTTCTGCATAGTGAGTCGAGATAAACATTACGCAAAAACGAGCTGAACGATAGACCTTATCTAAGTGTTCTGCTAGGTCCTTTCCCCACAGAGTTACATTTTCGTATTTGTCGTAGAAACATCGAACATCATGGTCCCTTAAATGTGCAGCTACCTTTTCCACGTAATTACGATCCTCTCCAGCAAATGAAAGAACAATCTCATATACTTCAGTAACATCAATTAGCTGGCCAGGCGCATTAGTCTTAACTGCTGAATATACGGACCTTCCTGATATTTTTGATCTAATCTCTAAGCGATATCCATCAGGTAATAGAAATTCATTGAACTCTTCAGCGACTTCCTTGGCATCTTTTTCATCTCGTATAACAAGAGGATGAAGACATGTCTCAAGAAATTTTAAAAAAACATTATCATCACAGCCAATTAGATTCAAACGCCCATAAAGTAATTCGCTATAAGACCAGTCATCGTTCCTAACCATATGCTGCCAGATGTCGCCTTCTGCATCTACAAAGCGACGGTCTGTAGATGGCATAGAAGATAGATCCCATACGCGCTTAAGGAAAGTTATCAAGTCCAGTTCACCATGAAAAGGTTCATGAGAAATGATAATTCTGTCTATTATCTCGCGTCTTGTAACTTCAGTTAATTCCATATTTTTCTCAAGCGTCAAATACATTGACTATAGGCTATCATTTACACCATCCCTTAAAGGCTAAATATTTAAGTATGAGTTCTATCATTGTTTGAAATAGACTGATTTATCTAATTGTCGAAATAGAAACGAGATAAAGCTTAGCATATCCAAGCAATCTTGCTTATCGATCGGCCAATGCAAAGCTGGTTCATGTGCTGTAGGGTTACGCATTGCTCGCATTAAACCCGCCGAGAGGAACTTAATCCCGTCCTGTACATTCTTGTCCGTTTCTGTTTTACATGGTGTTAGCTTTAAGACGCCCTTGTCCCAGCCCCAGACATTCATCATAAGTGATTCGCCATTGCTTGTGCTATATGCCTTGGCTTGGACAGCTTTGTTGTAAACCTTGCAAGCCTCGAAAACTGCATGAAAATAATTACTTTGAGCAAAAAGACGCTTGCAGTGTTGTATAATTTCAGGATGAAAACCAAGTGTAGTGAATAAACCATGAGCTTCTTTATCAGCACTCTGAGATGGTCCGAGTCCTTCCTCTAATATCTGTGCCAACTTTCCCTGGTATTTATCTGGGGTAATCCTCTTACAGAATGTCACTAAGAGTCGATTTCGCTCCTCGTTGTTCATACGTTGTTTCGCTAGTGATAGAATACTATTATAAACAATTTGCGCCCTTGATGAGGTAATCGCTTCATTGGGAAATTCTTCAATAGTAAACCTGAATAGTGCTTTCGCTACACGTAAGATTTCGTTGTTGGATGTATCCCATTTCACGAGATCTCCAACCTCGGTTGCAATTAACCTATAGTTCATAATATCTTTTTATAATGCCTAACGTAATTTATTAGTATTTTTGATAACGCTTCTCAAGAGATTTTATTTTGAGAAGCGTCAAAATAACTTTGACATCATTTTCAACTCGCTAGCAATCAATTTCACGATGTCAAACTTTTCCGCAGAAATACGCTAATACGAATTATAAGCGAATCGGTCAGGCAAAGCAAGAAAAAAGGGGGGGAAATAGCAGTCTTGTGAGTGAGTCTGTTGTAATGTTATGAATAAAACTATTATACGCTTACTGGTCGATGTGCTTGTAGTTTTTCCATATTGGATGAGGACGGATGATCTCTTTGTAGAGCTCCGGCCTTCTTTGCTGAAAGTTCCTGCTGTTCTTTCGGCCCATGCGAAGTCTCTTCAAATTAAATTCAGCCGTAATATAATGCTCTCCCGTTTGACGGCAAATCGCCTCAATTCGATTCGGGTATTGCGCCAGCATTGTCCCCGCCCCATAGCTCTGATTCGTGCAGATCATCGAAACAAGGTTCTGTTCCATAAAGGTTTTGACATAATAATCCTGGATACTTCCACCTCGGCCGTTAATCCAAACGATGATTTCAGCACCTTTGAGGGAAAGAACGCTATACGTTTCCGGAAAATAGCCGTCGTAGCAAATCAGGATACCGATCCGGCCTAAATCCAGATCGAAGACGGGAAGGTCGTTGCCTCTTTTCATGATCCATTCCGGGTCGTTTTCGATAAACCACTGTTGATCTTTTCCCGACGGCGGTTTGGAGTAGGCGGGTTCTTCGTCATATGTATCCACCGCGGCGTGTGTTTTATAATATTTTCCGATGATCTCGCCATCCCGCCCGAATAGCAACGCCGTACTCGAAAAAGATTCGTCTTTAAAGACCTCCCAACAACCAACAATGACATAAATCTCGTTTTCCGCCACTGCTTTGGCTATGGCCCGAGTTTGCGGCCCCGGTACGGCAATTCGACCTAAGTGATATTCGGGGAAAACAACCAATTGCACGCCCTCCGCGGCGGCTCTTTCAATATACTTGACAACGAGCTCAACAGGATGGCATCCTTCATCCTTTTTGAGCCATTTATCGTAGCCGCCAATTTGAACCGCAGCGACTTTGACGGTGTTGGGCCATTGCGTGATCTTCTTTGGGGTTGTCCTTTGGGCTGTGCAGGATAAGCTCGTGGTGAGAATGGTGAGAGAGAGAAGTATTAATTTTTGTGCAATTTTCATTTCTATCCCCAGGCAACATCACTTCGGTTCGGATCAGCCGTTTGCAGAGACCTTTGTAAGCGAATGGATCAGAGAGATCAAGAAAAAGCGCTGAAAATGCCGGCAGGGGGAAAATCCGTGGAGGATACGCTCAACGCGTGCCCTGAACTTGAGGCCGAAGATAAACAGCAAGCTATGCGTTATGCCGGATGGATTTCACTCGCCGCTCATGGATTATGGCGAATCCGATTCAGAGTTTCATCTGTCGGGCGGGCGTTACATTTTCAGTCCCGATATTGATCTGGAGCAAGAATGTGCGTGAGGGGTTGTTTTTGCAGAATCAATCACTTTCTTTACGGTCGGAGCTTCAATGGGCTCGAAGAATTTGCTATAATCATCAGGTGTGGCATACTGACGAATTGTAAGCTATCTTGTTCTAAAGGAAGGGGCATTGCTATGCTCGACCGAAAAGGCTTCACCCTCATCGAATTGCTCGTTGTTATCGCGGTGATTGCTGTACTGATGGGCATTCTGATGCCCGCCCTTCGGGCCGCCAGGGAGTTGGGACGGAGTGCGAATTGCCTGGCCAACGAGCGGTCCCTGGTGCTGGCCTATACGATGTACGCGGACGACAACGACAGCCGGCTTGTCCGGGGTCATGTCAATCAAAGTGGTCTGGATAGCCCTATGTGGGTTTTGCCTCCGATCGACGCGGCCGGGTCGTACATTAGCGGTACGCCGTTGCTTGAGGATCGCTTTCGCGGCATCAAAAGAGGCGCTCTATATTCCTATATCGGCGATCCCGAGATGTATCACTGCCCCGGCGATAACCGCTATCAGACCGGGGCCCAGGAGCACCTGCGGTTTTATCGCAGTTACATCATTCCGGATGTCCTGTCGGCGGCCAGGAAGGGATTTCATTCCTGGACGGAGGTCCGTCACCAGCACTTTCCCAAAAAGCTGGAGGAGATCAGACAAACGAGTCTGAAGTATGTTTTTGTCGAAAGCGAGTTCCAAAATCCCAACTTCAACTACGATCACGGCGGCTGGAGCTTTGCGCCCTGGATCGACACGCGATGGATCGACGCGCTCGCTACGTTCCACAGCAAGTCGGCGACGTTCGGCTTCGCCGACGGCCATGCGGAGCGACATAAGTGGTTTCACAGCGAAACGTGGAGGATCTTTGTTGGGGATTTACCCATAGAGACGCTTCAGCCGGACCCGGGTTTAAACAAGGATTGGCGATGGTGCTGGGAGCGTTTCCCATATCTGGCTGAATCGGAGAAGCCGCGCTAAGCAATGGGCCGTTATCCTTGGCTGCTCTAAATTTTTTCGTGCAACATTATCCATAAGCAATGTGTCCGTCACCTTCCGATCATGTGCCGTATTTCTAAGGGTATGCAAACGGATATCAAGGAAATGCGGCCTCGTTGTGATCGCGATGTCACATGAACTGAAGTCCGTGGATGGGGAAAATGTTGGTTTTGATTTTTTCTATGGTGGTTTCTACGGCGGGCGTGACCGTTTCACGTTGCGATTCGGTAACGGCCAGCGCTCTGTCTCGCAAGCCGCCTTGCCATTCGGTGTTTTCGAGCAACACGCCTCCGATGGCGGCCTGGTGCATATCGTCGCCGTCATGGGCGCCGCTCAAGACGCTCCAAGCCAAAGACCAGGCTCGGACGGTGTTCTGGACGTGATACCCGCCGCCGCCGGTTGCGAGGATCGGTTTGTCGAAGCCTAACAGATAGTTGATGATTTCGACGTAGGTGGTGTTGGTTAATTGCAGATGGGCGAGCGGATCGCCCGCAAGCGCATCGGCGCCTAATTCGAAGACAAAGACGTCCGGATCATACGCGGCGATCAGCGGCAGGGCGATGGCTTTGAAGGCCTTGATGTAAGCTTCGTCATACGTCCCCACCGGAAGGGGGACATTCACACAATAGCCCGTGCCGGGGCCGGTTCCGATTTCATCCTCGAATCCGGTCCCGGGAAAAAGCGTTTTCGGATTCTGATGGAACGACATCGTCATCACGTCCGAGCGGTCGTAGAATGCGTCGGCGACGCCGTCGCCGGCATGAACGTCCACGTCGAGATAGAAGACGCGCTTTTCGTGTTCGGCCAGCACGATACAGGCCAGAGCTACATCGTTGATGTAACAAAAACCGCCGGCCTGTTCCGGGTGTGCGTGATGATAGCCGCCTGAAGGATTGAAGGCGGTATCGGCTTGGCCCGATAGGATCAGGTCGGCGCCGACGAGGGTCGCTCCGGTTGCCAGAGTGGTGTATTCGTACAGGCCTTTGAAAATGGGGCAATCCTCCGTGCCGATTCCCATCTCGAGCGCTTCGGGCGTCCAGCGTCCCCGTGAGGCGGCATGCAGCGCATGGAGATAGCGGGCGGTATGAAGTTTCTTGAGCACCATTCGCTCGGCGGGTTTCGGCGCGACCTCGCGGATATCGTTTCCTGAAAGCCATCCCATCGCGTTTACCGTTTCACGGACGCGTTTGGCCCGGACCGTGTTAAAGGGATGCTCCCGGGGGTACCTGTATTTTTCCAATTCCGGGGAATATATGAACGCAGCTTTGTTCGTCGTCAAAATCCCTCGCTCCTCAGAGTTCGTCTTTCGTTATGTCGTAAGTGATATCGTAAGCGTCACCGTCGAACGTGATGTTGATCTTGTAGCCGGAGTTGTGAAAAATCGTGAGCATCGGCTCATTATTCGGCAAGACTTTCGCCCAGAATTTCCTGACGCCGCGCTGCCTTGCGATTTGCGTGATGTAATCCAAAAGAAAGGTCCCCATTCCCTTGCGCTGCCACTCGTCCTGCACGACGAAGGCGACTTCCGCCGACTGGGTCTTCGGATCGAGAAAGTATTGGGCGATAGCGACGATTTCCTCATCCGAAACGCCCGGCACGACGCCGACAATGGCGACATCCTGCAGGTAGTCGATATTCGTGATGCGTTGGATGTCGCGATGGGGGAACGCCATGGTATGGGTCATATAACGGGTTCGGACCGATTGTTCGCTCAGCGAGTACATCATTTCCGAAAGGGCCGGCTCGTCGGTGGGCTTGATGGGTCTGAAGAAGATTTCCGTCCCGTCCCGCAACGTCTCATACCGCTCGAGCTCTTCCGGATACGCGACATGGTCTTCCCAGGCCAGTTCGATCTGGTCTTCGTAGAGATAGTTCTGCGCCTTCGCGGCCTGGATCAGCTCTTTTCGGAATTTCGGGTGGGCGATATGGATCAGGTCCAGCACGCGTTCCCGAATACTTTTTCCATGCAGGTAGGCGACGCCGTATTCGGTGACGACGTAGTGGACGTCACCTCGCGTGGTTACGACTCCGGCGCCTTCGGTCAGACGCGGCACGATGCGAGAGAGCTGTCCTTTCTTGGCCGTCGAGGGCATGGCGATAATGGCTTTTCCACCTCTGCTGCGTGCAGAGCCGCGAATGAAATCCACCTGTCCGCCGATACCGCTGTAGAATTGATAGCCGAGCGAATCCGAGCAGACCTGGCCCGTCAGGTCGATTTCCAGACCGACGTTGATGCCTACCATTTTTTCATGCTGGCTGATGATAACCACGTCGTTAACGTACTCGGTGGGATAGAACTCGAAGAACGGATTGTTATCGATATATTCGTAGAGACGCTTGGAGCCCATACAGAAGCTCGCAATGATTTTGCCGCGGTTCAGGGTCTTTTTTGAACAGGTGATCGCTCCGCACTCGATGAGGTCGATAATCCAGTCGCTGAACATTTCCGTATGCACGCCGAGATCTTTCTTGTCTTTGAGAAATTCCGCGAGGGCCTGGGGGATACGCCCGATGCCGCACTCGATCGTGCTGCCGTCCTCGACAAGCCGGGCGATATTTTGACCGATCCGGCGCAACGTCTCATCCGATTTCGGGATCGGAATCTCGATGATATCTTCATCGTGAGGAACCAAAACGTCAATGGCATTGACGTGAATAAAACAATCCCCGTATGTCCGGGGCATGTTCGTGTTAACCTGGGCGATGACATACTTGGCATTGGCGGCGGCGGATTTGACGATATCGATGGAGACGCCGAGGCTGCACAGGCCGTTCACGTCCGGCGGCGTAACGCTGATTAAAGCGACATCGACGGGGATTCTCCCGGACTCGAATTCATGCGGTATCTCGGACATGAAGATAGGCGTATAGTCGCCGACCCCTTTCGAAAAGGCGTCCCGAACGTTGTCGGCGATGAAGAAACTGTTCATCTTGAATTTTTCGCGGAATCGCTCGTCGGCATAGGGCGCCGAGCCCATGGTCAACAGGTGGATGATGTGGGCGTCATAGATCTTACTGGAATAATCGACCAGGGCATTAACGAGATGCTGCGGCTGAGCGCAGCCGGTGCCGATAAAGATACTGTTGCCGGGCTTAAGGAGCTTCATCGCCGCCTGTGCGTTTTT
>Ga0272441_10009447_pt1 | contig 15057 bp, 8 predicted proteins | sample SSMProp6N_FD_193582 | JGI IMG/M metagenome (GOLD analysis project Ga0272441, IMG submission 193582) | Marine sediment archaeal communities from Little Sippewissett salt marsh, Falmouth, MA, United States - SSM-Prop-6N | ecosystem: Environmental > Aquatic > Marine > Wetlands > Sediment ... | reverse complement strand
TTACGACGGACAGGTGATCACTTCAGATAACAAGAACATCATGGTTAAACAGAACAGCACCTTTAAATCAAAGCAGAAAATTGATATTCAAAATCCCCGGCTCTGGGATGCCAGGCGGGATCCCTGTTTGTATACTGTCAGGATTCGGCTGGAAGACAAAACAGGAAAACTGCTGGATGCCGTGGAGCAGCCGCTGGGTCTGCGCACATTTTCTGTCAATCCGGACAGCGGTATGATTTTAAATGGAAAACGCTATCCTTTATACGGTGTATGCCGCCATCAGGAACGGGAAGGCCTGGGACCTGCGCTGTCCAATCAGCATCACAAACAGGACATGGATTTCATTCTCGAATTGGGCGCCAATGGCGTTCGTCTGGCGCATTATCAGCAGGCGGACACCATGTACAGCATGTGTGACGCAAACGGGCTGGTGGTATGGGCGGAGATTCCCAATACACCCGCCTGGCGCGGTGAGAATCCGGCTTATCTGGACAACTGCAGGGATCAACTCATTGAACTCATCAAACAGAATTACAATCATCCCTCCATTCTGTTCTGGGGTATGTACAATGAAATTCCGATAGCGGACAGTGTTTTGCAGAATTTACATGAAACAGCAAAATCCCTGGATCCGGCGCGACTGACCACACAGGCAGATTTCACACAGGTTACAGAGCGCCACTTTATAACCGATGTGGCGGCATGGAACTGGTATTTTGGCTGGTATTACGGTGAATTTGATCAATATACCGAGTGGTTTGATCGTCTGCACCGGGACCATCCAGGTCTTACTTGCGGAATCAGCGAATATGGCGCAGGGGGAAGTATCAGCCAGCAGCAGGATCCGCCTGAAAGACCGGATCCCAATAATGGACGGTTCTTCCCCGAACAATACCAGCGTGTCTATCATGAGGCTGTCTGGAAGCGAATCAAGGACCGGAAGGATTTATGGTGCAAGTTTATATGGAACATGTTCGATTTCAGCTGGACAAATGTGCACAGAGGAGACAGACCTTACATCAATCACAAAGGACTGATGACGCATGACCGGAAAGTGAAAAAGGATGCCTTCTATTTTTACAAGACCAACTGGTCGGATGAACCGGTGCTTTATCTTTTAAATCGACGATTGAAGGAACGGACTGAAACGAAAACAACTGTCTCCGTTTACACCAATCTGGATTCAGTGACTTTGTATATAAATGATCAACTTGTATCAAAAAAAGCCATGATGTCTGATATTCATAAAATGTTGTGGGAAGGTGTTCAACTTATGCCCGGTTCCAATAAGATTCATGTAACCGGGGAAAAGAACGGTCAAACATTTGAGGACAATTGCGTGTGGACAGTTGTCGAATAGCGAAAAAACTAATTATCCGTCAATCCCAAAGGATTTAAGATGAATAAAATTTATAATATTAAAAAATTATCAGCTTTTATCCTTACTGTCTGTGCGGGACAAATTTTTTTCTGTTCAACAATTCCTGAAATTCCGGCAAATAAACTGGATCTGTCAGGCATCTGGCAGGTCCGGTTGATTGCTGATGATCATTTGTCTCCAGAGCTGAACAGCGGAGTCGTTCATCTGCCGGGCACTCTGGACGAAAATCATATCGGATATGTAAACCGGGACAGCACGGATATGCACCTGAACCGCATATATACCTATACCGGTCCGGCAGTGTTTAAAAAAGAAATTGAGATTCCCGGTTCATGGGAAGGGAAACGCATCGAGCTGGTGATGGAAAGGACCAAAGTTACGCATGTCTGGCTTGATTCATTGGATTTAGGCACAGACAATACCCTGTTTTCTCCCCAGGTGTATGACCTGACCGGCACCGCACCCGGACCGCATACACTGACCATTCAGGTTGACAACAATCCGGAGCTGGTCCCGGTAATGGGGTCGCATGCCTGTTCAGAGGACACGCAAACGAACTGGCACGGAATCCTGGGTGATTTTTATCTTAAGGCAACCAATCCGGTCAGAATGCGTCATATCCGTGTTTATACCGATATTCATAAAAAGGAAATCGCCGTCCGGATCGGCATTCAGAATCCGGGTTATACTTTAAGCAATGCGCGGATTGAATTGAAAGTTGAAGCCCGAAATCGCAGGGAAAAGACTGTTCAGTTGAAAAAGATAACTTCTGATACGGTCCTGACCATTCCGTATTCAATGGGAGAGGATGTTCAGTTATGGAGCGAATATGATCCTGCCCTGTATAAGCTGAAAGTCTCGCTCCTTGACAGCATGACCGTGCTGGACAGACAATCAGTCACATTTGGCATGCGCGAATTTTCCACCCAGGGCACACAGTTTACCATTAATGGATTAACCACCATGCTGCGCGGGAAACATGAAGCCTGCGTATTTCCTCTGACCGGATATCCGCCAATGGAAAAAGAGGGGTGGATCCGGGTTTTTCGTATTGCGCAGGAATACGGACTGAACCATTACCGTTATCACAGCTGGTGCCCGCCTGAAGCCGCTTTTGAGGCGGCAGATATTTGCGGTATCTATCTGCAGCCCGAACTGCCTATCTGGTGGTCTTTCAAGGCAAATGATCCCGCCCAAATGGCCTTTATGATGAAGGAAGGGTTCCGTATCATGGATGCATACGGCAATCATCCCTCTTTTGTGATGTTTGCCCTGGGTAATGAGATCTGGCAGGAACGGGACAGCCTGAAACAGATGATTGCCTCTTTTCGGGGTTATGATAACAGGCGTCTCTACGCGCAGGGATCCAATAACCGGGGCGGTGATCCGTCCCAGGCGGCAGGGGACGATTTCTGGGTGACTTTCCGTACAGCCCGTGAAAAAGAGGACTGCAGCATGGATGTCCGGTCCTCTATTGCTTTTCTGGACTCAAAAGAAGGCGGTATATTGAATACCCTGACTCCCCGTACGGACAGAACGTACGAGACAGCCATTGCGGTTTCCACCATACCTGTTATTGGTCATGAAATCGGGCAGTATCAGGTCTATCCGAATTATGAAACTGAGCTGCCCAGGTACAAAGGTATTCTGAAACCCTGGAACCTGATGCTTTTCCGGGACAGGCTGGAAAAGAAGGGCATGGGTGATCAGGTGAGAGATTTTTTCAGGGCATCGGGAGCTCTGTCCATGCTCTGTTACCGTGAGGATATTGAAACGGCCATTCGAACACCCGGATTCGGCGGATTTCAGCTGCTGGATCTTCAGGATTTTCCGGGTCAGGGCACGGCGCTGGTGGGTGTTCTGGATGCGTTTATGGACAGCAAGGGATTAATTACTCCGGATGAGTTCAGACAGTTTTGTGATGAGGTGATTTTGATCGCTGAAATGAAAAAACGGATCTGGGAGAATAATGACATTTTTTCAGCGAACGTTGTGATTGCCAATTACAGCGCGGCTCCTATGGATCAGGTTTCGATCAGCTGGGAAATGCTGCAGTCGGACGGCAGGATTCTGGAGAATGGTACATTGGATGATGTCATGGCCTCTCAGGGCGGCCTGACAGAAGCGGGGCAGGTAAAAATTGATTTGTCCGATATTCATGCCGCGCAGAAGGTCATGCTGCATCTTAAAATGAATGGATCGGATGTGAAAACTGCTTATCCGGTCTGGATTTATCCGGCCGGGCTGAAACCCTCTGTTCCTTCGGACGTGTTGATCACATCCGCACTGACCCCGGAAGCTGTTAATCAGCTGAACAGGGGAGGAAAGGTCCTTTTATTTCCAGATCTTCAAGCTGTTGAAAAAAATTCGGTCGGGGGGCAGTTTATTGCTGAATTCTGGAACTACGGGATGTTCACCATGCTGGCCGAGCAGTGGGGCGGACAGAAATCACACGGCACCATGGGTATCCTGACGAATCCGGAGCACCCGCTCTTTCAGGATTTCCCGACCGAATGCCATACCAACTGGCAGTGGTGGCCCATTATCAAGGCCGGCCGGCCGATCATTCTGGATGACACGGATCCAGTGTACCGGCCCCTTGTGCAGGTGATTGACAACATCAACCGGAATTATAAGCTGGGCCTTATTTTTGAATACAGGGTCGGATCCGGTAAAATACTGGTCTGTTCAGTGGATCTGCCTTCCATTCAGGAAGAACCCCAGGCCAGGCAGTTGATGTACAGCATACTGAAATACATGGATTCAAATGACTACAATCCTGAAGCTGAAATAGATGTCGAAAAATTGGATTCAATCCTCTTTAGTGAACAATAAATGTTTGATTGCAAAAATATTTCAATTTATTGATAAGAATGGGAGGTTAAAAATGAAAAAGTCATTAATTCTGGTATGTGTATGCCTTTTAGGTATAGTAACTGCAGGACAGGCGCTGGAGCCGATTCAGCTGCCCGCGCCGCAGACAGACGGGGGACGTCCGTTAATGCAGGTTCTGAAGGACCGGCAAACCATGCGATCATACCGTCCTGACGCACTGCCTGATCAGATGCTTTCCAATTTGCTCTGGGCCGCTTTTGGGATCAACCGCGAGGATTCTGGCAAGCGGACCGCGCCTTCGGCTGTGAATTGGCAGGAGATTGATATTTATGTGGCGCTGGAAAAAGGACTCTATGTGTATGACGCCAAAGCGAACGTTTTAAATCCTGTGGTTGAGAAGGACCTTCGCGCAGCAACCGGTATGCAGCCTTTTGTGGGCGAGGCGCCCCTGAACCTGGTCTTTGTGGCGGATTTTACGAAAATGGGAGACAGGCTGCCCGAAGATATGAAACTTCCCATGGCGAACGCGGATGCCGGATTTATCAGCCAGAATGTGTACCTGTTCTGCGCGTCCGAGGGACTGGGTACCGTGGTACGCGCCATGGTTGACCGGGACACACTTGGTCCCCTGATGCAGCTGCGTGAAGATCAGAAAATTATTCTGGCCCAGACAGTCGGATTCCCGAAAACAACAGAATAGGTTGTAGAATGCGCATTGCGCATCCTACAATTACTTTCTGACGGATTAACATTTAATAAATTATCCGGGAAAATACTATGAGTGTATTCAAATCTGCTTCTTTGCTTTTGTTTTTCAGTATTGTCATTTCAGCTTTCCCTGTTGATCCGGAGAATGTGATAATTACTGAAATTATCGACTGTAATCTGTTCAAGCTGGAAGACGGCCGGTTGATTACACTGGCCAATGTGAATTTACCAGGCAGGAAAAGTTTTTCTTCGTACAGAAAAAAGGTTCTTGTTAAAAAAATTCTGAAATATGAAGAGGATAATCTTATAGGGAGAAGATTGTATGCAGAATTTGCTGATTCAGTACAATCTGATTCTGTGTATGCGGTTCATCTTTTTAACCGATATCCTGTGAATAAATGTCACTTTAACCTGTATTTTCTTGAGAAGGGATTCGGTTATTACAATCCGGAACCAGAATCTCAGTATACAGAACTCTATTCTGAGACAGTAACGACTGATCAGGAAAAGAAAAAGATGTCCGTCCGGCACAGAAAAAAATCTCGAGCAATAAAGGATCTGGAGGGCAGGTTAAGGATTATGGGTGGTATTATAGGAACCATTGCAGAATATCAGGGACCTGAAGGGGAAATTGAGGCTGGAGCAATTCCGATGCTGGCTGCGAGCTGCCGTATTTCCAAATTGGTGCCCATTTTTGAAAAGAATGGTCATTTTTTATCTCTGGCCGGTGGTATTGATAACTACCTTTTAATTTTTCCTCATATTCATCTGGGCCCGGAAATCAGAATATACCGTCAATTTGCATTTTCTGCAGATTTTGGTGGTCTGTTCCCGATTCTTTCGAAATTTCACCCTATAGAACCATGCTGGAGTTTGACAATTGGATATATAGCTCCGTCGAGAAAATTTGAGATTGAAGCGGGGTATACATTTATCAATATTTATGATGCCGCCGGCGTTTTTCGTGTAATGCTGTCCGGTTCTGCGTTTTTTACAAAATGAAATTTATTCATGGATAATAAAAATAAGGATATCAGTAGTAGGATGCGCATTGCGCATCCTACAATGAAATATTAAAAATGAGGAATAGAAATGATGATCATCCAGAAATTAAAAATTTGCATTATTTTGTCCACAGTCGCCATTGCAACCATTCTGCAGGCAAAAACCCTGAAAATCAACAGTCCGGATCAGAAAATATCTGTTGATTTTATTATAGGCGCTGATAACAGTATTGGATACAATATTACCTGTGAAAATGATCCGGTTTTAACTGGAGATCTTGGCATTATCCGAAGTGACGGGCATTTTACCAAAGGACTGACTCTGCTTTCCGGATCGGATGAAAAGCTTGTTGAGGACAATTATACCCTTATAACCGGTAAAAAGCGAAAATGTACATATCAGGGCATGGAAAGGGTGTTTCACCTGAAAAACAGCTCTGGACGGCCCATGGACGTGATTTTCAGGGTATCTGATGACGGTGTGGCGTTCCGTTATGTTTTTCCTGATACTTCAGCTGAAATAAAGTCCATAAATAAGGAAATATCCGGGTTTCAGTTCAATGAGGGCACAATCGCGTTTATTCAGCCCATGGAAGCCTCCAAGTCCGGGTGGAGCAAGGTGAATCCGGCTTATGAAGAGTTCTATACACAGGGATTACCCATAGATTCTCTTCCGTATAATGAACCCGGCTGGGTGTTTCCAGCACTCTTTCAGAGCGGATCGTACTGGCTACTCTTTACGGAAACCGCACCGGACAGGGATTACTGCGGATGCCGTCTTCAGCAGGATACCCTGGATTACTCATTTTATATCGATTTTCCGCAGGCTGCGGAGACCATTTTTAACGGTCCGGTGAATCCGGAATCAAAATTGCCCTGGAAAACACCCTGGCGCATTATCACCATCGGTAAAGGACTGGCGCCTGTGGTTGAATCCACGCTGGGAACTGATCTGTCTGAACCGTCACGGATCGCGGATCCTTCATTTGTCAAACCCGGCAGGTCCTCATGGAGCTGGGTGCTTTTAAAAGATGATTCCACCGTATTTGACGTACAGAAGCGGTTTATCGATTACGCATCAGACATGACATGGGAGTACTGTCTGATTGATGCCTTTTGGAACAAACAGATCGGGTACGGAAAAATCGCTGAACTGGCAGATTATGCGAAAACGAAAAATGTGGGGATAAGTTTGTGGTACAATTCAGCAGGCGACTGGAATGTCGCGCCTCTGGAGCCCAGAAATATGCTCCTGACCCATGAAAAAAGGATGGCTGAGTTTAAAAAAATCACGGAAATGGGTATTCAGGGCGTCAAGGTGGACTTTTTCGGCGGTGACGGTCAGTCTGTCATAGCCTATTATCAGGATATTTTTGAAGATGCCGCTGCTTTCGGCCTGGCTGTCAACTGTCACGGGGCCACACTGCCCAGAGGATGGCAGAGAACCTATCCGAATCTGGTCTCCATGGAATCGGTCAAGGGTTTTGAATATGTGACCTTTGACCAGGTCAACGCGGATAATCAGCCGCAGCACGCCTGTATGCAGCCGTTTACACGCAATGTGTTTGATCCTATGGATTATACACCCGTTTCCTTCTCTGAAGTGCCCAATATCCGCAGAATCACGTCCAATGCGTTTGAATTGGCCACTTCCGTCATATTCTGGTCAGGCATACAGCATTTTGCTGAAATACCGGCCGGTATGGCTGCTGTACCGGATGAAGTCAGGGACTTTATGCGTGATGTACCCTCTGTATGGGATGATACACGCTTCATTGACGGGTATCCGGGCAAATATGTGATTCTGGCGCGGCGTTATGGCGATATGTGGTATATAGCGGGGATTAACGGGGAACCGTCAGGAAAATCGATTACTCTGAAACTGCCGTTTTTGCAGAAAAAACAAAAGGCACTTTATATTACAGACGGCAGTGATAACCGTTCATTCAGCATACAATCCATGGTTGTTGCGCCGGAAATATCTGTACCTATTTTGCTGAAACCCTATGGGGGATTTGTGATTAAGGTGAAATAGCAGTTTTGCTAAATGACGTATATATGATGAATAGGTTCGCAGAAAGTATTTAAAATTGATTGGCCACGGATTGACACGGATGAAACACGGATATATTTTTTATATTATAATCTGTGTTAATCCGTGTGAATCAGTGGCTAAATCAATAATTATATTGCCATTCCACAACTTTATAATAATATTGATATTGAATCGGATCTGCGCTCATCTCCTGCGGCGGATCAGGTAATACTATTATAAGTCAGGTATATCCATTTTACTGAATTTCTGAAAATACTGCACACAGGTATTGGCGTAAATCCCCGCATCTTCTTCATGTTTCTTCAGCCTGTTTTTTACATGCTCAAATATTTCAGGATCGATTTGTCCTTCCAGAGAGGCCCAGTCAACCCGCATTTCTTTCACGTATTCCACGCCGGTATGATACTTAAAGCACATTTCATTCCATAAAGTGCGTCCTGATTTCATGGTATAATCCCATGGTACATGATGGAACCATAAAAGGTATTTTTCAGGGCAGGTTTTAATATTGTCGAATTGTGAGTGAAGCGGTTCATGGTATTGAGCTGTAAAATTGCTACCAGTAGAACTGCGGTCAAATCCAATACCGTTTTCGTCGGCTTTATGATAATAGACAGAGTTCCAGTCCTCTCTTGGGGCCCCTGCGAAAGCAGGTCCCGGTCCATAATGATAGCCTGCCTGCATGATATGATGCAAACCAAGCGGTGTCTCATAATTCACACAGGCTTCCCAGGAACCCAGCATCATTGATCGAACCGTTTTAATGATGGATTTATCTCTGGTCAGGGACATACGGATCCAGTCCTCAGCAATTTCTTCCGGTTCAGCTTGATGATCCCAGGCCAGACGACCGAAAGCATACCAGTTGGCCTGTGCAAAGAAGTGCCCGCACCAGTTCCTGTCATCGCCTATATTGCTGACACCCGCGATACCAGTCATGGAATAATGCTGAAAAGATCCGTCAATGATCTGTGCAAGGGTCGATGTTCCCGGAGGGCCGGCATAGGTCTCAAAATCAAGATATTCCCGCCACATGGGCGCCAGGTAAACCAGATGAGTGGAATGACCGAGGTATTCCTGTGTAATCTGAAGTTCGAGCATGAGCGGGGTATGGGGCATGGCGCCGAAAAGCGGTTGAACCGGCTCTCTCGGCTGAAAATCAACCGGGCCGTTTTTCCCCTGCACAAAGACATTGTCGTGAAATTGCCCATCCAGAGGGACAAACTCGAGATACGCCCTTTTGGCGCGGTCCGGATCCACTGTGGGCACATAAACAAATGCCCGCCACATAACGATGCCGCCATAGGGCGCAAGGGCCTCAGCCAGCATATTGGCGCCGTCCGCATGGGTTAATCCATAATCCATAGGTCCGGGCATACCCTCTGAATTGGCCTTTACCAGAAAACCGCCGAAGTCCGGTATATATTGATAGATTTCTGCTGCCTTATCCTTCCACCATTGACGTACTTCAGGATTTGAAGGATCGGATGTCGGCAGGTTCCCGATGCCGCCTCTGCGGTTTCCGTTGATTGAAAATTCACTGGATATGGGAGAGGAAAAATTAATGGATAGATAGACACGGATCCCGTAGGGCCGGAAAATATCGGCCAGTCCGGCCACTTTTTTCAGATAGGAAGTACACAGAATCTCGGGATTGGCATTGACATTGTTTAATACCGTTCCATTGATTCCGATAGAAGCATTTGCCCGTGCATAGTCTGCATACCGCGGATCAATTTTATCCGGCAGCTCGTCCCATTTCCAAATCATTTTTCCCGCATAACCCCTTTCAATAGAACCGTCCAGATTGGCCCAGTGATTCAGCAGTCTGTGCTGAATTTTCGGGATTGAAGTGATATGAAGGCTGTCTATCGATTCACCCGTTTGCATCAGTTTGATCAAATGAAACGTACCGTATAAAAGACCGATTTCCTGATTGGCCGTAATGAAAGTCAGGCGGCGACCCCCAATTCTGCCGGATTGAATAAAAAAGCCTTCATTTCCCAGGTTCTGAAGGATAGCGGGATCCGTAAATTTTTGAATTTCAGAACCCTTTTTCGGTAAACCTATAAGCAGGGTAGCATTTTTCCCGCCTTTTTTACCTGCCGGGAGACTGATATTCAGCAATCCGGAGAACGCCCGGTTCAATTCATTTCTGATAAGTTCAGCGGTTTCTGAATTCTCCTGAACCATAACCGAAGAAATACAGGATCTGTAATGTTCAAGAAGATCCTGATCCTGAATGGGTGAATATTTCAGCCACAGGTCATATCCATCATCTCCAGATACGCCTGGTGCACATAAAATGCATGTCATGAAGAGAATTGATGCAATAGCCAATTTGCTGCATTTTTCCATAGAATTGCTCCAGTATTTAATGGATTAATTTTCCTGAATAGAAGGTCTGTTATAGTGGTGAAAAAGACCTACCGGATTTTAAACAGGATCAAATCGCCATCCTGTACAATATAGTCACGGCCGTGTATTAAAACAAGCCCCTTGTCATGCAGTGTTTTCATAGAGGAATGTAATTCCAGATCGTTGTAATGAACAACCTCAGCTTTAATAAAATTTGTTTCAAAATCGGTATGTACCTTTGCCGCGGCTTTGATAACCGCTGTGTTCTGCGGGATGGTCCAGGCATGCGCTTCATTCTGATTGGCCGTAAAGAAGGTGATGAGTTTCAATACCCCGTAGCCGGTTTTCAGAATTTTCTGTAAAGCGGTTTCCGTCAGTCCCATGGCTTTTAAGAATTCAAGCTGATCGTTTTGATCCAGTTCAGCTATTTCAGCCTGCACCTTTCCGCAAAAAGGCAGGCAGGGTGCCTGCATATTTTCTGCGTGCTTTTCGAGCGTCCCGACAAGCGGGCTGTTCTGCAAATGGTTCTCATCCACATTGGCGATAAATATGACCGGTTTGGCGGTCAGACAATTCATTTCCCTGACCAGTTCATTTTGTGCATCGCTCAGTGTCAGGCTTCTGATTTCATTTTCTTTGGAAAGATGTTCAAGGATCGGTTCAAGCAGTGTGATCTGTTTCAGCATTTTAGGATCCCCGCTCTTGGCAGAAGAACGGGCCTTCTGAAGCCGCCGCTCTACAAGATCCATGTCTTTCAGAATCAGTTCAAGGGTGACTGTTTTCGCGTCATCAACCGGATCCAGTTTGTTGGCCGGATGCGAAACATTTTTATCCTCAAAACAGCGCACCACGTGGGCAATGGCATCCACACCGCCAATATGGGACAGGAATTGATTGCCCAGGCCTTCTCCCTGATGGGCACCCTTTACCAGACCGGCTATATCCACAAATTCAAGCACCGTGGATGTTTTTTTTGCGGATCCCATGATTTGATGTATTGTATCCAGGCGGGAATCTTCCAGTTGAATAATGCCTGTATGGGGATCAATGGTACAAAACGGGTATGCAGATGCTTCTACACCGAGATTGGTCATGGCATTGAAAATGGTGGACTTGCCTGCATTGGGCAGTCCGACCAGACCGCAACGAAATCCCATAACATCTCCATAAAAATTGTTTTGTAACTCCAAATAATTTAGAGAATACTTCAGATTATATCAATGTCTTTTATTTATTTTTTTGAATTGTTTTTCGAAGAAATCAGGGAAGTCAATTACTGCCGTCATTAGCGATGGTTAATATAAATTGCACTGAAAGGTGTGCTTTTGAAAATACCATTCTTATTGTAATGTTGGTGGTGGGGGGTGGGAAATCCGGCGTTCGAGAAATTGCCGCCCGGAAATGTGAACGAGGGAACACCCGTCAGAGGAAAGTTATATTTGATCCCGATTTTCTATATATATTAAAAATTGAGTCGGGATGGCAAAATAATTTTTAATCCAGCCACTGATTCTCACGGATTAACACTGATTTTAAAAATAGAATGTTTTTAATCCGTGTTTTATCTGTGTCAATCAATGGCAAATTATTTTAATTTGACAAAGACCTGTCAATTGTTTGGATTTCGTCAAATCCCTTGTTTTTCGTTGATTTTGGTATAAAATTATTCTAACTTCAGATCAAATAAAATTCATCTGGAATAGAAAGAAATTAAAAAATAATTTATATGAAAAGATATTCTTGTTAATTTTTGGATCAGGTCCATAAAAATGCTGTTTAGCCCGTTAAATAAATATCATCCGGTCATATTCATTTTTCTGCTTTTCTGCAGCACGGTCTTCTCTCAGCAGGAAAATGAGGGAAAATACTGGATATTTTTTCAGGATAAGGGAGTCAGCATGAAGACAGATCCTGCGGATTTCAACCATGTGCCGGATCATCTGTCTCTGCGTGCGCTGGACAGAAGAGCAAATCGCGGTTCAGGACCCATTTTTGATGAACATGACCTGCCGGTCTATCAGGATTATATAAACAGACTGGAACGCCTTGGCATTGCTGTTGAGGCAGAATCACACTGGCTTAATGCAGTAAGTGCATTTATGACTCCCGAAGTTGTTGAACAGCTGCAAAGTCTGCCTTTTATTAAGAAAATACAAATCGTCCGGTCTTTTTCGGTTCAGCCGCCCGGGAAGGGAAAAATTCCTGAAATCACCCGAATTGCTTCGGAAACGGACCATCAGCTGGATTACGGGCTCAGTTATATGCAGAGCCAGATGAATCGGATTCCGGAGGTGCATGATCTTGGACTCAGCGGAAAAAGAATCCTTATTGGTCTTCTGGATACGGGTTTTGATTATAGAGACAGGCTCGTCTTCGAAAAAACAGATATTATTGCTGAACATGATTTCATTCAGGATGATGGGGACACGCAGAACGACAGCACGGAATTTGAACTCCAGGACGATCACGGCGCCATGGTGCTTTCCGTGATCGGCGGATATCATCCGGGTGAGTTGATTGGTCCTGCCTACAAGGCACAATATGCTCTGGCCAAAACGGAGGTCCGGCAGTCAGAAAGCAGAATAGAGGAAGATTACTGGGTCATGGGTGTGGAATGGCTGGAATCTATTGGTGTGGATATCATTTCCAGTTCACTTGGATACAACCGGTTTGATGACGGATTCTCCTATGCCTATTCGGATATGGACGGCAACACCTGTGTTACCACCATTGCAGCTGATCGGGCAGCGGCCAGAGGCGTGGCTGTCTTTACATCAGCCGGCAATGAATTCAAAGACAGCTGGAAGTACATCATGTCACCGGCAGACGGTGACAGCGTGATCGCTGTCGGCGCGGTTAATTTTGAAGGCAAACACGCATATTTCAGCTCGGTTGGACCCACTTCAGATGGAAGAATTAAACCGGACATAATGGCTGTTGGACTCAGTGCGCTGTGCGTTAATCCAAAAACCGAGGAGACAGGATATTTATGGGCCAATGGGACCTCGTTTTCATGTCCTATCGTGGCGGGGGCAGCTGCACTGATTCTGGAAGCAAGGCCTGAACTAACCCCCATGCAGCTCAGGGAGGCATTCACAATGACAGCCTCACAATCGTCAACTCCCGATTCCCTGCTGGGCTACGGTATCGCAGATGCCTGGCAAGCTCTTTTTTACCATGGGATGGTTTTTACAGATTTCCGGATCGGAATTCAGCCGGGGCAACCATATCGGACCATTGAGATGAAATGCATTTCCAATACAGGTGTTGATCCCGATATGGTCAATATTCAATATCGGGATTCAAGCCAAGATTTTTTTAGCGAGGGCAGAATGGTACAAACCGATCCTGAAGCCCCGTTTAAATATGCCGGTTTGCTGCCCGGGGAGATTAATTTGCAAAAACTGCAGTTTTATTTTACTGCTGTGGATACCTGCGGTACTGTCCATACGGGACCGCTGGAAGCGCCGGCCAGCTATTACAGTTTGTCCGATACATCAGGACAGTCTGTTGCGGTTAATCTGGAGATTCCGGAGACCTTTCATCTTTTCCAGAATTATCCCAATCCCTTTAATTACTCGACGATCATCAGCTTCAGAATGGAAAAAGGGGATCGTGTTTTGCTTCAACTTTTCAATCTGTCCGGTCAGCATGTGAAAACGCTGCTGGATGAGCGCATGAATTCCGGGAAAAATTCAATCATCTGGAATGGTTTGGATGAAAGGGGAAGATCTGTCGGTTCAGGCATGTATATTTGCAGGCTCCGGATTTACGGACAGTCACAAACAAGGAAACTTATTTTATTGAAATAATACGGCCAATCAATACATTAGGAAACTGTTGCATTTTTAAAGTGAAACCCGTATATTGAAAGACTTCATTAATGCTGATGTGTTGTCATTGCAATAAATACAGTAACTTAACCTTTGATGGAAATGTCAAATAACAACAAAGAAGGGAGGGGTTGCTTTGAAATTAACGCCTCTTGAAATTAAGAAGCAGAGCTTTAAAACAAAGGTGAAAGGGCTTGATCCCACCGAAGTTGAAACATTTCTTGAAATGGTTGCCATTGAATATGAGAATTTACTGAATGAAAGGAATCAGCTTGCTGATGAAGTTACAAGATATAAAACACAGCTGAAAGACTATCAGCAGGTTGAAAAAACGCTTCAGGATACGCTGATGAACGCCCAGGAATCCGTCAGTCAATCCCGGGAAAATTCAAAGCGAGAGGCCCACATTATTCTCAGAGAGGCTGAATTGAAAGCAGAGCGTATTCTTGATGAAGCGCGTGAACGTCTTGATAAAATGAAAAATGAACTGTCCATACTTCGGGCTCAAAAGGAATCATTTGCCCGGCGTCTCAAGCATCTGCTTGATTCACAGCTTGAGCTAATCAAGGTGCTTGAAATGGAAGATGTCGGTTATCCTGATAAACAGGACGCGGGAGCTCCGGCCGGCACACCAATGAACACCAATATAAAAAAGCCCGTTTCCGGCAAGGTTCAATCCAGAAAGGGGGAGGTGTCATCATCATGAATTATTTCCAGTATGGCAGAAAGGCGCTCCGGATTTCTACAGCCGTACTGATATGCGGGCTCATACTGCTTTCCGGCTGCTCATCCTATCAGCTGGCCGCATATGATGATGTCACGGAAACCAATTTTGTGGAAGTAACACTTTTGTCCGGACGCAAGGTCAGGGGAACCGTACTG
>Ga0272441_10009445_pt1 | contig 15063 bp, 9 predicted proteins | sample SSMProp6N_FD_193582 | JGI IMG/M metagenome (GOLD analysis project Ga0272441, IMG submission 193582) | Marine sediment archaeal communities from Little Sippewissett salt marsh, Falmouth, MA, United States - SSM-Prop-6N | ecosystem: Environmental > Aquatic > Marine > Wetlands > Sediment ... | reverse complement strand
TTCGGATATACTTCCTGGCACCCCAGTGGCAAACTGGCGGTCTTTTCTATTAACAAAGTGCGACAATTCTATCATTCGGCCAGAGATGAGGTTCGTGACGTGATTGACCTTGACTCGACACTCGCTTACTACCTGATAGAGCCTGAGACTGTCAACACATCTCCACAGTTTTCCGAAAAAGACCGTCTGGAAACCTACCCTGCATGGTCAGCTGATGGAAAGCATCTGTATTTTTGCAGTGAACAAATGTTGTGGTCGGACAGAAATAAAGTCCCGCCAAAGCGCTACAGTGAAGTCAAATATGACTTGATGCGGATAAGCTACGACCTTGAAAACGACAAATGGGGACAATTGGAAACGGTCATTTCATCTAAGGATACCGAAATGTCCATTCTTCTGCCGAGAACCAGTCCCGACGGTCGTTGGTTGCTTTTTTGTATGTGTCAATATGGCTCTTTTCCCGTTTACCAGAAAAGCAGCGATTTGTATCTGACAGACCTCAAAGCCGCACGCCAAACCGGCCAATATAAATACAGAAGACTGGAAATTAACAGCGACCAAAGCGAGTCATGGCATACCTGGTCATCTAACAGCCGATGGGTGGTTTTCAGCAGCAAGCGAAAACACGGAATATTCACGAGATTATATTTCACCTATCTTGACCAGAAAGGAAAATTCTGCAAACCTTTGCTCCTGCCGCAGAAAGACCCTGAATTTTACGACTCGTATCTGAAAACTTTTAGCGTACCGGAACTTATTAACAAGCCGATTCCCGTTAATGCAAAAAAACTGGGCCGCGTCGTGCGAGGCTCTCCAAAAATCCTTGTCGATATGCCTCTAACTATGGCTACTCCGACAACAGAAACTACATATGAAGAACCCTGGCAGGAAAGGGAATGAATTGCTCATTTAACCGATATCATCAGCCAAATTGGTTTATCCAAAATACAAAAGCCTGCTAATTTGTCAGAAAAACGTGCATTTGTGAGCAAGATATGATATATTTATGTCGATATATTGCATAATGAGGCATAGTAAAACTATCGAAAGAAAAACCCGGCTGGAGTATCTTTGTACGCCGCTAATAAGCTAACCGACAGTAAAGAAATTTTGAAAGATTAGGAAAGTAATGCTTAATTGCTCTCGGAAGTTATCTGTTCAGAATCTCGCTGAACCGGCAAAAAGTCTGCTTTTCTTTATTCTTTTCTATCTGTACATTTGGTTAAAGGTAGAACCGCACCTTATTTATCACGGCGGAGGTGTGATTAATAACTTCCCCGTTTTTTTCAAAGGTTGGCACTTTTGCAGGGAATTTATGCTCTACCCCAGCGGCCCTCTTGAATATCTCTCTGCTTTTCTGTCGCAGTTTTTCTACTATTCCTGGGCGGGGGCTTTAATACTGACTCTGCAGGCATGGTTGCTTTTTATATGTACCGGCTGTTTCTTAAAGACCGTAAAAGCCCGTTGGCTGTATTGGACACGCTTTATACCACCTCTACTTTTACTTATCATCTACAATCAGTACACCTATCACTTTCCCACTACAATGGCCCTATCAGCATCTCTGCTGTTTGTGTGTCTCTATCTAAAAATAACAATAAACAGAAATTCTCTTAATCTGGTTGTTTTCCTGGCTCTTTCCGTGCTTGTCCATGCAGTTACAGGTGGGGCATATCTTGTATTTGCAGTACTTTGTACTATCTATGAACTCGTTTTTAGACGTCGCTGGATGATAGGTGTACTCTTTCTACTATCAGCAGCAATTATCCCTTACGTTGAGGGGGTCTTGATTTTCAACGTTACGCCTCTCGATGCGTTCACTAAGTTGCTGCCGACTCCTTGGGAAGTTATTTACCATATAGCTTCCAGAAGAATGATAAAAATAGTGTATGTACTTTATATCTTTCTGCCGGCTATGGCTCTTGGTTTGGGATTTTGGCGAATATTGTTTGGCAACATAGCCCTGATGTCTAATCAACACAATATACCTGAAGCAGAACCTGACTTAATCGCCCCGAAGCAGAAGACTCAGGATACCACACCCAGTTCATTACTCGACTGGTACAACAGATCGACCATAGGCAGAAAGAGTATTGAATTTATTGCCCTTTTTGTAATTTCAGGCACAGTTGCCTTCTTTTCTCATAACAGTAAACTCAAGACCTTTTTTGAGATTGAGTATTATGCGTACCACAAAATGTGGCCTCAATTGCTCACAGCTTCCAACACTTACAAACAGAACAACCGTACCATAGTTAATACAACTCTCCAGGCCCTGTATTATACCGACCGACTTGGTTATGATATGTTTTTCTACCCTCAGCAGCCAGATACGATGTTTCTCTTTGGTCAGCGATACCTCCGGGCTGACTGGCAAAGAATAGAGACATTTATAAACCTTGGTCTTATTAACTGGGTTGACCATGCAGTCGGTGAATCTCTGGAAAAATATGGTGAACGCCCAATAATCCTTAAAAGGGCTGCCTTGTTCAATTTGGTTAAAGGGAGAATCGCTGCCGCAAAAATTTACCTCAAAGCACTTAGCAAAACATTGTTTTATTCCAAGTGGGCTAAAGATTATCTGAACAGACTTGAGCAGGACCCGAACCTGTCAACAGACCGGCAGGTTCAGCAACTCAGAAGTTTTATGATTGAGAAAAATTATACCGGCCTTCTTTATAAAAATAAGAATATGCTCCTGGCTTTATTGGAGAAAAACAACCAGAACCGCATGGCGTTTGAATACCTGATGGCCTGGTGTTTACTACACGGGGATATCGAGGAACTTGTCAACAATCTTTACCGGCTGGATGAGCTTGGTTACTCTCAGATTCCGCGGCTTTATGAGGAAGCGGTCTTGATTTATACGGCTAACACAAAGAAAGATGTTAATCTGGGAAGTCTCAGAATCAGCGCCGCGACCCGGTTAAGATTCAAAGATTATCTTCATATCTACAAACGTTATGGAGCAAACAAAAGGGCGGCGGTGAATGAACTAAAGAAAAAATACGGCGATAGCTATTTATTCTATTCTATGTACGGCTTCTCGGGAGTGGACTCATGAGCAAAAAATATCTCTTTCTCTACATAATATTGGCCTTGGTCTTATCATCAGCCGCCTCACTGGCTTACTTCCTGGCAGATAAAAAAGTAGTGATTGAACAGTATAATACCATCGACCGTCCCGCCCATATCAGTCCTGACTACTGTGATATAATCATACCTCCAAACATAGCCCCGTTAAACTTCTTAATAAAGGAGCAAGGCTCGTATTACTGCGCAAAAATATCCTCCAGAAACGGCAAAACAATCGAAGTTTTTAGCCGATCACCGAAAATTATGATTCCTCGAAAATCCTGGAGAACGCTTCTTAACAATAATAAAAAAGAAAAAATGTACTTTGATATCTTTGTGAGGAAAACAAATGGCCTCTGGGAGCGATTCGATACCATCACAAATAAAATCGCCAACGAAAATATCGACGGCTTTCTTACCTACAGAAGAATAAGACCATTGTACAGCCAATGGGGTGATATGGGGATTTATCAGCGTAACATTGAAAACTTCGATGAATCAACCATTTTGAACAACAGGACTTATAATAAAGGCTGTGCTAACTGCCATACGTTCCTTAACAACGACACCGGTAAAATGCTGATACATATCAGAAGTTTCAAAGGCGTCTCAATGCTGCTAATAGAGGACGGAAAAGCCTCTAATATAGATTCCCGAACGCAATTTGGCTCGGCCCCCATAGGACATACGGCATGGCATCCATCTGGAAAACTTATAGCCTTCACTATCTACAGGGTGCGACAGTTTTATCATTCGGCAAGGGAAGAAGTCCGGGATGTTGTTGACCTTGATTCTTCTATGGGTTATTATCTGTTTGATTCAAAAACATTAAAAACCAACTCAAAATTTTCTCAGGAAGATTATTTGGAGACCTTTCCAACCTGGTCGCCGGACGGCCGATATCTTTACTTTTGCAATGCGCCAATATTGTGGTCCGACCGCGAGTTCGTTCCTCCGGAAAACTACGAAAAAAGCAAATACAGCCTTGTCAGAATCAGTTACGACATCGAAACCGACACGTGGGGTGAAATGGAAACCGTCCTTTCTTCGGAGCAAACCGGTCTAAGCATTACTCAACCCAGAATCTCTCCCGATGGTAAATTTCTCCTGTTCTGCATGAGTCAATACAGCGGCTTTCCCGCCTTTCAGGCAGGCAGTGACCTGTACATGATGGACTTAGATACCGGAAATTACAAGCTCCTCGATTGCAACAGCAACCAAAGCGAATCCTGGCATTGCTGGTCAAGTAACGGCCGATGGATTGTTTTCAGCAGCAAAAGGAGCGATGGCCTATTTATAAAACCATACTTTACTTATATCGACAAAAACGGAAATGCTCACAAGCCTTTTGTACTTCCACAGAAAGACCCCGCCTTTTACGATTCGTTTTTCAAAATCTTTCAAATACCCGAACTTACAAAATCACCAATTCCCGTAACAAGAGGAAAGCTGGCACGTCTTATTCGCGCCGGTGGACAGGGCCTGACAGATATCCCAATTACCGCGGCTTCACCTGCGGCCAAAGCTGAACCGTGGAACCAGGTAGAGGAATAAAACGGCAATCACTCGACCAATCTGAATCTTAATCCCCTTTCAACCGACAAAATCTTGTTGTTTCGTGGACAAGATAGGCATTTATGACCAAAATATGATATAATAGCTGCCGACAAAAATATAGATGCGAAAGTAATGCTAAACTCGTTTCGAAAATTATTATGTCAAAATACCGCAGGACTGGCCCGCAGCCTGCTTTTCTTTATTTTTTTCTATCTGTATCTCTGGCTCGTAGTCGATTTGCACCTTATCTATCACGGCGGCGGATTGATTACAAATTTCCCTCCTTTTTACAAAAATTGGGCTTTTTTCACCGAATTTTTAACATGTCCCGGTGGTCTTGTTGAATATATCTCAGCTTTTTTCTCGCAGTTCTTATATTATCCCTGGGCGGGAGCTTTTGTTATCACCCTGCAGGCGTGGTTGATTTTTATATGTACCGGCTGTCTTTTTAAAACCATAAATGCCCCTCGACTCTGTTGGCTTCGTTTCGTCCCCCCCCTGCTTTTACTTATCACCTACAGTCAATACACTTTCTACTTTCTAACAACAATGGCGATGTTGGCATCACTGCTTTGTGTATGCCTATACCTGAGAACAGCCACAAGTAATAAACTCTATACCCTACTTATTTTTCTCACTCTCTCTCTAATCCTCTACATCATCGCAGCCGGCGCATATCTGCTCTTTGCAGCGCTATGCGCGATTTATGAACTCTTTTTGACCCGACGCAGAAACCTCGGCCTCCTATATTTGTTAGCAGCATTAATAATTCCCTATGTTCTCGGGGTGCTTATATTCAGTGTAAGTATTATCACCGCCTTCGGTCATTTATTGCCACTGTCATGGAAAGTTCTCTCCTATAAAAGCCCTGAAGAAATGGTGGTCTTGGTTTGCATACTTTACCTGCTTGTCCCCTTGGTAACTCTTGGATTAGGCTTTTGGCGAATATTCACCGCCGGTCATCCCGTTTCGCTGGAGCAGACAGCCAACTCGAAAACAAACCCCGCTTTAACCAAATCCCCAAAAAAGGACGCAAAAAAACACTCTGCGGGAATAGTTTCATGGTATAGAAACTCACCGATAATAAAATGGACCGCCGAATCACTTCTTCTGTTCACAGTCGCCGCCGCCGTCTTCTTCTTCCATAACATCGAACGCAGAACCTCCTTTGCTGTCGATTACTACGCCTCCAAAAGAATGTGGCCACAGGTGATTGATTCCGCCCGCAGATATTCCAACAGCTACTTCATAGTTCATTCGGTCAATCGGGCCTTATACAATACCGACCGACTAAATTACGACATGCTAATATACCCCCAGCACCCGGGCACATTGTTTTTACCGATAAGAGAACACGCCTCGGTAAGCTGGAAGAGATTCGACACTTACATTGACCTCGGCCTTATAAATAAAGCCGAGAACGACCTGATGGAATCCATCGAAAAATTCGGTGAGCGACCCACAATCTTAAAACGACTCGCATTGATAAATATGGTCAAGGCAAACAACAGTATCGCCCGGACATATCTTAGCGTCCTCGCAAAAACCTTGTTTGAAAATCAATGGGCAAATAATTACCTCGAAAAACTCGACACCGACCCACAACTGTCAACCGACCCCAGGATTCAGCAACTGCGAAGCCTGATGCCGAAAAAGGATTACCATTTTGCCTTACTTGATGATGAGCAAATGCTACTGGATTTATTAAACGGCAACCGGCAAAATCGCATGGCCTTTGAATATCTGATGGCAAGATACCTGTTAAGTGGAGAGCTGGAAAAGTTTGCGCAAAATCTGAGTAGAATGGATGATTTCAGCTATTTCCGCATACCTCGATTATATGAAGACGCGATATTGTACCTGCTTAGTAATAACATTCCCGTTGACCTCCACGGCCGACAAATCAGCATAGACGCACGCCAAAGGCTCTCAGGTTTTCTCGACATCTACAATCAAAACGACGGAAACAAACAGGCCGCCCTGAACCAACTGAGAATAAATTATGGAGATAGTTATTTATTCTATAGCCTTTACGGCTTCTCGGGGGCAAAAAGATGAATAAGCGATATCTCTATTCATTCATAATATTTGTGCTGGCGTTGGTCTCGGTCGGTGCACTCGCTTACATCCTCTCGAACCAAACTATGGTAATTGAAAAATATAATCCTCTTGACCGCCCGCCAAAAATAAAACCCGATTACTCCGGAACCGTCATCCCCCCCAACATCGCCCCTTTGAATTTCTTAATACAGGAAAACGCCTCCCACTATTTCGTAAAAATATATTCAAAACAAAACGAACCCCTCGAAGTCGCCTCACGCTCGCCAAAAATTACAATCCCTCTCAAATTATGGCATAAACTGCTCGACAAAAACAGGGGGCGGGATTTACATTTCGATGTTTTTGCCAGAAGTCCGACCGGCCAATGGGAAAAATTTCAAACTATTACAAATAAAATCGCACGGGAGAACATCGACCCATTTCTCGTATACAGGAAAATATATCCCATACATAACACCTGGAGCAAAATGGGCATTTATCAGCGCAATTTGGAAAATTATGATGAATCCCTGATACTGCACAATCAATATTACGATAAAGGGTGTCTTAATTGCCACACCTTTTGCGCAAACAAGACTGAAAAAATGTTAATCGGAATTCGAAGTTACAAATATGGAAATTCCGCACTACTGGTGGAAAACGGAAAACCTGAAAAAATTGATGCCAGGTTCGGATATACCTCATGGCACCCCAGCGGCCGCTTGGCCGTTTACACCATAAACAAAACCAGGCAGTTCTTCCACTCTCTCAGAAATGAAGTTCGCGATGTCGTTGACCTCGATTCGGCCCTCGCTTACTACCTGCCTGACTCAAGAGCGGTGAAGACCACTCCCGACTTTTCAAGAAAAGACTACCTCGAAACGTACCCCTCCTGGTCGGCGGACGGACGATACCTGTATTTTTGCAGCGCAAAAATGTTGTGGTCGGACCTCAACGATGTCCCCCCACAAAATTATGACCAACTCAAATACGACCTCGTCCGCACCACCTACGATATCGAAACAGACACCTGGGGACAACTCCAAACCATACTCTCCGCTGAGGATACCGGACTGAGCATCCTTCAACCAAGAATTAGTCCTGACGGCCGCTGGCTCCTCTTCTGTATGTGTGATTACGGCTGTTTCCCCGTCTATCAGAAAAGCAGCGACTTATACCTCCTCAACCTCGAAAAGGCACGTCGAACCGGCCGATGCGATTACCGCCGATTAAATATTAACAGCCAACAAAGCGAGTCTTGGCATAGCTGGTCCGCTAACAGCAGATGGATAGCATTCAGCAGCAAAAGACACTACGGAGTATTTACAAGGTCGTACTTGACCTATATTGACCACTCCGGCAGGGTATATAAACCCCTGATATTACCACAGAAAGACCCCCTCTTTTATGACAACTGTCTGAAAACCTACAGCGTCCCCGAATTAGTAGTCGAGCCCGTCAAAGTCAAAAAAGAAAAACTCGGAAGCGTCGTCCGCAGCTCAAGAAAAATTCCCGTCGATTTACCTGTCACTATGGCTACTCCATCAGCCGCAACAGACTCGCCCTATGAAGAACACTTCCAGCAGCGGGAATAAAATGTTTGAAAAAACTCAGTTACAGTCCTATAATCCTAATTCAACTAACAAACTGCGTTTTGTGAAGAAAAAAACGAATTTTTAGATTTAAGCTTGACTTTTTTATAAACGATATGGTAAAATAAGGGTTTATAAGATTTAACAAACCGGTTAGTTTAGAGGATGAGCCGGTAAAAATAATGAAGGGTGATACAAGCTAATGGGTGTAAAATTGGACACGCACAGTGTTGAGTCCCCTGCAGCAACAGAAATATATATTTCTGTTGCGTCTAAAGAGGATGTACCGTTAAGGGAGCAGGCGGAGGATATTTTTTCCGCTGTCCGCGATTTAATCGCTTCAAAAGGTGCGCACATCTTACAGGAGCGAGTCTTCGCCGCGCAAAACGTGACCGAAGAACTCTCGAAGATACGCTCCGAAATTTACGGTAACATCGACAAAGCAGTTGCCCCGAGTTTTCTGGTCTGTAAAGAGGGCCTCGCAGGACCATTTGCAGGTGTCCAGGTTTATGCTGTCATTTGCCAAAATGAGCCGGAACTGGTTAAAATTGAAAATGTACCCTACGGCAAAATTGTTACTTTGCCCGACTGTAAATACCTAACGCTTTCAGGCGTAACTGCCCTTCAGTTTGAATCAGCCACACAGCAGGCAAAGGAAATGCTCGAAAAAGGCGAATCCGCCCTCAAGCAATTCGGTGCTGATATACATTCGGTACCCAGAACATGGATGTGGCTCGGAGACATACTTTCATGGTATGACGACTTCAACAAAGTAAGGAACAAGTTCTTCACCGAGCGAGGCACTCTCGGTGAAGGCAGCATGCGCTCAATGCCAGCCAGCACAGGTATCGGCCTCGGACCCGCTAACGGAGGAAAGTGTGCCATGGACCTCACCGCCGTAATTAAGCCTGAAAACTCAATACAGTACCTTCAGGCTGCCGGAAAGCAGCAGTGTGCATTTGATTATGGCTCAGCCTTCTCAAGGGCATCAAGGGCCGTTACACCTGCCGGAGAAACCGTCTTCATATCAGGTACCGCCTCCATCGACCTTAGCGGAGCTACGACTAATATCGATGACCCCGAAGCTCAGATAAGAGAAACTATACGAAACGTCCGCGCCGTTCTAAAAGATATGAACACCACCGACGATGATGTAATGCAGGTAATGGCCTATTGCAAAACAACAGAGGTCGAGAGAATTTTCAGAACTATAAAAGACGACCTCTCCTGGCCATGGATTACGATGATTTGTGACGTGTGCCGCCCAGACCTGCTCTTCGAAATCGAAGCCACTGCAATACCTCGCACCTAATTCGCCAACAAAAATACCCCACGCCCGCCAACCAGGCATATCACATACCAGATTCTATGGATTTTTCTCACAGTCATTTCCGTCCTGTGACTCTTTCGTTTTTAGTCGGATATTTTAACGTTTACCGGCCGAAAAGAGAAAAATCTTCCATTAATATCGGTCTTCTTGCTTCCCGGTCCATACAGCTCATCATAATAACTCAGGGCTTCCTTAAGATTGTTAAAGCTGGAATTAAAAATTTCAACTGAAACAAAGTGTGGGTCAGAAAATAGCTCTCCTCCTATAAGTATGATATTTGCCTGTATAACTTTTTCTCTTTTTTTATCAACCCAGCATTGCGTCCACAAATGGTCTTCGTACCATCCCCCGGCTAACCCCGCTAATCTGCCGGGCTGGCACAAATCGTATTCTAACGGTATTAGATTTAAGTTATTATAATATTTTGAAAGCTCCTCGATATAACTGGTGAATGGGAAATTGCCGTTCAAACGATAATTAATCGCACTTCCACCTTCCAAAAAGAATCTCACTGTTGGCCCTATGCCTTCAACAGGAACATAAAACCATTGCACATCTTCACCGGCGGCTGCTTTTACCTTGTCTAAAGCTTCTATCCTGTCAATATTGAAAACACTTAAATAGCTTGCGAAAAGTGAACGTAATTCCGCAATTTTTTCATTTATCATCTTACATATATCAGATGCATCTGCATCTCTAAAATCATTTTCTAAATCTACCAACAACGCAACTCGCTCAAAAGAAAAGATATGTATGTTCCACGCTAAATCAACAGAGTCTTTCCAGAATTGTATCCTTTGATTTATCTTGTCAATTATACTTTCGGGGACAGTGTATTTTTCGACAGATGCAAGCCGTATCTTTTCGAGAAATTCAATTTCATCTTTTGTCCAGGCTCGTTTAAGCTTGTTTTTGAGTTCATTGTGAGCTTCTTCAGAAAAAAATATATTATCTTCAGGGATTTCAAGTCCATGCTTAATAAAACTTTGCTTAAGCTTCTCTCTGAATTCAGCGGCACTCAACTTAACTGGCTTTGTGGACTCAACACTTTCTGACTCTGGAGATGTTGATTTAACAGTTCTCGACTCTGTAGATTTGGAAAAAATCATTGCGCAAATAATTAATAATGCAAAAACAACCAACGCAACAACGCTGCCAGCCAATAAAAGTCTTTTATGTTTCATAATAAAATCTCCGGCTTACACAGCGTTCTACGTCATCCCAAAACGACTTTTTCCCAACTGCCGAACACAAAGAAGTTGCCCCTGTTGTCGCAGATCCGCCAAAGGCGGGCAAGCCTGAATTATAACTGTTCCGTATTTCTCGTCAAACCATTTTAAATTAATTTTCCTCCACAAAACACAATCCTTTTTTTACAAAATTATTTTTCCCTTCCCAATTCTCCTCTGTTGCTGCCTTCAGTTCAGACTTTTTTTATTTTCTCCGCTGCTGTGCACCCATGCCCAAGATACCTGCCAAATACTGTATGTTCCGAATGCTCACCTCCCCAAGCACCTCGCCCGAAGGCCGATTTTTATCTCGCTGTTTACAGTAAAAAAAACAACCCCGCGAAGCGGTTTCCTTATTAATAGGCCCCTCGCGATACTCACTGTCTTTTATCTTTTCTCCCAATAACTAACCACTAACCTTCTTTGTGGTGCCTCGCCAGCCTGTGCCCTAGGTGCACGCTTTGGGTTTGCTAACTTGGCCGTAGATTAGTGCGAGAGAGTTGTAGTTTCCGTCGTCTGTGTACTTTTGTGCCTTTTCGCTGATATAACTTGCACGTAATCAGCGCCTAATTTCTCTTAATGGGGATATTTCTTAAAAATGAGAAAAATATCAGGAAAAAGCTTGACAAATTCAGAGTAGGTAACATACTCTACTAAAGACTTAGGTGTCATAAAGGGGCATAATATGCGAGAGAGAATGTGATGATTTATCCAGGAACCTGTCACCCGCCGTAACTTGATTTGTCTGTACTCATCAAAAAGGTTCTTCAATTTCTTTCAGAAATAGGAGGTACCAATGAATAATTCAACAAATCTAAAGACCTGGCTGGTAATATCAATATTTTTGCTCGGATTGGTGTCAAATGCCTTGGGAGATATTATCTACGTCGATGCCAATACCCCTGACAATAATGATGGGTCGAACTGGGGGAAGGCTTACAAGTATCTGCAGGATGCGCTGGCCGTTGCCGTAGCGAATGATGAGATATGGGTGGCTGATGGCACGTATAAGCCGGATGAGAATACTGCCAATCCCAGCGGGACAAAAGACCGAACTGAAATGTTCCAGCTTATAAACGGCGTGGAGATTTACGGCGGGTTTCCTTCGGGCGGCATGTGGCAAGACCGCGACCCCAATGAGTATGAAACCATCCTCAGCGGCGACCTGAACGGTGATGATGTCGGTTTTACCAACAACGCTGAGAACAGCTACCACGTCGTTACCGGCAGTGGGACTGATGCCACTGCCATTCTCGACGGCTTCACCATCACTGCCGGAAATGCCAACAGTTCAACATATCCTGATGACCGGGGCGCAGGCATGTTGAATTATGACTGCAACACTTCAATAGTTACCTGTAACTTTTATGCCAACTCAAGTCTCAACTACGGCGGTGGAACATATAACTGTGGCAGCAGTCCGAGATTGGCCGATTGCAACTTCAGTTCCAATTCAGCAACTTTAGGAGGCGCACTCTTCAATTGGTCCAGTGAGCCTAATGTTGTGAACTGCTCATTCAACACAAACTCCGCAAGAGGCGGTGCTGTGTACAATTGCGAATATAGCTATCCAATCTTCAGCTACTGCATGTTCAATAACAACTCAGGCGATTATGCTGGCGCTGTTTTCAGCCAGGACAGTAACTCTTCATTCTTATACTGCGACTTCAATAACAACAGCGCAAGCAAATCCGCTGGTGCTATCTACAACGTGCGAAGCTCTACTTTTCTGAAATCCTGTTGGTTCAAATACAATAACGCAACCGATGCCGGTGGTGCGATATATAACTGGGATAATAGCAGTCCGAATTTGACCGATTGTTTCTTCATTGAAAATCGGTGCGATAAATTGTTGAGCTCTGACGCCGGCGCAATCAAAAATTCTCAAAATTCCAACCCCTCCATCTCAAAATGTACCTTTTACCAGAACTCTTGTGGAAGATATGGTGGGGCTATTTACAATTATAATAACAGCAATCCTATATTACAAAACTGCACGTTCGAGGATAACACTGCTTACAATGGCGGCGGCATTGCCAATTGGGATAGCAGTCCCACCATCTCCAATTGCTGTTTTATCGACAACGAAGCATCAAGCTTAGGAGGTGGACTTTTCAATACAGAGTTCAGTAACCCTGTTCTTAAATACTGTACCTTCGCATACAATTACGCGGCTACAAACGGTGGTGGTTTGGAAAACTGGTATGACTGCGCTTCAACGGTAACCAATTGCATTTTTTATCGCAACGCTGCCGGAGGTGGTGCCGGTATGCACAATCAGCGGTCCAACACGGTAGTAACAAACTGCATTTTCAATGGAAACATCGGTTCCTCGTTTCCCAACAGCCAAGGCGCAGGTATGAGCAACGTTATTTCGAGCCAAACAGTCCTGGTCAATTGCACCTTTGCCGCAAATATAATCCTCTTCGGTTCGACAGCAGGCATAAGAAATGACTCTGACTGCACATTACAATTGACTAACTGTATCCTCTGGGCAAATAAAGACCAAAGCGGAGACGGCCAGTCCGCACAGCTTGAGGGCGGAACAATAGACATCAATTACTCTCATGTACAAAACTGGAATGAAACTCTTGGCGGCGTAGGTAACAGCGGTGCAAATCCAATCTTTAAACGAGAGCCCAACGACGGCGGCGATGGCTGGACAAACAATCCTGACACCCCTGACGTCGATGAGGGAGCTAATGACGATTACGGTGATCTGCACCTTGATACTGGCTCGCTCTGTATCGATGCCGGTGACAATAGTGAGCCTAATCTTGGGGCAACGGACCTGGATGGCCGCCCGCGGATTATAGACGGCGATTGCAACGACACCGACATTGTTGATACGGGCGCTTACGAGTTTGCGTGGCTTTATATCGGTGACTTTGCCGGAGGATGCGATGTGGACTTTGTGGATTTCTCTATTCTGGCATTAACGTGGCTGTTTGACGAGCAAGAGGCCGGGTACGACCCTAACTGCGACATTAGCCTGCCTGCTGACGGGTACATTGATTGGCGCGACCTTGATGTCTTTACCGACAACTGGCTGGCAGGTAAAAAGTAGGGTCGATTTGCGCACAGCAGCCGCTTGCAGAGCTTACTCCTAAAAACAGGGATCTGTGAGCATTATACTCACAGCCTTTTTTGCTGTTAAAACTGAATCGCTTCGGATTCTCTCCACAATTTAAACTACCGATAATAGTTGGTTCCCCTTTTGTACTTAAACAGTCATTCTCGTATCGAAATCTCTGTTCCCCCGCGGCTATATTATTCCGTGTAATCGGTGCAATCAACGTTTCAAAAGATTAAAGCACAAGACACTGTTGCTGCCTCCTGCTCGGAACCTGTTCTATCCGTGCGCCTGTGGCGCACTTACTGGAGCTTTTCTCGTTTCGACTGTCCCCTAAGGAGCCTCCGCCACCAACAGCTCACATCAGCAACCAGTCACACCAACCCAGCCTAACCGGCAACCACCACCACGCTCCCAACGCCGAGAAAACTCCCCACGCTCACCATTCCTCGCCACCAGCGAGGCGACCTCCCCCAGCCATATACGCCAACGACCACCACAACAGGCATCAACCTACCGCAGAAACCACCGCCCGCCACCACCAGCATCACCCGCCACAGCGACCCACGCCCTCCGCCGGCCACAGACGCCAACGCCCAGCACTGGCCACCCACCCAAGCCAACCAACCACCATCACACGCCCACAATCCCACCACGCCGTCGCACTCCACATCCCACTATGCTTATTTAGCACATCATTAAAAAGATCTCGCTGCTGATATACCGCGGAATCTTATTATATCCATAATATCCTATTTATTAAAAGCCCCAAAAACGCCCAAAAACGCACTACCGCCAACCAACTCTCCTCAATTCCCCCGCTGTTGTCGCCTCCAGTGAGTTTACCCAGAGCTTGCCGAAGGGGACTGTTCTTATTTTCTTCGGTGCTCCGCACCTGCGAAATACTGTAAGAACCTCATGCTGTCCTCCGGCAACAACAACTCGTGTCTTCTCTCACCGAACCAACCCAGCCTAACCGGCAGCCACCACCACGCTCCCCTCGCCTCGCCACCAGCGAAAAAACCCCTCACGCCTTGCCAGTGGCAAGGCGACCTCCCCCAGCCGCACCCAACCATGACCAGCGAGCAAACCACCCCAACGAACCTTCCCACCACCAGCCGCAGCCGCCCACGCCTACCGCCACGCTCATCAATCCTCGCCACAGGC
>Ga0272441_10009444_pt1 | contig 15063 bp, 12 predicted proteins | sample SSMProp6N_FD_193582 | JGI IMG/M metagenome (GOLD analysis project Ga0272441, IMG submission 193582) | Marine sediment archaeal communities from Little Sippewissett salt marsh, Falmouth, MA, United States - SSM-Prop-6N | ecosystem: Environmental > Aquatic > Marine > Wetlands > Sediment ... | reverse complement strand
CGTTCGAAGCGCTGGATGAAGGTGGGGTCGTGGAGGAAGATCTTCGGGAGGAGCTTGACGGCGACCTGGCGGCCCATGAGGGTGTCTTCAGCGAGGAGGACTTCTGCCATACCGCCGGTACCGAGTTTGTTGATGATTTCGTAGCGGCCGATCTTTTCCATACGTTTCACTCCTTGATTCCGAATATCAGTTCCACACCGTGGCTTCCTCCGAAGACCATTACATCGCCGTTCTTGAGCTTGCGCGGCTGCATGGGAGCCAGTTTCAGATTGTTTACCCATACGCCGTTAGAGCTGTTGGTATCTTTGAGGTAGTACGAATCGTTGTGGAATTCGACAGCGGCATGCTGCCGTGAAACAGCCTTATTCTCATCCAGATCTGTTAGATCGATATCCACCCGGGCTCCGGGTGTGGATCTCCCAATGGATGTGTAGTCTCTATCGATCGGAATCTTTGTCCCGGTCGCAGTGAGGATATAGGGGCTGCCGAAGACCAGCAGCTTTAATCTGTCGCCGTAGATGACGTTGGCATCAGCCAGTGTCTCATCGTTAGCCAGGTGGGCGATAGTCTCACCCTTTAAGTTGGCAAGGCCAAAGTTGGTTCTGGGGCCGGTGCGTATCGCGTAGACCTGTGCGATGCCTTCTGCCAGCATACCGATCGGTACTTCCCAGGGAAGGGACAGGTCGAGCGGTTTCTGTTTCTCGTATAGAACAGTAACAATAACCTGGGTCATCAGTCTGCCTTCTTTCCAGAGAGCGAGGACATGGGAGTCTGAACCAGCTGGACCTGCCCGTGGAGGCCGAAGTACCCGCGGCCGGCAGGGAAGGTCATCTTGTTGTAGGGACGTGTATCAGCTGGTGTGGCGCCTATCCAACCCCAGGACTGCATATCCTGCGACAGGCACAATCCGGTTTTATTCTGGCTGAGAACACGGATAAGAGTATGGCTTGAGGCTTTGGTGCGGAATTCGCCAAGCTGGCCAGCGCAAATGATCGTTACATCCTGGTGTTCACGCTGCCGGAGAGCATGAGCAACCTGGTCCAGGATTTGCTGGAGATTCGAATTTTCCGGATCAAAGATAGCACCGAGATCATCGATTAGCAGCAGGAGGTGCTTTTCGAGCGGTGAGCTGGACCTGAGTGTTTCCGGCAGCCCGGCAAATGCATTCTCGAACGCCTGAGCCGTTCCAAATACTTTGAGCTGTGGGATGGCTTCTCCAACACCCCTGAGGGGGCTGGGGCGGAGGCACAGCGCATTTATATCCCAATCGATTTGTTGATTAAGAACATACTCGACAACATTGAGCAGTGCGTTGCTTTTTCCAGAGTGAGTTTCGCCGAGAATTACCCATTCACGCGGAAGTTCATTGGCAGGGATGGCAATGCTTTTCAACGATCTGTAATTGATTCCAATGGGGATCCCGATACCGTTGGTTTCTGTCAGGAATGATTCCAGCTTGATTACATCGGGAAGGGTTCTTATTTCAGCAGGGCGAGGTCCCTCCCATGCCTGATCGATGTCCGGGACCAGCTCTTCAAGGGTAAGATCTCCCTGGGCTGATTCCAGCAGCGGGAGTGCAATCTGGCATTCAGCTACATTATCATCGATCCAGTAGCCGCGTCCTGGCATGGCAGCAGACAGGGGGGCAGTACCGCGCGGCACAAAGAAGCTGTATTCCTCCGGGGTACCCTGCTGCAGTACCAGCCTGCGGGCGATGTTGCTGGAAAGTTTTCCTGGAAGGTCACGGGCGAGATTGGAGACAAACAGGATATGGACACCGACACGTCCTCCCTGGATAAAGCCGGCAATCCTCTCAATCATCTCAAGCCCCATGGCTTTCAACTCTGCGACGTTGTTCACAACAAGCAGAATGTCGGGATAACCGGGACTGTCCTCTGATGAGCTGGCGGCGCCTGTCTGTCTGGTATCGATTGTCCTTTCGATAAAATCAAACAGACGTTCGAGCCGTTCCTTTTCATTCAGACGCACTACTGCTCCGGTGTGGGGCAGATTGGAAAGAGTGCTCAGGGCTCCGCTTCCACCTTCAATGATATAGAACTGCAGTTCTTCGGGAAGATGGGTAAGTGCCAGGGAAAGAAGCATGGTACTGACGACCTGTTCTTTACCGCTGCCTACGGCACCGACCATCCACAGGTGTCCGTCTTTTTCATTCAGGGACAGCGAAAATGGAATCTGCCTGCTTGCTTCTACATGATCCAGGAAACCGAGTGGAGCATGTAGATGGTGAGCGCTTTGCTTGACTGCACTCCATCCTGCTTTTTCAAAGGTGCGGTATGGGCTGACCCTTTGCATGACTTCCGACAATGGAATATGGGTGGGAAGTGGGTCGAGGTAGATCTTCCGGGCGGGCTGGACCTTCATTTCATCGGCAGCTGAACTGATGATTTCCAGGAGCTTCTCCTGTTCGGTGGGTGTATCCTTGCTGTTTGCACCTTCGTTTTCCGGAGCAGATTGCCTGAAGACCTCCCGGGTGGTGCCGTCATCTTCGATCGCGAGGATGGTGTATTCATTGGTGCGCTGCGGCGCATCCTGATCGGGGATTTTGAATCCGGCATATCCAGCCTGGAATTCCACGAGTTCGCCCGAGGGTGTGCGTGTGAATCCATGGCCGGGGCGGAAGGTCGGATCGATTTTCTCTTCAAGGATTTCCTGCATTTCCTGCCGTCTGGAAACTTTCAATGCAATACGCCAGCCGACATTGCTTAGCAGTTTGTCCACCGAAGAGTTAACATCCTGATTGGCCAGCAGCAGGTACATGCCCAGTGACCGTCCCTGGCGAACAAGAAGGTCCAGGACAGGATTGAGTTCGGGGAAATCAGCCAATCCTTTGGCGAATTCATCGAGCAGCAGCCACATATGCGGCATGTGATCGCTGCCAGGCCGCTGGTTGAACGCCCAGATATCGCGCACCTGCGCAGATGCGAATTTCTCCTGGCGCCGGGCGATTTCACTTTTTATGGCTACAAGGCCGCGATCGACAAGCTCCGGCTGAAGATTGGTGACGATTCCCGCGGTGTGCGGCAGTGTGTGGAAGGGGTCGAAAGCTGCGCCGCCCTTGAAATCCAGAAAGAAATAGTTCAGCAGGTCTGGCGGGTACAGGTATGCAGAGGAGAGAATCAGGGATTTCATAAACTCGCTTTTTCCACTTCCCGTGGTGCCGATCAGAATTGTGTGATAGGCATCGAACCCCCCACGTTCTGCCGGAAGAAGGTTGAGTGAAAAAGGTTGGAGATCGTTTGAAACGATGTGCAGGCCGGCGGGAAACTTCAGGAGATCCGAATCTTCGAAGATCTTCTGCCAGTTGTTTTCTACAGCGTTTTCGCTCATCCACAAGTTATCTACTGTGAGCGAAAGCGGGACCGATGAGGGTAGAACAACCTCATCGGCTCCCTGCACGGTATCGAGGCTGGAAAGCGCCCTGGCAACCCTGCAAACTGCATCAGGATCGCAGGGATCAAGTGTGCCGGTATGGGTTTCACCATTTTCCCAGGTCTCCGCATAGCGGAATTGATCCTGATCGGTCAGGTCTACTCGAGCCCGGATCTGGGGCAGGGCATGTTCTCCGAGGAAGATGGCGGGCATGCGGCGCATGTGCCCCCAGCGGATCAAGCTGGAAAGTTCCGGTTTCTGACGAAGGGCCCCGGTGTCGTCGAAGACAGTGAGGACATAAGGTATGTTATCCGACATTTCGAACTCGCGATCGTCAAGGGATCGGCGCTTTTCGAATTCCTTGATGAGCCATGAGATCACGGCGGAGGCACGTTTAGTGTCCAGATTCAATCCCTTGAGACTGGAATTTTCCTGGAGCGTGCGGGTATGGGGCAGCCATTTATAGCAGCTCCAGCGTGCGGCGGCATCCGGCCTGTCGGAGCAGAGGAGGATCAGAACATCCGAAGGGGAATGGTGGACGAGAGCGTCCAGCAGCAATCTTTGTGAGACGCGAAAAATATTATCCTCAGGGCCGCAGACAGCCAGGCTGCCGATCGAGTTCATGGAAAGTGTGAAAGGCAGGTTGCTGACTTTTTTATACTTGTTCAATCCCTGGTAGCACTGCTGGAGCAGTTCATCATCGCGATTCGCCATCATGGTGGAGTTGAGCTTGAACACAGGTGGGGCACTGCAGGTGCCCAGGCGCAGAGAGAGGAAATCGCTGTCGATTCCCAGTCGGCGGTACCACAAGCGGCGGAATTTTCCGCGAGCCATCCCGATTTCCACAAGCGCTTCAGCGGAGGGATAGGCGTGCTCGAGGGCTGTTCGCTGTTGGTCTATATTGTTCTGCAGAATTTGGAAAAAATCTGAAAGGGACTTGAGGTATGCCTGCTTGCGCTGCTTCATTTCCCTGTCGTATTTTTTCTTCCCGGAGCGGCAGCGCAGGTAGTTTGTGAAGGGGTGGATGAAGGATAAGCCCGTGGTGGGGGCGGTAAACAGAACGGCATTCGGTGCGGCCATCGCGCTGAAAATGGTTACTGCTGTCATCAGTGCGGGAGCAATCATGGTGTACCAGCTGAATTTTGCTGGCTCTTTAGGCGCCGGTGGCGGTGTTGGAAGTTCGAACTCTTCGACAGGGAGGTGGACCGGTTCCCGGACTCCCGGGACATAGATTCGCTTCGGGCTCCTTCTTGTGCCGGTATGCTGCTTTAAGGTAAATGACATGAGATATACCCCTGAGGCAAAGGCGTGGAATTATTGTGAAGGATGATCCTCCTTACACTCTGGAAGGAGCATCCTTCAATTGTGCAGTATGTATCTGTTATGGCTGGTGTCAGTAGGGCTAAATCACCCGCCAAGACTTTGAGCAGCAGTTTCCCAGTTTGAGATTTCATCATCCAGCCGTTGTGCGAGCTCAATCAGCTCACCAAATTCCAGATTTGCCTTTCCCATCCAATCCTGGAATTCACCATCGAACTGCGTGGCTGAGTTTCCCTGCCAGTGAGAGGAGACAAGGTTGTTTACTCGCCCCTTCATCTGACTCACCTCTCCGCGTAAGCTTTCTTCCAGTCCGCGTAAAGCGGTTGCTGTCTGTCGGGCAACCTCGGTATCCATATGCAGTGTTGTCATTTTTATTTTTTTCTCCTTTTGTTCTTGAGTTAATCCTGCGATCTGTAATACATCTCTGTGCTGTTCGAAGACCTATCAGAGGTGTACTGTCTCCAACAAACGGTTACTAGCTAAATGGGTTAAGCTTACTCGTGAAACTTTGTACGGTATTTACTACTGATGAAGCCTGGTCTGCGATAAAGCCAACTCCATCTTCGATTTGATCTACTCCCCATTCTGCCGCATCAACCACGTCGCTGCTGTACTGCCGTGCTGCGTAGGAGAGAAGCGTGGATGGGCCGCCCAGGGAGTAGAGGGTTTGAAGTGTGATGCCGTGATCAAGTACGGATGCCAGTGAGTTTGTAATAGAATCCGGAACAAATCCAGGCATCAGCGCTCTGATGCCTGCTGCACTGAGATCTCCCAGTCCTTCAGCAAACAACTGGAATGGCCGGCCCTCGATTGTGTACATTCCGGCGTGAGCAAGAAAGCTGCCTCCATCCTTCGTTTTATCCCAGAGATAGCTACCCATTTCGGGCAGTGTGCATTTGACGTTTTCCCAGATGTTCCACCCTCCGCAGGATTTCTTGGGCGGCGGGGGTTCGATGGGTATAAGGTGGTCAAGGTACTCGGCTGCGCCATCAAAATAGAATTCAGCAGTCATAATGGATTTGCCGGTTTCGAAGTTGCCCATGTTGTCAACTTCCTGCCACTCCTCGATTTCACGTTCCACTCGGCGCATCAGGAATTCAAAATCCTCTACCAGTGCTCCGAAGCGCTTCTGCCATTCCTGTAAATCATATTCGTATTGTCTGGCAGCGTCGTGGCTGTAGTGATCCTGTAATTTCAAATTGAGCTTATTGATCTTTTCCAATACATTCAGGAATTTGAGTTGGCTCATGTTCAAAGACGCCATGACCCCGTAGGCATTATCGACATCCAGATGAAGTATGTCGGCCATGCTTAATCCTCCTTAGAGATCTTTGATACGATCTCTGCAAGCGTTTTCATGAACTGATCCCGATCGGAACGCTCAATTGATTCCGAGAGGAGCTCCCCCCCAGCAAAATTAAAAAGCCAGAAGTGTTTATCACTCTGGAGAAAGTGGCATTGATGCTGGTGATGAATAGGATCGTCGGTGAAATAGATCTTTTCCGGCCCGAGGTCGGAGAATGAAGCAGAGCCGATGATCATCACCCGGGCAATGTCCGACAGGAAAAGATCCAGATCTTCCTGGGGCCATTCCCAGGCAGTGAGGTTCTCTCGGATCACCTGTTCTTCAAGCATCGGCAGTGCAGGAATAAATTCAAGCGGTACCGGTCTGGTGGATAACCTGGTGGTGTCCTGCTCAACAGATGCTGTGTTGTAGGGAAAGAAACCCTGCACGTACTCTTCCAGAAATTCATATCTGGCGTGTGTGAGTGTGACGACGAATGAATTTGTGTAATGCAGTGTGGTAAATCCATATCTCGGATGAAGGAAGAGTTCCAATTGGGCCCCGACACTGCCGGTGCTGAACAACAGCTCGCCGTAGGAGGTACAGGACGCAAGATTAAACACAGCTTCCTGGACGGGTGGTGCCACGACAGGACGCCCATTATCGTCAAGAAAGCAGTAACCCCTGGCGATCAGTGAATTACGAGCAGCTGTTAAAAGAGGAGTCAGGTGTTCCTCTGGGAGGTTCTCGTATGCATTGCTTAGATAGTATCTGGCGATTTTTCCACAGTTGATATTAAAGAGAATAAATACCAGTTCTTCTATACTTAACTTGTATCTCAGCAGCTTCTCACTATTATTCATACTTCTCCCCATGTGTGAATTGTCGACAAGACTGAACAAGGCTGTATATGCAAGTGGTGCGGGCAAAGGCGTGCCAGGTTCCCCGCGGTGAACAGAAGATAAAAACGAAAATCACCATGATCAGGATGGAGGCGGAATGAAGGTGACAATAAATAGCATATAATAATGCAGGTAAATTGCAACTGTTTTTACCTAACAATTTCTTTACAATTTTCAATTTTCCACCTGAATTGTGACTCTATAGTCTTTCCCCGCTTATTTTTTATTAAGGGGATCAGGTGTTCTGGCTTAACTCCATTCCACCTGGCTTATCCTTATCATCAAAACTATTCATTTACGGTATAATCCACTGCCGGTATCCAGAAACAGGTGAAACTATGTTTAAAAAACTGCGCGCAACCTTCAACGAATACCCGCGCATATTCTGGGTTCTCGTCGGCTCGGCGTTTATCGACCGTGTCGGCGGGACGATGATCCAGCCTTTTTTCGCACTCTATATTACTGAGAAGTTTGACGTCGGCATGACTCAGGCTGGTATACTGCTGGGTATTTTTTCGGTCTGCGGCCTGATCGGGAGCATGATCGGCGGTGCGATCACAGATAAATTCGGGCGCAAGGGGATTGTCCTGTTCGGCATGGTATTCAGCGCTCTCAGCAGCGTCTCCATGGGCCTGGTCAATGAGCTTTCACTGTTCTACTTGCTGGCGGTGGTAGTCGGGCTGCTTTCGAATGTCGCCGGCCCTGCCTACCAGGCGATGGTAGCAGATATGCTGCCGGAAGAGCAGCATGCGGAAGGCTTTGGTGTGCTGCGGGTGGCAGGGAACATGGCCTGGATCATCGGCCCGACGATCGGCGGCCTGGTGGCTTCACGCTCCTACCTCGCTGTGTTTGTGCTCGATGCTGTTACCAGCCTGATCACCGCAGCCATTATCCTGCGGGTGATCCCGGAGACCAAACCGGAAGCTACCGAGGAGCAGAAGAGCGAGAAGCTGGTGCAGACGTTTGCCGGCTACCGCAAGGTGCTGCAGGACAGGCCGTACATTGCCTACATTCTTACTTCCATGATCATGCTTGTTGTCTATCTGCAGATGTACAATACGCTTTCTGTCTATTTACGTGATGTGCATGGTGTGCCGCCGCAGGGGTATGGGCTTCTTCTAAGCCTTGATGCAGCGATGGTTGTGCTTTTGCAGTTCTGGGTTACACGAAGGGTATCCAAACGCCCTCCGCTGCTGATGCTGGCATTTGGGACTGTTTTCTATATGATCGGCTTCAGTATGTATGCCTTCGTGGGCACCTATGCGCTCTTTATCGTTGCGATTCTGATCATTACTGTTGGTGAGATGATCGTGGTTCCTGTTGGACAGGCGATGGCAGCGAAATTTGCGCCCGAGGATATGCGCGGCCGGTACCTGGCTTTCTACGGATTGGCATGGGCGCTTCCTTCGGCTGTCGGGCCGGCTGCGGCAGGCTTTGTGCTGGATAACTATCAGCCTGAACTTGTCTGGATCCTCGCAGGAGTGCTCTCTCTGGTGGCGATTCTCGGTTACCTGGCACTGCATGTCCGTCTCCGTGATCGTTTCAGTTTGCAGAGCACCTCTTCTGATATTTAAATCTTTCTTCTGGGTGTCAAATTCGGAATCAACTCGCCCTGTGGGTTGTTGCATGCTAGGATAACAGTTGCAGACTGTTTTGGAGGTCATGATGAGGAAAATGCGACATATCCACATTGCAGCTGCAGCAGCTTTGCTTCTTGCTCCTTTGTCTATTTCTTCCTGTACGGCTGGCGGCGATTTGCCGTGCCCGATACCGGAGGATAAAATGAACGATCCGGATCCGGATTGGATTTCTTTCACCGTTGTAAATGAGAGCTGCGTTTCGTTTTGCTCGCTGCTCGTCGCACCGACAAGATGTGATGACTGGGGGCTCGACTGGATCGGTATCGACAGCCTGCCGCCTGGAGAGCAGTGGACGGTAAAGGTGCCGGCCGGGAGGTATGATCTCCTTCTTGAAGACTGCACACAACTCGAGTTTATCTGGGAAAAGATCGATATCACGGAAGCTTCTGAATTCGAGGTGACCGGTGAGGTTGAAAATTCAGCTGCATGTGGAAATTCCGTCACAGTGACAAACAATGCTGATGAAGCTGTCTGCTATATGTGGATTGCTGCCCCTCACAGCGAAAGTTTCGGGGCGAACTGGCTCGGACACGACTCCATCGAACCAGGGGCTGCGAGAAAGTTCCTGGTTCCTGAAGGGACCTATGATCTCAAAGCAGAGACCTGCGAGTTCGATCTGCTCAGGATTGAAATGGATGTGGATATCTCCGGTGAGGTATACTGGCTAGTTCAGGAATAGTTTTTATAGATATGTTTCAGGAAATCTATCAGAGGCGATCTCTGAAATGTCTATAAGATCGGTATATAATTTCTTGAGTAGTGAAACGCGGGAGAAATAAGACTGGTTTATTCCAGGAGGATATGATGAAAAAGGCGCTGGTAATTATCGGGATCGTGGTTGGGCTGGCAGCTGTTGTCTATGTGAACTATGCGTTTTTTACCGGTAAGCTGATGGGGCTTTCTGAAGATGTTGAGAAAGCACTTGAAAGCAGTGAAACGGTCGGAGTGGAACTGCTGGAAGGCGATACCTGGATCGTGTTCACACCAAAGTCTGAAACGCCGGCAACTGGTTTGATCCTGTACCCTGAGGGAAGGATGGAGTTCAAGAATTATGCTCCTGTAAGCCAGAAAATTGCAGATGAAGGATTTCAGGTCGTGGTTTTATCCCGGCGCCTTGATCGCGAATATGACGAAGAGAAAGAGCAGGCCAGGATACATGAAGTTAAAACAGCTTATCCTGAGATCAAAAACTGGGTTGTTGGCGCGCATACATGGGGCGGCATTGTCGCTGTAAACTATGCACTTGACTATCCCGAAAATATTGCTGGTGTTGTGCTTTGGGCAGTCCGGATGGATGAAAGCGGAGATTTGAGCGAAACCGATCTGCCAGTGCTGTATGTCTATGGAACGCTGGATGACGAGAATGTAGGCCTGGTGGAAGCCAGTTCTCCGTATCTGCCGGATCAGACGATCTGGGTGCCGGTCGAGGGCGGAAACCGTGTTGGTTTCGGCAGTTTTGGGCCCATGGCTGCAGATGTTGGTGCGACGATCAGTCTTGATGTGCAGCAGTCGGCGGCTGCTGATGCCACGATCGATTTTTTACATTCAGTGGGGCAGTAGAAGCAGAGGTTCAGCATTAAGGGTTCTGCAACCAGGGTTGCAGAACACATACATACCCGGAGGTGAAATGCGTCACATTACTTTGTTGACAGATTTCGGCACCACCGAAGGTGAGCATACTGTCTTGAAGGGGGTAATCTGGAGCATCCTGCCCGGCGCTGTGATCGCTGATCTTTCACACGCTATCGATCCTCAAAATATTTTGCAAGCTGCGCTGGTCCTGGAACGGACAGCGTTTTATTTTCCGGATGAGACCATTCATGTTGTGGTGGTAGATCCGGGCGTGGGAACTGAGCGTCGGGGTATAGCTGCGCGTTTTGGCAGCCAGTTTTTTGTCGGACCGGATAATGGCGTATGCACACCGCTGCTGGAAAGAGCTGAGAAGGAAAAGGCTCCGGTTGAGATTGTTGAACTCAGCAACCCCGAATACTGGGTCCATCCTGTAAGCCCTATCTTTCACGGCCGCGATATTTTTGCACCGGCTGGAGGGCATCTGGCAGCTGGTGTGCCGCTTGCGTCCTTCGGTGATCCTGTAGAGGATGTGGTTCGGCTGCATATTTCGGAACCGTTTCTTAAAGATGGTGTGCTTTTTGGTGAGGTTTTGCATATCGATCGTTTTGGCAATCTGATCTGTTCGCCGCGGAGGAAGGACCTTGAAAAGCTGGGAGACGGCTGTGTATATGTTGGGGAAGAAAAAATCGGCCCGATCCACCGAACCTTTGGAGAGAAAGCGGTTGGAGAGCTTGTAGCTGTGTACAGCCCGTCGGATTACCTGATGGTGGCTGTTACGAACGGAGATGCCTGTACAAGGCTCGGAGTTGATACGGGGACAAAGGTGCGTTATATACCCAACAGGGAATAGTGGTGGTAACAGGTTATTTTCTTTTGTGGAGGAAAAAATGACGGTTGTTTCTATCAGTACGGATTTTGGACTGCAGGATGGTAATACTGGTGTGATGAAGGGCGTGATCTACGGAATCTGCCCGGACGCGAGCATTGTAGATCTGACCCACCTGATCGGACCGCAGGATGTCAGGCAGATAGCTTATGTTCTATCCCGCCAGGTATTTTATTTCCCGGATAACAGTGTCCATATCGTTGTGGTTGATCCGGGGGTGGGGACAACTCGAAGGCCGATTGCAGTTCGGGCAGGAACGCAGTTGTTTGTTGGGCCGGATAATGGATTCCTTACACTGATTTATGAAAGAGCGGAGAAGGAAGGATGGCCGCTGGAGATTGTTCATACCAATAAAAAAGAATACTGGCTTCCGCAAGTCAGCGATATCTTCCATGGGCGGGATATCTTTTCTCCAGTAGGAGCCCATCTTGCAGCAGGAGTACCGCTGGAAGAACTCGGTGAGGTTGTCACAGATCCAGTTAGGCTGGATCTCCCGAAACCGCAGCGTGACGGCACTGAAGTGCGTGGTGAAATTGTGCGGGTGGACCATTTTGGGAACATGATCAGCAATATTCCGATGGAAATGCTGCCAGATATGCCGTGCGTGATAGTAGAAGTGCGGGGAATGAAACTTGACGGGATCTATCGCACCTTTGGAGAGCAGCCGGTGGGCACATTGATGGCGCTGCCCTGCAGTACCGGCTACCTTATGGTTTCAGTAAATCAGGGAAGTGCAGCATCTGAAATTGCAGGTGAGCGGGGTGATGTTATCATTGTTTCAGCTTGCAGTAGTTAAGATAGATGCTGTTGAATTGTATACAGACAGGTTTTCGTGTATAAAGAAAAACAAATGGACAAAAGGGAATCCAAAAATCTGTTTTTCTGTTCGCTGCAATGGAGTAACGATTCCTTCTCCTGAGGGGTTAACACTTACGGGGTGGGTTGTTGTAAAAAGCAACCCGGGCCCGGTGTCTGGCAGGCAGAACCAGGCCAGTGTATACAGAGAAAATGTATAGAACAGGAGCGTCATGAGCGAAGCCGGCACCCAATTACCAATTTCCATCAAGGACCTGACATTTCAATACCGTATTCGGGAAACACCAGCTATCTCAGATATCAGTCTGGATCTTCATCCTGGAGAGTTAATGCTGGTGGCAGGTTCAAGCGGCTGCGGTAAAACTACCATAATGCGATGTATCAACGGCTTGATTCCCAGGAGTTATAAGGGAACCCGATCGGGTGATGTATTCCTCTTTGGTGAGCAGGCTGAACAAATGGAGATGGCAGATCTTTCGCAAACTGTTGGAACGCTTCTGCAAGACCCTGAACAACAGATCGTATCCAGTTATGTGGTGAATGAAGTAGCTTTTGGCCTGGAAAACCTGGCACTGCCCCGCGAAGAAATCCTTGAACGAGTGGATGAAACACTGGACCACCTTGGCATCCTCCATCTCCGCGACCGGGAGACTTTTATGCTCTCCGGTGGCGAGAAGCAGAAGGTAGCGCTTGCGGGTGTTCTTGTGATGCGGCCGAAAATCCTGCTTCTCGATGAACCGCTGGCCAGCCTCGATCCTGCTTCCGCCCAGGAAGCACTGCAGATATTCCGCAGCCTCGCTGATGAAGGGATTTCTGTGATGCTGGTGGAACACAGGGTGGATGATGTGCTGGGTATCAATCCGGATACAGTGGTTTATATCGAGGATGGCAGGATTTCCTACAGCGGCTCGCCGGATGGTTTGATGGAAACAGCTGATTTTCATCGCATTAAGCTGCCTGCTGAGTTTGTGATGAAAAGGGCCAGACAAGAGCCAGAACCTGTCTATGAACCGCAGGTTGGGCGTTCGGACACTGGTGAGGCTGGTGATGAACTGCTCAGTTTCGAGCATGTCAATTTCAGCTACAGCAAAGATTCCCCCCAGGTGTTGTATGATGTGAATTTCCAGGTACATAAAGGTGATGTCGTAGGCATTCTGGGCCCGAACGGTGCCGGCAAGACGACACTTGTCAAGCATGCATTGGGGCTGCTAAAACCAACTGAAGGTTATGTCAAGCTGCAGGGAGTGGACACTCGTGACACAACAGTCGCGGCCTGCGCCAAGTCGGTGGGTTATGCATTCCAGAATCCTGCACAAATGCTTTTTGCTCCGACCGTTGATGAGGAGCTGGAGTTCGGCCCCCGGAATATCAAGATCCCGGAGGAAGAAATCGCAGAAAATGTGGAATGGGCTTTGAAAACCCTCAATATTGAGGAATTCCGAACATCACCTCCGCTTGCACTCTCTTACGGGCAGCAGAAGCGGGTAAGTATAGCTGCGATTCTGTCAATGCGATCGCGTATACTGGCCCTGGATGAGCCGACAGCAGGACAGGATTTCTGGAATTATCGCTATTTCATGGACAGCATCCTGCAGATGCCTGGTTTCGATGCCGTGATCTTTATTACCCATGACCTGGATCTGGCTCTAACCTATGCAACAAAATTGCTGCTGGTTGCTGAAGGCCGCGTTGCTGCTTTTGGCGATACATCGGAAGTCCTCAAGGATCGTGAACTGCTGAACCGGTGCCGGCTGGTACCGACATCACTGCTGGAACTGAACCTGAAGTATGAACCACAGCTGGGTGAATTCATGCGGGCAGAAATGCTTGCCCACCGGATTTCATATTAATAAAAACATCAACTATCCTGTAATCGAGAAAGGAGGAAATTGTTTCGAAAGAAAAAACGGAGTTTCATTCGCTAAACCTATTATCACGATAATAAAAATGGAGAAAGAAGATGGAAAAGAAATCATTATGGCAATTTGGAACACGTGAAGTCGTATATGCTGCGATCGGCGCAGCGCTATACGGCGTTTTCTCATGGGTCACCAACTTCCTGGCGCTGCCGGCGGCTGGTAATATCGCACTTCGCCCCGCAGTTGCTATCCCGATGTTTTTCGGTATTGCGTTCGGCCCGATCGTAGGCTTTTTGAGCGGCGCTGTCGGCAATATTCTTGGTGACTTCCTCTCCGGCTGGGGCTTCTATTGGGCCTGGGACCTTGGCAACGGCCTTATGGGCTTGATCCCGGGGCTGATGGCAGCCGGGATTACCAGCTACAAGGACAGGGGAACCCTGATCAAGGCTGAGATTTTTGTTATTCTTGGTGCAGTCGTTGGAATCCTCGTTCCCTCGCTGCTCGAGATTCCGATTTCCGGTATTGACCTGAACACAGCAATTGTCGGGTATTTCTTCCCTGCAGCGCTGTCCAACATTGTCAACGGCCTGATTCTGGTACCGATCCTGCTGGTGGCATATGACGCCATTGTATCCAGGTCTGGGCGGTAATCCGAAGCACTGATCACCGGTCAGACATGTATGAGGTATCCCGGAAGCCCGGGATACCTCACAATGAGGAGAGCCAATGCTAGTTGTCTGGAAATACGTACCCCGCAACTCACTGATTGAAAGCTTTGATCCGCGTGCACGCTGGTTTGCTTCTTTTCTGCTGATGTTTGGCATTATCCAGTTCTGGAATTTTAATTTCCTCATTTTTTTCTTCCTCATATCAGTGGCGCAATTATTCCTGACAAAACTGACATGGAAAGAGCTCAGGCGGCCGCTGCTGTTTATGTTTTTCCTGGTTGTGGTGATTATTGGTTTGAATGCCATGTTGTCAGGGCGCGGAGGGCCGGGGGATGTACAGGCGATGACGCCGCATTATTACTGGCAAAAACCCATACAAATCTTTGGCTGGACGCTCAATTTATCCATCACGGCAGAGAAAGCTTTCTTTGCTATCACCCAGATGACACGCATGTTTGCGATCGCGTTGATGTTCATCATTATTCCCTATACGATGAATCCTGCGCTGTACGGCGTAACATTCGGCGGGATGGGCATTCCCTACCGTTTCGCCTTCTCGATGGACCTGGCGTTCCGGTTTGTCCCTTCTCTGGCACGCGATTTTGAGGTGACACTTGATGCCCAGAGAGCGCGCGGTTTTGAGTTGGACAAGATCGACGGAGGCCTGATTACGCTGATTCGTAAAGTCGCCCCGCTTCTCATACCGGTAACAATGAGTGCAATCC
>Ga0272441_10009442_pt1 | contig 15065 bp, 5 predicted proteins | sample SSMProp6N_FD_193582 | JGI IMG/M metagenome (GOLD analysis project Ga0272441, IMG submission 193582) | Marine sediment archaeal communities from Little Sippewissett salt marsh, Falmouth, MA, United States - SSM-Prop-6N | ecosystem: Environmental > Aquatic > Marine > Wetlands > Sediment ... | reverse complement strand
TAGCCTGCTCGTGTTTCCCGCCGTGGAGGTCCGCTGGAACGAGTACGGCGATCTCGTGCAGGACACGTTCATTGAGATCAGCAACGACTACTCGGCCTCCGTGGTGCTGTACCTGTTCTTTGTCCAGGGCGATCCGCCGCTACCCTGCGATGCGGCCCCCAACGGGCGCGGCGAACCCGGCTGGAACTGGTACGACCACACGCTGGCTTTGACTGCGCATCAGCCGGTGTACTGGTCGGTCAACTCGGGCAGCCCCGTCGGCTTCGCCCCCTGGTGGTACCTGGATCCGGGACCACCGCACGGGCGACCGGCGATGGACGGCACGAACGACAACGTAATCCGCGGCTGCCTCTACGTCTGGGCCGTCGACCCAAATACGTACGGGCAGATCCGATGGAATCATCTGTCCGGCAACGCGATCGTCGTGGATTATCGTGAGCCCATGGCGTGGGAGTACGACGCCGCCGCGTTCCAGGTCGTCGATCCCTCGGTACCCAACGGGGAGCCGGTCGGGACGCCCGGGGAGTTGAAGCTGGACAACATCGAGTACGCGGCGCCGCCCGCGGAGCTTCTGCTGAAATTCCAGGCGGTCGGCGCTGAGGCCTTCAGCGGCGGAGGAACGACGGTGTCATCCGACACCGATCTCACACTGCTGCCGATGATGCTCGACTTCCGTCTGAACGGCGACGACCCGGTCACCACGAAGGCGGAAGTCGACATCTGGAACATGTACGAGCAGAAGTTCACCGGCACCTTCCGCTGCGTGACCTTCTGGGATCAGACGCTGCTGAGCTTCTACGAGACGCCGAACCACTGGTTTGCCGAAAACCTTCAGACGGACCACGGCATGGCTCGCATCGACGGGATTCAGCACGCCCAGTGCTCGGGCAGTGTGAACGCGCCGCTGCTGGGCGTGTCAGCGAGGCACCTTATCTTCATCGAAGGGTATGCCCGGTACAGTCGCTCCGGTTCCAACGTCACCGGCATCTCGTACGAGGACGGGCTCGTGCAGTATGACGTGTTTTACACGCCGTCCAATGGAGCGCCCGCGGCGCCCCCGGCGCCATCGGCGCCGCCGCGGCCGAAACAGGCCACGGCCAGCGATCCGGCCGATCGCGTCGGCGCGAACGTGAAGGGGAGCCTGCTCGTGTTCCCGAGGGTCGAGGTGATGTGGAGCCACGACGGCACGCAGCTCAGGCAGAACGCGTTCGTCGAGCTCGCTAACGACTCGGATGAACCCGTGATCGTGCGGCTGTACTTCGTCAACGGCGACGAGCCCCTGGCCGCGGACGGGAGCGAGCGTTCCCATCAGGGGTGGAACACGCTGACCACCGACCTTGTGCTGACGGCCCATCAGCCGATGTACTGGTCGGCCCTTTCCGGCGAGCCGGTGGGTCTGCCGCCGTGGACGGATCTCGATCCCGGCTGGCCGCCGGGGCGACCCGATCCCGCCGGGTCGTGGACGCGCGCCCTGCGCGGCTACATCTATGCTTGGGCGGTGAACGGGGAGGGCGAGGAGATCCGCCACGATCATCTCTCCGGTCGCGTCACGACCGTCGATTATGCCGGAAGCACCGGCTGGGAGCATGATGCGTTCGCCTTTCAGGTGGCCGATCCGGCGGTCGCTCCGGGCCAGCCGACGGGCACGCCCGGGGTCCTTCATCTGGATGGCAACGAGTTTGTCCCCGTCTTCGAGATGCTCGTGATGGACTTCCAGGCGGTCGGCTCCGATGCCTACAGCGGCCCGAGCATGGGAGTCGCCACGGATACCAGCCTGACCGTCTTTCCGGTCAGCGTCGATCTGAATGCTGCGTCCAACGTACCGAGGATGACCAAGGCAGACTTCACTGTCTGGAACGAATGGGAGGTGCAGTTCACCGGCGCTCACCGGTGCCTCACCGGCTGGGATCAGACTTGGCTGAGCCTCTACGGCATCCCGAATCACTTTTTCCTCGAGTATCTTCAGACCGATCAGGGCCGAGCCCGGATCGACGGCCAGGCGAGCAATCAGTGCCCGGGCAGCGAGGATGCGGCCCTGCTCGGTGTGGCCGCGCGCAAGCTCAGTTTCGGCGACGACTACCGGGACACCACCGGGTCGAACCTCGTCGGGATGGGCGAGGAAGCGGCCCAGGTCTGGGGCGGTCCCTATCTGGAGTGCCTCATCGACCAGGATCAGCCCAGCGCGACCGTGTACGTCTCGTTCGCCGTGCCCGATCTCGCCCAGTCCTTCAAGCCCGGGGGTGGCAACATCGGTGGAGCAGGGTGCTTTCTCCAGCCGGACGTCGGCGACACCGGTTTTGTGAAGATCGAGCTGTGGGATGCCCTGCCCAACGCGGGCGGGACTCGCCTCGCCCATGCATCCACGATCGGCCGGCAGGGAACGTGGGCCGATGTGAGCTGGCCGCCTGTGTCGGTCACACCGGGGACAACGTACTACCTCGTCTTCACCGGCGACGAAACGCTCGCAATCACTGCGGACTGGCAAGATCCCTACCCGGACGGCCACCTCTTCGGAAATGAGGGTTACCAGCCCTTCCCGGACTACGATTTCACCTTCCGGACGTGCTCTGTGGTTGAGGGCCCCTTCAAGTACGAGCAGGCGCTGGCCTGCACGGAGGGCATGTACTACAGCAATCTGAATCACCCGTCCAACGAGTGGATGCGCTACGACGACTTCGTATGCACCCAGACCGGCGACATCACGCATATCACGTTCTGGGGCGGTGGCTACGACGTCTTCTATCAGGAGCCCTGCGACCTGCCTTCCGCTATCGATGGAGTCGAGATCAACATTTACAAATGGGAGCCCGGCGGCCCCTGCGACTGGCACGCCGGTGAGCTCTTATGTTCCAATTACGTGCCCGTGGAGGATCTCCATCCCGTCTGGAGGTGCCGCCACCCCGACGGCATCGAAGAGTACCGTCTGAGCGCGGATCTGCCCGAGCCGTGCTTCCAGGAGGAGGGAGCGCATTACGTCATTCGCGTGGCCGCGGATGTCAGGGTGCCGGATGCCGGCTGCATCTTCGCCTGGTCGAGCATGGATGGGACGGTTGGCGAGGTGGCGTTCTCCGCCAAGTCCGATGAGACTTGTCAGCCGAACATGGTGGATGCGGCGTTCTTCATGCTCACCGACGCAACCTGTCCGGCGGATTTCGACGGAGACGGCGACGTCGATACCGCCGACCTGCTGTTCCTGCTTGCCGCGTGGGGCACGCCCGATGGTGATGTGGATGGTGACAATGACACGGACACCGCCGACCTGCTGGCGCTGCTGGCCGCGTGGGGGGAATGCCCGTAACTGTCCGCCGGCTGATCAAGTTCGTCTCCCTGAAACGACGCGAGCACCGCCTTTCACGCGGTGCTCGCTTTCGCAGCAGACGGGATTCGGCGGAGCTCGAGCGCAGAGACACCGCCCAGCCGACGCTCGCCGCGCGCCGGGCCCGCCCTGGCGGTGAGGACGCATCGCAGCCGGTTCCGAGTCCCGGCCAACGCCCCCGCTCGCCGGGATGCCGTCGCCGATTTCTTGTCGCATTCGGCCGCGAATCGCCTTGAAATATCAGCGCGAGCCGATATATTGGGGCCTCCACCACGGTTCGGCCGTGCCTCGGGCGATCGGCCGACCCAGACCAGGAAGTCCGAGCCGGTAGCAGCGTCCTGGGTGCGACCTCAACGCTCATAAGGGAGGTCTGGGACATGGCTACCTGCGGACGAGACAAACGAGTACGGAATCGGTGTGTCGCTGCATTCGGCTTCCTGCCGCTCCTGACGTTCGGCGGCTCGGTGTTCGCCGAGATCATCCACGTCCCGGGCGACTACCCGACGATTCAGGAAGCCATCGATGTGGCGGAGTACGGTGACGAGATCGTTGTCGCACCGGGCGTGTACAACGAGGCGATCGCCTTCAACGGCAAGGCTCTCTACTTGCACAGTTCCGATGGAGCCGAAGTCACGATAATCGATGCAACAGGACTGAACAACTCTGTCGTGAAGCTCATCAGCGGAGAAGGGCCGGACACCATTCTCGATGGCGTCACCATCACCGGCGGATACTCCGTCAATGGCGGCGGAGTGTACTGCGTGGGTTCCAACCCAACGCTGATGGACTGCGCAATCGCTGCGAACACTGCAATCACCAGGGGTGGTGGTTTATACTGCCAGAACTCCAGTCCGACGCTGACCGACTGCACGATTTCTGGAAACTCGGCTGAAGACAGTGGCGGCGGCGGCGTGTACTGCTCAGACTCCAGCCCGATGCTGTCCAACTGCACGATCGTTGGCAACTGGGCCCATTCGTACGGCGGCGGCGTGGCCTGCTCAGGCTCCGCAACGCTGACCGACTGCACGATCACCGACAACACGGCCAAAACGGGCGGCGGTGTATGGTGCTCAGGCTCCGAAACGCTGACCGACTGCACGATCACCGGCAACGCAGCTTACTCGAGAGGTGGCGGTGTGTGGTGCTCAGGCTCCGCAACGCTGACCGACTGCACGATTGCCAACAACACAGCCGAATGGGACGGCGGCGGGGTGTGCTGCCAGGGCGACAATGCGACGCTGGCTAACTGCACGATCACCAACAACAGCGCTGACTTGGACGGTGGCGGCGTGTTCTGCTTCTGGGATTCCAGCCTGATGCTGGGCAACTGCACGATCACCGGCAACTTGGGCAAGGATGGCGGGGGTGTGGCCTGCCTGGAGTCCAGCCCGACGATCACCGGCTGCACGATCGCCGATAACGAGGCAAGGGGCGATTTCGGCGACGGGGGCGGCTTGTATTGCTCAGGCCCCAGTGTGACGGTCACGAACTGCCTGATCACGGGGAATATTGCTGAACTTGGGGGCGGCGGAGTTTACGGTCTCGGTGCTACGGTGAGAGACTGCGTTATCTCCGCCAACAGGTGCGGCATCTACGGCGGCGGAATCAACGCTGGTTCCGGAACAATGGTGGTAAACTGTGTGATCAGCAGCAATACCGCTGAATCCCGGGGCGGTGGCGTTTCAGCCCGTTACGAGTCGAATCCGACGCTGGCGAACTGCCTGATCACTGACAACACGGCTGAGCATGAGGGCGGTGGTGTGATTTGCCCGTCCGGCTCCAATCCTACGCTGACCAACTGCACGCTTAGCGGCAACGCCGGCAGCACCGGCGGCGGAGTGCACTGCTGGAACAATGCCAGCGCGAGGCTGACGAACTGCATCCTCTGGAACGACAGCCAGCCGGAAATCTCCGGCAGCGCCATCGTCACCTACTGCGACGTTGACGGCGGCCATGTCGGCTTCGGCAACATCGATGCCTACCCGCTCTTCGTCGATCCTGTCAACGGCGACTTCCGACTGCAGGCAGACTCACCCTGCATTGATGCCGGGGCGAACAACGCCCTCCCGCCCGATACGCTCGATCTCGATGACGATGGCGATGTCGCCGAACGCATTCCGCTCGATTTCGATGGCAATCCGCGATTCGTAGACGATCCGGACACCGACGATACCGGCTGCGGCGCGCCGGTCATCGTGGACATGGGCGCCTGCGAGTATCCCGGCGATGCGTGGCATCCCATGCGCACCGGCGACATCGACGGCGACGGCGACGTGAATAAGGCTGATTTGGATGCGCTCCTCGCAGCATGGGGTATGTACGAGGATGAGTGCGTCCTCGCTGATCTGGATCTCAGCGGCGCGGTCAATGCGGCCGATCTGCTGACTCTCCTGGCGAACTGGGGGTGAACGTTCGAGAACCATGCTCGGAACAGCGGCCGGGCGCACACCGCCGACATGCTGCATCTCCCGGGATGCGGGGGGACAGACTGCGGCGGCTCGGGCGGCGCGCTGACGACCACGGAATAAGGAGAAGCGCAATGTGGCAGGACAAGCATCAGGACAGTGGAAGTCTGCGGACGTGTGCCGCGAGCATCGGCGCGTTCCTGGTTACCTCGCTCATCGCGGCAAACCTGGCAACCGGCGGCATGAGCAGCGGAGCCGGGTCGGCGTCGTCCGCCGGCAAGGGAGAAATCCGCGGCGAGATCATACCGGTCGATCAGACCCGCACGCTCTCCGTGTATGCCTGGGATGACATTGATTGTGGTCTCTCGGAGCAGGATGCCGCGGAAGGCTTTGAGGACTATGACAACACGATAGAGGTGCACTGTGGGAGCGGTAAGGGCAGGGCGAGTCAGCAGTCATCCATCGGAGCAACCTCGTTATCAGCGTTCGGTTACGCATATGCCGCGAGCGGCTGGCATGATGGCGGTGGGGCGGAGTCCGTGTTCGAGGTCGTGTTCGACTCATCGCATACTCAGTGGTGCACCCTCTCCGGTCAGATCTCTACGGAGTATGAGGATGAGTTTTGGGCGGGAGGGACTGCCGAGGTGCGGTTGACCGGCCCAGACGGCGTCATGTTCGAACACACGTTGTCCTGGGAGCAGGCTGTCTTCGAGTTTTCGGAGGAGTTCCTGCTCATCGAGGGCGAGCGGTATACCCTGCGGACTGCAGTTGACGCAGACGCTGATGGGGGCGGGGATGCTCAGAACGAGTATGACGTGCTGCTGGAGTTGGCCGGAGAAGTCCCCGCCAACGACGTGGGCGTGCTGACAGTCAATCACCCCCCATCGCACGTCCCCGCCGGGGAGTGCGTGATCAACGCGACCATCGCCAACTTCGGCACCGAAGACCAGGAGGTTCCCGTTCACTGCGAGGTGATGGGGCCGGACATCACCTTTCTCGATGAGGGCTTTGACGGACCCTTCCCGCCGCTGGGCTGGTCGCAGGAGCAGGATGATGAGTGGCAACTGCACGAGGGGAACAGAGCCGGCGGCGCGGCGCCGGAGGCTTATCTGGACAGAGACAATATCATCGGCGACTACGCATACCTTGACTCCGCGCCGGTTGACACGACAGGCGTGGCACACCTGATGCTGGAATTCAAGCACCACATCAATGTCTCCCATGACGGTGTTGTCGCCAGGGTGCTGACGCGGTCATCGGCTTTCGACGATTGGACGGACGTCACTCCGTGGCTGGTCCCCCTTCCCGACGAATCGATCGACGCGGAGAGGGTGAGGTTGGACATCACCCACGATGTCGGGCCGGCGACGCAGGTCCGTTTCGAATACGACAGTGACGACTGGAGGCTGGAGCAGTGGTATCTCAATGACGTCCGGATCTACGGCCTCTCCGCGGTGTACACGGCCGACGCCGAGGTAAGTGTCTCAGCGATCGACACGGCGGATGTGGAGTTCGATCCGCCGTGGAACGCGACGGAGGATTTCCACGTTCTGGAGGCGACGACCGAGTTGCCGGGGGACGAGCACCCGGAGAACGACGGCCAGACCGTGATGCTCACCGTGGGACCGGTCACGCAGTACGAAGAGCAGAAGCTGCTCGCCTCGGATGGCGAGGAGCACGACGAGTTCGGCTGGTCGGTCGCGGTCGACGGGGATGTGGCGATCGTGGGCGCTTACGGAGACGACACGATGGGCTCGCGTTCCGGCGCAGCCTACGTCTACCGATTCGACGGCTCGGCCTGGATCGAGAAGCAGAAGCTCCTCGCCTCGGACGGCTCGGAGTACGCGTACTTCGGATACGCGGTGTCGATCAACGGCGACATGGCGTTCATCAGTGCGGAGAACGAGAGCAACGAGAACGGCGAGGACGCTGGTTCGGCTTACGTGTTCCGTCTTGACGGAACGTCATGGCAGGAAGAGACGAAGTTGATCGCATCCGATGGAATGGAGGATGATGCGTTCGGACGCAGCGTGGTTGTCGTAGGCGATGTCGCCATCATCGGCGCCCCGAACACCAGCGACAATGGTGACTGGTCCGGTTCGGCGTACATTTTTCGCAATGACGGCTCGAACTGGATTGAGGAGGCCAAACTACTCGCATCGGACGGCGCAGCGGAGGATTACTTCGGGGCAAGCGTGGCCCTCTCGAACGACACTGCGGTGATCGGTGCGTGGGGGGATGATGATCTTGGCACGTATTCAGGTTCGGCGTACATCTTCCGCTATGACGGCTCGACCTGGATCGAGGAAGCCAAGCTCACGGCCTCGGACGGCGCCGCAGGGGACTACTTCGGATGCCACGGAAGCGTCGCCATCGATGGTGACCGCATCGTCGTCGGTTCCCAGCGTGATGATGATCTGGGATACGATTGCGGGTCGGCCTATGTCTTCCGCTGCGAGGATGCGATGTGGATCGAAGAGGCCAAGCTCGCGGCTTCCGATGCATGGGTGAGAGATCGGTTCGGTAGCTCCGTCGCCATCTGCGGCGGTTCGATCGTGGTGGGATCCCCCGGCAATTGGTTCGAGAGCTATGGCGGTTCCGCATACCTCTTTACCCGTCAGGACACAGACTGGGTTCAGACGTCAAGACTGATGGCTTCGGATGTCGAAGAGGGTGATTCGTTCGGAAAGGCTGTCGCCGCCGACGGCGATGTGATTCTCGTCGGATCGCCTTGCGATAATGACGATACCGGTGCAGCGTACATCTTCGCGGGTCCGATCGCGGGCGACATCGACGGCGACGGGGATGTGGACGTATTCGATCTGCTGGCGCTCCTCGCCGCGTGGGGGCCGTGCGAGGATTGCCCGGAGGACATCGACGGCAACGGCGTCGTGAACACCGCCGATCTTCTCATCCTCCTCGGCAACTGGGGTTAGCTCCCCCTCGCCGGCGACGACACCCCCGCAGCCGCCCTCCTCTCCGCGCCGGGACCGGGCCGGTAACCGTCCGCCGCATGACTGAATCCGGCCCTGAGACTACGCGGGCGCTGCCTTTCACACGGTGCTCGCTTTCGCAGGCAGAGGGAGCCATCGCCGATTCCCTGTCGGATTCGGCCGCGAATCGCCTTGAAATATCAGCGCGAGCCGATATATTGGGGCCTCCACCACGGTTCGGCCGTGCCTCGGGCGATCGGCCGACCCAGACCAGGAAGTCCGAGCCGGTAACCGCGTCCTGGGTGCGACCTCAACGCTCATACGGGAGGTCTGGGATATGGCAACCTGCGGACGAGACAGACGAGCACGGAGTTGGTGTGTCGTTACCTTGGGCTTCCTGCCGCTGACATTTGGCGGCTCGATCTTCGCCGACATCATCCACGTCCCGGATGACTACCCGACGATCCAGCAGGCGATCGACGCCTCCGCGGACGGCGATGAGGTCATCGTGGCCGACGGCACCTATATCGGCCCCCTCAACAAAGACCTCGACTTCAGCGGCAGGCTGATTACGGTTCGCAGTGAGAACGGACCGGACAACTGCATCATCGACTGTGAGAACAGCGGGCGGGGATTCCACTTCCACAGCGCCGAGACGGAAGCGGCGGTGGTGCAGGGGCTGACGATCCAGAATGGCAAGACGGGGGACGACGGTGGTGGCGTGTACTGCGAGGATTATTCCAGTCCGACGATCATCGACTGCACGATTACTGGCTGCAGGGCGATCGACAACGGCGGCGGCGTGGCCTGCCACAACAACTCTGGTCCAGCGCTGACCAACTGTACGATTGTCCTTAACGATGCGCTGCTCGACGACGGTGGCGGCGTGTACTGCTACCACTCCAGTCCGGCTCTGACCGAGTGCACGATCACAGGCAACACAACCTACAGCGGCGGCGGGGGTGGCGGCGTTTACTGTGGTTACGGCTCCTACCCGACGCTGACCGGCTGCACGATCACAGGCAACACAGTCCTCATGGACAGCGGCGGCGGGGTGAAGTGCGAGCACGCCAGCCCGACACTGATCGACTGTGTGATTAGCGACAACGGCGGCGATGGGGTCTCGGGGGGCGGCATCTCTTGTTCGGGGGATTCCCAACCGATCCTGATCGATTGCCTTATCACTGACAACACGGCCTATTACTCCAGCCACGGCGGCAGCGGCTACGGCGGTGGCATGGCTTGCCGCGGCGGTTCCAGCTCGACGCTGATTGGCTGCGTGATCGCCAACAACACGGCCGACTCCTACTGGTGCTCCGGCTACGGCGGCGGCGTGCACTGCTTAGGGGCCAGCCCGACGTTCATCGATTGTACGATCACAGCCAACACGGCCGACTCCGGCGGCGGCGTGGACTGCTGGGACAGCTCCAGCCCGACCCTCGCCGACTGCACGATCACAGGCAACACGGCCGCGGTGGGCGGTGCCGTGTCCGCCCACTACCTCTCAAGCCCGACCCTGTCCGGGTGCACGATCACCGGCAACTCGGCCGGCTACGGTAGCGGCGGCGTAGAATGCGAGGAGGACTCCAACGCGACGCTCACCAACTGCATCCTCTGGGGCGACACTCCACCGGAAATCGGGGTCTACTCGAGCGATCCCATCGTCACCCACTGCGACGTTGAGGGCGGATACGCCGGTGAAGGCAACATCGATGCCGATCCGCTGTTCGTCGATCCGGCGGAGGGGGACTATCGCATCGCTGCCGGCTCGCCTTGCATAGATGCCGGGGACAACACAGCCGTCCCCCCGGAAATCACCACCGATCTCGACGGCAATCCGCGGTTCATCAACGACCCGTGCACGCAAGATACCGGGTTCGGCGACCCGCCGATCGTGGATATGGGTGCCTACGAGTTCCAGCCGCCCTGTCCATGCGACTTCGATTGTGATGGCGATGTTGACACGTTCGACCTGCTGCACCTGCTGGGCGCGTGGGGCACGCCCGACGGTGATGTCGATGGCGACGGCGACACCGACACCGCCGACCTCCTGGCACTCCTCGCGGCGTGGGGAGATTGTCCGTAAACATCATGGAGGACCGAGGAATGGCTACCGAAGTGAAGCCCGGCTCTGCCATTGTGTTCGTGTTGTCGGTAATCTGTTGTGGGATTGCATATGCCGACATCATCCACGTCCCCGGCGACTGTCCGACGATCCAGGAGGCGATCGACGCCTGCGCGGACGGCGATGAGGTCGTCGTGGCCGACGGCACCTACACCGGATCTCTCAACAAGAACCTCGACTTCGGCGGCAGGCTGATTACCGTTCGCAGCGAGAACGGCCCGGATAACTGCATCATCGACTGTCAGAACAATGGCCGGGGATTCTACTTCCACAGCGGTGAGACACAGGAGGCGGTGGTGCAGGGGCTGACGATCCGAAATGGCTATGTCGAGCAGAGCATTCCGGGTGAATACGGCGGCGGCGTGTACTGCGGCTTCGGCTCCAGCCCGACGCTGATCAACTGCGCGATTACCGAGAACGAGGCCGATGAATACGGCGGCGGCGTGGCCTGCTACAACAACTCCAGCCCGACGCTGACCGACTGCATGATCAGCGGCAACAAGGCCTATAGCGACGGCGGCGGCGTGTCCTGTAACGTGGACTCCAGCCCGACGCTGATCAACTGCACGATCATCGCTAACACGGCCATCCACGCGGGCGGCGGCGTGTCCTGCGACGAAAACTCCAGCCCGACGCTGACCGACTGCATGATCCACGGCAACAAGGTCTTCACCTACGGTGGCGGCGGCGTGTCCTGCGACGAGAACTCCAGCCCGACGCTGATCGACTGCACGATCAGCGCTAACACGGCCATCTACAACGGCGGTGGTGTGCACTGCGATGACGATTCAGGCCCGACGCTGACCGACTGCACGATTACCGGCAACACGGCCTCGGCGGGCGGCGGCGTGTACGGCAGCGACGATGCAGGCCTGACGCTGACCGGCTGCACGATTGCCGGCAACCTCGCCGGCAACGGTGTGTATTTTGAGGGAACATCCGGCGCGACGCTGACCGACTGCACGATTGCCGGCAACCTCGGCACGGGCGTGTACTGCGGTTCCGGCTCGGACCCGGCGCTGATCAGTTGCACGATTACCGACAACCTCGCTCGTGGCGTGGTCTGCGCGAGCTCCAGCCCGTGGCTCCTCGATTGCATGATCGCAAGGAACACGACCGACGAACGGGGCGGTGGCGTGTTCTGCGGCTGGGACTCCCATCCGACGCTGATCAACTGCACGATTGCCGAGAACGAGGCCGGCGACCACGCCGGCGGCGTGTTCTGCTACCAGTCCAGCCCGGGGCTGATCAACTGCCTGATTGCGGGCAATACGGCAGTCAATCGGGGCGGAGGCGTATTCTGCGGTTGGGACTCCAATCCCAAGCTGACCAACTGCCTGATCACCGGCAACTCGGCCGGCGACTTCGGCGGCGGCGTGTACTGCTACGACAACTCCAATGCGCCGCTCACCAACTGCATCCTCTGGGGCGACACTCCGCCGGAAATCATTGCCAACTCGAGCGATCCCATCGTCACCTACTGCGACGTGCAGGGCGGCTATTCCGGGATCGGCAACATCGACGCCGACCCCCTGTTCGTCGATCCCACCCACGGCGACTACCGCCTGTCCGCCGGCTCGCCCTGCATCGATGCGGGCGACAAGACGTCCGTCCCGCCGGGGTTCACCGATCTGGATGGCAATCCGCGTTTCCGCGACGACCCGTGTACGGAGGACACCGGATTCGGCGATCCACCCATCGTGGACATGGGTGCCTACGAGTTCCAGCCGCCGTGCCCGTGCGACTTCGACTGCGATGGCGACGTGGACACATTCGACCTGCTCCACCTGCTGGCCGCGTGGGGCACGCCCTGCGGTGATGTGGACGGCGATGGCGATACGGATACCTCAGACCTGCTGGCGCTACTGGCGGCGTGGGGGGAGTGCCCGTAGTAAGCGCAGGAACGCAGAAGCGATGAAATGGGAAAGAAGGGGCAAAGGGACCAAGCAGAACACGGCAAGAGGAGATCAGTCATGTTGCTCAAAGGAAACCGGCAATCGTTCTCACGCGCTGTCGTCGTGTTCTTGTGCATATCGGCTCTTATCGCTCATCCGGCGCGGGCCCAATGCGATGTGTTCTTACCGCTGTTCGATGATTCCGTCAACTACGACGCAGGCAACGGGCCGCATTCCGTGGCCCTGGCTGATCTGGACGGCGACGACTGGATCGACATCGCCGTGGCGAACCTTCACAGCGATGATGTGTCGATCCTGCTGAACAACGGCGATGGCACGTTCGCCGCTGACGTCAGCTACTTCCTAGGCCACGGAGCTCGGTCCGTGGCTCTGGCTGATCTCGACGGTGACGACTGGCTCGACATGGCGGTAGCCGGTGGTCACGTCTTCATCCTGCTGAACAACGGCGACGGGACCTTCGCGGAAGCCGTCAGCTATGCCGCAGGTGACGCGCCGTACTCCGTAGCCCTGGGAGATGTGAACGGCGATGATTGGAACGACATCGCCGTGGCGAACTACCCAAGCGATGTTCTGTCGGTCCTGCTGAACAAGGGCGATGGAACGTTCGCCGCCCCCGTGAGCTACGCGGCAGGCGACGGGCCGCATTCCGTGGCCCTGGCTGACCTTGACGGCGACGACTGGGTCGACATCGCCGTGGCGAGTCAGTACAGCGATGCTATGTCGATCCTGCTGAACAACGGCGACGGGACGTTCGCCGACGTAGTTGGCTACGCCACAAACGCTGGGCCGTGGTCCGTAGCCCTGGCTGACGTTGACGGCGACGACTGGATCGACATGGCCGCGACATGTATCAGCAGCGATGATGTGTCGGTCCTTCTGAACAACGGTGATGGGACCTTCGCCGACGCAGTGAACTACGGTGTAGGCACGAACCCCCATTCCGTAGCCCTGGCTGACTTGGACGGTGACAGCTGGCTCGACATGGCCGTAGCGGACTACTACAGCGATGATGTGCGCGTCCTGCTGAACAATGGCGATGGAACGTTCGCCGCTGCCGTCAGGTACGGCGTTGGCGATAGTCCAAGCTCCGTGGCCTTGGCTGATTTGGACGGTGATAGCTGGGTCGATATGGCGGTGGCGAATCAGCTTGACGACGACTTGTCGGTTTTCTTGAACCTGTGCAAAGACACCTGCCCGGCCGATTTTGACGACAATGGCGACGTGGACGCTGCCGACTTGCAGCACCTGCTTAGCTGCTGGGGGACAGATTGCGGCAACGTGGACGGCGACGGCGACACCGACACCGCCGATCTCCTGCTTCTCCTCGGCGCCTGGGGTGATTGTCCCTGCCCGTGGGACTTCAACGGCGACGGCGTCGTAGATGATCCTGATTTAGTCATCCTATTGCAGCACGCTGGAGATTGCCCCGACCCGCCTGAGGAGTGCCCATGGGACCTCAATGGCGACGGGGTTGTGAATGAACAGGACGCTTGGATTCTGATCGCCCATTACGGACCGTGTCCGTAATCTCATCGAACTGCTGCCGTTCCTGCAACGTTGGGCGAGTGTCGGCAATCGCTGACGAGAGGGAGGTTGTCAGGAGGTGTAGGATGCGCTTACCCGACTCGTCGAGTGAGGGGCGCCCTCTTAGGCTTGCCCGTGTTTTCTCGATTCTCACCACAGTTTACACGGCTACGGCCAATGTGAACATCCGCTGTTCGACGAGGTGGTTACCTACAGCGTGGGCGACGCACGAGCCTCCGTGGCCCTGGCTGATCTGGACGGCGACGACTGGGTCGATATGGCCGTGGCGAACTATGACAGCAATGATGTGTCCATCGTGCTGAACAACGGCGATGGGACGTTCGCCGCTGCCGTCAACTACGGTGCCGGGGACGGGCCGGCCTCTGTGGCCCTGGCGGATATTGACGGCGACGACTGGATCGACATCGCCGTGGCGAATCAGGACAGCGATGATGTTTCGATCCTGCTGAACGACGGCGATGGGACGTTTGCCACCCCCGTCAACTACGTTGCAGGCGATTGGCCCTGGCTCGTGGCTCTGGCCGACCTTGACGGCGACGACTGGATCGACATGGCCGTGGCGAACACGCACAGCGATGATGTTTCAGTTCGTCTGAACAACGGGGACGGGACCTTTGCCGCCCCCTTCATGTACGACGCAGGCGATTATCCGGCATCCGTGGCCCTGGCCGACCTGGACGGCGACGGCTGGATCGACGTGGGCGTGGCGAACGCCTCGAGTGATACTCTCTCGGTGCTTTTGAACCAATGCGAGGACTCCTGCCCCGCCGATTTCGACGGCAATGGCGAAGTGAACGCCGCCGACCTGGAGCACCTGCTGACCTG